>Ga0307942_1001188_pt1 | contig 20372 bp, 20 predicted proteins | sample OrgLakmetagen175_FD_201846 | JGI IMG/M metagenome (GOLD analysis project Ga0307942, IMG submission 201846) | Saline water microbial communities from Organic Lake, Antarctica - #175 | ecosystem: Environmental > Aquatic > Non-marine Saline and Alkaline > Saline | place: Antarctica: Organic Lake... | reverse complement strand
GGGTGTCTGAGAATTTTGAGGGGGGTCTTCAGAATATTACTGGGCCACTTTCACAAAATATTATATATTTTTGGAATCCTCAGCTCAAGCCCAGTCGATTGGCACCCTTGTTGGGTGATTTGATTGAAAGGGAGGATCTGGGTGCCTGGTCATAAAAATGCATGGAATGTCCCCAAGTAGGCCGCGGGGGTGTGTTCAGGCAAATTACCAGCAATTGATTCCAAACTTACAGTTTACGCATTGCAGTATGCATAAGTTGCATGAATGAAGTGAATACGTGCTTTGGCAAAGGTTTTGGCTGGATTTGAGCACTAAACAGGTGGTCAGTGCAAGAGCGTGCGCAAACCAGTTTTGCCCTATGGCTTGTCAGGATTTGTTTGGCATGAGAACTGTCCAGGCAGATAGCTGCTTGAATTCTGAGCAGATTGACACCCTTTTTATTTGTGTGGGGGGTCAGGAAGGGGTTTTGGGGGAGTCATTTTTGGCCGGAGGACCAAATTTCTAGCGTGTGTGTCAAAATATGTTTTTTTTTTTACGTCTCGTGGCTGCATAATGAAATTTACTACTGCTTCTCTCACAGGACCAAGCTTGTTATTAAAACGATGGCCGGCTCATGCTGCAAATAGTCCCTCATGCTGCATGTAGTCCCTTTTTCTTTCTATAATGGAATATGGAATTGCCAACCAACGTGGGCAGGGGGTCCACCAGCATTTTCCTCCCTCTCTTTTACTCACCGTGTTTGTCCAGCAACCACAAAATCATCTCTGGCGCAATGGAGCCCTTTGATACGCCACCCTGAGATTGGGCCACACCAACGGCAAACAGTAATTAGGAGGAGAAGAAGCAGACAGAAAATATTAAACATTGGCAAAACATTGGTTTTGATCTCTTGTGACTAAAGGTACTTGAACAACCGCTTTGTTGCAAGCACGACATTTGTGCCATCAACGACAGCAAAAACCGTCTCCCTTAGGGGCTGTCGCCATCTAGATAGCATGCAAAATTGTCTAACAAGATTGTGCCAGACAGGAGGCACCTGATGGCAAACGAGCTTCTGAACTTGCTTGCAAGCAGCGTGTTAGTCCTCAGCAAGCTTTGCTTGGAAGCACATCAGAGTTGAATGCCGGGATGCCGTTCCTTGCCCATTTCAAATTGTTGAACTGCTTTTTGCCTGTGTTTAAACCCACTGAAACTTGACCCAAATCCTTTGTTTATCTTGCCAAACTGCTGTGGCAAACATTATACCTACGAGGTAGGTGTCATAACAGCATATGACGCCTTCAAAGGTGCTCGCCTGTCACATGTTCATGTTTCAAGTGCGAGGCCATATAATCAGTGTCGTGCACATATGGCGTCAATCACAAATGGCACTGTTAATTAAAGTGCTTAAATGACGTCTACGTCACATAACCGTAACTAACAGTGAATTTCATACTGACGGTGGGAAATCGTAAGTAACGGTGCGGCGTCAGGTACTCAGTGGCTCAGAGTGCCAACTCAAGCTCCGATTTCCCCACAAACAACATTTGCAATTTGCGATATAAATATAAATTGTCCTCATGTCCTCCGGTAATCAGGCCAAGAGGGCTCGTGTGGCCCTGAATCAGTCGAGCCTGGACCGGCCTGGCCAGCTGCTGACGGTTTCCCACCGTAAATAACTAATTCCTGACGGTTTCCCACCGTAAATAACTGTAAAGCCGACCGTCACACGTCAAAAATTAAAACCACTGTAAATTAAGCCTGAGGATTAGTTTCTGACGGTCAAAACCATAACTTACGCCTGACCGTCAGATGACGGATGACGGCGTCAACAGTAAAGTGCGCAACACTGCATATAATAGTATGCAAAACTTAACTAGTATACATCTTTCTAATTGCCTCCCAGCAGCTCCCAGCCTGAATTTTTTGTTAATACTCCCGATCATTATATTTTAGATTTATTCAATTAGACAAAGCAGCCAGCTTGATTTTTAGGCAATGTCACATCCTATTACAAATGCCTTACATGTAAACATCTCCACACCCGACTCATACTAAGTTGTCCATTTCATTCACTCAATCCTATCTGTGCATCCCATCTCATTTCAGTCGCTCGATCCCATTGGTGCATCCCATCTCAATTCAGTCGCTCGATCCCATTGGTGCATCCCATCTCATTTCAGTCGCTCGATCCCAATGGTGCATCCCATCTCATTTCAGTCCCTCGATCCCATCGGTGCATCCCATCTCATTTTAGTCCCTCAATCCCATTGGTGCATCCCATCTCACCCGATCGTATGGCCCAATCTCATGAACCAGCCTCTCTGGTGCTCCACTGGTGACCAGAAGCATGAGTGGAGGGCAGGTTAAAGGGCCTGCCTGACTGCTGGATCCCCTGTGTGCAAGTGGCCAGTTTTTGCAGTGTGAAGGCCACAAGTTTGATTGTCTGTTAACTTATAATCCATTGCGACAAGTGTCCTCCTGAAGTACTCCAAAGCTTCATTGCTACACTGCCAGGCATACTTTATCCGGTAACAGAGCTGTGTGACATTCGTACAAGCGTGCCTAAAAACTGCTCTAGTGCGTTGATTAACCATTACTTGTATTATTCACGGTACTGAGGGTAGGGTGAACACACAGTCTTCTGCTTGCTGCCTACGGCCTGCTTGTAACCATGTGCCAGATAGCGCTGTATCAGGTGCAGCGCTCACTTGCCTCGAGAGAGGAGACTGCTGCAGGTCTAAGCTCACAGTTACTTGGAAATTCCTCTGTGGTACCTTGCGTGATCCACACAGTAGAACTGCATTCAGGAGCAGCAGGTGGCAGCAGCAGTACATGCTTACGATCTCAATAGATTGAAAGCCTTTCAGAAAAGACTGTTGCGACCTGCGTGTCAGCACTGCAGCAAAGGGCAGCAAGCGTAGAACTGCATTCAGGAGCAGCAGGTGGCAGCAGCAGTACAGGCAGGTTGAAGGAGTGAAAGTCTCAATAGATTGAAAGCCTTTTAAAAAAGACTGTTGCAACCTGCATGGCAGCACTGCAGCAAAGGGCAGCAAGCGACAGCTGGTTGCAGCAGCGGTGCAAACGGAAGGTTGACTATAGTTTGTCATTTCAACAAAGGGAAACAAGTTTGTGGGGCGCTTGTAATAAAAGAACATGAACTCCAAAGAAAGGTAAGCGCATGAAATACAGACGTTGCTAAAAGTGCTGTCTTTTTTTCAGGATAATTGACCTCAGGCTACAGCAAGCGCGTGCACGTAAAAGCGTAGCGCTCACCTTTCTTTGGTGCCAGGTCCACACTGCTCAGCACCATCTTCCCTGCACTGAATTCAAGTTTTGCCCTGCAGATATGCGGACAGTGAGGACAGACAATAGCCACAGCATTTAATCTCATAGTTAAAAAGACGGAGGAGATGACTTGAAAGCACACCACACTGAGCAAAAAAGACAAGCGTTTGACAGTGATAGCATGGAACTCAGTTCATGCTTAGGGTTGGTCAAGAAAGCATGAAATTTGGAAATCACCAACTCACTACCTTTATGGAGCAAACACAAAACCAAAGTGCAGTCGAGAAGAGCGGGAGGTGGACAGCTTGGCAGGTCACAGAACCATTTTTTATGTTTGAGGTAAGGTAAGATGGTGCACGAACGACGACTGACGTTAAGGAGAATAATTGGAACAGTTGCGCATACAGCAACCAGGGACTTGGTGGATGCCATCTATCAGTCTGACGTTACAAGGATGTATATGCTTCTGGAAATCGTCCTGGTTTTCAGAGTGTGTTTGTGTAATTGTGTAATTACTTACTTGGTCAGCTTCAAGGCCCACGGCTTGCTCTGCTGCTTGCGAGCCCTTTGTGGAGGTATACCAGAAGACGGCCCTGCCCCTCTGTCACCCTCGAGTCCATCCTCCCCATCACTGTCTTCCCTGCCATCCTCTTCCCCTGCCTCTGCATTGACGGGACTGCGCAGAGCCTCCAGCTGCAGGGGTGAGCAGTGAGTGGCACATGTGTGTGCATGTTTTGAGGAAGTACAAGCAGTGGCACATGTGTGTGCATGTTTTGAAGAAGTACAAGCAGCAAGGCCAGAGGCATAGGTTGGGGCATTGTAAAAACCAAACTGCAAGGACTGCAGGGGTGAGCAGTGAGTGGCACATGTGTGTGCATGTTTTGAAGAAGTACAAGCAGCAAGGCCAGAGGCATAAGTTGGGGCATTGTAAAAACCAAACTGTAAGGACTGCAAGGGTGAGCAGTGGCACATGTGTATGCATGTTTTGAAAAAGTACAAGCAGCAAGGCCAGAGGCATAGGTTGAGGCATTTTCAAAACAAACTGTAAGGTTGTCAAACATTTCCAGGCAGGTTCCTAAATCCAGGCAGTGCTTTCCAGTAAATGTCAGTTTCCTTCATTAAGCAGCAAAATACCGGAAGAACTGGAGCCATAGTCATTGCTGAAGCTTGCCCTCTTTCAACGCAGAACAAGAGTGATGAGCATTACATGCAAGTGCAGAGGCCATGCAGTGAGGAGAAATATACAGGTGGCGTGAGTTTAAGAGGAAGGACAGTCAGTTGCATTCAAGCACAGATGGATCAAGTGTAGGGTTGGCCAGAACCGTATATATACACCGTATATGACCAAATATTTGGTGATTTTCCTGCCAAAAGTACCGTACATACATCGTATATATATATATATATATATATGGTTCTGGCCAGCCCTAGTCAAGTGCCAAAGTATCATTATTACTCTGCGACAAATTTGAGTCAGGTGAAAGGACCTAGCAGCCAAAGAGTTGAGAGCTGTCAGGCCATGCCTCTTGCTGCACAAACACAGATACAACAAATGGTCAAACTGGTCGAGTCAAAGAACTCTAGCTCTCAAGTCCTCTCAAAAGTGTTTACCGTGCACACAGCACTACCATTGTGAAGTGAAGCAACTCTTATCGTGACACGCAGCAACTCTGTCTGTGATGAACAACCGTGTCACAGGGCAGCCCTGTCGATAAAGATGACACACAGTCACTACATACAGTCACTCCATCTGTGACACACAGCTGTGAAACAGGGCCACTCTGTGTTTTAACACGCAGCCATGACACACAGCCATTCTTACCGTGACATGCAGCAAGGGCAGTAGCGCACTGAGATTATCTGCCCCTTCAGGGAGCAGCTGCTGCGGAGGGAGTGGCTTGCTGCCACGTATGAGAGAAAAAGACAGAGAAGGCAATGCCTCGCCTGCAGTGACGGTGCTCCACTGGTTTGAACCCTGTGAGTGTGCAGATGGAAATTCTGAATATGCGACATGCGCACGATCCTAGGACGTTTGTGGCATTTGCAATGCGGCACGACCCTATCAGATCATTACAAAGCAAGAGCTATCTTTAGCATTTTATTAAACAACACTCACAAATTTCCAGGGAGAAGTACTCGGCAGCATCCATATACTTGGAGTCCAACTTTCAGAGTTGTACCAAAATATTAAAAAAGCTGACATCTCTTGACCCCCCAAAAAATAGATCTCAAACACGAACACATACGCACACACACCTGTGACATTTGCTGGGACGCAGTATGTGCCCAAGCAACCTCCAGGTGGGGAGGCTCCTGGACTGAGACCACGTTGAATTTGTAGGAGAGGGGGGGCTGTGCCTGTAATGGTGAAATTAGGGTGGGGTTCTTATTGTCAATGAGATTGGTGCAGATCAAAAGAAACAACAGTGACACAAATCCCCAGATATGGAAAGAAGCCGCATTGGTTAACATGTACTTTTTGCTGCAGAACAGTATTATGAAAGGGAAACAAGCAAAACTGATCAAAATTACTATCACTGTGGGTGCAACAAAAGCAACAAAAACAATCAGAGAAAGTTGAATTAATATTGAAGATTTACCAACTGCCAATGCAACAGTATACGTACATACCACACTTATATGCTTATATGGTTACGGCCAACCCTGATTGCATGCATGCACACACCTCCATGATCCCCAGGGAGTCCGTCACTTCTACCCGCAGCTCGTACTCTCCCTCACTCTGGCACTTCTTGGCAAAGTTGCAAATGGTCATGTGCACGCTGTCCAATGCTTCTGTGCTCTGATTGAACACCTGTTTAAAAAAGGGAAAAGGAAAAGCCGCGTATTTCTTTCTTACACGCCGTGTTTGTTCAAGGCGTGCACAATGCTATATCACCAAGTCGTGAATATCCAGGTGAAAGAGTAGAGAAAAGGTCGTGGAGTGTTTCAGAACGTCATCGAATTGCCTTTACGCTGGCAAAAGAAAACATTTGCTATATGCAACTTCAAATCAGTTCACAAACAATGGAGCATTAGTGACACCAGATTTCAGCACATCACAGTTCACGCAATTCGCTACAGCTTTAAATCTACCGTGCCTTACATTAATCACCCTCCCTGAAAAAAAGGTGCAACCACCCCCTAGAACTATGTACTTCACCGGAACCACCCCTGTTGAAGCTATGGAGATAAATTCGTGCACCCAGCCAAACATCTGTTTTGCAAACCTGACCTCGCCATTTCAAGCCCTGAAGAAAACCAAACATTATGGACTGTTTTGCTAATAAGTATTAAACGATAGTTTTGAGCGCTTTGGTCAACGCCCCAAAAAGGGTTATTTAGTGGCATCCCCTCAACGCTTCATGTAGTGATGCATGCAATGATGCATGTATTAAACGATTGTTTTGAGCGCTTTGGTCAACGCCCCAAAAAAGTTTATTTAGTGGCATCCCCTCAACGCTACATGTAGTGATGCATGCAGTGATGCGTGTATAAAATGATTGTTTTGAGCGCTTTGGTCAACGCCCCAAAAAAGGTTATTTAGTGGCATCCCCTCAACACTACATGTAGTGATGCATGCAGTGATGCATGCAGTGATGCGTGTATTAAACGGTTGTTTTGAGCGCTTTGGTCAACGCCCCAAAAAAGGTTATTTAGTGGCGGTGATGAAGAAAGGTACAGTGTGCTTAAAATAGAAGTCAACCAGAACTCTTGCACAAGGTCATCTTCTCATTCCTATCAAGGGTGATATGGCGATTATTGCAATCTTCAGAGGCAGTTCAGCTACTGAAAGTTAAAACCTTGTATAGCTATGACTTGCATTCCTTTGAAAGGGTCGAAATTACAGCAGGGTCTGTCTGTGGTGTGGTGAAAAAACGCCAGGTTTGATGCAGGGTGTATGTATGTATTTGTGTGTGTTTCTTCACGTCCCAAATCATGCTGTCGTGGTTAAAGGACTTCATGATGGCTAGGTACTCATTGCACATGGCACATGACAGTATGACATACACCATGGCACTTACGCACGCACTCAGCAACCATGTTGTAAATTAAAAGGTGTGTTCCCTTCAATCCCAGATCTTGCTGTGGCATAAATGATAGGGCTTCCGCGCATGGCAATTAACGATTCAACTCAATTACCGCTGTGCCACTGCTGTCCAGCAACGCTGCAGTCACTTTAGGCCTGAATGCATCTTCCACGTTGGCCTTCTTGTGCAAGTGCTGGATATCCAGCCGAACATTCTTATATTTTCCTCTGCGCAAGGCAGAGAGTGTACAGGCATTTTATAAAAGATACTTTGAGCACTCGGGATTTTTCATGAAAGAGTCATGGAGCATTAATTGATTTACCATTGCAGCCATGCAATTCTAGCATATGGGAGTGTTATCATCTTTGTGAGGAGCATCATCATGTCTCAGCATGAAAGGTGCACTATCCTGTGACAGGCGCTCCAATGGTCTCGTCTACGCAAACAGACAAATCAGCAAACTTTCCAGCAGCGTTGTTTCTTCCCACCTGGGCTCCTTGCAGGCCTTGTTGTTTTTTGTCACAATAAGGAGGTGCACCTGCACGATGGAAGGTGCCAGTGTGATGTAGGCATTAACGTGGAGGTTGCTCGTTTGGTCTGATGCTGACCTAGTTGCTACTCTTGCGAGCCCTCTAAACCCAGAGGGCAGAGCCCAGAGGGCCAGATCCCAGAGGGCAGAGGGCCAGAGGGTCAGAGGGCAGAGGGCAGAGCCCAGAGGGCAGAGCTGGTCAAAACCGCTGATTACACCGTAACAGTGTCCCTGATGGTCAGGTGTACGTACACTATGTACAGCAGAATGTTTTTCTTGCCGACTCGGTCTATCAGCCAGTGTATAAGTACGTGAGACAATGATCACCAATATTATTGTACGGTGCAGCGTATGCTTGCATCGACAATGCATAAGATGATAGAAAAGGTTTGTAGTGCAAGTGCATTCACAGTTGGCAGCACATTTTACATTTTTGTCATCTGTCATCTTCGACGGGGGGCTTATAGCATTTGGTCTCAAGTCCGATGCTGCTCTCAAAATGCAGGCAAAATACTACTTTGACTTTATGGCATTATAACCCGTAGCAATCACCTCGTTGAAGGTGTGTTTGCCGGTTAAGGTCGCATCCTCGATGGAGGCCATGGAAACACACTTGTCTGGTTGCATGGTGCCAGCCTGCTGCCCAGAGCCATCTTTCAGGAAAGCCTGCACGATGAACAACGAACGAACGATGAACCAGTCAATCCACGGTGAACAACGATCGAACGATGAACAAGTCAATCCACGGTGAACAACGATCGAACGATGAACCAATCAATCCATGGTGAGCAACGATCGAATGATGAACAAGTCAATCCACGGTGAACAACGATCGAACGATGAACAAGTCAATGCACGGTGAACAACGATCGAACGATGAACAAGTCAATCCACAGTGAACAACGATCGAACGATGAACCAGTCAATCCACAGTGAACAACGATCGAACGATGAACAAGTCAATCCACGGTGAGCAACGATCGAACAATGAACCAGTCAATCCACGGAAAATCTGGCCTCCAAAACAACATATGCTACTTACAAAAGACAATGCAAAGTATAGAACGCAGGAAAGGTGTGCATTACCATGTGGTGTGGTGCCTCTGCCTCAAACTTCTTGACGTGCTTCTCGGTTTCTGCTACACGAGCTGCTGTTGTTGGGGCGAGGGGGCGAATGCGCAGCACAGGTAGGTTGCAACGCTGCACAGAAGGGCCTGCAGATGTGGTGTTGAGGTGGAAACAGGGCTCATAATTAGGGTTGGCCATAACCGTATATATGCACCGTATATGACCGTATATTTGGTGATTTCCCTGCCAGAAATACCGTATATGTACCGTATATATTGGGTTCTGGCCAACCCTACTAATCAATTCATCCTGTGCAATGGCATGCACAGGATACGCAGGTCAGCATGCTGAACAGAGAAAGGGCAGCAGAATGAGCTCCTGGTGCTAGAAGCTGTTTATTGTTTGTTTGGAAGCAGAGGTCATCGCGTTACATGCAACAAATAACCAATGCAGGGCATACTGCGATGTTATCATAAAGGATACGTACAGAAAGGCGTCGGTTTGGAAGGAGATGCATTCAGTTGCACCACATCCTGAACCGGCGCCTCCAAGCGGAAAACCGGCGTCGATTTGCTTGTTTGATTCAAGGCAGATGTACTACTCAGAGGCATGCTTTTCCGTGTGGGGCAGAAATGATTATGAGGAGCAACAGGTGGATCACAATGCTGTGTAGTCACTTCAAAATCGACAACACCCAAAGCATTGTCCACAAATGAGTTGTTTTAGGATGGTGACTTGTATGGCTTGTTTGACGAACCTTCCTGGTCCGCCCAGCTGGGGCGCCACTGAATGAGGTGCACGAGAGGCTGATCCTGCTCAACCTGTAAGAAGTTACGAGATAGCAATCTTTACGTCACGAGTATACAGGAAGTTATAAACTGGACCAATGCATGGGGCCACATTCACTACAGCATTCACTACTCCATACAATTAAAAGATTTACGAAAGAGCATGCAGCTCCAGCAACAGCAGCAGCAGGCGTAGAGTCTCACCCACCTGGCTGAAACCTTCAACCCGGAAGAAACTGCGAGCAATAAATGTATTTTCTTTACTTTGTAAGCTTTTTGTTTGCATTGTGAGGTGCAGTGGGCGGGGCATTCAATCCCTAGGCTTCAGATTGAAGTAAAAGTGAGCTTAAGAGCAAGTTGTAGTGAGGAATAAGATAATAGAAAGATGGATAAACAACAGAGAAACACCGATAAGAAGGAAGTGCGATAAACTAGCGTATCACTGTTCTTGCACTGCACTACAATAACTCAGCAATTTTCACTGCCTGCGTAATTTCTTCCAAAGTCCAATTCTTGTTCATTAATGAAGGTAGAGAATAGCTGTAAAGCAAATGAGCATGCATGATACTGTCATGTGTTGCCTGCTATAATACAGACCTGAACTACAAATGACTTTTGGGGCATCCTTTTTGATTTTTCAATTGAACCCCTTCACTCCTGCTCATACATTCAAGACAATAAAGAGGTGCATCGACAGCGGAAGAGCACGTAATTGGTTGCTCAACAGAATGTCGAGGAATATTTTTTACAGGGGGAATGTGGCAGGAGAACAGTTGTGGAGCATAATCAAGCACAATTCAAATGGGGAGGGCCGCTCTGCTGGTTCTTTTTCTTCAGTCACATCCACTTAATCGCGAGCAAGAATAATGGCATCGCCCTTTTCTGTGAATGATGTTTCCTGCTCTTACACCATCTTACTTGTGAGGATGCGCCATGGCATCGCCCTTCCCTGTCTTCACGTCGTCAGTCCCAAACTCTGAAGACTTCATAATACGAATCTGCAAAGAAGTCAGAATTCTCAATATGTGCTCCTGCCTTTAGCATGCGTGGTGGGTAGCAGGTCGAAAAAACAGATATTGATAGGTTGGAGGCATGCTCTGCCGTTTTGTTATAGAAACTAAGGAGGTTGGACACGTGCTCTGTCGCTTTGACATTGTACACTGCCGAGTTGTAAGCGATATGTTAAGCAGCTTCCGAGGACTACTCACCAGCTCTCCTTTCTCAAAATTGTCCAACTACTGACTACTGTCCTTACTGACAACTGACTACTGTCCTTTCTTATTATCGTCCAAGAACTACTTACCGGCTCTCCTTTCTTAACATTATCCAACTACCGACTACTGTCTTTACTGACAACTGACTACTGACCCTTCTTAATATTGTCTGAGAAATACTCACCAGCTCTCCTTTCTTTATATTGTCTAGGGGCTGGTCGTTGTCTTTCATGGAGGAGGGCGGCCTCCAGGCACTAGCACGGGCTATCTGCAAGCATAAAACACAAAGTCAGGGTGTGTATCCCTGCATCTCAAGTCTGATCAGAATTGGCCAGAGCTAGAGCATGTGAAAGACTGCTTAATTTTCTAGCACAGTGATTTTCCTAAGGCACACTGGTAGAAGGTGTTTACATTCCCTTCTGTACAACCCTATATATAACCAATTGACTTGGACACGGTCGAATAAGAACAATGTTTGGAGGAAAGCCCAACATGAAGCCTCATACACACTTACCGCTGCGCCAGCGTCAGTGACCTCCATGGTAATCCCTTCAAGGCTGCCAACGTCATCCTGGATGTCAGTGCAAATGTTGCGATGTGAAATGGATGGGTTCAAACATGTGCGTATGCTAGTCTGCGTCTGACATTCAGTGCAGAAACTTGGAGCTTCCCTAAACAATTGCATGCAGGGTTCGAAATTCAAAGGTTTATTACAAGCCAGAGGTCACAGTTGCATCTCACATTGCAAAATCAATGCATCATTTGAGTTACCCACTTGCACCTATGTACATGCAACGAATAAGGGCCAAACTGGCACACCCATAACATGAAGAAATGCACCTCACAACTAGAGCCCACTTGTGGCTCTAGTGGTGAGAGACCAACACCTCACCACTGAAAGACCACTACCTCACCACTGAGAGATCACTACCTCACCACTGAGAGACCAACACCCCACCACTGAGAGACCACTACCTCACCACTGAGAGACCACTACCTCACCACTGAGAGACCACTACCTCACCACTGAAAGACCAACACCTCACCACTGAGAGACCAACACCTCACCACTGAGAGACCAACACCTCACCACTGAGAGACCACTACCTCACCACTGAGAGACCACTACCTCACCACTGAGAGACCACAACCTCACCACTGAGACACCACTACCTCACCATTGAGAGACCACTACCTCACCACTGAGAGACCACTACCTCACCACTGAGAGACCACTACCTCACCACTGAGAGACCACTACCTCACCACTGAGGGATTACTATCTCACCACTGAGAGACCACTATCTTACCACTGAGAGACCACTACCTCACTACTGAGAGACCACTACCTCACCACTGAGAGACCACTACCTCACCACTAGGGCCCAGTTGTGGCTGAAATGCTGTAGCAGCAGGCTTGCGGCAAGAAAGCCTGCCGTGTCCTGCTCGAATTTTTTTCGGTACGGATTAAACACTGCAAGGGAATCAAGGAACAGAGGTGGCACAGGAAAGCCAAGCTTGACTGCTATCTGCCAGCCTTGCAGGTAAGGTGGAGCGTGCTATTTTAAGTAACTTTGAATTGTCAATCTGGCTTCAATGAGGACTGTATGCTGCAGAAAATAAAGATAAGCAGAAACCTCAAAAATGATTGCAATGTAATGTAAATTTGTGATCAACTTATCGACTTTCAGTGTTACTGAGACTTGTTATAACAGCAATCTTAGGTGGAAGAGGAAACAACGACTGGTTTTGTGAAAAACCTGGTCAAATTGAGGAACTGCAAAAGTAAATCTGATACATAATAACCCACCCCATAAAGTGCCCGCTTGCAACAACTTGGGAAGGATGTCATCATCGTTGCTGTTGATCAGGCCAGCCCCTAGGCTGAGGAGAGCCTGTACGTGGTCATTTCACAAAAATTATACTGGATGATCAGGCAATACCACGCCACTAGATTTGCCCTCCTTTTCAACACTTATCACTGAATTTCTAATCATGGCGCCACAAAATCATCAACAAGAAGATGTACCTACACCATGATCTAGTTAGGAATCAACACATCTACCTCTTGCTGTTTTTAAAAAGTGCTTGCTCAATCGCATGACTAGTACTCGTTCAAGCACTAAATATTCCATGACAGCATGTTCAATAAATGACCATGAAAATATGCTGCCCTGCCACATATTTGCAGGGTGCGAGAAGGAGGCTATAGTTATCATAACTTGTTAGTATCACCTGTTGATTGAAATTTAAATTACGCATTCGGAATCCAGACGTCAAGAGCTATCGATTGGTATATATATGAGTCGATTATGAGGGGTCGGTTGGTGGGTGGTCATTTGAAGGGGCTCTGAAATTTTTAGGGGGGGCCAGGAGGCATAAAAAAAAAGTGTAGACAGGCACGTCCAAATTTTGGGCCCATGGCCCAAAATGACCACCCACCCCCCAAATCCCCCTTCCTAACCCCCTACATAAATAAAAAGGGTGCCATTCTGCTCAGAATTCAAGCAGCTACCTGCCTGCACAGTTTTCATGCCAAATAATGCAATACCTGATGAGCTATAGGGCAAAAACTGGTTTGCCCACGCTCTTGCACTGACCACCTGTTTAGTGCACAAATCCAGCCAAAACCTTTGCCAAAGCACTTTTTTACTTCAGTCATGCACACTGCAATGCGTAAATTGTAAGTTTGGAATCGATTGCTGGTAATTTGCCTGAACACACCCCCGCGGCCTACTTGGGGACATTCTGTGCATTTCTATGACCAGGCACCCAGACCCCCCCCTTTCATCAAATCACCCAACAAGGGTGCCATTCGACTGGGCTTGAGCTGAGGGTTTAACCGCCCCACAACCTACCCCTTGTACCAGGTAGGCAGGGTCGGTGGCTTGCGTCTTGTGCAAGGCCGCAGTGCACTCAGGTGAGAGCGGCAGGCGCCCAGCAATTTAAGGGGCATTTAAGTTAAACAGCAGTGTTCACACACTTACCAGGTAGGCAGGGTCAGTGGCTTGCGTCTTGTGCAAGGCCGCAGTGCACCCAGGTGAGAGCAGCAGGCGCCCAGCGATTTAAGGGGCGTTTAAGTTAAACAGCAGTGTTAACACACTTACCAGGTAGGCAGGGTCAGTGGCTTGCGTCTTGTGCAAGGCCGCAGTGCACTCAGGTGAGAGCAGCAGGCGCCCAGCATTTTAAGGGGCATTTAAGCAGTGTTAACACACTTACCAGGTAGGCAGGGTCAGTGGCTTGCGTCTTGTGCAAGGCCGCAGTGCACTCAGGTGAGAGCAGCAGGCGCCCAGCGATGCGATCACTGTTGAGCCGATTGTAGAAGGACTGCAAGTCACGTGTGTGCGGCAATGAGATGGGCAGTGGGATGTGGATTGCAGTGACTGCTGAGCATGGTTGTTCCAAAATATTTGAGTTGCAGTTATGTGGGAGGTTTAAAACACATGCCGCTCACAGTCCTACAGCACGAGCGGTCGTGTAGTATGGGTTGACAGGTGGGAGGTTCTTGAGGTGGCTGCAGGGACTGCAAATATGGCCCTGTCTGCAAAGGCAAAACATAATTACATTCACATATGAAGACCAAAAGCCATAAGCATGCTTGTGCATAACTAAGAATGTATATTATACATCCTCGACAAGTGGCTTCCCTGCCTAATGCCTGCTACAAAGACAATATATTTCCTCAACCGTGGCATTCCTAAGTCATTGTTGTTAGTACACACCACTTGCTGCTGCTTGCCCAGCTCGTGCGCAGCCGCCACAAATGCGGGCAGCCTTGTCTTTCCTGGCTCATCAGGCAGCACCCGCCCAGACCAGATCGGAATGGCTCCCAGTTGAGCCGGCTTCTTCTGCGGGCAAGAGTGGGACAACACATCATTGTTAGCGAGTACAATAAATTGTGGAAAGCACGCTGGGGGTGGCTCACGATCAAGCTGGATTGTTGTCAGCAGGTAAATGAGTGGGACAAACAGCATTGCCGCAGCACGTGAAGATGATGAGGGAATGTACGCACAGAGCATACAAGAATCCCAATTAAGCTGGCTTCCTTGCAAGAATATGACAGTGTGGAGAAGCAGATGCCCAAAACGGAAAACGCTCACTGGTGAGCGGTCACCCCAAATAGATAAAAAGAAGAGTTCGTCTGGGTAGGAATGAGGTTTAACGATGGATCTAATCTGTTTTTTATGGGAGCGTTGTGAGGACAGGCTGGGTTGTATGTGGCAGGCATGCACAGCAACGTTTTGCCGCTGACTGTGTACATGAGAACTAGGCACTTACTGTGTTGAAGGAACTACACTGACAAGGTGTTTCCTGTTCCAGATGCTTTTTACAATTAATATTTGCATGGCAATACTAAAGCAAACAGTTTAGTCCGATATCCAAGACAGCCTTACCAGGTCTCCCGGGATGTAATCAAAAATGCAGACCATATCTACGTAGGCTGGTTTGCGCTCAGCCTCGTGATTGATCTCTCGTAATGGGCCGCGGTGCTCCTGCGTTTAGAGGTGAAACACACATAATCAAGGTACACACGATGCTATTTGTGCTCCTGTGTTCAGAAGCAAGACACACACAATCGAAGTACACACAATGCTATTTGTGCTCCTGCGTTTAGAAGTAAGACACACAATCAAAGTACACAAAATGCTCTCCTGCGTTCAGAAGTAAGGCACACACAAACAAAGTACACACGATGCTATTTGTGCTCCTCGTTCAGAAGTTAGACACACACAATCAAAGTACACACGATGCTGTTTGTTGCGCAATGATAACAACAAGGTATAAGACCAGACTACCATGTGTCGATAACTAGTCCTTATGTTGTGTTACGGAAGGCAGATAGTCAACTCAAAGTCTTCAAAGCAGCAGCAGCATACTATTTCTAGTAATATTACTGGCTAATCACGTGTATGCGTCTCTGCTGTAAAACAACGCGCAGGAAGAAGAACAGCACGTTTAACCACAAGGAAAAAAGAGCAGGCAACCTGCTTGCAACATTGCGCACCATATGTGTATTCGTCCAAGACTACTATTTGGCGTGATTTTTGAGGAGATGCAACTCAATGCTTGTTTGCCAACTCCCTTGACTGAATTTGGACTCATGGTACTCCAACAGAGCCGCCGACCTGCTATACAACAACCCACCATGTCCTCCTGTTGCTGCTGCTGCTCCCGCAGAGCAGCACCCTCTGTACCCCCGCCCCCACGGCCAGCATGACCAGTACTACCGCTGCCAACGCCCCTGCATTTGCGTGCATGTGTGTATCTGTGCGAGTGTGTATCTGTGCGAGTAAGTATCTGTGTGAGTGTGTATCTGTGCTAGGTGCACTTGGGATGGCTTGGTCAGGCCTTTATTATCGTGAAGTTTGCAATTCATCCGGTCACCGCACGCGCAGGTGTGTGCGCATGCATGGGCTTCTGGTAGTGTCCATGTGTGCAAGTGAGTACGTGTATGTGGATGTAGGTACTGCATACATAATTCATTGCGTGCGTGCATGTAGTTCACTGAAAACAAGCTAATGCGTGCCTGTTGCTGCTGCCTCTTCCTCTGCTGCTGCTGCCTCCACCTCCACTGCGGCCACCCCTTGTACCTCCTGAGGCTGGCGTGGGCTGAAAAGCAAGACAGCAGGTTGCAACGCTTTCAGCTGTGTAATAAGTCGCACGTAATTGCAAACATGCACAAGTGGTGATGTGGCAGCGTCACATATTGAGAATCGACGATAAAAAAGAGTATCTATCCTTTTGACGCATTTGGCGTTTTTACTCCGACACTATTTTTCTAACTAAAAGCGTTCTTGTGCAATGGGGCTTGGTACGTCACAGAAACACGTCTCCTGCTTGTGTGCTAAAGCGCATGCACCTTATTACCGCACCCACCAAGGGACAACGTGCTGCACGGAAACAGGAACAAGATGTAAGTGCTCAGTTAAGGGGAAAATGTGTGGTAAATCAGCAGTAAATCAGTCCTGTTTGGTGTTTGGTGTACGGAAGCTAACAGATCAAAAGGTTGATACCTCTATCAGCGTAAGGTTTGATCTTTTTTCAGCATCACAAATGGGAGCTCCACGTATTTGCAAACACGCTTCTGAGTGCAAAACACACTTTCAGTAACTCATGGCAGCGTCACCCACTTGTGTAGTGTTTGCACCAGGAGTGTGGCGGGACACACTTTTAGTAAATCATGGCAGCGTCACCCACTTGTGTGGTGATTGCACCAGGAGTGTGGCGAGAAACACTTTTACTAAATCATGGCAGCGTCACCCACTTGTGTGGTGATTGCACCAGGAGTGTGGCGGGATGCACTTTCAGTAACTCATGGCAGCATCACCCACTTGTGTGGTGTTTGTACCAGGAGTGTGGCGGGAAGCAGACCCCCCACCCCCTGGAAGACGACCACGTCCACGTCCACGGCCGGTGTGTGGTGTGGAATTACCGTGAGGCAGCGCTTCTCCCACAGCAGCCCTGCCCACGATTTGCCAATGCTCCTCGACCTCCTGCGAGGTGAGAGAGTAGAGCAGTGTGTGTTTGAATATTGCATGCCACTGCCACATCTATGGGCAGTTCCGTGCGGTGCGGTTGTGTGTCAGGTGCCATGGGGCAGAACTTCTCCCACAGCAGCCTTGTTCACTATTTGCCAGTGCTTCTCTTCCAACATGGGATGAGGAAAGTGTGACAAAAGGGACACAGACTGATACGTGATAAGGTTTGTCGACCTTGAGCCTCCAATCATTTTTATTCCTTTGCGGCATTTGTCCGACATTCCTATCATGTGGGAACCTAGACAGGTGCGTGATCTCCTTGAAAAGGAGATGGATTCTAAGCATCGTAATTTAAGTGATGGAGCCCTGTGTGTGTTAGTACCCACAACCACACCCACACCCACACCCACAACCACACCCACACCCACACCCTGTTTCTTTGTGTTAAAGGTGCAGGAAGAGAAAGGAAACAAGATTATTATTCTTATACAGAAACACAATGCAGTCACCTTTTGGCACAGCCAACGGTTTGCAAGGAGATACCTAGGGTCACCCAGAATTGCACATTATAAGAAATAAATGAACGCAAGCATATGCATGGCAATGGTTACCCTGTTGACATCCATCAGCCCACCTTTTGCATCTTTTGAACGTTGTCCTCCCCCCCCTCAATTTCGACCACCTCCTGCTGTCGAGCTGAGATCCTCCTCTGCCTCTCCGCCTCATCGGGGTCAAGCGAAAGGCCCTGCCCTGTGTGTGCGTGTGTGAGAAGGTACAGAGCGTGCTGTCTGACTCATGCCCCATTAATCGGCTTCATTGTAACATTTGGACAAACATCAGTCGCAATTAGTTAAACTAATCAGATATAACCCTGTTAATGGCTACAATTTGTTATGTACTCGACCAACAAAACCAACACTTAACCCACGCTTCCGTTCATGTGACTTTGCATTCTAGCCACTTGACCTTGCCCTTAACTTTAATTGAGTCCTCTTTGGAGTCTGAAATTTCGAGCTTGCTTCCTACATCCAGCAACCACACCAACGCAATTTCAAGCTTATACAAACCTATTACCTTTGGGTGCGAGTCCTGCCAGCACTTTGGGCTCGTACCTGAGCGGTATACAAACAAAATGTTGATGATGTGTCAATCATAGGGGCGGTTTATGGGCATCATCATTACGCAGAAGGGGAGGATGGCTCACAAACCAGTAAGTTCAAGGACTTTGTGCACGAACAAGTGCACACCTTAGCAACGCATTGGGCAGCATCAACCTCTGCATCGTCAGCTGGTACAACAAGGCGAACAAGGCAAAGCGTCCAAGCATGCTGCGCTAGGCGCAAATCAAAGCAAAGACTAACCAATGCCCTTATGTTTGGCGTAGAAGTATGCCACTGGCTCCTGCTAAAAGCGCGTACCTGACGCAAAGCACAAATGGCTTAATGCCTTGGTGCTTGGCGTACAGGGATGCGGTGATGTCGGCCATTTTCAGGATGGCTGGCTTGTAACTCTCCAATTGAAACAGGGGCTGCATAAGGACACATAAGGATGCCAAAGCTGTGTTTATGTGTAGGGTTGGCTAAAACCATACATTTATAGGTATATACGGTGTACATACGGTATTTTTAGCAGGGAAATCACCATACATACAGTCATATACGGCGTGTATATACGGTTCTGGCCAACCCTATTTATGTCACCTTAGTGGGGAATGAAAGAGGTTGGAAGTACACATTAATCAAATGGTTTGTATGGCGACAAATTTGCAGAGAGTTGTTAGCAATCCTCTTGAAGTGCGTCATTTTAGTGACACCTTACTCGCGGGATGTTAGGAGTTTCAAAGCACGCATCGGATTGCTTGGAGCTTGAACCCAGTGGTTTTACAGTTTTGTTTCACAGTCATGTTCCATCTTTCACAGCTGTGTTTAAATTTATTTAAACTGAGCATACACATGCAACATGATAGCTCTCACCAAAACAGGACACCAGCCCAGTACTAACCTCTCTTTTGTCTGCGTCCTTGCCCCCCATCCTCAGGCCCAGAATTTTGATGGTGACAGTGGGTCTGCGCGTGTGAATGTGCAAATGTGTGTGAGTGATCATGTAGTGTTTCCATGCATGAGTAGCCAGTCGTGTGTGCAAGTGAAAGCCCATGCATAATTTGTGTGTCTTTACGTATGCGTGGAAGGATAAGTGCGTTGGGAACTCATGCACCTGGGTTAAAATGTGCATCCTCATGCGTGCACCTGCTCACACACCTAGGACAAATGTCTGACTGACGCAGACAGTAAGGGAGGCGCTGCCAGAGGATCCTGTCAAAGCCGTGCAGGTGGAGATGGTAGGCGGAGGCGACCTGGGACAAAGATGGCAACGAGAGGATGTGATGTTGTATTAAGAAGTAAGGAAAGTTTAATTGGAAGGGTGAGCTGACACAGAGGGGTCGTAAGCGTTGGCATTTAAGGCAGGGTGGGAAACAAAGATAGAGGACCTTCACAATTGGGTTGAAGCAGCTTGAGGGCCATTATTATTAATCAAAGTATTGTCTCACAAAAACAATTGTAACTGCAGCGAGAACAAGCTTGCCGTGATGAGGAGAACATGGTTGATGTGTGCCTTTATTTGAAAGCCAGGTCTACTGCACATAAAAGCAGCTTGAGCACAAGATAAACGACAAGTTACAACACTGTGTGCCGAAGTAACTCGTGGAATGGTTACAAATGAGAAATCCCATATTTGAAAGCCAGGTCTACTGCACACAAAAGCAGATCGAGCACAAGATAAACGACAAGTTACAACACTGTGTGCCGAAGTAACTCGTGGAATGGTTACAAATGAGAAACCTTTATTTGAAAGCCAGGTCTACTGCACACAAAAGCAGCTTGAGCACAAGATAAACGACAAGTTACAACACTGTGTGCCGAAGTAACTCGTGGAATGGTTACAAATGAGAAACCTTTATTTGAAAGCCAGGTCTACTGCACACAAAAGCAGCTTGA
>Ga0307942_1001182_pt1 | contig 20417 bp, 15 predicted proteins | sample OrgLakmetagen175_FD_201846 | JGI IMG/M metagenome (GOLD analysis project Ga0307942, IMG submission 201846) | Saline water microbial communities from Organic Lake, Antarctica - #175 | ecosystem: Environmental > Aquatic > Non-marine Saline and Alkaline > Saline | place: Antarctica: Organic Lake... | reverse complement strand
CTCTCTCTCTCTCTCTCTCTCTCTCACTCTCTCTCTCTCTCTCTCTCTCTCTCTCTCTCTCTCTCAATCTCTCTCTCTCTCTCTCTCTCTCTCTCTCTCTCTCTTTGTCTCTCCATATATTTACATATACACGTTTAAAGCGCTAAAAACGCAAAGGAGCTAAGCCAGGCACCCACCCCCCAAAATTCGCTGACGGCCAGCGTCCTTAATTTTGGTGAACAACTTGCTAAGGCCCCTAAGTCCATGGGCTGGTCCCTGACTGCGATTTCCTTTACCTGCAAAGCAACAAGCGCACACGCATAGGTTTGGCATTGATGTATATTACGTTGATGCACGTGATGATGATGTGCTTGGTGCTGGTGTATGTGGTGTTAATGTATGCGTATATCTACGTGGTGATGTATGTAACGGACCAGATTTGCGTTGCTTAACAAATGAATCCTGGAATCTTTCTCTGAATTGATCATGCAGTGTGAAGCACGGTCGGGGCGCAGTAATCAAGGGCACAGATAAGAATCTTGCTTCATGCTTGAGATTTGCAGCACACCCAAACAGACAATGTCTACTCACTCAAATATTTATACAAGGCTCTGCGTACAACATTTATACAGATAGTCGCACAGATATTGACAACCACACAAGCACCTCTAGAATTTTCAGGTCCGCAAACGGGCCGATCTCCAAAATAATGTGTGCAGGCCGCTGCAGCAGGAACCCGGTGTTGGATACAGCCAGATGCCTGCAGTTGTGAATTCATAGGCAGGGCCACACAATAGGTTTTGGAGCATGACTCTTTACAGGCACACAAGCCACTGTTCACATCGGCTGCTATAAGTCAAAGTATAAATAGACAAATAACAGACACGGTCAAATGTATTTTGCAAGTGTGGAGGCCTCGCACAAGCCACGACTCACATCGCTGGCTGCTTAAAATTAGAGAGCACACAGACAAATAAAAGACACAGTCAATGTATTTTATACTTTGTAAGTGTGGAGGCTTCCGCCTTCAATGAGCCATTGTGTTATGGCACAGAAACTTCGAGTCCACATTCATTCGTGTCCAGGTCAAGTGAGAAAGGGTCAGGCGTAGCAAACGATTCAGTCTGTCAGATCACCGATTGTGTTATGGGCCATAACTTATGGCACAGGGACTTCAAGTCCACATTCATTCGTGTCAAGGTCAAGTGAGAAAGGTCAAGTGAGAAAGGGTAGGGTGTAGGGTGTGAAGGTCAAGTGAGAAAGGGTAGGGTGTAGGGTGTGAAGGTCAAGTGAGAAAGGGTAGGGTGTAGGGTGTGAAGGTCAAGTGAGAAAGGGTAGGGTGTAGGGTGTCAAGGTCAAGTGAGAAAGGTAGGGTGTAGGGTGTCAAGGTCAACTGAGAAAGGGTAGGTCGTAGCAAACGATTCAGTCTGTCAGATCATCACTTTTGAGGTTTGGGACAACTGAAGAGCCTAACAAAGGCAAGGAGCGCTTACTCGAGCCTTGGCATGGAGCTTCCACTGATCCTTATCCTCTGCATAGGTATCGCCGTCAGCGACAGCAGGTTGAGGGACGGGAACCACACACTCTCTGCATCTGCTAGCGACAGGGAAAGCTGCTGCTCCCAACGTCCATCGTTTGGCTCTGTCACAGCAATACTGTATGTGGGTGGGTGCGTGCATGTGTGCATTTTGTAAGTGTGCGCGTGTACGCGCGTGTGTGTGGGTGCGTGTATGTGTGTATTTTGTAACTGTGCGCGTGTACGCACGTGTGTGTGATTGTGCGCTTGTGCATTATACGTATATACTTGTGCATGCACGTTAGTGTGTATGCGTGTGTGCGAGTGTGTGTTAGTACATATGTGTGTATGTGTATGTGTGTATGTGTATCTATGTATGTAGATGTGTGCATACAATGCGTTGATGCCGTTTGCTTGCGTGCAACAGGAAAATGAAGATTACGTGTTTAGCTCACTGAACAAGTTAAGGTTGTTAAAGCCCCCTTTGTTACATTCTGAGACTGGTATCACCAATCGCATAGATGTGCGAAAGCTCTTCTAGCTCCTCTTCAGCCCTAAGTCCATGGTTTGATTGAACTTTTCGATGTACACGCTATGCTTCGCTGCTTGCACAGGCCGGCCCAATTCACGATCTAATTACAAAAAAATGATGTGCTCTCTACGTTTCAAGTGCCTGTGTGAACGCCACGTCTGCTATCTTAAAAAGAAAAATCTTGAGTTAACTTTGTGACCCACCTTAACCCACATAATACCAGAGGGGGCTGACTGGGGAAATGTCCAAATATGTGCCCTTTCTGCACTCTGAATCCAGCCATTTACTGCCCACTCAGCCAACTGACACCATTCTGGCTTTAATTGAAAGCTGATATTGTAAGCTGCACGAGGATGTGCTTATATCCATGTAAGTCACAGTGTGCGCAACTTGATGGGGGTTGAAGCCCACCTTGACTGCCCAAACCCTAATTTGGTGCCTTTTATGATAAAACAGCACATGTTGAGCCACATCACCACGCACTTCATCTTTTCACTTAATTTTTTTTGCAATCATATTTGTTTATTACAACAACACCATACCATACAAAAGTGTGCCATTTGGTGGAGTGGGTGATCTGCTGTGAAGATTTTGTGGTGAAAATTGGGGTCCACGCCACGGAAAATCAGACACGTGCGCCCTAAGTTGCTATGTTCAAGCTTAGGTGCAAATACAAATTTAGAGCACGCCTGCCTCTGAATGCTAAGCTTAAACATAGCAACTTAGGGCGCACGTGCTCAATTCACATTTTAAAAAGTCCCTTTTTTTTGGCTCAGTCAGCCCCCTCTGACATAATACGCATACTAGAGAGAAGCGACACCCCTACGCACGCAAACACACACACACACACACACACACACACAACATTAGTCCTATACTACCCGCCCACCTCAAAGATTCCAGTCCCGGACTCTGCAGGGTCAGGCTTTGCAGCTGCTTATGCAGATCCAAGCACCACTTGAAGGACAACGTGAGCACAACCAGGGCGGTGTTGTTTGTGGTCACCAGCTTGGCGCAGTTCAGGGTAGATACTTGTGTGGTGACCAAATTGCACGCATCATCATTCACCGGCATGTGGCCTTGCGTCCAAGGTGGATGAGACCTGTGTGCTTTCTGTGCCTTGAGCTGCTCCTTTTCATGGTCAATCGCCAAGCGCAGTGCTTTCTGCACGAGGCGTTTAGAATTGTGTACTGTGTATCGTGTTGTGAGCTTGTGTTCGTGCTTGATTTGTTATTTGTATCTGCGAATGGTGCATCTGCATACCTGCACGCTTGAAGTGAACGTGGGTAAGGAAGGTGTGCACATACGCTTGTGTGTGCATGTGTGTCTGTTGTTGTGCCTGAGTGTGTGCTCACGCTTGAACGTGTGCGTGAAAATGTGTACCATCCATGTGCAAGATACTGATGTGCCTTGCAGCGGATATCTTTAATACAGCATACCCTTTGCCATCCATGAGCGAACAAGGCTTTGAGGCACTCGTCGCCTTGAGCATCTTGTGTATACCTCTTTGTCTTCTGCACTCTCTGCGGAGGGTGTGATGCGGTGCCGATTTGCTGTAGGAGGCCTTATATGCATCTGCAGCTCCTCCACATACTCCTCCTGCGCAAGTTTGCGAGGCTGTGCGCTTCAGTCTCCATGTCGCAAAAGGCCCAAGCTTTATCGTATTGAATGTGTGTGCAATCGATAACATTTGCTGCGTGCAGTGCGCCCTTTTGCTTACACATACTTATATGCGTGTGTTTTTGTGTGTGTGTGTGTGCTTCTGTGTGTGTGCAAGTGTGTGTATGTGCGCGTGTGTGTGTGCGTGTGTGTGTGTGTGTGTGTGTGTGTGCGTGTGTGTGTGTGTGTGTGCGCGTGTGTGTCTATGTGTGTGCGTGTGTGTCTGTGTGTGTTTTGTGTGTGTGTGTCTGTGTGTATTGTGTGTGTGTGTGTGTGTGTGTGTGCGCATCTGATCACAAGCAATATCAATTGCAGTGTAGTACACACCTTGCGCCATTTTGTTTCCTCTGGCTCCCAGGCAGGGTGACAATTTCCTCTGTGCCTATTAAGTAGGAACCAGGAGGATTCCATGCAGAAGTTACATCAACTTAGAAGATCTCGGAAAGTAGCAAATTGTTATTCGAGCACAATAATACTATTATTATTATTATTATTATTATATATTATTCGTACACTTGTTTAACGCACAGCAACGTGTACCACTTCATGTTACTGTGTAGTTTGCTAAAAAGTGCATCAAAATGAGATGGCAGTTAGAGGCCGTTGGAAGATTTCCTGCACATACAAGCATACACGTGATGAATGTGTAACACGGTCCTGGCTCCGCTTGACAGCACAAAACACGTGCTCGGTCTTGTGCAGGCCACTTCCACATGCGCCTCCAGCACCGCCTTCACGTGAACAACTAGAGGAGCTAAGCTCAGAGCTGCCAAAAGGCGCTTAAGAACAACACAGAGATGCTGCACAGTCAAAAACCAACTTTGTTAACACGAGGAGATCTCAGAACGCAAAGGACACAATTGGGCAAAAGATTGACGAGTCACTGGATAGAGTAAATGCTTCTAGCCCGATTGGCTTCGTCACACCAAATCTGGCAAGCCGCATTGCCAGATTTTGGATGTATGGAATTGGATTAGGAGGAGCGAAGACGATGCTGGTACCTAATTTGTTAATACAGCGGTGTCGCAGAAGGTGGTTGAAGCTTGTATTAAGTTTCGTATTAGGGAACTTGGCGGGGCTCGGACTTATAAAGCACTTTTGTGGGGCTCTGGCTTGTGTGAGCAAAAAACGAGTTGGCAGCACTGAGATTCTTCAGCACTACTGCTGGCAGTTCTTGGACTTCAGACTAAGTATTTTGGAAATTGCCAAGTCTTATACTTTGCTGGGAGGCAAATTTTAGTAATGTACCTTACCTTACCTTATATTTTGCTGCAACAGTGAGCTTTTTTGATCCAACAAGTTGCTCAAAAATCCTGCAAGCCTGTTAAGGCCTAGGTCTGACTCAAGGACTTTATATCAGATGTCTTTTTTGGCCACCTTAATTGTGTCTTGTGGTTTCTTGCAGCTTTGCAACCAGACGAACAAATGCAATCAACGGCAGGTGCTACCCTTGCCTACTCCCCTCCAGTTGCCCCTCAGGCTCAAGCACCTAAAAGGATCAATTATTCTTGCCCTTAAACACGCATTTGTTTCCTGTAATACCTCTACACACTACGAGCGCTCTTACAGCCCCTCATATAAGGAATACATAGGCTGTAGAGGGAGAATTAAAATAGATACAACCTTTAATAGATACAACGACAGAAAGAGTGCTCAGGCTTCATAATTAGTGTCAAGACAACACACAGCACGCCATGCGACCCAGTCGAACGGTAGCAAACAAGTTCAACAGCTTGTTCTAGACGTGTGAAGAATTGTTATGCGGCAAAATAGCACAACATGCTCACTCCATGGCAAAATTGAAGTGTATAGAGCAAGGTACGCACACAAGACAGCAAGTGCACTCCAGGTGAGATGTTGTATGATTCTGCATCCATTCGGTGGTGCAAAACACAAAACAAAAAACAACCTTCGAGATTAAAATCTACGCCGCTGGTGTTTACACTATATGTTTTCTTTTTTTCTAATTCCTAGGAAGTGCAAGGGGCTCCACAAGCAAATCTGGCAGGGGTTTCTAATCTAGGAGCAGGATCTATCCGTGTCTGTCTGTGCTAATAAAATGCTGATACCTAGGAGGATCTAGAGTGATTACACTACCTATTAAGGTCTTGATCGAGCATAGACCAAGCAAGCCTGGTGCTCCTTGGAGACTGAAAGCATACGTACGCTCTCAGCCTGCCCACAACATTCAACCCACTCAGACTCTTTAGGAAGGGATTGGTGTTCAACCCACTCAGACTCTTAAGAAAGGGATTGGCGTTCAACCCACTATGAGGTTGAGGATTTTTGACGGCACAAAAATGACCTTTTTCACAGTCTTGCTGTCTGTGTACTTTGCCACGTTTGGCGCAGCGAGGGCAGCCTGCATTTGTTTGAGGGCAGCGAAAGAGTTTGCATGCGTTTCTTAACATGTAGGTGCATGGATTGATATATTGATATGCACAGGCAGGTGCGCAGCGTTGTGTACTGTGTACCTTTTTTCATACGCAACGCACAGGTCAGCACGTGGCTTGAAGCTTTGAAGCGCAGGTGCTCATCATTGTGTACCGTTAAAGAATGCGTGACGTCACACACAGGTCAGCACGTGGTTTGTAGCTTTTGGAGCGTAGGCAGTTGCACAGCGTCGTATACAATTGTAGAATGCGTGGTTTATGCACAGGCGGGCGAGATGCACGGCATTGTGTACCGTTATAGAATGCGTGACGTCGCACACAGGTCATCAAGTGGCTTGTAGCTCTTGGAGCACAGGCAGTTGTGGCACAGCCTCGTGTAAGAATGTAGAACGTGTGATTTACACTGAGGGTATAATATTGCATGGCTTATGGCTAATGGAGCGCAGGCAGGTGCCCGAGTTGGAGTTGGAAGTCTTATAGACTACAATGCAATGCACACAAGGAGGAGGCGTATGGCTCATGGCTCATGGAGCGCAGGCAGGTGACCAGAGTCGTGAAGAGTTCTAGTTGTAGTATGCATGGCTACACACAGAGGTAGGAGGTGCAAGGCTCATGGCCTACGGAGCGCAGGCAGGTGCATTGGTGAAAGGCCGTGGTGGTAACAAGTGCGCCGTCTCGTTACATGCAAGCAGTGGCTCCTAGTTCCTTCTTGAGTTTTCCCCTGGTGCACGCACGCAGATGCATGTCCGTATAGAATCATGACCCCTGCAAGTGTTGCAGCACTGAACTTGCCTGCACAGCGTCTTCCTGCACGATGTCACGTTGCACCTCCAGCGTGGCACGCACTTTACCGTTGATCTGGATGGGGAGCTTCACCACATCCTGTTTGTATGTATGAGCATGCGCATGTGTTTGTGCATACATATTTGTGTGCATAAGTGTGTGTGTGTGCGTGTGCGTGTGTGTGTATGTGTGTGTGTGAGAGAGTGTGTGTGTGTGTATGTGTGTGTGTGCAAGCGATGCGTGCTCTTCCAGACCACCGTTATAATTGTCACGTCTTGCTGCACGCCTGGTTATAAGTGTATCAGGCCCCCTCCTCAACACCTATTCCCATCTGTTGTCTGAATACGTGGTTTTTAGTTTGCACACCTGCAAACGCCATTGCCCCTCTGTGCTTTGTTTGCACTCCCCCCCCTGCACTGCACGGCCTATGCATGCTACATTGTCGCTAGAAGAACACAAGTTCATTTGTGAATGTGCGTGAGTGCACGTGCGTCACATGAGATCCAGCGAATTGTATTATGTGATTGTACATTACTCATTCTGAGGCCACCCCCCCCCCACCTGAACCAGCAGCGCTTCATCGTACTGGGGCCAGGGTGCGTATGTCAAACTCTCTGGGTGCCCCAGCTTCGACCAAAACTCCTCAGCTATGTGAGGTGCGTATGGTGCCTGGGGAAATGTGTGATGACGTGTGCGCGTGTTGTGTCTGCTGTGTGAGGTGCATTTGGTGCCTGGGGAAATGTGTTTTGACGTGTGCGCGTGTTGTGTCTGCCATGTGAGGAGCGTGTGGTGTCTAGCGAATGAGTGTTTGTGCGCACTTGTTATGTGCGCCATGCGGGGCATGCATGGCGCCCGTACAATGTATGCCTGCACTTGCATGTATTTGTGTGAATACACAATAAGGTGTTTGGTGCAATCATGCTACTCACTGGCTGCATGTTTTACCCCTGTGGCTTGGGAACAAGATCTCAGGACAATTGTGTGTGTGTCAATCAAGAATGTGCATGTCAAACTCCTTTTGTGAGTTGCACCTGTCTGATGCATGCACATTAGGTCGAGGCGCAACATTGCTTGCGTGCTTACACTTGTCTGTTCATTCCTTACTGTACGGTTATTATTTATTATTTTTTTTTCATTTATTTAAACTTTAACAGCCCAGCTGGGCTTTGCACATGAGCTCTTAGATTTAAGTAATAGTTTTATAGTCTGCACTGTAGAAATATAGTATGACTTATTTAAATCAATCAAACTGATTGTAAACACAGTTATTAAATTACACCGGCCACAAAGGCTACAAAGTAGATCTTAATGAACTTTACAGTGGTGGCGTGATGCTGCCGCTATACCCACCTTTGGGTGTAGTGCAAAGCTTACAATCAGGCTGCGTCGACATGCATAAAAATAGTTTGATGAACAGCTGCGGAAGCATGCCATTCCTGTGCCTAGTGCTTCTTCAGTAGCTGTCCAGGTTGTGTGCAAGCACACGCACGTCCTTGTTTGACACACACACAAACATGTGCATGCACTCTAGGTCTGAGTCCCAAAACAGACATGCACGCTCTCACAAATGCGCACACTATCTCTCTCACACACACACATACACACACGCAACCTCTCTCTCACCAGCAGCAGCACAAACGGCTCAAGAGCAGCTCGAGGGCGGTTGGGCCATTTGTACACGGCATTCATGAACTCCATCATGCCTGCAATGGCGGTGTTGAAGCGCATCTCATCCGTCTCAATGGTGACCTGCGCATTCCCAAATTGGAGAGGAGTAGCCAAAAAGTCAGTGGCAACCTGTGCATTTAGCGCATTCAGTGGTGACCTGCACATTCAGCGCATTCAGTGGTGACCTGCGCATTTAGCGCATTTCGTGGCGACCTGCGCATCTAGTGCATTTAGTGGCGATTTACACATTTAGTGCATTTAGTGGCAACCTGCGCATTTAGTGCATTTAGTGGCAACCTCCGCATTTAACGCATTTAGTGGCGACCTTCTCATTTAGCGCATTTAGTGGCGACCTGCGCATCCCCAGATTGGAGTAGCCTAAAGGATACCAAAGGTCAGCAGCAGGGCATCAAGAATGATTTCACTGCTCGTAGTTTCAATCATTTTCTTCGTCCAACTTTTCAAGCCAACAGGTGCCACTGCAGAGGCGGAGCTGCGTCGTACCGTGTGGTAGTAGCAGATCTGTGCGTTCCAACAGAGAGGCAATATCAGTATCAAAGCAATATACATATACATATATATGAGCATCTCATTCATCGGGTGCTCTGGATTAATGAGCATCGATGGTGGTAGCAGTCTGCGCGTTTCAACAAAGAGGCAATGTCAGTATCAAAGCGTGGATGTATGAGCATCTCATTCATCAGGTGCTCTGGAATAATGAGCATCGATGGTGGTAGCAGTCTGCGCGTTCCAACAAAGAGGCAATGTCAGTATCAAAGCGTGGATGTATGAGCATCCCATTCATCAGGTGCTCTGGAATAATGAGCATCGATGGTGGTAGCAGTCTGCGCGTTCCAACAGAGAGGCAATATCAGTATCAAAGCGTGGATGTATGAGCATCCCATTCATCAGGTGCTCTGGATTAATGAGCATCGATGGTGGTAGCAGTCTGCACGTTCCAACAGAGAGGCAATATCAGTATCAAAGCGTGGATGTATGAGCATCTCATTCATCAGGTGCTCTGGATAAATGAGCATCGATGGTGGTAGCAGTCTGCGCGTTCCAACAGAGAGGCAATATCAGTATCAAAGCGTGGTTAAATGAGCATCTCATTCATCAGGTGCTCTGGATTAATGAGCATCGATGGTGGTAGCAGTCTGCGCGTTCCAACAGAGAGGCAATATCAGTATCAAAGCAATATATATATATATATATATGGTGGTAGCAGTCTGCGCGTTCCAACAGAGAGGCAATATCAGTATCAAAGCCGATCAGGTGCTTGCCTGCTTGCAAGGCGGTGTTCAATGCTGCGCAAAACCTGTCTTGTTGGTCGCCTGAACGTGATGCAGTGCCAGAAAAGCAGCAGCACTTACAAAACTAGTAAATGACCGCGTGCAGCGTGCATGGTTCCCAGTCTTTAACCGTCATATAACTGCAAAGCCTACCACATGTCTATCATGCTAAGCAGTCTTGTATTGCCTAGTCCTTTGACGGCAGTCTAATCAACCTACCTTTTTGATGGCGGTGTGCAGTGTGCGCATTTGATCCTTGGTAGGCTGCTCATCACTGAGACCTCCCTCAAAGGCACGCCACGCACGTGCCAAGAAACGGTGCACCCCTTCTACGCCTCGTGTGTTCCAAACCTAAGCGCTCGTGTGTACATGCGTGTGTGTGTGTTGCGTGTGCGTGTGTGCAATTGGATATGTTTGTTGCGTGTGCGTGAGTTGCGTGTGCATATGTGTGCATATGCGTTTGTGTGTTGCATGTGCATGTGTGTGCTAAGTGTCTGTGTGCTTGCATGCATGTCAAACAAGGTAAGTCGTAGGCCTAGCGTGAGGCGTCCTTAAACCTTAAACGCCGCTTCAATCGAAACTGCACAATCTGCTCAAATCAAATACCTATTGTGGATAGCATTTGTACTCTTACTTAGAAACAAGCCCAACTCTAAGAGGGGCCATGCCCTGCTGCTGCTCCCTTTCTTTTGCATAGCTTGCTGCACCCTGGAAAAAATTGCTAAAAATGCCTCTGCTCAAAAGTACACTGCCTCATCAGAGTGCACCATAATTGCAGCCCACTTCTCATGCTAGTTCTATGTGTCTATCACTGCTGTGGTATGGAAGTGAACCCACAACGGACACACCACGAAAGGCAACAATTGTGTTCACACGATTCACGCACGGGAGAAGCAAACATACATGAACATATCTAGGGTTGGCCAGGTCCATATAAATGGAATACACACAGAATTTTCCAATTTTGGAAGGAGCCCCAATTATTAATACAGTTAAACACGTCCTACATCCTTATTGACCCTAACACATACTTTGACCTCAGGCTTCTGTTTCTTGTCTCATGTGGAGAGAAGAGTCACTGCCTGCATCATTTTTCTGTGCTTTATTTTTCCTCCATGAAAACAGACAGTGAAAACCACTCCCCACATTAATTAGGAAAAGGAGCCACTTTGGTACCGGGTACCGTTAATCTTCTCCACCACAAACACACCATAGTGGACACACCTTAGTTTCTCTCAGGGGCCCCATGAACATCTCATACAAGCGAAGCGAGTCGCCCCCGTATTGCAGCACCACGTCATCTGGGTTGATCTGCAAGGGCGCACACAGTTTGAACGTGGGTTGCCTCTGGTCTGCAGCACCACATTATCTGGGTTAATCTGCAAGGGCGCACACAGTTTCAAAGTGGGTCGCCTGTGGCCTGCAGCACCACATCATCTGGGTTGATCTGCAAGGGTGCACACAAATAAATTGTGTCTGTTATACGCCACTGGCTGCATGACATCCCAAAGCATGTAACTTATGCCTCCTATGCCCTTGCATATTCTCAGTCCAAATGCATTTGAAAGAGCACGTACACACTCTACACACTTTGCACACACAGTGCTCTGAAGAAGTCACAGACATATTTCCAGTCCAAATGCATTTGAAAGAGCACGTGTACACACTCTACACACTTTGCACACACAGTGCACGGAAGGAGTCACAGACATATTCTTCGTCCAATGCATTTGAAAGAGCACGTGTACACACTCTACGCATTTTGCGCACACAGTGCTCTGGAGGAGTCGCAACTCTGCTGCCAGGTTGCCTCTCCCCTCCATAAAGATAGCAATGCTCACACACGCGCACACACACATGCACACGCGCGCGCACACACACACACATGCACACACATGCACACACATGCACACACGCGCACGCGCACCCTCTACCGTGTGATATTAACTCTGATTCGTCCAAGTGGTGAAGTTTGTGCATTCAGGTATTTCTTTCAATATACACTGCATAAAGAAACCCACCCCTGTTAGCACGCACATCCAAACTATGTAATGTATATGAATGTACACTACATAGAGAAAACCACCCCTGTTAGAATGCACATCCAAACTATCTTATGTATATACGCTCTCAATATACATACACTACACAAAGAAAACCACCCCTGTCGGTATGCACGTCCAAACTGTCTGATGTGCGCACGCATTCACGCGCACAACTAGCACAGTGCAAGCCTTGCATTCACAGCTACATGCAGGGAGGTGCACATGTACCCTGGATAACAGCATGCCAGCTTACCACGTTACCGCGTGACTTTGACATCTTATGAGCACGTGCGTTCACGCGCACACTAGGGTCGGATTTGAGCACATACCTGCAAGCAAGCACGCACAAGATTGGTTGAGCTGTCAATGCTACAGCCAATGTTAATGTGCATACGTACACGCCAGACACAAAAGATCGAGAACAGGAATGATTTAGATGAGGGCCCCATCATGGGGCTGCAGAAGCCTAGCAAAATCATGGGTCACACACACGTACACACACAATGCACACACCCGCACACCACCCACCCATCTCCTTGTCGGTCCACATCAGCCTCTGCCACCCTCTCTGCCACTGCCCCTGGTGCTCGTTCATCACAGCAGGCCCCTCCAGGTCCATCCCTGCACACAGTGTCAACACGCACAGCAGTGTGTTGCATGCAGGCATGTGTGTGTTGCCCTCTTATCATGGACCACAGGCACAGCTGGAGCTGAAAAGAAGAGAAACAGTGAGAAGCCTGTTTCACACCAGATTCCCTAGGAGAACAACCGACATGTATAATGTAAGAGGTATAAGGGTGTAACGTGCAACCCATTAATTTTTATGCAATTCAGCTTGTGTGTATCTGAGTGTGTAAGAGTATACATGTGTGTGTGTGCCCGTGTGCGCGCGTGTGCGTGTGTGCAGCCTGTGTACTTCCTGTGTGCACACGCCTGCATAGGTCACGGTACGCAAGCGCACACAACTGTGTTAAGCACGCCGCATTGGTCAAGCGTGTGCGATGGCCTAATGAGCAGCACAATAAGAAGTGTGTGTGTGTATACGCGCACGTGTATATGCGTACCTGTGCACAGTGAACTCCACTTCTCCCAGAATCATGCCTTGGCTCACTAGTCGTCCGAAAGGCTCCTTGGTGCTCACCACGCCTAAATCATACAGCACCTGGGGTTTTGTGTGAGGTTGTATGTACGTGTGTGAGAGCCAACCTAGACCAACGTCTCTAAAGATGTAGGAATCCAGGTTCACACATGCAGCTACAATAGTGAAGCAAGCACGTGTGTGGATGAGCAAGACCCTTGTTAACATAAATAGGAGCATACACAAACACGTTGAACATTTATTTGTGGCCTAGTGCCTGCTACACACAGGGGAAGAACTAATAATATGTGAGCAAGCACTTGCCCAGGTCACAGGAATCAGTTTTAAATATCCACGTTTCCATAGCCACAGTGCTTTGTTCACAGAACTGACACTCTTCAGACGCCAGAGGCGGTCACGCAACAACTACTTACTCACATTATGTCAGAAGCATCATACATCATACAAAACAATTGCCTGTGCTTTGTTCACGCAACTGACAGCCTTCAAGCCAGAGACGGCCACGCAACAATTACGTACTCACATTACGTCAGAACGAAATGTACAAAAACAGATGCGTGTGCACCTCTTGCTAGTTAGTGGCTTGCTTACACCACACACACTGGTCACGCAACAATGTCGCACCCACCTCATGCCAGAAGCGGGCATGCAAACGTGTGCACTCATGCCAATACTTTGTTCACACAACTGATAGTCTTCAAACCAGAGGCGGCCACGCAACAAATATGTGTACTCACCTTGTGCCAGAAGCGGGCGTACAACAAGTGCAGCACTGCATGCTCTGCCCCGCCCACGTATAAGTCCACGGGCATCCAGTACTTCTCTTTCACAGGGTCAATTAGGTAGTCGGTGTTGGTGGGGTCTATGAACCGCAAGTAGTACCTGCGGGAGCAAGCAGAGACACGCGAGGGTGTGTGTGTGTGTACATGTGTGTATGTGTGCTTGTGTCGTTTGAAGCCTGTGGGGTATAAGAAGCACAGGAAGACTCTTTTTCCATACTTTTATCCCCCCAACAGCCAATCAATGACTTTGGGGTGGCGTTAGACCGCTAAGTTGGCACTCAGACTGACCTTGGCTGTGTTTTAGCTTGCCCGCTCATGTGTACCAAGACTCAAAAAGTGCCCCACCCCCAACACTCATAGTCTTTCTCACACCATTTCTAAAGCACTCATAGGTCATAGTCTTCCTCACACCAGTTATAAAAACACTCAACACTCTTCCTCACACCATTTGTAAAACCCAACGCTGCTTGTCACGACACGACACACCAGCACACACCAGCACACACCAGCACACACACCAGCACACCAGCACACACCAGCACACCAGCTCAACCCACGAGCCTGCCCATTGCTGCATGACACTTGTCTCTACCAGTACTGGCATTTCCTATTCGACTCACTCACTCCTGCAAACACTGCTGTTTCCGCAACCTACCAGCACGACCCAGCCCATTGTGGCATGGTGCTCGTTTCCCTGCGTGCGGGCTTTCCTGTGGCGGGGTCTGTGGTGTTGATCCAGGAGGGGATGGTTGCAAGTGGGCTTTCCAAGGTACCGCTGTGTGTACGTATGTGTGTGTGTGTTTATATGTGTGCGTGTATGTGTGTGTTTAATCGAATTTTTTTGCCTCACGACAAAGTCTGTGGTGTTAATCCAGGAAGGGATGGTTGCAGGCGGGCTTTCCAAGGTGCCACTCTGTGTGTATGTGTGTATAAGTGTGTGTGTGTGTTCAGTGTACTGTTTTTGCCTCACGAGAAGGTCTGTGGCGTCGATCCAGGGGGGGAGGTTTGCAAGGAGGGGAGGCTTGCAAGCAGGCTTTCCAAGGGACCAATGTGTGTGTATATGCGTGTGCATGCGTGCATGTTTGTGTGCTTGCGTGTCTCATTGCGTTCAATCAAGGTGCACATCTGCATCTGGTTGACAGCGTCTATAGTGTAGGTTCAGGGGAGGGTGGTCGCAAGCGGGGTCTTTAGGGTTCCAATATGTGTGTATGCCTTCTTGCATAACTTAAACAGAGCTTGGCAGGGCAGTTCAGCTTACTCTGACGGAGATCTACCTCTGAGTTCTCTCTAAATCATACATGAACACATCCACACACATTGGTACCCTAGAGACCCCGCTTGCAACCATCCCCTCCTGGATCAATTGTTCTGATGGTCTGCACACACCCTGATGTCGCAGACCCTACTTGGGCTTGAAGCCCTCCGCTTCAGGAGTGGCAATGCCTACTCCAAAATGCACAAGGATCTTACACAGCAAAACCAATGCTCTGCACATGCCATCAGGCTGCAGACCCTACCTGGGCTTGAAGCGCTCTATCTCAGGAGGGGCAATGCCAACTCTGGTTACACATAGGACTTAAAACCACAACAATGATGCTCTGCACAGGCCCTGACGCAGCTGCCCCTACCTGGGCTTGAACTGCTCTGTCTCAGGCAGCTCCAGTGGCAAGGACGACTCTGGCAGGGCCACTGCAGTTTCCGAGCCCTCTGGATATATGAGAGGAAACGGCTCGCCCCAATACCTGAGGGTGTGTGTGCAAGGAGGATGATTAGGCAGGGGTAATGTTAAATAGTAATTTTGGGAGCCCTTAGAAGGTGTGAGAAGAATTGAGGCTTGCCCAATTTAAAAGCACTTGCAGCGAGAACTGCTTGGCACAAAGTGCCAAGGTAGATAACTGGGAAGCTTTTTTGAGTCCTCTCAGGATGAAGGCAAGAACAGCTTTGAAATGTGGGACTTGTAACATTCTGTCACTGTACGTCGTAGCAAGTGGAACGCGCCATGGCTTGCCGGTCAACAGATTTTTGGAGCCTGTAACTGTATGTAGTAGCAAGCGGAAAGCGCCTTGGTTCGTCAGTTAACAGCTTTTGGAGCCGTCAACACACACACACACACACACACACACATGTCCTAGCATATGAGGCGAAGGCAAGGCCTGACAAGGAGGTACTTGTAACATTTTGCCACTGTCCTAACAACTGGAGAACGCCTTGGTTTGTTGGTCAGCAGGGAGGTTTGACAAGGAGAGGTAAGGTGCACGGTTGCAGAAGCTTTTTGCAGCCGTCAGGGCGTAGGGTAGCGGCAACAGGATTGCAATGGCTGGTTTTACTCTTAATAGAAACACAAGAGGGAAAGGGTAAAATCCAACGGCATGTATAAATAAAGGATGTAGAAATCAGGAGAGATGACACTGAAGATGCTCCTCTTTTGATGTAATTCGTGTGTTCATTACATTAAAGGGCAAGCAGGGATCTTTTTATTAATTAAATTGCTATTTCTTATTCTAAAAAGTGAGTGGGATAAATCTGGGGTCAATCACATGTCTGGGTAGTCGGCTTTAAGTAAGTACCCTTCCATGACATTTTTATACATAATCTGAAGCATCTGTGAATCTGGTTCTTAAGAGAGTCAAAATTTGACCGTTTTTGCGCCACATAAGCTGGACTCTTCTGCGTTATTGAAAACACAAACACGTGTTTACACCATTTCTGCCTGATATGCGTCTCTGTCATTGCCATGCCGATACTAAACCCTATGTTGTTGATTGGAGCACTGCCAAGGTTTTGAATTTCAAATGATGTGATTGGGGGACAATAACAAGAGAAAGACAGCACGCTGTGAGAAACAGCATTCTGTGTAACGCAGCAAGGAAACATTACCAGGGCGGAAGGAAGCAGTTTCGAACCCCAAATGATGTGATTGGGGGACAAGCATGAAACAGAGAAGGACAGCACGCTTTGGAAGAAACAGCAATAAAACTTTACCAGGATGAAAGGAAGCAAAGGGCATTTGCACACCAAAACAGTCAGAGGACCTGTCAGGAGTGCACACTGCTCTCCCACCTTTGGCGCGCAAACAGCCAATCTCTAAGCTTGTAGTTGACTTGCTTCTTGCCTAGACCTTGGTCCTCAAGCCAGGCAATGACCTGTGGCGTGTGGATTGTACGTTATGCAAGGGGTAAAGAAGGTCAATTAATTCCTAAGGGGTCAATTGATACAGAGGGTCGGTTTATTTGCAAGGGGTACACAGAGGGTCGATTTAGGTGACAATGTTGCATTGCTGGAGATAGCTCTGGCTACCAGCGCAAAGTAACTCAAGGAAAGGGGAGAGAAGCTGCAAATGTTGAGCTAAGAATGTTTTCGGTTTCGTGTTCAGGCGTGCCTGCATTGTTTCGTGTTGATGCTGCGCCTGTGGTTGCTGGCTTCATAGTGCACAAGGCTCATGGGCATATTTTATAATATAACCAATTAGTCTGGGTTTCCTGCCTGTCCGTGCAAGCTTCAGTGACTATGCTTGGTGCTGTGAGGCAATTGATGTTCAAGCCAAGGGTTGGGTCATGAAAAGTAGATTTATAACTGTGTTACACCAAGCCTCTTGTTGCTGAGTTATTCAGCAAAATTAATGGTTGTGAATCCATGGGGGCCATACGTGTTTGCGTTCATTCGTGTGGTATTTATTTAGATGACAGCCCACAATCTATGTGTCCTTACCAAACGACTGCTCAGAAGTGCCAAAATTGTAACGTTTCAAGAAGAGAGCAAAAACCGCAGAGAGAATCCCCTGAATGGCATGCTTGTACACAATTAGCCACTTTGGCACCTAACACCACAACCACGGCAATTCTCTCCTGCACAAGGACCGACCCAGCAAGGTACAAATGCGTAAATTAGGGGAGGTAAGGTATTAAATGCACATTGTGTTAAATTTGTGTGTGTGTGTGTGCGAGTGTGTACGTACGTGTACGTATGTATGCACTTCCCTACCTTTACTTTGGCCTCCCCTGTGGGAAGTCCATTCAAGTCAAGGCCTGAAGATGCTGAGCCGGAGTTCATGGCCACACCAGTTTCGGTCAGTGGCAGCTGGGTGTCAGCAGCACTGTTAGAGGGGCCCACCACCTGAAACGGAAGCACAAGTTCAGGCGCGCACGTGTTTGCGTGTGTGTGGATGTGTATGTGTGTGTGTGTTCGAGGGTAACTATAATCTCACCACAGTCTGAACATATCAGGGCTTTCAAATTCACCATTGCCCCTTTTTTTCAACATGTTTCAGTGACACAGGATGAATGAGCTTGCTGTCAGAAATTGCTGCCGATAAGCCATTGGCACATTGGCACACGCAGAGAGCCAAAGTCACTCCTAGCAGGCCCTGTGCTACACAGCACACAGACGTTGTGATGCGTGGGTGACACCACACACACACACACACAATTGAATGCTACCCAAAAGGAGTCCTCCACGTTTGATTAAACAGCGCTGCAACTGGCAAGCAGGTACTATGGCACAGCAAGCGACAAGATGCTGCGCTACACTCACACACACTGCACTGCAAGCAACAAGATGCTGCGCTACACTCACACACACTGCACTGCAAGCAACAAGATGCTGCGCTGCACTCTCACACACTGCACAGCAGCTGGCAGGCTGTGATGTGTGCAAAAGACGGCACTCACCTGTAAAGGAGTGATTCCAAACTTTTGTGCAAACTCGAAATCACGCACATCATGGGCAGGCACCGCCATCACAGCTCCACTGCAGAGTACGGTGCAAGCAATAACTTTTGCAGTTGAACATGTTGGACAGACACTGCTGTCACTGCTCCACTGCGCGAGTAAGCGTAGAGCAAATAGCTATGTATATTTAATTATAGCTGTTTGTTTGTGCATTTTCAGATGTGAGGGTGTCGGCACAGGTACGGTACGTGTACGTTGCTGTGCTCACACGTGCGTAGTTGTGTGCGTGCGTGGTCTTGGAAGTCACACTGTTGAGAGCATGGTGTGTTAAAGTAATTAGTAAAATAAGTAAAAACTATGTACATATACATTAATTAAACATCTTCCCAGCAAAAAAATATACATATACATATATACATTAGTAAAACAATTTCCCATACAACGCATGCACACTCTTATTTTAATTTGCGTACCCAATGCTTATGCAGGCATAGCTTTTCCATTTACTACTTCCACGCCAAGAATTGATTTGCTTACGTCAAAAGGACAGGCCTGAAACTAAAAAAGACACACCACACATTGACAAGTGCAGGCCCGCCCCTAACAAAAAAAACGTATGCAGCAGCTTCTCCACGCCCCTTTCAACCAGCAGAACAGCCGTGTGCACAGCCTTCAGTCTCACCCCTCATCACATCCCCCACCCCAACGCCTTACAAAGCAAGAACAAAGCCTGTGACTCCTATAATTTCTAATCATACCTCCAAATCGCTAGCACAGCCTTCACCCTCACCCCTCATCACACACCCCACCCCAACGCCTAACAAAACAAGAACAAAGCCTGTGACTCCTTAACTTTCTAATCACACCTCCAAATCGCTAGCACAGCCTTCACCCTCACCCCTCATCACCCCCCCCCCAACACCGCTTCACGCAGCCAGTTACCTCTGAAACCCAAGACCAAACTGCACAGCTGCCTGCCTGGCTCTCACCTTCCGTAGCCCCCCAGCACATAGTCAGCCACCCAAATGGGCACCTCTTGGCCGTTTGCGGGGTTTTTGGCGTAGCTGCCTGCAGGTGGACGGCGATTGAAATAGGGGGTCGTTATGGGGGCAAGGAGCGCACATATGAAATCACACACACACATTTGCCTCCTGGCAGAGCTGCCTGCAGGTGGACGGTGATTGGAATAGGGGGTCGTCATTGGGGGGGCCAGGAAAGCACATATGATTACAGACACACAATTGGCTCTTGGCAAAGCTGCCTGCAGGTGGACAGCAATTGAGATAGGTGGTCAATACTGGGGCAAGTAACACTCATGTTTCACGTTTACACACACACACACACACACACACACCACATACTAACATACACACATTATAATTCTTGGCAAAGCTGCCTACGCCTACCTGTGAAGACACCGGTCTTGTCTTTTTGCAGCTCCGTGCGCTCAAAATCACTTTTGCGCCCGGCTGCATCCACATAAGCTGAAACCTGAGGGGAGGAGAGTGTAATGACAATTTGTAGACGTTACCTGTATCGAATGACTAGTTTCTGTTCATAGCCTGCATCAATACAAGCAGCAACTTGGCAGGCATGCAGTCAGAAGCACAGCCTGAGACGCACACTCTGTTCCTGCCAGAAAAGTTGCATCAAAGTGAACAACAGATCTCAGGTACCGCAGTTGAGAAAAAGAGAAGCTAAAGGGCATGCACATGCAGACGCCGCCTGAGCTAGGTGATTGTGTCTAACAAAGAGGCGGCATACTGAGGGATAAGGCACAGACGAGGGGGACTTGAAAACACCCTCAGCACCCAAAGGTAGCACCCACAAGCGCACGTATGCCTTTACCCCCCCCTCCATAGAATGCACACATGCACACATGCAGACACCCACCGCTTCAGCCTGCTCTGCGCTGCACAGCTCTCCACTCTTGAGCAGGGGGTGCTCAGGCGCCACCACCATGTGGGTCACGCCAAACAGTGCGTCAGGTCGGGTGGTGAAG
>Ga0307942_1001179_pt1 | contig 20446 bp, 22 predicted proteins | sample OrgLakmetagen175_FD_201846 | JGI IMG/M metagenome (GOLD analysis project Ga0307942, IMG submission 201846) | Saline water microbial communities from Organic Lake, Antarctica - #175 | ecosystem: Environmental > Aquatic > Non-marine Saline and Alkaline > Saline | place: Antarctica: Organic Lake... | reverse complement strand
GAGTCCTCGATTTCCACATCGTGCCCCTCACACACCCCTGGCAGGGGTGCGGCTGCGCGCCTAGGGCGCGCACTGCCACTGGGAGCAACACTGGCTACCTGCTGCAGGTGCTCCCGCGCGTGCGCAAGCGCTTGCAAAGAGTCAGCCTGGCAAAATTCATGATTTTAAGTGATTTTTAGATAGATTTTTATGTTTTAGGACCAGTGGGAACATGTGGGACCAGTTTCCAACTTTTTTTAACTTTTTTGGGGGGAGGTCCCAAACGAAAAATAATACTGAAAGCCGGTCCCACCCTGTTTCTGGCATGTGGCGAAAATATTTTTCCTCATAGGAAAAAATTTTTGGGATTTTACGTGTGACCGCAAAATTTTTTGTAAAAGGTGAAAATATTTTTCCCCCTTGAAGAAAAAAAATAGGAAAAATTTTGCGTGTGACCGCCACCTAAGTCCATGTATCACTTCTGTTTGCAAGAAGTATATCAGCCCGCACAATTTTCTCAAGAAGAGCATTGTTTGAAGAGAGTAAACTGTTCCAGAATCTTATGGTGCATCTGAACCAGTAGAAAAAGTTTTCTGGTGAGACTTATCTGGTCTATGGGCTGGTTTTGTGTCTTTTCTTAATGCACACCGGTTCTGTCCGAGCATTTACAAGGGGTTACAAGGGGTTACAGGGATGGCCTACAGCCCGAGACTCTGGCTGATGGCAATCGGCTGGTGAAACAAGATCAACAAGTGTCGAAAATTAGAACTTTATCTGACACAAACTTGAGGAGTCTGTATGAGTCTTGGTTCAGGAATGCATTGATCTCAAAATCAGTGATACTGAGATGACAAGCCAAGAAAGGAATAAATTCAAAGCTCGAAGGAGCAAACGCACGCAGAGTCTTAAACATTCCTTCAATAAGGTCTCTGTATCTCATGCGCAGCTCGCACACTTCAGCACACTTGCAAAAGAAAAGCACATGCTTCTCATCTTGAACTTCTCCACACTCACATTTATCACAAATGCTAGAACTACAATGCCATTTGCAAGACTTCACTCTCAAATGGTGTGCACGCAATCTGAACCTGCTGAAATTCCTCAACACATGTTTGTCCAAATCCTTGTACAAGTAGGAGGGGATAGAAAAAGGAGAACCTCTAGGACCACTCTCAGAACTCCCGCACCACTTGTGATACGTCACTGCTTTCTTGTTTACTGCGCGAGGACATGAAATTTTTAGCTTCCCTCCATACATTCAAATGTCTGAAACGCAAATCGCAAATGAACTCTTGCATGGGAACCTGTATGGCTCTCGAGCATTTACTGTTACTTTTACCAAATAAATGCGGTGTACACCTGATCGTAAATAAGTCCTGTGTGCACAATTCCCCTACCCGAACAGGAGAAAAGGCACAAGAACAACATAAGTTACTCCAGCCTTGTACCACAATTTTGCCCCACACTACCATCCTGCTAGGAGCAACAGGCTTGCCTTTATTTACAGCAGCCATATGTACAAGCAATCTCCACAGCCTTGGAGTTAGACGTACATGCTGCAGCACTCGAATACGAAACTTGCTTGCCACGCACCAGATCCGCAACAAAAGTCAATGCAAACCAGACGCGACATAAAAAGCAGCCCTTAATTTCGCGTCTGGCGGTGTGCAGAAGTCTGCCTCTTTAAGAGTGGTCCCCATTAAGGCCCTTCCTCTATTTTTCTCCAGACAGGCAGGTTTTGTGTGTCTCTGCATGGGTGTCACAATGTCTTTTTCAATTACCGTAATTATGCCCGTCCCATAAGTAAAATACATACCGTATTTACGGTATATTATAAAATTTGGTCCATCCTTCAGTAACCATGCAAGCGCCATTGCCCTGCGCGTCGCGTTGTGTTTTACCCTCTACATCAGTTCATAGCTCTGTTATATTGCCTGGAAGAAGACTCCTGGGGCCCAGATGTGGCCATCTACCAGGAAGAGCCTTGTCCTCCCCTGCCACCTCCATTACTAGTAGCAGCAGCAAGCTGAAGAGCAGCTTAGCTGGGTCCAGGCAGCAGCAGCACCAGCAGCAGCTTTCAGTCACGTGCGAAGCTGTGTCGAGCGAGGACACGCAGCTCACCAAGCCTAAGCCCAAGAGCGCGTCCACCGTGGAGGATGATGGTTTCACCATTCAAGGATTCTTTAAGTCTGAGCTCCCTGGCAAGCTAGCCATCCTCCTCAGCCTTGTCGTCGTGTCACGACTTGGGGTGTATGTGCGGCTACCAGGCGTGGATGTGGACGGTTTTGCCAACATGATGCAGAACAGCGGCCTGCTCGGCTAGTGAGTGCGCTTGCAGCACTGTTTGTTGATATTGTGCTCACACCTGCATGTCTGTACATAGAAATGCTGTCAACGTTGTGTGTCACGCGCATGCGTAAGCACACACGCACGCACGCACATGCACAGATACACACACACACACACACACACACACTCACACACACATGCACACACACGCACACACACACACGCGCATTTCGCATGCACGCGTGCACGCATGCTTGTACACACTTAAAAAAGGAACAAACACACACATGCACACACGCGCATTACGCACGCACGCGCGCACGCATGCTTGTGCACACACAAAAAAGGAACAAATACACAAACACACACATAAACACTCATATATATACACACAGTGTGGATACCCTATCCGGTGGCTCCATCTCCAAAGTGGGCCTCTTCTCGCTCGGCATCATTCCCTACATCAATGCGTCCATCGTGCTTCAACTGTTAGCCGCAGCTTTCCCTGCACTTAAGAAGTTGCAAAGGGAGGAGGGAGCACAGGGAAGGGCACGCTTCCAGTACTACCAGAAGCTGGGCTCCTTTGTTTTTGCCATAGTGCAGGTGCGCGTGTGTATTAATGAAGTGTCGTGTTTATGCAGTGTTACATTGTGCGCTTATGCGAACAGCCACATTTCTATCACACAGTCACGCATGTACACACGTCCACACAGTAACACACAAACGCACATAAGCGCGCGCACCCCCCCCCCTCGACACACACACACACACACACACACAGAGAAACACATACGCACACATCACATACTCACACACACGCATACGCATGAACGCACGCACATGCACGCGAACACACAGACACACACATGCACACATGTACGTGTACGCACAGTCTATTGGCCAGCTGACGTACCTAAGGCCGTTTGTGGAGGACTTCAGCCCGGCATGGCTGGCTGGCAATTCTATGGCCCTTGTGGCTGGTGCTATGGCCCTCGTGTATATCGCAGGTGTGTGAGGAAAACTTACGGGAAGGGTGTTGCCGTCCGATTAAATAGAGGCGGTGCGAACCTCAGCGACACCCACTAAAGCAGTGAACTGGGAGTGGTGTGGATTGCAGGCCTTCGGAGTGAATTCATGAAAGGGTGTGCACAATGCATAGGTGTGCAAGCGGAGACATAAAATGGATTGTCTCTTTGTGCTCGTTAGGGTGTGTACTTTGAAACGGCAGCACTAAGAAGAGTATTAGGTCTGAATAAATTGGCAAGACAGCAAAGAGAGGTTGACGGCCTGCAGATAGATAACTAGGTAACCTCGCAAGGCACTTGTTCTCAATTGTACGCAACTGGGTTTTGTGTCCCTTAAAACTCAACAATACCCGAGGTCCTTGCCCAGGCTTGTATTGTAAATATTTTAGGTATCAAGCCTAGTTTGCATAATGCACACACTCTTATTCGTTTCAGCACCACACTGTTCTGATTCTGGCGCATTGCACCACAAAATGCCTCCGTGCTGCTTGCCTGTGTGTGCAGATACCATCAGTGAGCTAAAGCTGGGCAATGGCACCAGCGTGCTCATCTTTGCCAACATCGCCAGTGCACTACCTTCATCGGTGAGCAGCTGGTGATGTATTTTTAGGGTTGGCCAGAACCATATATATACGGTGTATATACGGTATTTTTGGCAGGGAAATCACCAAATATACGGTCAGATACGGTGTATATATACAATTCTGGCCAACCCTATGTATTTTTGTTAGGCACGAATGACTCGCCAGCTTTGCTTGTGCACTACCTTCATCGGTGAGCAGCTGGTGATGTATTTTTGTTAGGCACGAATGATTTGCCAGCTTTGCTTGTGCAATACCCTCATTGGTGAGTGCCTGGTAATGTACAAATAGTCTCACCATTCTTTTTGCCAAGAAGTTGTGAAGGGTGCCGCCTGCTACAAAATTTACACAAAACGCGTACAAGAAAGGAATGCGCAGCATTTGAGGTTTGGTTTTCGCGGGAATCCTGTAAGCAAAAAGTGCAGAGTCCGCTCTCAGCGGCGAAGAGCAGCAGCAAGGGTTGGTGTGTGGATTGCCAGGTTACTACGTACACAAACCGCTCCGCGGCGAAGAGCAGCAGCAAGGGTTGGTGTGTGAAATTCCAGGTTGCTACGTACACAAATGAAGAAACTGACTTTTCTTTGACCACACAAAGCTACACCAATGGCTTTCACCGCACAAAGGTTGGCCGGCTAGTGCCCACCTTAATTGTCAATAACCCCGCCAGCGTCACTTGTAGCTGTTATGCATTCACAAATTACAGCCCCTAAACAGAATGTCATGCCTTCTGACCTCACAGACGTTGGCCAACGAGCGCCCACGTCAAATGTCATTAGCCAAGCCATCATCACCTGCAGCTTTTCTTCACGCACATCGTAATATAATTTTGTACAATTTACTTTACGAAGGTCGGCCAACTAGTGTCCACCTCTGCTGCCGATGACCCTGCCAACATTGCCATCTACGGCATTGCCTTCTACCTGACTACACTTGGTATCATCTATGTGCAAGAGGCAGAGAGGCGCATCCCCATCAACTACTCAGGACGGTGTGTGTGTATGTGTGTGTGTATATGTGTGTGTGTATGTGTGTGTGTGTGCGTGCGTATGTGTGTGTTCATGCATTTGTATGTCTGTACCTGTGTGGTGGGGAGGATTAAGGAGGTTTACATGTAAGCTTGCACTGCGCTCTCATGTAATGCCTGCTCGCTTGATACTGTAAGGTGGGCAGAGTGATACGCACCCCGTCAGCAACTCTGGGAATGCCGAGTATGTGAGAGGCTCCATCTGTGAGCTCGTGCACTCGCACTGAAGCGGTTTTGGGCGCCACCTGTACGTTTTTGCATGTTGTCATTGCAAAAGGTGTGGTGGTGCAGGTTGGGTGAATGCAATATGCTTTCGTGGGAGAGCATAGGCCCTTGGCAGAGATGTGAGGCTTATGGCTCACTGGACTTGCAGCAACAGAGTGTCTCACTCTCTTGTTTTTATCAAAGCCTGAATTCCGCCTCTAGGCCAGAAATCTATGCAGGGTCAATACGTGTATGGATTGATGGGCCATAACTGTCAAGAATACGGTGAGCATTTGTTGCATTGCATTAAACTTAGTATGGATTTATTTATAAGAAACCATTTACTTATGAGGACATTAAACTCAGTATGAACTTATGAGGACCATTGTAATGTTTCAACAATTTGACTTGTTGAAATATTAATGTAGCGAGGTCTCCAGTTGGGTGTACGGTCATACAAGTTAAGTTCATATCATTGCGGCTAACCTTACACATGAAGTAGAGGGTGGAAGGCAGCCCTTGTTAATGCACACACACACACAAACATGCACACACACATACACACATACGTACACGCAGGGTGAACATGCACATGGATGTGTTCTTTCTCCTCTTTCTGATTGTCCGTTATTACTGCCATCACATCATCGCTGCCACCTCGTCTTCACTGCCGTCTTATAGCCGATGCCCCTGCCTTGAAGTGCCTTAGTTGCTTATGAAAAAACTTCTAACAAACTCCTTTGCTGCCTTTTTGGAATAATATCTCTGACTTACAAAGTGCACTTCACCTTGCTCTTGCACGTATAAGCACAGCAGCAGCGTTAACTATATAGATCGCCTCACACACCCAAAACACACAAGAGCGGCACGCAGCAATTGCCAGACAAATCATATCGAGTACACATAAAAACAGTGTGTTTATGATGAACTGGAATGTGAACATAGGTTATGAGTGTGTTTACTATGAACTGAAGTGTGTGCATGAGATGTCGTGTACACCACATATTGCACAGGTACAAGGTTGGCAGCATTCTTGCCAGCCAACCATGACCTGAGATATGACGATAAACCTGCCTGTGCATGACACCAAACAAATGCCAAGGCAGCAGCAGCCTCGCCAGCAAACCATGAACTGAAGTTCAAAACGTTTCATAGTCGTTAGCTCAATTATGACATACACCACACACTGCATAGGTACAAGGGCGGCAGCAGCCTTGCCAGCCAGTCCTACCTGCCCTTTAAAGTCAACGCCACCGGTGTGATGCCCCTCATCTTTGCCTCCTCCCTGCTTGCTCTGCCTTCCGCCCTCGCACGCTACACAGTGAGTACTGGAGACAAGGGACGAGCTGCATCCGTGCACAAAGTCTGAGTTGGTGCGCAGAGTCTGAGTTGGTGCACAGAGTTTACGCTACACAGTGAGTATTGAAGACAAGGGACGAGCTGCATTTGTGCACAGAGCCTGTGTTAGGACACAGAGGTTACGCTAGTGAACAGAGGTTACGCTAGTGCATTGCATTCACGTTAGTGCACATAGTTTTATGTCAGTGCACATAGTCTGTGTTAGGACACAGAGGTTACGCTAGTGCACAGAACTCACGTGAGTGCACAGAGTTTGCGCTAGTGCACATACTTCATGTTAGTGCGCAAAGGTTACGCTAGTGCACAGAGTCTGTGTTAAGACTCAGAGGTTACGCTAGTGCACATAACTCACGTCAGTGCACAGAGTCTGTGTTGGTGCACAAAGTTCATGTTAGGGCACATCGTCATAATTTGTGTGACCAGTCTGCTTCAAGTGAAAGCCCTACCTCTAACGCTTGCACGCTTCGCAGCAAACGTGTAGTTGCGCTAAATATCCGCAGTAGCATGCGCTTTGCTCCCCCCTACCTTCTCTCTGCTGTAGCAATTTGACTGCTCAATCCAGATAACAAGCATCTCCATTATGGTCTTGCATCCTTCTTAATCCCCTCTACATGGGGGTGGTTTTTACGGTACTCAGTACTCGGTACCTGAGTTGCTCCATTACCTTTGAATTTAGGGTTAGTCTTCACTGCCAGCATAGCCTTTTCTTCTCCTGAACCAGTTCCTCGACACGTGCTGCAGTTACGTTGATTGATCACAACGCAAAGGCCCTACATCCACCCTGAATTGGTGTTGATGGAGAGCATTGTGTTCCACCTCAGAAATGAAACTGGCCTTGAATAACACCGCAAAGGCAATGGTTTTCGATGTTACCCTGTAGTGGCACACAAGCCACATACAATTTTTTTGCGTATCTACACTGATCACAGGACGTGGTGGCCTTGGATGATGCTGCGAAGGCGTTAGGTCCTGGTGGGCCCCTTTACATGCCCTTCAACATTGCCCTCATCGTCTTCTTCAACTACTACTACACTTTCCTCCAGGTCCGTTAGTATCAGCTTGTGTGTATATATGTATGTGTGTGTTTGTGTGTATGTGTATGTGTGTGCGTGCGTGTGTGGTGTGTACGTGCTTGCGTGCGTGCGTACATGCGTGTGTGTGCTCGAGCGTGTTTGTGTGCATTGTGTAAATGCATACGTGTGTGTTTATGAACTTACCTGAATGTACTTGTTTTAAATGGAACAGATCGCGTGCAGCACACTTGCACGTGTACAAGTACGCACAGACACATGCACATACACAAGCAAACACACACATGCTTCACACCTACTTGCAGCTTGAGCCTAAAGACTTGGCTGAGCAGCTCAAGCGTGGTGGTGCAGCCGTGCCTGCCATCCGACCGGGCAAACAGACTGCAGAGTATGTGACCAACACGCTCACGCGCATGTCTTTGCTGGGCTCAGTGTTCTTGGGTGAGTGACGGGTGTGCACTGTGTTAGCGATTTGGTGGTATTAAGATCGTGTGTGACCAACATGCTCGCTCGCATGCCGCTGCTGGGTCGAGTGCTCTTGGGGGAGTGAGGGGTGTGTGTGCAGGGCGGGTTGTGCGGGTGTGGATGCCATAGGCTTGTGCTTGACCAGCACGCTTGCTCGGTGTTCTTGGGCGGATGGTGAATGAGGGGTGTGCACAGTGTGCAGTACAAATCATGTTGATGTGGACATGTGTGTGTCTCTGCGTCTGTGTTTGCGTGTGTGTGTGTGTTCCTTACATTTACTGTAGCTACTTGACAGAGCACCTGGAAGTCTGAGTGTGAACATCTGGAGCTGCAGTCTGTCGTCGCGGCGAGTTCACCCTCCACACACGCTTGCCACTGTTCAGTGCATTCTGGATGGTTGGTTCAACCAGTACAAGTTTTTCCTAGGTGTAAACGCAATTGCGCGTGTTGATTTTGCTTCCTGCAGCTATGCCTCTCACTCATGCTGCGTAAGCATAGGGTTGGCCAGAACCATACATGTATAAGCCTATTCAGAGAATATACAATTTTGGAAGCAGGTATATATAACCATACAAATGGTTAGATTTGGTGTACCTGTATGTTATTTAAAGCACATATGTTTCTGGCCAGCCCTACAAATGCAAGCTAGGAGTGGGCAGCTCTAGGAGTTTCTGGCCAGCCCTACAAATGTAAGCTAGGAGTGGGCAGCTCTAGGAGTGAGACACGAGCTGATGCGACTTTTTTGAACGTGTGCTACTACAGTGGTGGTAACGCTGTGGTGGTAACGCTGTAAGGTGGTTGGGGGCTCTGGCAAATGAGTGATGCACTTTTTTTGCCGTTTGCTCCTCCGGTGGTGGTAACACTGTGAGGTGGTTGGGGGCTCTGGCAAATGAGAGCTGTGGTCTGGAGCCTCTCTTTCATGCACGCTGACCTATTTTAATCTTTGCTTTCCCCTCTGTTCGCTGTGCATGCATCCTCCTTCGTGCACACAGTCAACGTCCTGTGTTCTTAGTCAGGTGCACGTGCAGGGGCAGAAGCACCTGTGCTCCCGACCTTCCTATTCATGCGCTCACCACGTTTTTTATGACCACCATGCACAATGCGCAACACACACCTTCAGGTGCTCTGTCGGGTGCACCTGCTCTAGTGGAGGCCCTGACGCACTTGACAGCCTTCAGGGGCTTTGCGGGCACCAGTGTGCTTATCATGGTGGGCGTGGCCACAGATACAGCCAGGTTGGTGTTTAAAAAGGGAGGTTACCGAGTATTAGGTTAAGCACTCCTCCTGGTAGGCCTGTCTTTCAGAGAGATCTCTAAGGGGAGGGACCCTCCTCTTAGAGATCTCTCTCACATGTTTGCCTCGCGTAACCCCACTGCCATCGGGTAGCTTCAGCCCTTATTATACAGACACTAGAATCTAGAGACCAACAGGTTTGGAAATGACATGGAAGCACAGGTGCGCATTGTACTGAGTTCAGTCAATCAACTATGCACGTATTACGGATCAAGCCTTTCCACTGCAATTATCCATCCATCACACACAACGTGGCCTTACTGCATTCCCTTAATCCCATAATTTTTGGAATGTATTTTGGTAGGCAACGTGTTCAGGGTGCAGTGTGCCCTTCAGAAGAGTGCATCTCAGTATATTACTGCATCAAAATAAGTCTATTCTCAAGCGCACCATGTTTAGAGCAAACATTCCAAGCATAAATGTGTTTGAGAAGTTACAGGGTGCATCCGCTCACCAAGATATATCTACCTCTGAATTTGTATTGCGAATTGAACTTGGCATGGTGGAAGTTGGCTGGTGCGGGCACGTACTTGTCACCTTGCCTCAATCTTGCTCCCTGTGTTATCTCTACCAGCAGATTCGATCACTGTTTGTACGCGTATTGCTGAGCAGTTTTACTAGCAAGCGTGGAATGTGTGCTTCAACTCCTATTGCTTACTGTTTCACGCAGGCGCATCCGTGCTGAGCTATCAATGAGCAAGTATTTGGATGTCGAGAAGTTATACGATGACATGAAGATTTAAGAAGAAGCAATGAGGGCAACCACTAACAAGGCTTTTGATATTAAATTTTAACTTGAACAGCACACCCGTGTACAATTCTTTTGATAACTTTGTAACATATTTTCCATGATATACAGTCGAAAATGCGTCTGTTCCCTGCCTTAGCTAATTGATGCTAAACGAGTTGGACAAATCCTACCCCCCTCAGCTTTACCTGTGTTCACAGTTCACACCTCCTTTTTGGGGTGTGCAGTAGCATATTTGCCGGAACGCGCCGCTGTGTGTGGCGCGAATTTGTTACATAGGTGATAGAAATGTGGCTTGATAACCCAAGAATTTTTTCAATAGTTTTGCAAAACCAATTATATTAAATCAGTACGGTGCATTTTAGGGTTTATTTCCATATGGCTGACTTTTGCCACGAGAGATTTGGGCTAAATGGCAAGACAGCTCTCATCACAGGTGATAGTGCTGATGGACTCACAACTGGGCAACGCATTGCAAACAAAAAGCACCCATTAGTGCAAGCACATGCGAGCACAACCAGTCTATCTTCAGGTGGCTGGCCTGAACACACAGGCACGTGCACACACAAAAAAAGATGGGTACTCACATGCTACACAGGAGGAACGAAAGGCATTGGGTGCGCGATCGTAGAGCACTTTTGCAAGTTAAATTGCAAGGTACGGACGGACGGGGGGGTTAGGTATGCCGTGGGAGAGATGCTCGCTGAGGCCTCTAGCTCAACTGTGGGGATTTTTCATTTTCATAGGCTGAGTGACTGTGTTGGTGGAGTAGCATGGCAGTTCCAGTGCTGTAGGGCTGGCTGGGTGTTCATATTGAGGCTGGCAATGGCCGGGTCTAATAACAGACGGGTGGTCTGTTTGACCCTCTGCTTTGGTCTGTTTGACCCTCTGCTTTAATTGTGCCTGGTTCTCCAGTCTCTTTGTGACTTCTATTCTCCTCCTATTAGTTCTCTGTTGGTCCTATCCTCTGACAGGGCCTTTTTTGTCTGCGGTAAAGGAATTTTACGGTACTCGAAACCAAAGTGGCTATATTTTCCTTACTCAATGGAGAGTGGTTTTCACTGCCTGCGTAGATTTGCTTTTGGTATACCTCCTGTATGTCCCCTAATCATGCTTAAACCGCCTTCCACTTATTTTTAGGTGTTCACGTGTGCGAGGAGTGCTGAAGACCTTTCCTCGAAACTGCATGAATGGCAAGGCAAAGGCTACAATGTACAGGTTTGTGAGGGTCGCAGTGAATCTAAGATGCTGGGTTGAGGTAGGTCCTGGTCCGGGACCCTTGTCACCAGTTACCTTTCTTCCGTCTCCGGTGCAGGGTTGCGTGTGCGATGTGAGCAAAAGCGATAGTAGGCAGGCTCTCATCCTTGCCGTAACGGCTGCATTTGGGGGACAGCTCAATTGTTTAGGTACGACGAATGAGCTGAGGGACGATACCACTAGCTCTAGGTTACATTCATGGTACATGATAGGTATTCATGCGTGTTGGGAAGAGCGCGGGACTGAGCGGTTTAGTTTGTTTATGTTCAGCAATTCAACCTTTTCATACACAGATTTGAAAGTTGTAAGTGTGAAAAGTGTGAACAGACGCAGCTGCCAGCTACGTACTGGATACCTGCAGGCGTGCCTTGATTTTTCATGTGCAAAACATACAACCGTATGTCTCAACTTTCCCCCTAGTTTCTTACAACTGCCATGCATACCTCTTCATGCAACTGAGCTATACATTCCCCTAAAAATAAGGTCCGCTAAATTGCACTGCCTGCTCCATGGCGTACACTTGATTGTAGTGCTTAAACTTGCAACACGATTAAGAGCAAACACGACGACTCTCACCACGCCTGTGACTTCACTACTCCTTTTCACGTGCTTACAGTGAATAATGTGGGAACAAACATCCGCAAGCCCACTGTTGATTACAGCGAAGAGGTTGGTGGGTGCTGCCGAGAATGAATGCTCCAAGGGGGGAATCGTAATGTTGCTTCACGGTATAGTCAAGTATCAACACACACGCTAGTTTGTAACCATTTTGATTCAGTATCCAAGAATCGAGTCTGGTGATCCATAGCTAAGGGTATACAGCAGCGGGCTTAACCCTTGCCTCACGCCCAGATTTGTAGCCACGATGTTTGTGGTTCCCGTGCCCGTCATATTGCAAGCTTCCGTAGCCTCAAATAATAAGCAGGCAGGAGCGTCATTGACATGCAGCACTAGGACATTGTTTGACTTGTATAAGGCTTGTTGCAGACACATGCTGTGCACACACTCACGATTATATCTTGCTTACATTAGCACTCACCCCATCCAAGCACAACCACCAACAACAACACACACAGGACCTTAACAGTCTTCTAGGAACAAACGTGGCCTCTGCCTTCAACTTGTGCCAGCTTGCACACCCTCTGTTGGTCGCTGCAGAGAGTGGGGCATCGGTGCTGTTTAACTCATCTGTCGCTGGAGGGCCCACAGCTCTGAGGTGGGTTATTGAATGTGTTACAGCAAAATGCTGTCTGACTTCCTTTGAACTGACCAAGAAAGACTGCTACATGCCAATCACCTTCCGTACACACACACGCGCACACACACACACGCACACACACACACACACACACACACAAAGCAAAGCAAAGCAAAGCAAGAGGGGGCAACCAAGGCCCAATTGGGTAATTTCCTTTCAGACGTTCCTAGGTTACGTGCGCCGTGACTTGCAAGGTTTCAGCGTTATTGCTTCCCAAACTTTCCAGTCACCGTGTCAAATCAGCCATGGCATGGCATTTTACTTTTGAAAACCCATATGCTGCATCTAACCACCCAGAGCACCAATTTGAGTGATGGTATCGGTGTTTTAGAGAAATCAAATAGTAATTAAGCAATCACCGCAAAATAATAGGTTGATTGAAGAGACCCAGCGGTTGGTAACTTATTGTAAATTTCAGTTATGTACCTCAAAAAGTTCAAAAAGTAAACAGCAAAAAGGATGCTAAAATGGGTTGATGATCCTCGAACCTCGTTTATAAAATTTAGTACAGTAACTGTTTTGTAATAGAAAGCTCCAAACCGGCGGCATTTGGGCACAATCCATTGCTTGCCTTTTCACTCCCCTCTACTTTCAAATTTATGAAGTCCGAGCCTTATATTCCATCAGAATCAGAAGCAACAGCGCAGTTTTGTTATTTCCTTAGCCAGAAATACAATTGTCCTCGACCCCTGGTAAGAAGCTCGTATTCATGTGTACTCCTTGGTATGCCACCTGTAGGTCTGGATCTATCTATGCTATGACAAAAGCTGCACTGAATCAGCTGACACGCAGTCTTGCTTGCGAATGGGCAGGCAACGGTATTCGGGTGAACTGCGTGGCTCCCTGGTGCGTTTACATGTACTTAATGTTGTGTTGTCATATGGTGCATAGGGTGTTATACGCTGTGGTTAAACAGGGTAGTGACGTGTGTATGCACTCACTTTCACCTACAGTGCACATTGCATACATAGTATATTGACATGTTGTACAAAGTGTTGCGTTGTATGTGTTGATTGGTGCGTAGTGTGTTAAACTTTATACATGGAAGTGGCGTTGTGTGTATACACTCACTTTCACCTACAGTGCACATTGCAAACAAAGCGGATTGCGCTCAAACATTTAATCCTGTCGTGTACAGACAAAAATGTATACAAAAATGTAGTCCTGTCGTGTACAGACACAATCCACCAGCCATCAGCCTTTAAGGTATGGAAAAACTGGAGCATCCTTTGATAATCTAAAGCTTGCAAAGTAGAAAGTAATGAAATGCTGGTTGCACGCTTTAAGTGTTGTGGAGCAAGGGCGAGTGTCGAGTGTGGAAGGTGGTATCAGCTTTCAAGCTTTCCAGGCAATAAAAAGGCACGCATGAAAGATGAAAGGAACAACGTAGCGTTACTCTGCTTGGGTTCACGCTCTACATCCGTTTGTGCCCATGTGTGTGCGTGCAGGTACACTGCCACAGATTTAGCCATGCAGGTAGGATGAGACGTACGTGGGATGTGGGTCAGATACACTGCCAAAATAAAGTTGGTGGTGAACTGATGCAGACGGCAGGAATGCAGTGGGGGCAACAGACATGGCAGTGCGCAAGGAGGTTGTGATGCACCAGACGTTGGATGCTATATATTGCAGTTTGCCTCCGTTTGGGTTTATCTGTCCTATGAGCTCAGCAGGCAATTACAGGCTGCAATAGTGGTAAAGTAATTGAAGGCCATCTTTGTGTGCCTCTTTCAGGCTGCTCTAGCGGGAATTTTCTAAGCTTGCAATACCATATTGGTGTCCGCGTCGTTTCCCCACGTTGGCCTACTCAGGACTTACGCCCAATCTTTGCAACGCAGGTGCTTCAGAATGAGGAATTTAAGAATGAAGTGCTATCAAGAACGCCAATGAAGCGGATAGGCACACCTGATGAAGTGGCAGGTGAGGCAATCTGGACAGGGTGCGCACGCCATTTGAATGTGTGTTTCACGTATGCACACCAAAGTTGCACCTTAAAAGCATCAGACAGTGATTAAAAAAAACGGTAGACGTTAGCGTACAGGCTTGTCGTGAGTGCTAGCCTGCCAAAAACAGGCAATGTGACTCTATGGGATCATGCAAGACCTGAGCTTTGATGGTGAGCTAGCAAAAATATATCGAAGCTGCTTGCTTTGTCTGTTTCTGTTTTCCATTAGTAAGCTTAGCCAGGCCCACCCGAATTAATGTTATAGAAACCCCCACTACTTCACCATTACCTGAGCACGCAGGACCCTTACATATATAAGCACATTGCACCAGGAGGCGTCAGGAAGCATAATTTTTGGATGGCACGTGTCAAATCGATTATAAACTATATATTCGAAATCCTGACGTGGAGAGCTATCAATTTGTACACATATGAGTCGAATCCGGGAGGGGGTTCCCGATGTGGTTTTAGTTTTGGGGTCTCCAGCCCAGTCGATTGCCACCCTTTTTGAGCAAATTGGGTAAAAGGGGGGTCTGTGTACATGTCCGAAAGCCAAAAGCACAAGCGCTCCGGTGCAGGCCGCGGGGTGAGTCAAGCCAATGGAGCAGCAATTCACCCCAAACTTCCAGGATTGTGCCAGCATGAGATAGTCAGTGGAATTCTGAAGAAATGGAAGTATTGTGGAGTTGTACAATCCTGTTATGGGTGCCTGTTGAGTCATGTGGGCATGGGCGTCCGCATCTCAGTTTTCGCCCCATAACTCTGCGGCATTGTTGTTCCAGGTCTTGATTAGTATGCAGATGAATGCCTATTTGAAAAAGGAACAGAATGGGACCCTTTTTGTTTGGGTGGGGGCACTGGAAGGGGGATTTGGGGGGTGGGGGGTCCCTCAGGGGTGTCCACCCCAAAAAGTAAACGTGCCTTTCAAACAAAATTAGCTGCCTCCTGCCTGCACACTCATTTTGTGCTGGTTGGTGCCCGGGTGTGCCGGGGAGGAATCCCTGCCAGAAGGTTGACTTTGCAAAGGTCCTTCCCGGTGCCAAACAAATGCTCAGGGATGTTCTGGATAATGGTCTTAACGTTTTGGTGATGATCCGGGAACCTGGGTTGCGGGTCCGGTTTTGGGTTTTGGGAGCTGCCCTGTAACCACCCCCAATGGCGGTGGAATCTGCTAGACCTACGGAAAGTTATCACAGTCCAAGTCTGTGTGCAGGAGCGCAAATGTATATAGACTTGTATATGACCTTGATGATTAAACTGAATTTGGGCATTACTTTCCCACTTTTTGGGTGGACTAAGCTTACTTTAAGCAGCTAATACGTAACTACACGTGTTATGCTGCACCTATTCAATGATGTTGATACACAGAACAGAAACACAGTGTTTAAGCCGTGGCCTGCTTTCCCTTCCTTGCTCTCTTTGTTTGCAGCTCTCTTCTCTTTCCTAGCGAGCCCTGGGGCGTCCTTCATTACAGGGCAGACGATAGCTGTTGACGGAGGATATTCCGTGATGGGCCTTTTTTAACAACCTCCAATTTAATGTATATGTTGTTAGAGTCTATGCCTGCAACAGCCCCACGAGAACATAGAGCTGAATGTTGTGCTGTGGTCACCGTGTCTTTGTTGAAAAACTATGGTACGAGACTGAGCTTGGTTATTCTGATCGCTGCAAGCCCACTGATGTTTTGCAGGAAAATGAATGAAATACTCGACGTCAGAGTCCATCATAACATTACATTTATTACATTTAGTGCTACCGTTGGTTTATTTGGTTGTCGTGTGTCTTGCTTGCCTGATAGAATATGTTTGGCTGGACGTGGAAGCTGTTGGCTTTTGTGCACCTTTCCGCCGGACATGGCTGCGTATCTGTTTGGAATCAATTTCTTTTCCTGGTGTCCTGTTTGGTACAAGGGCCTTTTGAAAGCCTGGGCCTTGCTTCAATAACTTGATTGTAGACCATCCCAGTCTTCCTGCATTACCATCTCACATCAACTTTGCTCTCCAGACCTTTAAATGCTGTGCTGGTCGCTCCCATTTTTATAAAGAAAACTACCTAATGAAGGGGGAGAAATATTTGGAGTGACATGGGACGACTGAGGGAGACTGGGAGCAGCAGCTCAGCAGCGCCACCACCAGCCATGAGCAGATGATGATGGCATATTACATAGGTCAAGGGGAGATAGCAATCTCCCTACTACGAGGTTGAAACAAACTGAAATTTGTTAAATAAAAAGGAGGCAAGAGAGGCAGGCTGGAAGCGATAACAGAAATAAAGTAGGGGGGACAAGCAGGGTGATGAAAAGAAGGGCAAAATGTATACGAGAAGGTCAAGGACGGGAAAGAAAGAAGGAAGGAAAGCCTGCGTACTTTGGTGCCCACGTACTAAGAACAAGGTTTATGATTTGGGATGAGCAGATCCACCTCCCCCAGACAGCACCGACCTGCCTGGGATTCTCAAAATAACAGTCGCTCAGCCCAGCAGTGCCCAGCAGCATGCAGCATCAAAACAAGCAGCCAATTTGCCAAAGCAGAGCCCCGACACTGGCCCAAACCCGCTACAGAGCCCCCCAAAGACAAGCTGTGCAAGAATAGCTTCATGCAACTGACACTCCGAGAGCACCTTTCCCTTCTCTCTCCCCACCAACTGACCCAGCTGTTTAGGCAGGCCCAGATACCAGCCAGCGCGACCAAAAACTTCTACGCATGCAGGAAGCTGTTAAAAAGAATCTTGACAGTCACGTGTAAATGTTGGGCCTTTCAGCAGCCCAAATTGTCTCCCCCCCCAAAACCAATTTTTGACCTCCAACACGAATAAAAGGGTGATATTCTGCTCAGGATTCAAGCATCTATCTGCCTGCACAGTTCTCATTCAATAAATCTAACACTTGAAGTGTTATAGGGCAAAAACTGGTTTGCGAACCATAAGGCCTTCTATGCTTGTCACATTTGTCACAAATCCTGAGCCCACTAGGCCTTCTATTCCTGTTGTGACGCATTCTTTGGACCAGAAATTTATGGCCAGAAAGGCGAAGGCAAGAAAGTGCACGGCTGAGATTGTTGGAAATCTCCAAGCGAAGATAGAGAGGCAACATAGGCTTGTGATTTTTTACTGTCATCCCACCAGCCAGGAACAATCCCCAAAGGTACACCAAAAAGTGTGTGATAAGTCCTCATAATTCTGCTGGAATGGTGAGTCTCATGTGGTGTCAAATTGTCAAGCTCTCTCCAGCCCCCAACAATATGCTCGTGCAGAGTGAGCTCAAACTGTTTCAGATTGATAAACTCGCAAGATCGTATGGCATCCCAAAATTGCTGAGACACAGGAAGATTTTGTAGCACGTACTACAGAACCTGATAAATCCATGTATCACGTTTGTTTGCAAGAAAAAGGGCAGCCCGCACAACTCTCTCAAAAGAAGGCATGTTTGAAGAAAGTAAACTGTTCTAGAATTGTATGATGCATCTGAGCCAATAGGAAAGAATGGGCATCTGACCTGTTTTGCGGAGCACGCAGTGGGTTTTAGTACCTTTCTTGACACCCAGAAGTCTTTTCAGAAAGCCAAGATGAAGGACGTGTGTAGGGGTGATTTTGAGGAATCATATGTCAGAAGAAGTGGCCCGTACTTGGCAACCATACAGACCAGCTGTCAAAGCGAAGACCTGGAAAAGCCACTCATTGCATATTTTATGTGTTTGATACCCTTGCTATCACCAGTCCTATGACCTTTGGCAACGGCAGACCTGACTGCCATCTTCTCAGCAGCTGTGTGCATGCTTCCATCACGAGTAGGAGTGATTCCAAGGTTTTTAAATCAAGTGACAGGAAGTTCCAGAGGTGTGCCGTTGTACGTGAAAATGGGAACTGCAAAAGTAATCCTACTGAAGAAGACCATGACTTTTGTTTTGTCAGTGTCCAGCTTGAGCCCTTTGAAACTTGTATAGTAATATAATTTGTTCGGTTGAAGCTGCAGACTGTCAGCCGTGTATGAAGTGAGAGCAATATCATCAGCATAATCACAGTGAGAAATTTCAACTTAATCCAGGGCAGTGGCAGCACCTCTTTGTACCGTCAATAATCTGTCCATGTCATTGTTATAAAGGGAGTACAGAAGGGGACTCAGAGGGCAGCCCTGCTTCAAGCCTCCGTTGGGCGCAACCTCCTCAGAAATTTGTCGCTATCAATGAGAAGGTATAGGTATCCTGTGTACTACATGCTCTAAATAATATCTCTCAAATAAAGCGGGGTCTTAACTTTTTGCAAGTATCTCCAAAGCTTCTCTCTTGGAACACTGTCGTAGGCAGCAAAGAGGTCCAGGAAAGCAGTGTACACCATTTTTTCTTTTTAGGAGTCGCGAGAATGTGGCGAAGAATTCAGAGGGGTTGGTTGGTGTTCCTTGTGGGGCAGAAAACAAATTGTGAGTTTGGTATTTGATGTTCAGCAAGAACCCAGTCCGTCAGCAAGTCCCTGACCACGTTTGCAAAAAGCCTATAGATACAGCCATCGATAGCCAGCAAACAATAATTTTTTGGGGACGTAGTTGGACCTTTTTTGTGTAGAGGCGTAATTTTGACTCTGTTCCAAAGATGTGGGATGACACCGTCTGACAGGAACAGATGGAACGAGTCAGTAAGAAGGGGAGCAGAACGTTTTCAGTGTGTCTCCTACCACGATCATCCCCAACCCTGTTCTCTGCTTGCTCGATGAAAGAAGTAGAGAACGGATCAAAACCTGGGCTGGACTGCGCGTTTATGTTTGAAATGTTTTTCTGGACAGTGGTAGCCAGAGTATGTATGGGGGGTAGCTCATATAAAGGTGCTCGCTCATTGCTGCGTTGAAAGGTAGTGTTCATGCTCCTGTACCTGCCACCAGGACCGGGTGGGATTGCAATGTTATAAGGAAAAACTTGTCCAAATTGTAACTGGTCATTGAATTCTGCTGGATGCTTTCCCCCAAAACTGGAGTGAACACCCAACAGATACGGTGAAGAAAACTGCAATCCCTTCTCCTCATTGTTCTCTGGTTTCTCTATCTGCCATCCCATCTACACAATGATTTAAGCAACACAACACGTGCCATTAATCTGCCGCCTTACACACAGATGCAACGGCTACATGTTTCTTCCCTCCTGGGATGAAAGGATGACCACAAATCCCGCTGCATCGCTTTGCCGTAATTTCCCCAATAATATTTCTTAGGCTCCATACCATCAAACCAGCTCCAGTAGTACCCTTCTGGGACAATATGCAGACGCCACTTCCCAAATACACTTGAGATCTGCAGATCATTGCCATGTGGTATGGTATAATTTAGGCAGAAATTGCCTCAATGTCTACAACCTACGATCTACGACCTACAATAATAAAACTGGCTTAAAGAGCTTGCCAAAAAAATTCCTGAGGCAAAGTGGGAAATCTATTGCATCCATAACGACCCCTACCCCTCTGCACTTAGCACTGAAGAGACTCCTGGCTTTAATAAAATAGAAACTACCCAACAACAAACTTTGTCAAACTCCACAAGGCCCCAAGATAAAACAAGTACCCTGGACCCACTTCAGAGCTCTGACAAAGCGAGCAAACACAGCTCCAGCCCAAACCTGATCCGTAAAATACAAGATTGCGAGACTGGACGTACACTGATGGCAGTCTTTAAAAGTAGAAAGAAGGGCAAGACACAGGATCAGGTGTATGCCACCCTTGCGCCCTGTGCCTGTAGTGGAAGGACGGCTCTACGGGGCTGAGACTTTTGCTCTTACGTAGCTCAATTGCCTCGTTATCTTTGTAATTCAATGCTCTCGAGAGGACTGTTCCTGCTGAGATTCAAACCTGAGTCTGGGGTGTACAATTTGAAATACGGTTTTGCACCGTATTTTTATACGGAAATACAGCGTAAATGTGGAAATACGGCGTATATACGGCGTATATACTTCATATCATACCTATCGATTTCTGATACGGAAAATACGGTACGTAGATACGCTTCCGCGCC
>Ga0307942_1001178_pt1 | contig 20449 bp, 20 predicted proteins | sample OrgLakmetagen175_FD_201846 | JGI IMG/M metagenome (GOLD analysis project Ga0307942, IMG submission 201846) | Saline water microbial communities from Organic Lake, Antarctica - #175 | ecosystem: Environmental > Aquatic > Non-marine Saline and Alkaline > Saline | place: Antarctica: Organic Lake... | reverse complement strand
TTGCTTTATCTCCATTGATAAAAATAGGACGTTCAATCAATTTGGGGAATTGAATGAATGCGTTAATCCACTCATCATCAGATAATTTCCTTCCTTTAAAATTATCTTTGTAGTCTGGTTCACCTTTCCGAACGATTTCCTCTGCATTTTTACTTAGTTTTTTCAAAACATCTATTAGTTCTGCTTTGCTGGGTGTGTCTTCTAAGTATTTTACAACTTCGACATCAACTCCTTTATCGGTTAATAATTGCAAGGCACTTCTGCTTTTTGAACAGCGTGGATTGTGGTAAATTTTCATGTTTAAAAGATTAAAGAATTAAGCAAGTTTACCTTTCAAAGTCTTCATGAATTTCGAAGCGTAAACAAAATCAATAATTTCTTGATTATCTGTTTTAATAATTTCTTCTTTGGTTCCCTCCCACCAATTTCTTCCTGTATGTATAAATACGATTTGATCACCTATTTCAATAACACTATTCATATCGTGTGTAATAACAACAGTAGTCATATTGTATTCATAAGTGATTTCTTGAATCAAATTATCAATTAAAATAGACGTACTTGGATCTAAACCGGAGTTGGGTTCATCACAAAAAAGATATTTTGGGTTCATAGAGATTGCTCTAGCAATAGCTACCCTTTTCTGCATTCCTCCACTGCACTCTGCTGGTAAAAGCTTATTTTGCCCTGTTAAGTTTACACGATCTAAACAAGTATTTGCGCGCGCAAGCATTTCCTTTTTGGACATCTTAGTAAACATCTTAAGCGGAAACATTATATTCTCCTCAACAGTCATAGAGTCAAAAAGCGCTGAACCTTGAAAAAGCATTCCAATTTCTGTTCTGATTTCCTTTCTCTCTTTCCTGTTCATTTTGGAGAAATCTCTGTCATCGTAGAGTACACTTCCGGTATCTACCTCCATCAAACCAACAATACATTTCGCGAGCACAGACTTTCCTTGACCAGATTGGCCAATAATTAAGTTTACTTTCCCTGCTTCAAATTGAGCAGAAAAGTCATTCAAAACATGATTTTCTCCGAATGATTTATTTATGTTTTTCACTTCAATCATTACATCAGTATTAATTGAGTGAGAATAAAATTCGCTAATAAAATCACGATACTGCTCCAAACAACTGCTTGAGTAGATGATTTCCCAACATCTAGAGCTCCTCCTTTTGTATAATATCCAAAATAAGAAGATACGGAAACAATTATAAAAGCAAAGACACAGGTTTTAACTAAGGCATAAACAATATCACTTGTTTTAAAAAAAGCCCGAACTCCGTATACGAATTCTTCATGTGAAGCTAAACCAGCTGCTGTTACAGAATAATATCCACCCATAATGCTTAATCCCATTGAACAAATAATCAAGAAAGGAAAGAAGAAAACAGCTGCGATAATTTTAGGCAAAACTAGAAATGACAATGAGTTCACACCCATTATTTCAAGGGCGTCAATTTGTTCAGTCACTTTCATTGTTCCTATTTCCGAGGCGATATTTGAGCCCACTTTACCAGCTAAAATCAATGAAATAATGGTTGGTGAAAACTCCAAAATCGTACTTGACCTTGTGATGTAACCAATGGTATATTTTGGCAAAAGCGGACTATCCATATTTGAAGCCGTCTGCAAAGCTATTACTGCTCCCATAAAAACGGAGAGTATTGCTACGATTCCCGCAGAATTAATTCCTATGGTCTCGATTTCTGATATTGTACGTCTATAGTAGACTTTAAAGCGCTCTGGTTTAGAGAACACTTGCGTCATCATTCCTACGTATTTTCCTATGCTTACTATATAACTCATTCGTTATGCTAAATTAATAGCTTATTCTTAAACAAAACAATATATTCAATAAAAATTAATCTTATAATTATATTTGTTTTGTGAAATCAAAGAAAGAAAATATTACAAAGGCTTTAAATCGGTATATACCAGCGCGCTACACTCCTTATGTTGTAGAACTGATGTTTTCAGAAAATATTGCTTTTAGAATCAGTAAACCTAGAAAGACAAAAGCTGGTGATTATCGTCCACCTTTTAGAGGAGAACCACATCGGATTTCGATCAATGGTGATTTAAATCCATATGCATTTTTGATAACTACAATTCACGAATTTGCGCACATGACCACTTACGTCAAATTTGGGGGTAAGGTTCAACCTCATGGCACAGAATGGAAAAATGAATTTAAAAGACTCCTTATTCCTGTATTGGAAAAAAAGGAATTACCTGAAGCTATTGAGAAAGCTTTGGTAAAAAGTCTTCATAATTTAAAAGCTTCAAGTTGCACTGATATAGATCTTATGCGTGCACTTCGAGAATTTAATGAAGTCAATGATGACATGGAACTCCTTGAAAACATTGGAAATAATATGCACTTCAGGCTAGGTAAAATGACCTTTCAACGAGGAATATTGCGCAGAAGAAAGTACCTTTGCACTGAAGTAAACACTGGCAAAAAATACCTCGTCAACCGATTGGCGGAAGTTGAGCCATTAAAAAACGAATAATGAGAGAGGATAATTACGCGGTAATTATGGCAGGTGGAATTGGTAGCAGATTTTGGCCAATGTCGATTGACGAATGCCCAAAACAATTTTTAGATGTTTTAGGAATTGGCAAAACGCTTATTCAATTGACTTATGAAAGACTTATAAAAGTTGTTCCTGAGAAAAATATTTACATTGTTACCAACGAGAGTTATGTTGAATTGGTCAAAACCCAGTTGCCAGCTCTTCAATCAAACCAGATTTTAACAGAGCCCGAACGAAAAAACACGGCACCCTGCATAACTTACGCAGCAGCAAAAATTTACGCACTCAACAGCGATGCTAATTTAATCGTTGCACCGTCAGATCATTTGATTATTAAAGAAGATAAATTTGAAAAAATAATCAATACAGCTCTTATTCGTGCCGATAGAGAAGAGCGCATTTTAACTTTAGGCATAAAACCAACACGTCCTGATACAGGATACGGCTACATTCAATTCCACCAAGATGGAGATATAATTGCGGGTCATATCTCTAAAGTAAAGCAGTTTACAGAGAAGCCCAACCGCGAAATGGCAGAGATTTTCTTAAAAAGTGGCGATTACTATTGGAATTCAGGGATTTTTGTTTGGAAAGCAAAAACCATATTAAAAGCGCTTAAAAAATTTAAACCAGACTTACATGAATTGTTTTGTGATAATTTCGAAATCTACAATACACCTGGAGAATACGAATTTGTCAATGAAGCATTTAGGAAGTGTGAAGATATTTCTATTGACTTTGCGATAATGGAGAATGCAAAGAACGTTGATGTTATTCTTGCTGATTTTGACTGGAGTGATCTTGGAACTTGGGGAAGCTTATTCGACCATTTAGATAAAGATGTGAATGGAAACAGTATAAAGGGTGATAATGCCCACGTTTTTAAATCAACTGATTGTTTAATTAATTTGCCAAATCATAAATTGGCAATTATTCAAGGATTAGATAATCATATTGTTGTTGAGTCAGATAATCGTTTACTTATTCTCGATAAAAAGGATGAGCAAAGCCTTAAAACTTATTTAAAAGCTATCCAAGAAAAATAATTAATTTCTTTTTGAACTATACAAATTAAACTTTCTCAAAATATTATGAATTTAGATATACCCAATGATTTTAATTCAGACAGCGATGATCAACCGTTTACTGCATGCAAGATTTGTGAACGTAACTTAACAGAAGAACAAGTTCCCTATACAATAGAAAAAGCATATAAGCGCGTTGACGAAGGAAAAGATGTAACACTTTTTGAAGTCGCTATTTGTATTCCTTGTGCTGAAAAGCAAGGTGAAAAAATGAGTAAGGAATCTAAAGCCTACTTAATGAAAATGATGGGTGGAGCATCTTTCCTAGAGAAACGTCAAACCCGTTGGGATAAAAATTGGAGAGAAGACTGGAAATCAGCTTGTCTATTTTCTGAAGAAGAAGTAAAAATCAATGACGAATATCATATTGTAGGTCAGTTTCAAGGTGGGAAAATAATTCCAACAATGACACCATTTGTAATCGGACAAACGTATATTGAAGAAATTCAAGAAAATTTATCGTTAGAAACAAAAGAGGAAATGGATAAATTCGGAGAGCAGTTTTTGGGTCCAGATCCAGCTTTGAGAGCTTTATTGAAAGATCATCAGTTTGTAATGATTTAGATAATTACGAATGGGGTTGATGTTCGCTGCGCTCAGTTCTTTTTAACACGGAGCGCACCGAGGAGGCAGAGAGATTCACAGAGGTTGGGGTATGGTATAATTTTCTCACTGGGTTCATTGTTTTAAACGGAGTAAACGTAGAAATTACATAGATTCACGAGTAAACTCTTTTTTTGCTCTGTGCATCTCTGCGAAAAACCTCTGTATATATCTGTGTAATAAATCCGACGAGTGCAACGAAAAGAACCTTTTTTCTCCGTGTACATCTTTTTGAATCGTCTTTAAAAGCGTGAAATATATTAAGGGCACCTCTAAAAACTCTACTTTGGTCGCTAACTTGTTCTTTATTCCAACTACTTCGTTGCCGAAATACTCATTTAGCCCAGCTAAATTCCGTTTTCAGCGCCTCGTATCTGAAAAAAATAACTTCCTTATCATTCCAAACAGAGTTATTAGAGATGCCCTTTATTATAAAACCTTAAGCAACTTGACATTTAAGTATTCATTAAAAGCAATTTTAAGTCAATATTAGCAATTCCAAATTCGTTATTCGTAATTCTCTAATTCGTAATTGTCTATATTCTCCAAACTATCCCTTCTTTCTCACCATGTTCTTCATGAATAAAAGCATCTAGTAAAACAGCAACTTCTTCGGGACTTCTCAACTCATTATTTTCTTTTAGATCAACAAAGTTTTGGTAACTAGAAAAGTTTTTTTCGCCACTGCTACGAATGACTTCTTGCATTCCTGTATCTACAACACCTGGCGCTACGTTGAATATTTTAGTTGATTTCCCTAATTCTTTGATTTCCTCATTTAAAGTTTCGGCGAATATGTCCATACCTGCTTTTGTAGCACAGTAAGCTCCCCAAGAGGGAACAGGACGTTTCGCAGCACCAGAAGAAATATTGATAATTGTAGCTACGTTTTCAAATCCAAATGTCGATAATACGAAGCTGCAAAGATACTGTGGAGCAACGAGATTAACCATTGCCATGTCCACATAATGTGTAAGCGTTAATTCGTGAGATCTTTTAATGTCGCCAATTATTCCTGCATTGTTGATCAAACAAATTGGATAATCTTCTTTGGAGATATAATCTAGTAGCGCAAGATCATGCAATTGATGTTTATCAGATAAATCACACATTACATGAATAAAATTATCGTCAGTTATGGAATTGTTTCTAGAGATTCCAATTACTTTTTCTCCTTTGTCTAGGTAAAAATTAGCTAGGGCTTTACCAATACCTGATGATGTTCCTGTTATTATATAAATCATGATTCGTTTACGTCAATAAAACGCTGAACATGTTTTGCGGTTCCAAAAACCACTAAAGTGTCGCGTGATTCTATTACGGTATCTCCTTTTGGAACACCGATTACGTGTTGTTCTACTTCGTATTGACCTTTCTTTTTAATGTCATATTCTCGCCTCATAGTTACCAATGTCAATTGATATTTATTTCTAAAATCAATATCTTCAATTGTCCTATTAAGTGTGCCTTTAGGAGGTTTTATTTCAGCAATTTCATACTCTTCAGACAACTGAAGGAAAGATAGAATTGATGGATTAAGTAACTTCTCTCTAATAACGAAAGCGACCTCGTCCTCCGGTGTCAAGATTTCTTTAACACCAATTTTTTCTAAAATCAACCTTTGATCGGCTCCGTTTGCACGTGCAATAATTCTTTTCACTCCTAAATCCATTAAATGAACGGCGGTAAGAATAGTCGCTTCAAAATTTTCACCAATAGCTACTACTGCGGCATCCATTTCTTCTAATTTCTGAGAAGATAAAATTTTAAAATCTGTACTGTTCAAAGTCACAGCAAATGCCACATCATCTTTGATGTTCTCTATTTTCTCTTCGTTATTGTCAAAGGCAAAAACCTGTGCTCCCTTTTCAGCAAGTCGTCGGGCAATATTTGAACCATATTTTCCTACACCAATTACGGCAAACTTATTAAATCCCATTTTTATAATTTAAGCCATGGCTTGTTTTAAATCGTTTATTAAATCTTCTGCGTCTTCTACACCTACACTTAATCTAATCAATGAATCAACTATTCCTGCTTCTTGGCGTGCCTTTTCTGGAAGGGCAGCGTGCGTCATTGTCGCAGGGTGACATGTTAATGATTCTACCCCACCAAGTGATTCAGCAAGTGTAAAGACTTCGAATTTTTCCATTATTGTATGTGCTTCTTTCATGTCATTCCCTTTCAAAGAGAACGAAATCATTCCACCAAATCCACACATCTGTTTCTTTGCTATATTGTGATTTGGGTGATTTTCGAAACCAGGCCAATAAACATTTTCCACTTTTGGATGGTTTTTTAAGAAATAAGCAACTTTTTCACCGTTTTCACAATGTCTTTGCATGCGCAAGTGAAGTGTCTTAATTCCACGCAATACCAAAAATGAATCCATTGGACCAGTTATACCTCCTGAGCTATTCTGGATGCGGTAAATTTCGTCTGCGATTTTTTTATTATTCGTAACAAGAGCTCCCATAACAACGTCAGAGTGGCCCCCTAAATATTTTGTAGCAGAATGCATTACAATGTCAGCACCTAAATCAATTGGTGTTTGTAAATAAGGTGTTGCGAAAGTATTGTCTACTCCCAAAATGATATTTGATTTTTTAGCAATTTTAGCAACTTCCTCGATATCAATAATACCCATCATAGGATTGGTAGGTGTTTCAACCCATATCAACTTCGTATTTTCATTGATTGTTTTCTCTAAATTTGATAAATCTTTCATCTTTATGAAGTGAAATTTTATTCCAAATTTTGCGAAAATAGTCGTAAATATTCTATAGGAACCGCCGTAAAGGTCATCAGTTGTAATCACCTCATCACCTGGTTTCAGCATTTTCAAAACAGCATCTATTGCTGCTAGTCCACTTCCAAAACAAGCGCCGTATTGTGCGTTTTCCAATTCTGCTAACGCGTTTTCCAATGCACTACGTGTAGGATTTGAGGTTCTTGAGTATCCATAACCTTTGTGCTGACCAACTTTTTCCTGTTTATATGTACTGGTTTGGTATATAGGAGTCATAATTGCTCCTGTTGTTGGGTCAGGTTCAATTCCAGCATGAATAGCTTTTGTTCCGAACTTGTAATTTTTTTGTTGCATGTAATACGTAATACTGACAAATATAAGAAAATTCGGAGAGGAAAAAGAGTGAAAGATTATTAAATAGTGTCTGGTCGGAACCATACAATTTATAAAAATTGTATGGTTCTACCCTTATTTTAATGGGTAGTTGAATTGATAAACAAGGTTTGAATTGTTTATTAAGACATTAGTTATACAAAAATATAGAGTAAACCGAGTGTTCTGGTTGATACTTTTGATGCGCTGTAATGGAACGCGGATAACACGGATTTTTTCACCTTTGGTGAATGCTGATTAAAGCGGATTTTGAAATGCCTTAATAGTGCAAGAAAAGATAACTGAGATTTATTCTCCATTGAAAAAGTTTTCCACTAAATTCGTGGTAGAACCAATTGTATAAATTTTGAGAAATATTTATTCAATCATAATAATTTTTTAAGGTTTTCATAAGCTTGCTTTGCTGCGGTTTGGTTTTATTTCTTTAGGAGATGCCATAGTATCAGCCGACAAGAAAAAAAGCAAAATATACTCAAAAGAATTAATTTTAATTTTGTGCTGTTTCCGACCAGATACTAAATAGTGATATATTGTTAGGTAATAACAAATAACAAAACGTTAAGAATATGCCATTGGAATTTAGAATTTAATAACACTAAATTTATTTTTTGCTATGTTATCTATAAAATCTTATATTTGGTGCCATCAGAAGAAATTTCCACACTTTTTAAGTAAAGCTTTATTTAGAATATATTACTAAAGTAAAGTAACAATCTTTCAACTACTTGTTAATGATTTTTTTAAAAACACCTGAAAATAAGTTTTCCAGTTTTCAAGAGAGGGCGCAGTTTATCTTTGTTTGGCGAATAACTGTTGGCTATACTTTCATTGGTTTATTAATGTCTGTATTCACTTTCATAAAGGATAATCGATTTTTAAACTACTATCTAGCCGCTTTCATAATTAGTTTGACTGGATTATTTTTACTGAGCTCCATTAAAGCTTATAAAGAAGTCGCTATTGTGCTTTACTTCACAATTGCTGCAATACTTTCTGTCGCAATTTTTACTTTACCAGATTCTTTGCATCTTCAAGAAGCATTGTGGATGGTCGTTGTAATTCTTACTTCCTTTTTTACGCTAGGAAATCGCTGGGGAGTTTTTTACCTAATAGTCAATACGATACTCTATTTCTTTTACTATAATTACGTTTTTAAACCCAATGCACATTTCATTGCTGAAATAAGTTTAAATGAACTTTTTGTTTTATCCATCGAGTTTGGAATTGCAATGTTTTTAATCGGATTTGTGATGGTTCAATATGGATTGTTAATTAATCAGGCTGTTAAACAGACTTCAGATGCTTATAATGAATTAAAAGTTGAAAAACAGATTGTTGAGCACCAAAATAAGGAAAAGACGGTTTTACTTCAAGAGATTCATCACCGTGTAAAAAACAATTTGCAGGTTATCGTGAGCATACTGAGATTACAATCTCGAGAATTAAAAGCAGAAAAAGCGAGGGATAGTTTTGAAGAAGCAATTACTCGTATTTTGACCATGTCTCTCATTCATCAAAAATTGTATGAAAAGGAATCGTTAATGAATATTGATATCAAAGACTACTTAAAGACCTTGATTGAGAATCTTATCGATACGGGAACGGTTGATAAAACAATTGTTTTTAATCTAGTTTCTAATTTGAAAAGCGTAAGTGCCAAAAGTATAGTCCCTTTAGGATTTATAATAAATGAATTGGTAAGTAATACGATTAAACATGCTTTTGAGAAATCAGGACGTATAGAATTAATATTAACTCCAGGAGAAGGAGGAACGTTTTTAATGACTTATTTCGATAATGGTGTTTGGAAAGAAAATAGTGGCAGTACTTTTGGAACTCAATTAATAGAAGTCTTTACAGAACAGCTAGATGGATCATATCGACGTGAGACTAATGATACTGGAACGTATTACTATTTCGAATTAACGAATGAACAGGAAGAATAAGTTCAAAAAAATCACATTCATTTTCCAACATGATATTTTGTGATAAAGATGTATTGAAGTAAAAAAAGCATTACATTTATATCTAAATGCGAAAATGAAAAGGTTTTAAATTTTTAAATAGACAAAATCCCAATTATTATTCATGAGTATTTTAAAAACCCCCGACAGCATACTATCTACATTTCAGGAGAAAGCAAAATTTAATTTTGTTTGGCGTATCAATTTCGTCTTTACAATAGTTGGATTCCTAGTGTCTGTTTATACTTGTCTTATCGAGGACGGCTTTTTTATATATTATGCGATAGTTTTTTTCGTGACTCTTTCCAGTCTTTTTTTTCTAAAATATTTAAAATCTTATAGGCAAGTCGCCATTGTTCTGTATTTTACAATCTCTATCATTCTAGGGCTGGCCATATTTTCTGTTCCTGAGTCATTACACCTCCAAGAGTCATTATGGATGGTGGTATTGATTCTTGCTACATTTTTCACTTTAGGAAATGCCTGGGGAAGCTTTTATCTGCTCGTAAATGCAGTGTTTTATATAATATATTATAATTTTCAATTTGCAGGAACAGCGCATTTAAGTCTCACCATTAGACCCGATGCACTCTTTTTACTATCTGTTGAGTTTACGATTTCTATGGTTCTTTTAGGTTATGTAATGTTTCAGTATGGTTTGATTAATAAATATGCCTACAAACATGCCTCTGAAGCTTATGAAGAATTAAATACCGAAAAGCAAGTTGTTGAATATCAGAATAAAGAAAAAACAATCTTACTTCAAGAAATTCATCACCGTGTTAAAAATAACCTTCAGGTAATAGTGAGTTTATTAAGAATGCAATCTCGAGAATTAAAGTCAGAAGAAGCCAAAGATAGCTTTGAAGATGCTATTACTCGTATTTTGACTATGTCTTTAATTCATCAAAAACTATATGAGAAGGAGTCTTTAATGAATATTGATATTCAAGATTACTTAAGTACTTTGATTAAAAATCTCATTCAAACCGGATCTTTAGATAAGGTTGTTACTTTTAATGTAACCTCTACTTTACAAAGTGTGAATGCTAAAAGCATTGTCCCATTAGGATTAATTATTAACGAGTTGGTGAGCAACTCAATGAAACATGCTTTTGATAAAACAGGACATATTGAAGTATCTATAAAACCAAAAGAGGAAAAGGAATTTAGTATGACTTACTTTGATAATGGTAAATGGAAAGAGAATAGCGAAAAAACTTTTGGAACCCAATTAATCGAAGTTTTTACTGAGCAATTAGAAGGTAACTATAAACGTGAAACTAATGAATTGGGAACATCCTTTTATTTTCTTTTATTTGAAGAAGAGGAAGATTGAATTGAATGGTATTCTACCAAATATTCAGCAGGAGTTTTATTAAAAAGCGGTATGTAGTGTTTGTTTCTGATAAGACACTATATAGGTTCTTACTTTCTAATGTTTAGCACCAGCTATACCACATTTATTGATTGCCTTCTCTCACTAACGCAAAAACAATAGAGAAGGTTGACACGCTATCACTTTTTAATTTTGAGTTATTAATTATTAACAGAATAAGGGTTTGTAAGACATTCCGCAACCTAAAAATAAATTATCTTCGACAACATTTTTGAAATTTATGTGTTATGATTATTCGTCTTTCTAAAGTCATACAAAAACCTCAATGTTTTTTACTCTAGGATTATTATTTTTTAAGTACTCCCTTTAACCGCGGTGGCTAAGAGAGTTGCATTTATTTAAAATTAGGAATAAAGAGAAGTAGGTTTTAAGCGTATTTGATGGAATGAATTTTACGGTTTAACAAAGAAATGAAGTCGACAGAAAAATTTGGTACCGCTCCTTTGGGGAAATTATTAGCTGAGCAGGCTATTCCTGCCTCTGTTGGTATTCTTACGATGTCTATTTATGCCATTGTTGATACTATTTATGTAGGTCACTTTGTAGGTCCAGAAGGAATTGGAGCGATCACTGTTGTTTTGCCAATTACTTTCTTGATTTCTAGTATAGGAATGGCAATTGGAGTAGGAGGTTCCTCTGTTCTGTCTAGGGCTTTAGGTGAAAATAATACTATAAAAGCATTTAAAACATTTGGTAATCAGGTGATTATGACCATTACACTCGCTGTTTTCTTTGTTTTTTTTGGTTCTTTTTTTACCAATGATATTATTCATGCTTTTGGTGGAAAGGGAGATATAGAAGCGCCAGCAACTGAATACTTCACTATCCTTTTAATTGGTGTTCCCTTCTTGGCATGGGCAATGATGAGTAATAATGTTATTCGTGCAGAAGGTTATCCCAGAGTCGCTATGTTTGCGATGATTATACCTGCCATTTTAAATATAATTTTGGATCCAATTTTTATTATCGCTTTAGATATGGGGATCGAAGGAGCAGCATGGGCAACAACTATCTCTTACATGGGAAGCGCTGCATTTACATTGCGTCATTTTATCTATGGAAAATCAGTCCTCAAAATTCCTATCGAATATTTTAAACCTTCATCACCAATCATTAAAGAAATCGGAGCGTTGGGATCTGTAACTCTAGCCAGACAGGGAGTAATTAGTGTTTTAGCTGTTGTGCTCAACAACTCATTGTTCTTTTACGGAGGAGAACAGGGTTTATCCAGTTATGGGATAATTAATCGTTTGTTGATGTTTGCTAATTTTCCTGTGCTCGGAATTACCCAAGGTTTTGTTCCTATTGTAGGGTATAATTTTGGAGCAAGGTTGAAAGAGCGTGTCCAACAAATCTTAAAAATATCTATTGGATGGGCTTCAGGAATTTCTTTAATCTTGTTCCTTCTTTTAATGACTTTTGCGGCCGATATTTCTGGATTATTTACATCTGACCAAGACTTGATAAACGGGACAACTCCTGTCATTCGAACCGTATTCTTAGCAACTCCATTACTGGCGGTGAGTTTAATTATCAGCGCTTATTTTCAAGCGATTGGAAAAGCCGGTCCAGCATTATTTTTAGCGTTAACCAAACAAGGAATATTCTTAATTCCGTTGGTTTTAATTTTGCCTTTGTATTTTGATTTGTCAGGAATTTGGATGGCGTTTCCAATTGCAGATATAGGTGCCGCTTTGGTGAGTTTTATTTATTACAAAGTGAGTCACCCAACGTACCCAAAGAAAAGTGAGTTGAAGTTAAAACAAGATGAGGAAGTTGAGCAATTTGAATCTTCAGAAATAATAACAACCAATGAATAAAACAATAGAAGAACGCATAACAGCAGCAGAAACTAGAATTTTTAAAGCCGTTTTCCCAAATACTACTAATCATTATGATACTTTATTTGGTGGAGCAGCACTGCAATTAATGGATGAGGCTGCCTTTATTTGTGCTACGCGATTCAGTCGACAAAAAGTGGTCACAGTAAGTTCTGATCGTGTAGATTTTAAAAAACCAATCCCTAGTGGAACATTGGTAGAACTCATAGCTAATGTTGAAAATGTTGGTCGAACCAGTATCGTTGTCTCTGTGGATATTTTTGTAGAAGAAATGTATTCCCAAAGAAGAGAAAAAGCTGTACACGGTACCTTTACGATGGTCGCTATGGATGATAATAAAAATCCTGTAGCTGTTTTGTAATGACACCAAAAATATTTACTCATCTAACCCAAAAAAATAAATCAGCGACATCCACGAAAATCTGCTAGAGATACATCCCACTCCAAACTCACAATACGAGTAATCCCGATCTCCATAGTCATATTTAACAAAAAAACATTAGCGTATCCAAGAGCACAAAACCGATCTCTATTCTTGAATTATTAGTAAAATTTTCTCCTAGATTATCGCAAAACCAATAGAATTCACACAAACGACAAAAACAGTTTAAGCGACAAAACCCAATCAATAAAAAAACACCACTAAAACCTAAATATCAAATTGTTAAACCAAAAAAGTTTTTTAATTCAATTATTTTATTTAACTTAATTTAAGTTGGAATTATAAAAAGTAAAAACCACTAAATATTCTGTTTATTATATTTCACCACCAAAATCAAAATAAATCAACATTAACAAAACAATTGATTATGACAGAAAATGACATCTCATACAAGATAAGAGGAGCAATATTTAATATCTATAATAATCTTGGCCCAGGTTTATTAGAATCAGTCTATTCCGCAGCATTAGTATACGAATTAAAGAAGGTAGGTTTAGCGGTCAGAAAAGAAGTTCCTGTTCCTGTTTATTACGAAGGAGAAAGACTAGAACTCGGCTTTAGATTGGATTTATTAGTAGAAAAAAAAGTCATTATTGAAATTAAGTCAGTAGAACAATTAGCAAGAGTTCATCATAAACAAGTGTTGACATACCTAAAGATTACAAATCTAAAACTAGCGATATTGGTTAATTTTAATGTAGAAAATATTAAGTCTGGGATATTTAGGAAAGTGAGTGGGTTGTAGTGTATGGGGTTGAAAGGCCTCTCGTAGATTTCCGCAGATAGCAGGTTGGGAGTGTTCGGTGGAAGTTTTCCCGGAGATATTGGAGATTAACGCAGATCTTGGGTGGGAGTGTTCGGTGGGAGTGTTCGGTGGGAGTGTTCGGTGGAAGTGTTCGGTGGAAGTGTTCGGTGGAAGTGTTCCCGCAGATATTGGAGATTAACGCAGATCTTGGGAGGGAGTGTTCGGTGGGAGTGTTCGGTGGAAGTGTTCGGTGGAAGTGTTCGGTGGGAGTGTTCGGTGGGAGTGTTCGGTGGAAGTGTTCGGTGGGAGTTCTCTCGCAGATACTGGAGAATAACGCAGATCTTGGGTGGAAGTTCTCCCGCAGATTTCTCAACTTTATTCAAGGTAAAAGCTATTACTTGCATAAATATTATGATTCAGCGACCTACCGACTTACCAACCAAAAAGATCTAGGAAATCTGTGAAAATTTGCGAGAAAAATAATCCCCACAACCCACATCCAATTAATGAAATAAGATTATTTTTACCCTATGAATACAAAACGCATCGCTATTTTTGCTTCTGGAGGTGGAAGTAACGCAATCAAATTAATCGAGTATTTTGATAAATCATCAGCGATAGACGCTGTATTATTGCTAACCAATAATGAAAACGCTGGAGTTTTAGAGTTAACAGAAGATTTTATAGATCAAGCTGTAATCAACAATGAAGGAGCAAATGATGGTTCTTTTCTTACTGAATTAATGCAAGAGGAACGTATCGATTACATCGTTTTGGCAGGATATTTAAGAAAAATACCAAATGAATTAATCAAAGCGTATCCAACTCAAATTATTAATATCCATCCTGCATTATTACCAAAATATGGTGGAAAAGGAATGTATGGAATGAATGTGCACCAAGCAGTTTTTGACAATAATGAACAAGAATCAGGAATTACTATTCATTTGGTAAATGAAGGCTATGATGAAGGAAAGATTTTAGCACAGCATAAAGTTCCACTATCACCAAAAGATGATGTAAAGGCAATTCAGGAAAAAGTATTGGTAGTTGAACATCAATATTTTTCAAAAGTTGTGGAGAAATATATTCGTGAGCAAGGATAATAGCGAAACTGGCGTATTAACAAATATGGACCAGATACTTAGTAGTTTATTATAGAGCATTAAAAGTTTTCACGAAGTCATATATTAAATTCGAACAAGAAGCTGAAAGTCCTTATTAATGTCTTTCATTTATTCTCTGGTTTATTCGGATAGTAAATCCGAATTATTTTCCTTTTCAATAAATTTCATTCAACCCACTTCAATTCCGTATATTTGTGCAATTAAAGAAATTGGATATGTCAAATCGAGAAAAATTCAGTACAGATAAAGCACCTAAACCAGTGGGATTATATCCACATGCAAGAAGAGCAGGAAATTTACTTTTCTTATCGGGAGTTGGCCCTAGAACTGCAGGATCAGACGCTACAGACTCACATGTTCCAGGATTGGAGTTAGATAGAAACGGAAACTTTATCAAATTCGATTTTGAAGCACAATGTCGTCAAGTATTCGATAATGTACGTGCTATTTTGGAAGCATCAGGTTCTAGCTGGAATGAATTGATTGACGTTCAAGTTTTCTTGGTGAATATGAAAAGAGATTTTCATACTTATAACAAAATATATGCGGAGTACTTCAAGGAAAACCAACCTTGTAGAACTACAGTAGAGATTTCTTCTTTGCCTACTCCTATTGCTATTGAATTAAAATGTATTGCAACAATTGATTAATTAAAATTATGATTGGATTTATTCTTAGGGTTATAGTTGCCGCATCGGCATTGGCTTTTAATGTTTATTTATTTTACTCCGGTTCTTGGGGTTGGGGAATTACAATGTTTCTTCCCACGGCTATAATTTGGTTGACCTTTTGGCGTAACGAAAATGTAATTATTGCACTTTACCAAATGCGTTTAGGTAATCAAGATAAAGCATGGAAAGCTTTAAATAGGATTAAAGCACTTCAGTATTTACCGAAAAAGCAACATGCTTATGTGATCTATTTGAAAGGAATGTTGGGTTTACAACAAAATTTAGGATATGCACAATGTGAGCAAATGATTCGTAAGGCAATGACTATGGGGTTGAGAACCAAACAAGATCAAGCTGTTGCAAATATGCAGCTGGGAGGAATTTGTATGCAAACTGGTCGTAAAAATGAAGCGACAATGTTATTGGCTGAAGCGAAGAAATTAGATACTAAAAACATGCTGAAAGATCAACTTTCAACAATGAAAAAGCAAATGGGAATGGTCGCTTCACGTAATCAGATGCGTCAAGCTCAAATGCATAAGGGAAGAAAGAAAACGCCAAGAAAAAAATAAGTATGGCTGAAAATCTCAACATAATTGTAGGTTCGAAGGAGAAAAAGTACGCAACACTTATCCCTCAATTGAAGGCATTGTGCGAAGGAGAATCAAATCGTATTGCAAACCTTGCTAATGTTGCTGCAGCAATCAAACAAACTTTTGGTTATTATTGGGTTGGTTTTTACCTTGTAGAAGAAAACGAACTTGTTTTGGCTCCATTTCAAGGGCCTATTGCTTGTACCCGAATCAAAATGGGGCAAGGCGTCTGCGGAACTGCTTGGAGAAAAGCAGAAACAATTTTAGTCGATAATGTAGATGATTTTCCAGGACATATCGCGTGCAGTAGTTTATCAAAATCTGAAATTGTTGTTCCGTTAATAAAAAACGATCAGGTAATTGGTGTTTTTGATCTCGATCATGACCATGTTAGTGCTTTTGATAAAGTGGATCATAAATATTTAAACGAAATTTGTTCATGGCTCGCTTCCATTATATAGTTTTTGGAGTTTTTACTTTAATACTCTTTTCTTGTGGACAAGTAGGTTCAATAACAGGTGGAGAAAAAGACACGACTGCCCCAAGAGTTTTAGTTGAAAAAGTGATTCCACCTATAGGGAGTACAAATATTTATCCTCAAAAAATCACTATTCCTTTTGATGAATTTATTGAATTTAACAAACCGGCAGAGAATATTCTTGTTACTCCTTCAGACGTAAAACTTGATTATGCAATTAAGCAAAAGACTGTTTTATTGACTGTGAAATCAGGAACTTGGTCACCAAATACAACTTATACAATTTATTTAAATCGCGCAGTAAAGGATATTACGGAAGCTAACGATTCAATTATTGCCTACGTTTTTTCAACTGGAGATTATTTGGATTCTTTAAAAACGGCAGTTCAAGTTAATGATGCATATTCTGGCAAACCTGTTGCTGGTTCAACCGTTGGATTGTATACAGGACAATTGATTAGCGATACATCAGATGTTGAACCGCGTTATTATGCGTCAACAAATGAAGAAGGAGTTGCTTATTTTCAGTATATAAAAGACACTACTTTTTTCATTTATGCTTTTGATGATGAAAACTTAAATAATCGTTTAGATGAAACTGAAAAAAGAGCTATATTAAATTCACCCGTTTTACTGGATACTGTTTTTGAAACGGTTCCAATAATTCGTTTAATGGTTCCAGAAATGAATCAAGTTAAAGTTATTAGTAATGAAGTGATTCCAACTGCAACTTGGGTGCTCAGCTTTAACAGACCTTTAAAATCTGAAGAAGATTTTACTTTTCTACCCATACAACCGCTTCATGTTTTATGGAATAAAGAAAGAGACTCTTTAAACGCTTTTTATGGAATAACCAGCTCATCTGGATCCGTTTCGGGTGTGTTAAACGCTGTAACAAAAAATGATACAATTATCAAGAAGTTTTTCTTTAAAAACAAGGATGCACTGCAATTTAAAATGACAACTAATTTATCTCAAAAAGTATTATTTGCAAACGATACTTTAAAGTGGAAATCTAATGAACCTTTTGTATTATTTGACACGACTCTAGTTACTCTTAACGCTGTAAAAGAAAAAGATACTTTAAGAACTCCTTTAGCTTTCCAAATAATGGATATTTCACCTATTGAAAAATACGTAATTTTTGATAAGAAAAACATCCATAAAGTATTCATGACTATTCCTCCAGATGCTGTTAAAGGATTAAACTATTCTCTTAATGATAGTTTAAAATTAGATTTTACTGTTCAAAAAGAGAAAGAGACAGGTGTAATGATCATTGAATTTGATACTATTCCAGCTTATGGTATTCTAGTAATCACGAATCAATCTAATGATTTTGAAAGAAAAGTTGTTTTTGATGGTGTTGAGAAATTATCGCATCGACTTGAATTCATGCAAGCAGGTAAATATAGTTTTTATTACATTTATGATCAAAATAAGGATGGAAAATGGACAACAGGGTCAATTTTTGAAGGTAAAGAAGCCGAAAAAATTGACTGGTTTACAACAAAATCTACCATTAGGGCCAATTGGGAAGTAAAGACAACTTTACCAATTAAGGTAGTAAAAGAAAAAGTTAAGGGTGACTCCGATAGCGATGAAGAATGATTTATTCAGTTAAAAATAATTACAGTTTACATCACTATTTAGATATTGGAGAGACATTATGTAATCAGATTAATTTATCTACCTCCCAAGCAAGCAAAATACATACTGTCTGGTCGGAAACAGACTATTTTTATTCCCGATTTTATCGGGATGAGAGCTATTTATTCAATCATAATAATTTTTTAAGGTTTTTCCCGATTTCTCGGGACGGGCTATGAGCTTGCTTTGCTGCGGTTTGGTTTTATTTCTTCAGGAGATGCTTGATCATCAGCCGACGAGAAAAAAAGTAAAATATACTCAAAAGAATCAATTTTAATTTTGTGCTGTTTCCGACCAGACACTAAATAGTACCGTAGCCGATATTTATATTGCTATTGCTAATGAATATTATTGTTCAAACGATTTAGCTGAAGCTCTAATTTATTTTAATAAAGTAGCTAAGATCAGTAGACTCTTAGATAATAAAAACGAGTTGGCAGAATCTTTGAATAATCGTGCAGTAATCTACTCAAGAATAGGAAATCAGACGAAGGCACTTGATTGCTTTAATAAATCTAATCATTTATATATTGAGATAGAGGATTCGAATGGAATAGCTATGGGTTACTACAATATTTCTAGCATTTATAGGGATAAAGACGACCTTCAAAGAGCCCAAGAGTATCTAGATAAAGCTTTAACTGTAGCCAGAAGAGTCGGCAATCCAGATGTGCTTTCAAATGTGCTTAACTCAATGGCAGGATTGAGAAAGGAATTAGGCAATCAGGATGGCGCATTGGCAACATATTGCGAGGCACTATCAATATCAAGAAATGCAGAAGATAAAATGACATCTGCCTTGATTTTAAATAACCTTGGCGTTATTTATAAGGAAATAGGTGATTTAAAAGAAGCTAAAAAATACTATGAGCGTGCCTATAAAATTTCAATCGCTAATAACGCCTCTTTCAAATCAGTTTTTATTTTAGTGAATATAGCAGAGTATTATTACCTGATTAAAGATTATAAAAAAGCCTTTGAATTGGCTGATGAAGCTTTGAAAAAAGCAGTTGAAACTTCAAATGATGAAGCAAAATATGATGTAATAATTGTTCTGATTCAAATATTTGAGGAACAAAAGAATTGGGAGAAGACAGTTTATTATCAGAAAAAATTAATTGAATGTAAAGAACGGAAAGAGAAACAAATCATAGAACAGATTTCTCAATATGAAACCATTCTTTACAAACTCGAAAAAGACCAATTTGAGGTAAAAAGTAGAGAAGTTGAAGCAAAGCTTAAACGTGAAAAGGAAATTCAAAGAGGAAATTTCTACTATGCTATTTTCATTATTATTCTTGTAGTTTTACTTGCCTTCTTATTAACATTTTATTTGCGTTTAAGATCTTCAAGAGTGAAAAATAAGAATATTACAAAACAAAGTGAGGAACGCAAATTATTGTTGCAAGAAATTCACCATAGGGTAAAGAACAATTTTCAAATCGTTTCAAGTATGTTGCGCTTGCAATCTTATGGTTTCGATAATGAGGAGTTGAGGCAAAACTTTGAAGAGGCGGTCAATAGAATTAATGCAATGGCAATAGTGCATGATGTGATTTACCGACAAGAAAAATTCAGTGACATTGATGCTAAAACTTATCTTGAAAAGCTCATTGGTAATCTCCACAAAATGGGAGATAGCCGAATTACAATTTCCATTGATTCGGAAGAGATTCCTTTTAAAATTGAAACGCTTATCAATTTAGGAATCGCTTTAAATGAGTTAATAACCAACTCCTTTAAGCATGCTTTTGATGATAATATTTTGAATCCAAAGATTAAGATTTCTTTGCGTACAATTGAAGAAAAATCTTATGAACTTAATTATAAGGACAATGGTGTTGGCATTAATGAAGATACCTACAAATCAAACTTTGGAATGGAATTAATCGAAACAATCATTGATAATTTCGATGGTGAAGTTCTGCTGGCCAAAGAAAAAGATTGGAATACCGTGATTAGGATTACTTTCAAGGAGTTCTAGCCCATTTCAAAAGACCTTGAAATTCAGATTATAAATTTTTTACTTATTATTCCAGTTTGACATGGTTTGATTTAATCCAATAGTCGTATATCCTTTGATAAACTCTGTTGCTATTTTGATGCGCTCTTCCATTTGTTCTAACTCTTTAGTGCCCCACTCTCCAAGCACATAGTCTATTTGTT
>Ga0307942_1001176_pt1 | contig 20456 bp, 22 predicted proteins | sample OrgLakmetagen175_FD_201846 | JGI IMG/M metagenome (GOLD analysis project Ga0307942, IMG submission 201846) | Saline water microbial communities from Organic Lake, Antarctica - #175 | ecosystem: Environmental > Aquatic > Non-marine Saline and Alkaline > Saline | place: Antarctica: Organic Lake... | reverse complement strand
TGGGTGTGGGTGTAGATGTGCATCTACGTATGTGTCGCCTCTTGCAAGCCTGCAGAGCACGGCAGGCACACTCACCAACGTAAGCCAATCAGGCCATGTGATAGCTGTGTGCGTGTGTGTATGTGTGGGTGTGGGTGTGGGTGTGGGTGTAGATGTGCATCTACGTATGTGTCGCCTCTTGCAAGCCTGCAGAGCACGGCAAAAAACTCACCAACGTAAGCCAATCAGGCCATGTGATAGCTGTGTGCGTGTGTGTATGTGTGGGTGTGGGTGTGAGTGTGGGTGTGGGTGTAGATGTGCATCTACATATGTGTCGCCTCTTGCAAGCCTACAGAGCACGGCAGGCACCCACACCAACGTAAGCCAATCAGGCCATGTGATAGCTGTGTGCGTGTGTGTATGTGTGGGTGTGGGTGTGGGTGTGGATGTGGGTGTAGATGTGCATCTACGTATGTGTCGCCTCTTGCAAGCCTGCAGAGCACGGCAGGCACACTCACCAACGTTGGCCAATCAGGCCATGCGATAGCTGTGTGCGTGTGTGTATGTGTAGGTGTGGGTGTGGATGTAGGTGTGGGTGTGGGGGTGGGGGTGGGGGTGTGGGTGTGGGTGGGTGTGGGTGGGTGTGGGTGTGGGTGTGGGTGTGTGGGTATGCATGTGTGTACACAAATGTAGGTTTGGCCAGAACCGTATATGTACACCGTATTTGGCGGTATGTATAGTACTTCCCCTGCTAATAAAACATGTATACACCGTACATTATGTATGTATGGTTTTGTCCAACCCTACATACACCCTACACACATGTATACATGACATATGTGTGTGTGTCAAGATTTGACCACCGCCCAAACACAGCACCCCCCCTCTGCTGGTTTGCAGGTTGAAGCGGCTTCATTCTCTTTGGTGCTTTTGTTAGCCCAGCTACAAAGAATGGTTGTGGACGGTGAAGATATACAGAGGCTTCTTAATGCCGAAATCGAAAATCAGGTGTGGGTACAGCGCGCTGTGACGGAAATAACGTATTAGCCCAGCTACAAAGAATGGTTGTGGACGGTGAAGATATACAGAGGCTTCTTAATGCCGAAATTGAAAGTCAGGTGTGGTTACAGCGCGCTGTGACGGAAATAACGTATAAAAAAAAAGGAAGAAGCACATAGAGTAATATCCAGGCAGCGATGGTGCCCCCCCTCTGAACTCCACAGCTTTGTGTCAACATAGAATAATATTCCAGGCAGCGATGGTGCCCCCCCTCTGAACTCCACAGCTTTGTGTCAACATAGAATAATATTCCAGGCAGCGATGGTGCCCCCCCTCTGAACTCCACAGCTTTGTGTCAGAACGGCTCTCATTTGATATAGTCCACAGCTTTGTGTCAGAACGGCTCTCGTTTGATATAGTCCACAGCTTTGTGTCAGAACGGCTCTCGTTTGATATAGTCCACAGCTTTGTGTCAAAACGGCTCTCATTTGATTTAGTCCACAGCTTTGTGTCAGAACGGCTCTCGTTTGATATAGTCCACAGCTTTGTGTCAGAACGGTTCTCGTTTGATATAGTCCAAAGCATCCTCCCATGTCAATGAGAGATGTTTCTTTTTGAGTACTAAGGTTGGCGTGAAGGTAACACTTGATCAAAACTTCTTCTTAGGACCCTCTTCTGTTGAAGGTAACACTCAAGCACCACCCATGTGTACACACACGCGCGCACACACACACACACACACACACACACGCACACACACACGCACACACACACACAAACACACGCACACACACACACACACATTTGTCCGCCCTGAGCACTCACTCTTATGTTCACACTGGACGCACCGTCCTGGCCGTGTGTTCCTTACTGTGCAGTGGCGTCACCTGGTGGCCGTGTTTATGGTACACTATGTGGGCTCCCTCACACCCACGCTTCAAGATCTAGAGCAGCAAATTAATCTGGCCATGGGCCAGATCAGTGGCTTCTCAGGCAGCCTAAGGTACGGTATATATGCTCACTATCTTCCCCAATGTTGAGTGCGAATAATTTCAAAACAGCGCTTTCAGGGATCCATCCTTGCAATCACATCCTTGCAACCACAACGCTCGTGCCCACCGTCCCAAGCTCTCCTCATCAATCAAATTGTGATAACGTGTTTGCCTGCATGACTCACTGCACGACCCACTCACAAGAAACAATCTGTGACAACATGTTTGCCTGCATGACTCGCTGCACGACCCACCCACAAGGAACGATCTGTGGCAACGTGTTTGCCTGCATGACTCACTGCATGACCCACTCACAAGGAACAAAGTGTGGCAACATGTTTGCCTGCATGGCTCACTGCATGACCCACCCACAAGGAACGATCTGTGACAACGTGTTTGCCTGCATGACTCACTGCATGACCCACTCACAAGGAACAAAGTGTGGCAACGTGTTTGCCTGCACCACTCACTCTCACAGGGAATTGCTTGAGCTGCTTCAAGCGCAGCAGCAGCTGCCTGAACAAGCGGACACACAGAAGCTTGGCGCTCTCAGGGCTGTTCTACCTTATGATGCTTCAGAAGGAGTGCTTGAACCCTGCGTGCGTGAACGAGGGGGTGTTGAGGCCCGGTTTTCATTTCAAATCGGGGGGAAAGAAGTGCAAGAGAGTGGTGAGCGAGACGAAGGCGACCAGGCCTCAGAGCGTCCTACATCCTTTTCATCAGGTAGGTCCAATGTTTGCGACGCATTAAACAATTGATGAGAGTTGTGTATCGCCTTCACGCTTCGTACTGTGTACAATCGCACCTGTAAATTTTGTCACTTGTGGGATGCCGATGCTTCGCCATCGCCCGACCTACTGTCCTTTCTACCCACGTTGCAGCAGCCGTCGCCAAGATGTGGCGGTGCATTACGTCCGTGGATGCATCAATCCATCAAGCATCTGACATGCATCAATCCACCAAGCATCTGTCATGCATCAATCTATCAAGCATCTGTCATGCATCAATCTATCAAGCATCTGTCATGCATCAATCTATCAAGCATCTGTCATGCATCAATCCATCAAGCATCTGTCATGCATCAATCTATCAAGCATCTGTCATGCATCAATCCATCAAGCATCTGTCATGCATCAATCTACCAAGCATCTGTCATGCATCAATCTACCAAGCATCTGTCTTGCCTCTGCCAGAGAAAACACCCTGCTGTCACCCTGCTTGTGTACTTGTGGTCACAGAAAATATTGCCGGTAACGACACATCAAAGAAGAGTGGAAGCCAGCCTCGCAGGCTCCTGACAAACAAATGGGCCGGTTATATCTTGGTAGGTGTGAGAATGAATGTAAACTGTTCAATTGTGCTGAAGAACATGATCTGAAGTCCAGGGTGTCATGTTCTACAATTTATGTGTAATCAATCACGCTCTCTGACTAACGCAAACTGCAGCGTATGCCTGAGCAAGTTGTGTGCACCTTTCATGCACACAACACGTGTGTAAGCAGTTGTTTTCTAATTTGGTGAAGAAAATTGGAAGCCCTTTAAAGCAGAGTTTTTGCGTCATGGCTGTCATGAGTATAGGTAAGCAAAAGTACTCTGAATTGCTGAAACTTGCTGCATTAACTGCAAATTCCTTCAGGGCCTAACCCATTACACGTTGAGAGCTGCTGGTCGTCTTTCTCACATTCAGGACATTACCAGATTAATCGTATCTGCGTGCCAGTTTAATATAGATAACTTGGCACCAAGGCAAAAGCATAGTTGCAAAAAGGCCGTCCCAAACTCTGAGCCCGGAAGTGAACCACTCCCAGCCTCTGATGCTGTTCGACATCAACCTGGAGATGGCGAAACTAGAGTGACAAACAGGTCATCCAAAGCTCTGGTAAAAACTTTTCAACGCAGCAGATGCTGTTCAGACCCTGGTGCTGTATGGCAACAACAAGGCTGTCCACAACTCTGGCTCAACATTTGTAAACCCAGCAGGCTGTCCAGTCCCTGATGCTGTATGGAAACGAAAAGCGACAAAGGTAACGCCCAACACTCTGGCTCAATACAGCTAAACCCAGCTGGGTAGCTGCCCTGAAAGCCTAGTGGCCCGTGGTCAGGCCAGACTCTTCGGGGTCGCGGGTTCAAATCCGCCTGGTAGCGTGAGTACTTTGCTGTCCGACAGCAACGCCTCCGTTTCTTTAATCCATGCTTGTGGTGTATCACCCCTGCGTAGTTGTTCTTTTCCTTTTCCTTTTCTAAACCCAGCAGGCTGCCCAGACCCTGATACTGTATGGCAGCGAAACACACACAACAGGCGTCATGGACTTTGGGCCCCACATTCATAAACTAAACAGATTGCCCGTACCCTGAGGCTGTATGGTTGCGATGCAGTCAGTGTGCTTTGATGCCCCCCCCTCGTGATTGCAGAACAAGGACACTGCAAAGGTAGAGGACAATGTGGAGGGCAAACCCACGCTGCTCAGTGCGACGAGGCATATTGGCCTCACAGGTATGCATATTGGCCTCACAGGTATGCATATTGGCCTCACAGGTATGCATATTGGCCTCACAGGTATGCATATTGGCCTCACAGGTATACATGGCCTCACAGGTATGCATATTGGCCTCACAGGTATGCATATTGGCCTCACAGGTATGCATATTGGCCTCACAGGTATGCATAATGACCTCACAGGTATGCATGGCCTCACAGGTATGCATGGCCTCACAGGTATGCATATTGGCCTCACAGGTATGCATATTGGCCTCACAGGTATGCATATTGGCCTCACAGGTATGCATATTGGCCTCACAGGTATGCATATTGGCCTCACAGGTATGCATATTGGCCTCACAGGTATGCATGGCCTCACAGGTATACATATTGGCCTCACAGGTATGCATATTGGCCTCACAGGCATGCATATTGGCCTCACAGGTATGCATATTGGTCTCACAGGTATGCATGGACCCACAGGTATGCATGGTCTCACAGGTATGCATGTTGGCCTCACAGGTATGCATGGCCTCACAGGTATGCATGGCCTCAGCTACAAGGTGTCTTGGTGAACGCCAAATATGAGGAGTGCAGTTTCATGACATATGAATAAGGGTTGCGATGCTTGTCTGTGACGCACCTCCATATAAACAGTATGCCCCAAAGCCACTTTGTTATTGTGATGCAAGTGGGGTTCGCACTGTCTGTGCAAACACACGTCTCTATGAATGTTTCTCAGCACATCATTGCTGTCAAGGATCCAAACACTCTCTCAACAAGCGTTTTCGCGAGCATGCAGGATTTGAATAACAGACGACAGCCGTGTACAGAAACAGTCTTGCCAAAGCCATAAATATGTTCACACCTGCTGCCTATCCCCTTGAGCAGCCTTTGATGCCTGTGCCCGTCAAAGCTACCTGCTGCTCGCAGGCAGCATGTCGTCTGTGGTTTCAAACTTGTGTGGGAGTTCTACCCAAGTGTGCTACCTTTAGAAATACTTTGTCTGCACCCGTCAATGCTGCCTGCTGCTCGCAGGCAGCGTGTCGTCTGTGGTTTCAAACTTGTGTTGGAGCTCTACCCAAGTGTGCTACCAAAACACATGTTTTGATGTCTGCACTCCTCGAAGCTGCCTGCAGGCAACGTGCTGTCTGTGTTTCAAACTTGTGTTGGAGCTCTACCCAAGTGTGCTACCAAAACACATGTTTTGATGTCTGCACTCGTCGAAGCTGCCTGCAGGCAACGTGCTGTCTGTGGTTTCAAACTTGCGCATGGGTTCTACCAAAGTATGCTACCATAAAACATATTTTGATGTTGCACTCGTCGATGCTGCCTGCAGGCAACCGTGTGCTGAGCGGCGCGCTGGTTGTGCAGGAGCGTTACCCAAGCATCGAGCTTGCAGTGGGTGGCAAGCGCTACGCCCAACTTTGCAGGTAAGGCTGGTGCTGTAATGGATACCGTTGCAATAATAAGGGAGAAACATGCTGTAATGAAAATTGTTACAATAACAAGGGAGAAACACATGAAGCCATTTTTCAGCAGCAGAATTTTTGATTTCTGCTGCATGTTTTGCACACAGCCTCTTCGGTCGTGACTTCCGGCTTCAAATTGCCTCTGCCTTTGAGCATGAGACTGTCGCTTGATTTTACTTGACCAAGCAGGAAAGGACGCCAGGCATCTCTGCATTTGCATCATCTTCATCACGCACTGATCATGGTTTATCACCCAAGTACTTTATATCAATGGCAAGGACTGAGAACGGCACTCTCATCGTTTGAAAATAATGGTGCACGTATGTGCAATGCTTGATACTTTTCTTCCTGATTAATTATATGGTCGAGTGCAGGGTTGGCCTTAAGTGTGTGGTTGCACGTTCGTTCCTGTGCTGAGTAGAAATGATGGCAATGCCCTGCCTAACATTCTCTGTGCATCTGAATACCTCTTCTAATAAAATAGTGTCACCGCCATGCCATCACCCTGACCGAGTTGTATTTTGTACATCATTCGACCTAGTTGTATCTTTACATCATTCTAGACTGTCCTGCAGCATACACACACGCGCACACACACACACACACACACACACACACACTGCAGACCCGGAGGACTGGCCATGCATCTGGCCTCTGAGTGTGGGCACCTACGATCTTCAAAAGGCCGCTTGCAGCAATACGACAAAACCAACCCCCGCCCTCCAGCTGAACGGATTGGGGTGGACCCAACGTTTGTCATCAGCAGCAGCATGTACAACCCTGAGGTGTGTGTGTGTGTGTTTGGGTGTGTGTGTGTGTGTGTGTGTGTGTGTGTGTGTGTGTGAGAGAGTGTGTGTGTGTGTGTGTGTGTGTAGGGCCACAGACAGGACATATAGTACGCCGTACAGACAGGACATGAAGTACACAGACAGGGCCAATCACGTTCAACTACAAAGTGCACGGTAGCTCCTGCTTTTAATGGCCCAAATTGAACCAAAACATGTAGGTTTGGCCAGATCCGTTTGTATACACCGTATATGACTGCATATTTGGTCATTTTCCTGCCAAACATAGTGTATATTCACCATATATATATGATTCTGGTTAACTTCAAAAGTGTGAGATCACACCACACGGTGACGGTGCTTACGAGGCCATGCACACATTGCTTCATCATGCACGTGTTTCTGCTTTTGAAACAAGGTGTGATTCATATTAGCACGTGATGCTTGTGAATGTCAATGCCAATTAACGCACACAGTGACTCAAAGCCATGCACATATTTGCATTCATACAAAGGCTCACTCATACAAGCAACAGTGTACAGGGCAACAGGGTACAGGGTACAAGCGAACAGTACACAGGATAACAGGGTACAGGGTACAAGCAAAAGCCATGCACATATTTGCATTCATACAAAGGCTCACTCGCACAAGCAAACAGTGTACAGGATAACAGGGTACAGGGTACAAGCAAACAGTATACAGGATAACAGGGCACAGGGTACAAGCAAACAGTATACAGGACAACAGGGTACAGGGTACAAGCAAACAGTATGCAGAATAACAGGGCACAGGGTACAAGCAAACAGTATATACGATAACAGGGTACAGGGTACAAGCAAACAGTAAACAGGATAATAGGGTACAGGGTACAAGCAAATAGTATACAGGATAACAGGGTACAGGGTACAAGCAAACAGGGTCTCAAAAGAGCAGACGCTTGAAAACGTCATGGCCAAGCAAAGCACACAGGGTCTTGCACAAATTTGCGCGAGATTTATGCGGCAGCTGCTGCTGTGAATGTAGGGTGTTCAGAACTGCCAGTTGGTCGTGCGCAGACGTTTGCACACTTTGTGCAGTAGCTGCTGCTGTGAATGTGGAGTGTTTGAAACTGCCAGCTGGTCTTGCACAGATGTGCGCAAGCTTTGTGCGCGAGTTGCTGCTGTGAAAGTGAATGAAAGTTGAATGGTTGTTGGTGTAGCGTGGAATTTTCGCAGGCTTGTAAACAAACTGTGCCCTATCCTATGGCGATTGGTTTACGTGGTGTGTTTCGTGTTTGTGTGGGTGCTGGTGTTGGTGTGGGTGTGGGTGTGTGGATGTAGGTGTGTGCGTGCGGGTGTGTGTGTTGTGTGTGTGTGTTGTGTGTGCATGTGTGTGTGCCAGATGTGTACCCAGGTGTGTCTCCAGATGTGTGCCCAGGTGTCTCTGAAAATGTGTGCTCAGGTGTGTCTCAAAATGTGCCTCAGAATGTGTGCTCAGGTGTCTCTCAAAATGTGTGCTCAGGTGTGTCTCAATATGCGCCTCAAAATGTGTGTGCCCAGGTGTGTCTCAATATGTGCCTCAAAATGTGTGTGCCCAGGTGTCTCAATTTGTTAGTGGCTGGTACAACATGAGCTCACCAATTGACGTGAACCCGCGTGGCATACCCTACGGATTTGCTCCCTATTCTGTGCCAGGTAACTTGCATGTCTGTTTTGCCTGAAGGCGGTGGTATAGATAAAGAGAGTGATTGGCTTGACGATCGGACCAGCACAGGCTTTCTCAATGCGTGAGTGCTGGTGTGTGCAAGTGTGAGTGTTTGTGTGTGCATGTGTGCGTGTGTGCATGTGTGTGGGTGTTTGTGTGTGTGTGTCTGTGTGTGTGCGTGTGTGCATGCGTGTGTGCATGCGTGTGCATTTGTGTGTTCACATGCACAGGCCTGGGATCACATGACCCACTGAATGTGACCTCAACAACAGTGGTCTTGGTATGCAGCACTGCGTGCTTCGAGCCACAACCAGTACACTGTCTATGCACCCAACCACGTGACACCCATTTTCTAGCAATTGCAAGCCTAGAAGCTTCTATATCACTGTAACCTTGTGGGCGAGCAGAGGGAGTTGCGCTGTACTGTGAGCAATGGATACAATGTTGGATAGTGGACACTGCCGCTATCATCCTGCCATGCTCAAGGTCTTATCCCCAGAGTGCTGGAATGCCTCTTGGTGTGTCGCATCTAACTCCCTTTTGCTGGCCATCAGGTTTTATGAGCAGGCCAGCCTGACAATACTCAAGGTCTATTCACCAGAGTGCTGGAATGCCTTTTGGTGTGTCACACCTAACTCCCTTTTGTCGGCCTTCACGTTTTATGAGCAGGCCAGCCTGACAATGCTCAAGTTCTATTCACCAGAGTGCTGGAATGCCTTTCGGTGTGTCACATCTAACTCCCTTTTGCTGGCCATCACGTTTTCACATCTAACTCCCTATTGCTGGCCATCACGTTTTCACATCTAACTCCCTATTGCTGGCCATCACGTATTATGAGCAGGCCAGCCAGACAATGCTCAAGTTCTATTCACCAGAATGATGGAATGCCTTTCGGTGTGTCACATCTAACTCCCTTTTGCTGGCCATCACGTTTTCACATCTAACTCCCTTTTGCTGGCCATCAGGTTGTATGAGCAGGCCAGCCAGACAATGCTCAAGGTCTATTCACCGGAGTGCTGGAATGCATTTCGGTGTGTCACACCTAACTCCCTTTTGTCGGCCATTACGTTTTATGAGCAGGCCAGCCTGACAATGCGTATCCTGTCGTCTTTGACATCAACCTGAGGGCTAAGGGCCTGAAGGAGGAACTGAGGTACTTGCTAGAAGGCGCGTACCTAGAGCGAGCAGCCACGAAGAACTTGCAGGCAAGGACGCAAATCAAAAACCGTGTCACAGCTGGGAGCTGTGCTGTTGAGTTTAAGTACACTTTTCTGCATTGCCTAGGCTGTAGTGGGCTGTTGTGAAAAGCTGGCCAGACACTGCAATGTGTTGTTTGCTAGTGCTTGCAAGTTGTGCGGTTGCAAACAGAATGCTGACCGTGTCACAAAGCTTGTCGTTCAGCTCAGCAACCCAGGCCTTCTGTATACAACCACCACCAATATTTCCTCAAGGAAGTGGGGAATTAGTAGTAGTAGGAGGAGGTGATTCGCAGACACTTTAAGCACTCCGCGATATGCACAATTTGTCACAACATCCGCCATCCATGTAGAATGCTTTTTGTAAACGTTTGCTGACACGCGCGCTTGCACACACACTTACACACACACATACACACACACACACACAAACACACACACCTTCACACACTCGCGCCTTTGCATTACAGTTGAGGCTGTGCACCTACAGTGTAGAAATGCAGCTCTATGCGTACGTGGTTGTGGATGCGCACTGGGAAGATGCAGGTGCTATCCATGCGAAGGTTTCTGTGAAGGTGGGTGCATCGCTTCTTTGTTTCTAAGAATTAATTAGGTCCTCACTTCTCTAGTGGGCATTTCTGAAGCTAGCTGCATCTTTCTTTTCGGAGCACCGGAGTCTGTGCAAGCAACGAAATGATGCGGCAAACAATTCGTCATGGAAATATGGGTGCTGCTAATTTATTACCAGCACTCAGAGAATAGTTGATGCATATATATACATGCAGACCAAGGAATAAGCTCATCCTTGATGTTGTGTTGTTTGCAGACCAAAGAGCAATTGCTTTGAATTTTTATGTTTGCCCTGCACGCAGACCTTGGAATACAGAGATCACAGTGTGTTTTTAATCTTGTTTTGCACACAGACCTTGGAATACAGATGTCACAGTGCATTTTTATCTTGTTTTGCACACAGACCTTGGAATACTGAGATCACAGTGTGCTTTAATCTTGCTTTGCTCGCAGACCTTGGAATACAGAGATCACAGTGTGCTTTTAATCTTGTATTGCACGCAGACCTTGGAATACAGAGGTCACAGTGCATTTTTTATCTTGTTTTGCACACAGACCTTGGAATACTGAGATCACAGTGTGTTTTAAATCTTGTTTTGCACGCAGACCCTAAAATGCTGATATCACATGTGTTAATCTTGTATTGCACGCAGACCTTGGAATACAGAGGTCACAGTGCATTTTTTATCTTGTTTTGCACACAGACCTTGGAATACTGAGATCACAGTGTGTTTTAAATCTTGTTTTGCACGCAGACCCTAAAATGCTGATATCACATGTGTTAATCTTGATTCGCACGCAGACCTTGGAATAAAGAGGTCACAGTGCATTTTTATCTTGTTTTGCACACAGACCTTGGAATACTGAGATCACAGTGTGTTTTTAATCTTGTTTTGCACGCAGACCTTGGAATACAGAGATCACAGTGTGTTTTTAATCTTGTTCTGCACGCAGACCTTGGAATACTGAGATCACATTGCATTTTTTATCTTGTTTTGCAAACAGACCTTGGAATACTGAGATCACAGTGTGTTTTTAATCTTGTTCTGCACGCAGACCTTGGAATACTGAGATCACAGTGTGTTTTTATCTTGTTTTGCACGCAGACCTTGGAATACAGAGACTACAGTGCACAAGGGAGACAGAGCAAGGGTATGCTAGGTCGTATGGCCACTGACCTTGTACTCCTTTGCATCATCCTTGCCTACCCTTTTGCGGCCATCAGCGATGTCCTTCGATCCAAAAAGGTGGGTTTGCATCAGTCCTGCCTGTGTGTGTGTGTGTGTGTGTGAGTGTGCATGTGTGTGCATGTGTGTGTACCTCACATGCCGTGCAGCTCGCAGCTTCACCATTTTATGCCTGCTGCACACGCAGTGGCATCTTGTCAATGAGCATAAGGCTTTGGCACAAGCAGTGACGTCTTGTGAATGAGCATTCATGTCAATGAGCGTAAGGCTTTGGCACAAGCAGTGGCATCTTGTGAATGAGCATTCATGTCAATGAGTGTAAGGTTTTGGCACAAGCAGTGACGTCTTGTGAATGGGCATTCGTGTCAATGAGCGCAAGGTTTTGGCACAAGCAGTGGCATCTTGTCAATGAGCTTTCTTGTGAATGAGCGTTCTTGTTAATGAGCGTAAGATTTTGGCCCTCGCCCATTTTCAGTGTTTTGGGTCTCAGGGTCTGCTTCTAAATCCGTACTTGGGTCGCTCTCATCAGAGGTTGCCAGCACAACCGTCCCTGGTGCTGCCTTTCAATGTGAAGCCTTGTTGTTTATATGGCCTCACAGACCAGCAGATGCATGAGAATAGACGTCCTCTCCAATTGATATCTCATCCTGCTTGGTCCATCTTGGATGTCTAGACACATACACGGTCATCACACATTTGTGTGCGTTTGCACACAACACCTCACCAATGACCCAAACCACATGCTCTCTCCCAAGAGAAAATAATTTGCATACAATCACACCTACACTTAAACCCACATCCACACCCTCTTCTGCACCCTCACCCTCACCCACACCTACACCTACGCCTACACCTACACCTACACCTACACCTACACCTACACCTACACACACTCACATTCACACTCACCCACAACCACACCCTCATCCGCACCCTCACCCTCAACCTCACCCATACCTACACCTACACCCACATTCACACTCACACCCTCACCCACGCCCTCACCCACACCCACACCCTCACCCACTGCCAGGCCCACCAGAGGCGCGCCCGTTTTTGGCGTGAAGTGCACCAAAGGGGCTTGAAGCCGCCTTCAAAGCCCACAGCAGCCACAGGCCATGTCACCGACAGTGAGCCAGACACCAGTTTGCCTGATTCCCATCTGCTGGACTCCCAGTTCCAACCTTTAGTGCACCTCAGCGACTCTGCTACTGTGCATGGAAGAGGCTCTGATCTGGTTTCTTTTAGCAAGAAGGGTCGCTCGTGGGTTACCGCCTTGAAGCAACCAAGCCAGGGTGCTGGATCGTCTCTGGATAGCTGCTTGGATTCCCAAATGCACAGCGCCCAGGTGCCAATGTCATCAAATTCCTCCTCCTTTCAAAGTAGGTGGTCTTCCTCTCAGCACCTTCAAAGGTGGTTTATAACCTCTAGAACCTTCCTAGTTGGTCTTCCTCTCAGAACCTTCTATGGTGGTTTATTACATTTGGAACCTTCCTAGGTGGTTTTTCTCTCAGAACCTTCTTTGGTGGTTTATCACCTTCAGAATTTTCCTAGGTGGTTTTCCTCTCAGAACCTTCTAAGGTGGTTTATAGCCTTTAGAATCTTCCTAGGCGGTTTTACTCTTAGAACCTTCCTGTCCTGTGGTTCCCGTCCCAGCGGTCAAACAGATGATGGTGACTGCGCCTCACGGTGTGTAATATTTATTTTGCCGAGCGATTACACAACCGTGTGTTTGTGGGTGTGTCAATCTGGTTTGATGGGGATATCAGCACGCAGCAACTGTAACTGCATTGCTTTGAACCTTTGCCTGTTTTGGTTCGCACGGCCGTGTTTTGTTGTGGTAGACATACCACGCGACAGGCTCACAGGAATGCCAAAAAAATTCGTTAATTTGAGATCATCGTCCTTCCTTCCTGAAGCCGAGTGTGAAGCTCATAAAAGATGTTGACCCTCAGAGGAGTGTGCCTGTTCGTCACCGGCCCATCTGTGCTACAACAAATTACTTTTTTTGCAGGAGCATGTTTCTCACTTGGTGGTGGCCCCCACAGTCAAGACAGTGTCTCCACACATATGACTGCAGCCTTCAAGGACTGCCAACCTCGCTCCTCTTTGAAGTCTGCAGCGTCTGCTGCTGATGCGGGGGGTGTACTTGAACTATCAAGCGTGTTGCGAGAAGCCAGCTTTGGTCTAGGGCAGGTGATCTCAGTTGATTGTAGCTATGGGGCTGCCCTGGCATGCCTTGCTACTTGACGACTGCATTGCTGCTTAACGGCTGCATTGCTACTTGACGATTGCATTGCTGCTTGATGACTGCATTGCTACTTGACGACTGCATTACTACTTGATGACTGCATTGCTACTTGACGACTGCATTACTACTTAACGACTGCATTGCTGCTTGACGATTGCATTGCTACTTGACGACGGCATTGCTGCTTAACGACTGCATTACTACTTAACGACTGCATTGCTGCTTAACGACCGCATTGCTGCTTGATGACTGCATTGCTACTTGACGACTGCATTGCTACTTGACGACTGCATTACTACTTAACGACTGCATTGCTGCTTGACGATTGCATTACTACTTGATGACGGCATTGCTGCTTAACGACTGCATTACTACTTAACGACTGCATTGCTGCTTAACGACTGCATTGCTGCTTGATGACTGCATTGCTACTTGACGACTGCATTGCTGCTTGACGATTGCATTGCTACTTGACGACTGCATTGCTGCTTGACGACTGCATTGCTGCTTAACGACTGCATTGCTACTTGACAACTGCATTACTTCTTAACGACTGCATTGCTACTTGACGATTGCATTGCTACATGAAGATTGCTCTCTAGGGCTAGCCACAGGTTTACGTGTGTATTGTACACTAAGGGTCCGCCTGAACCGTGTACACACACTGTATACGGCCGTACGTACGTGAATCCCTGCTTAAAATCCCTAGAGTTGGCCAGGATCATGTAGGCGGTGTGTATGCCCGGTATTTGGCAGGGAAATCACCAATGTACGGCTGAATACGGTGCGTATATACGGTTCTGGCCGACCCTAAAAATACTGTATACACACTGTACATACGTAAATATGCCCGGTTACGGCCAATCCTGCGTTTGCCCAACAACTTTAGCTAAGAACCTTCCAGACGTACTGGGCACAACCTGAACGCCCGTGTTTGCATATTCACAAGCAGCGCTGCATGCAGCAAAACGTGGCATTGTCATTCCACAGTGCCTCGTCGAGTGCATTAGATTTTGAGCGCATCCGAACACCCACGTCCACCCACCCTCAAGCACTCACTTATGAAGCCACCACACACCGTACACACCCACAACAGGTCCCCAGCTCGTCCAGCCCCTTTGCGCAGCAGCAAAAGGGTGCCCGTGATCTAGCTCCTTCCGCCTTCACTCTTGCCAGCCCTGCTCCAACTGCTGCTCCACGCACATCCACAAGAAACCATACAGCCACAGGCAAAAGTGTCAGACCCCTCAGTCCCTCCCCATTGTGCCCAGCACCACTTCGGTCGCACAGCGCCCTCAGTGTCCCTGTCCCTGCCTGGAACTCCCTTCAAGAAGCAGAAAGTGTGCCTCAGCAATGCCTTCCTCCTCTTGGAACACAGCTTCTGGGGTCTGCTGCCAACGGGCCCTTCTCGGCTGATGATGTGCAAGGTAAAGGGACGCATGTCCTAGCGAGTTCGGGTTGCGAGTATGCACGTCCTAGCGAGTATGGGCTGCATGTATGCATGTCCTAGCGAGTATGGGTTGCATGTATGCACGTACTAGCGAGTATGGGTTGTGAGTATGCACGTCCTAGCAAATAAGGGTTGCAAGTATGCACCTCCTAGCGAGTATGGGTTGCATGTATGCACATACTAGCGAGTATGGGTTGCGAGTATGGGTTGCGAGTATGCACGTCCTAGCAAATAAGGGTTGCAAGTATGCACCTCCTAGCGAGTATGGGTTGCAAGTATGCACATCCTAGCGAGTATGGGTTGCGAGTATGGGTTGGGCGTCTGCTGTTGTGTGTGTTTGCGTGTGTAATCAAAACCTACAGGCACAAGCAAATACAAAGACTCTGGTACCTGGGATGTACGCGAAACCAATTGATGACCATACGCTAGGTGCTCATACCCAAGTATTGTGCAACTTTGTCTTGTGTGTGTGTAATCCACACACACGCGCACACACACACATACACACACACACGCACACACACACGCACACACACACACACACATACACACACACTAAAGTTGAATATAAAAAGGTGATTGAGCACTCAAAAGTATTATGCCCCGAGGGACATCTATAGGCTTTTATTTCCAAATGCATCTCTGTATCTAAACAAAGCGTTACGTTTGTAGCAGCAACAACTTGCCGCAATATCGACTGCATAACACAAAGCTGCTGGCCTCACACATATACACGAAATGCACGATATACATGATATACACATATACACAAAATACACGATATACACGATATACACATATAAACGAATTACACGGTATACACGATATACACATATACACAAAATACACGATATACACATATAAACAAAGTACACGATACACGTATACACGCAATACACATGTACACATATACACGCAATACGCAATACACAACACGCACACGACTGCAGGTGGTATGCCACACTCAAAGTACAGCAGCAGTAAGCAGAAAGAGTTGTGTGGGCCTGCAGCGCAATTGCCACCTGCTGCTCGAGGGGTAGAGAGCCGAAGGCCTGGTCCTGTAGCAGAGGGTGAGATGCCATTTCCTCTCTAGTTCTTGAGTAATTGAGGATAGTCCTGCAGCAGAGGGTGAGATGCCATTTCCTCTCTAGTTCTTGAGTAATTCAGGATAGTCCTGCAGCAGAGGGTGAGATGCCATTTCCTCTCTAGTTCTTGAGTAATTGAGGATAGTCCTACAGCAGAGGGTGAGATGCCATTTCCTCCCTAGTCCTTGAGTAATTGAGCATTGTCCTGCAGCAGAGGGTGAGATGCCATTTTCTCTCTAGTTCTGTGAGTTAATTGAGCATTGTCCTGCAGGTGAGGGTGAGGAGTCATAGTTATTCTTGTAGCTCTCGAACAATTGATTATTATGTTACACAAGAAGGTTACGCATAATGCACACAAGTGGGCACACATAGACCGCAGCGTCTCCTGTTGAGCTAAGGGTAGGCACTCAGAGGTGAGGGCTGTCAGATAATACCACTGAACGCACACGCACACACACACACACAAGTAAAGAGGGAAACATCAATAATGCAGACACCTTCGCCCACCTTCACCACAGAAAAGAAAGAGAAACATATTAGACACAGCAAATATATCCAACCCTCCCAGCCTACACTGTACCTGCTAGCACACACTCAATTGAAAAGCAGCCAATTGCGCAGGACTTGTTACTGCCTCGACTTGTCACTGCCACCAAAGATGCGTAACAGGGCAGAGGAAAAAATGCACAGCGACCAAGGATGCGTGGCAGGGGAGAGGGAGAGTGTACAGCAAATTGTTAACACAATAGAGTCAGCGATAAACAAACACACTAGAGTATCCACAACATGCATAAATGTACATGTTACGCAGCGCTTACCCTCTTTGGAGGCACATGACAATGCACAGAGCATGCACACTTCTGGTCATGCACACATTTGCAGACACCGACACGATGCAGCCCCATGCGAGCAAACGTGACAGCGTTAAAGGGGGCATGTTTTGGAAGGACAGCATCACAGGAATGATGGCAGGGGAGGGCGCAGATGTTGGAGGCTTTGACAGTGACGACGAGGGCTTTGTGAGCGACGGATCAGGTGAGACGTTGGTCACGGAATTATGGTAGCTTAGATCAGGTGAGACGTTGGTCATGGAAATATGGTAGCTTAGATCAGGTGAGACGTTGGTCATGGATGATAGCAGCTAGGGTATGTCCAGGGTTCCACTCTGGGGGGCAAGTTTGACCGAATGAGTGACAGGTGCATAATGTCGCATTTTAGGGGATAGGGTCTGACGTCTGACGTCACATTACTAGGGTTGGCCAGAACCGTATATCTGCACCGTATATGACCGTATGTGCACCGTATATACCTATAAAGTATGGTTCTGGCCAACCCTACACATTGCCAGGTGGGTTTTGGACAGACCTACCTGAACAAGAGACAAACCGTGTGTGTGTGTGCTTGTGTGTTCTGTGCGTGCATTTTGTCATGTATATGTGTGTGACTCATCGCCAGGGCCTCATTTGCTTTCTCTGCAGCGGTCTGGGAGCGTACGGACTCCTTTGTGTGTGAGATCATCCGCACAAACCACTTCCTCATTTGCATTGTAATGATCTTGGAGCTCACGGTTCACCAGTGTGTGACATCATGTGCGTGTCTTGTTTCCTTTGCAGTTGTATTGGAGTATGAGGATTCGATGGTGTGCCACCATCCTGTGGCCAGCCCAGCCTCCCAGACCCGCAAGCTGTGCATAAGCCGCTCGTCTGCTTTTGGTACGCTGTTCTCTTCCTCCCATCCCTTCTCTGCCCTCTTGGTGTCGAGTTCTTGAACAATGGCAGGGTCATAGATGAAAACAATGTGCATCAAAACGGGAATTCCGAGCTTGAACCAAGCCAGGTAAAAGCAGGTAACTCAGACAGGCTGCACAGCAAGCTTGAATGAAACAGGAATTGGAAAAGTTGTCACGCGTAATTTACCATTCACGTTATCACCATTCATGTTGGTAATATCACTGTGCTTATTTAAGCACATCATTATGTCATGTCACAAATAGTCAGAACTGACAGTTGGGAACAGCTGTTTGGCACAGCATCAATAAACATCACCACAAATGCCACTGCTAAACCATGCCCAGCTCATAGCCCCCACACAACCCACCATCAAAATTGGACACTGGAAACAGCAGTTTGTTTCGGCAGCAATGAATTATCACAATTGTCACTGCCTAAGCATGCCCAGGCCATAACCCCCACACGGCTCACCATTGTTTTTCTTGGACCCAGGTAAAAGCAGAGGATTGGTGTCAACGCTGCAAAGGCAGGCTGGGCCAGCCCTACAAGGCAAAGCGTCTAACCAGGAAGTTGCACAGGAGTCAGAACTGCAGAAGCGTGCGCATTTCGCTTTTGCGACCAACGGCAAGCCTGAGCGTGGTGGGTGCTGCGACGAAACAGAGAACCAGGATCTGCAAGGGGTGAATAAACCCCAAGCTTAGACCAAGAAAATGGAGATGTAGCTGTCGAACAGCAAAGTATTCACATTACTGTAGTACAGATGCCACTAGGCAGATTTAAACCCAAAGGACTTATTTTACTATAGTTCTGATGTCACTAGGCAGATTTAAACCCAAAGGACTTATTTTACTGTAGTTCTGATGTCACTAGGCAGACTTGAATCCAAAGGACTCACATTACTGTAGTACTGATGTCACTCGGCAGATTCGAATCCAAAGGGCTCACGTTACTAGTACAGATGCTACTAGGCAGGATCAAAACCAAAGGACTCATGTTTTTAGTACTAATGTCACTAGACAGATTCAAATCCATAGGGATCACGTTACTAGTACAGATGCTACTAGGCAGGATCAAATCCAAAGGACTCATGTTTTTAGTACTGATGTCACTAGACAGATTCAAATCCAAAGGACTCACATTACTGTAGTACTGATGTCACTAAGCAAACTTTTAAAGGACTCATGATTCTAGTACTGTGTCACCAGGCCGATTTGAATCCAAAGGACTCACGTTACTAGTACATATGCTACTAGGCAGGATCAAAATCCAAAGGACTCATGTTTTTAGTACTGATGTCACTAGACAGATTCAAATTTAAAGGACTCACATTACTGTAGTACTGATGTCACTAAGCAAACTTTTAAAGGACTCATGATTCTAGTACTGTGTCACCAGGCCGATTTAAATCCAAAGGACTCGCATTACTAGTACAGATGCTACCAGGTGGACTCAAACCTGCAACCCCTAATAGTTAAGCCTGATTGTGGACTGCAAGTCATTCAGGGCGCCATATGGTGCTGTAGCACTACTTATCTTTCCTCGAGGATAAAAGGGATCTTTCCTCAAAAATAAGAATAAAAATAAAAGGAAAACCGTCGAGGCTCCCACGCAATTTGGACGTCACGGAAAGCTGCTGTTAGCGGACATGTTCAAATTGGTTATTTTAGAGGATGGCTTATTTTAGAGGATGGCGTAGATGAGTGTGTGATTACATCTCGAGGGTTGATGGCAATGTGATGGGACTTGCTAGGGGCATGGACGCAATTCGGTAGCTCTTTAGCAACAGTGAGCCCTCACTGCCAAATTTAAAACACGATGCAGACAGTCTTTCCTGCTTCGTACTTTTGCGGCTGAAAATTTCCACTGCCTTCTATGGCCATCATGCACGTGCGCAGGTGCCTGCCACCTTTATAACACGATGCAGACGGTCTTTCCTGCTTCGTTCTTTTGCGGCTGAACATTTTCACTGTCTCCTGCGGCCATCATGCACGTGCGCAGGTGCCTGCCACCTTTAAAACACAATGCAGACGGTCTTTCCTGCTTCATTCTTTTGCAGCTGAACATTTTCACTGCCTCCTGCGGCCATCACGCACGTGTGCAGGTGCCTGCCAGCACAAGAGTGGCAGCCAGGCCTCCCAAGTCACAGCAAAGGTGTACCGGGGGAGCGGGTCCAGCCTTTTTTGGGTGGCGTATGAGAGCCTTACGTGGGCGCTCATGCTGGCTGCCATCGTGATCCTGCTGTATATGGCGTTTTACTTCCTGCCCAATTACGCACCGGCAGAAAGCAGGTGTGTGTGTGTGCGTGTGTGTGTGTGTGTGTGTGTGGTGGCGTATGAGAGCCTTACGTGGGCGCTCATGCTGGCTGCCATTGTGATCCTGCTGTATATGGCGTTTTACTTCCTGCCTAATTACGCACCGGCAGAAAGCAGGTGTGTGTGTGTGTGTGTGGTGGCGTATGAGAGCCTTACGTGGGCGCTCATGCTGGCTGCCATCGTGATCCTGCTTTTTATGGCGTTTTATTTCCTGCCTAATTATGCACCGGCAGAAAGCAGGTGTGTGTGTGCGTGTGTATATGTGTGTAGAAGTCTGTGTGAATGA
>Ga0307942_1001175_pt1 | contig 20473 bp, 24 predicted proteins | sample OrgLakmetagen175_FD_201846 | JGI IMG/M metagenome (GOLD analysis project Ga0307942, IMG submission 201846) | Saline water microbial communities from Organic Lake, Antarctica - #175 | ecosystem: Environmental > Aquatic > Non-marine Saline and Alkaline > Saline | place: Antarctica: Organic Lake... | reverse complement strand
GTGTGTGTGTGTGTGTGTGTGTGTGTGTGTGTGTGTGTGTGTGTGTGTGTGTGTGTGTGTGTGTGTGTGTGTGTGTGTGTGTGTGTGTGTCGCAGTTTGCACCTGAATTGATCAGTTTTATTATTTTAATATTTGTAAGCAATTGTTCAGAAGTTCTTAACTTCTTCAGTGAAGCTTTACGCTCAAACTCTCTATGGCCGGATGGTTGAGAGGCCTTGTGAAAGAGGTCCAAGGCGGTGATCAGGTCTGCATCGCTGCCAGTGTGGTGAAGCAGGGACCCCCTCCAGAGAAGCGCCTTACCCTCTCCTCCATCGTGGCTCCCAAGCTCGTGAGTGCTCCCAAGCTTGTGTGTGTGTGTGTGTGTGTGTGTGCTTGTGTGTGTGTTCCTGTACCTTGTGGATGTCAACATGCATGAACAAAATAAGGACAGTGGAATGGACTAGCAGGTAACTGCGCTGCCTAGGTGTCCTCAATTCATGCGATCTCCTGCCCTGCTCACCCCTCTCATCGCACGCACAGGCCAAGCGTGATGGCACCACCAAGGATGAGCCGTACGCCTGGCAGTCCCGGGAGTTCCTGCGCAAGATGCTCATCGGCCAGGTCTGTCTGTTAAAACAGCTGTGCAAAGCTAGGCCTCGAGAAGAAGCAACACAACGCAAAGTCAAAAGGGACAATAGAGCTTCTGCTGAGTTAGTCATGCACCACTATTTAACGCACCTGTGACCGCGAGCACAAGTGGTGCCATGAACGCGAGTGCAAACAGGTGCGTGTGTCAGTGGGCTTCCCAAAAGACATGTAAGAACTGCACTTTTGCTTTTACATGCCAATTTTAAAGCTTTAGGGACAAAGTCCTTGAAAGTCTATCACATCTCGCCACAAATTTAGAGCTGGTAATCAACACACAACCACGAGTGCCATGATTTCTCACTTGCATCCCACTCGCTACAAGCGCCATAAAACAAACCGCTCACCATAAGCGCCATGATTCAACCCACTCACCATGAAGCGTCACATATGCTTCATGCATACAATTTCAAGTCAAGAGGGCTTGTCCTTTACCTGTACACCATTGAATGGGAAATGAAAAGATCAGCTTTCTCATGCACGACTGGTTTTTTTTACACGTACCAAGAACATGCCATTCTCACAGAGCTTGTCATGGGCTACTGCAACCCAACACCTCACCTGGCTTACGCACAAACACCTCTCATCTCACAAAAAGCGAAGCACTCCAAATGCACACTGCTGCAGTGTTTTTAGGCTTGGCCAGAACCCTACATATATACACCGTATATGACCGTACTTTTGGTGGTTCCCTGCCCACCTTGTATATATGGTTCTGGCCAACTCTAAGTGTTATGTTTGTGTTTAAGTGTACACACCTGGTACAGTAACGCAGCAGTGATGTTTACGTTTGTGAATACATAGTTGCAATTTGGAAGGTCTTCGTAGCTTAGCTGAACTTTTCCCCTCCTACATTCACAAGCAGCACTGAGTATACAAGTGGGCAGTGCGCCCTGGGCACACGTCATCATGGCTTTTTTTGAATATTAATGTGCCCTGTCAACAATGCAGACCCCTGTCACCCTTGCGCCATGAATGTGTGGTGTTTGAAGCGGACCATGCGGAGTGCATCTGATCAAAAGCCAAGCCAAGCCTGCTATCAATCGTACATCTTGTGCACATGACCTTGACTCCTGTTGGCCTCACATGCAAAGGACATCCTGTTGCATATCGATGCTTTGATGAATACGACACCCACACAATCAAAACTTCTTTGCTCAGGCACTACCACCAAATGTCCTTTTCAACATGAATTACCCCCCTCACGTACGAGGCATCATAATGCACAAGCAGTCAGCTGCTGAAACATTATGGATGCTCTGCTGCGCGCCCCTGAACCTGATGGATACGACTCTGCCCCCTGAATCTTGCGTGCAGCCTGTGGTGTTTAAAGTGGACTACGCGGTCGAGCAGCTGGGCAACCGGGAATTCGGGAGTGTGTTTCTGGGGACTACCAATGTAGCTGAGGCGATGGTGGCAGCAGGAATGGCCAAGGTACGTATGTACTATGTATGGATGAATTATATGCATCACAGGAATTAGCATGTTACAGGGGGAAAAAGAAAAGAAAAACTAGGCAAGCAGTGGAAGCCACTCCCCGCATTAATCAAGGAAAGGAGCCTCTTTGGTATCGGGTACCGTATTATTATTAAAACCCTCCACCACTGTGTTACAGGATTCAGTACGTTACAGGAACTAGCACGATATAAATACTAGCATGTTACAGGTACTAGCATGTTACAGGAATTAGCACGGTACAGGAAAGAGTATGTTACAGGAATTAGCATGTTACAGGAATAAGCATGTTACAGGAATTAGCATGTTCCAGTAATAAGCATGTTACAATACCCTGAATGAACACATGGCAATTGCCTCATCTTTGTCCCAGTGTTTCACCGTTTCCGTGCTACGCATTGTGTGGAGTTTAAAGTAAGCCCGGGGCATTTATACTTGATATGTCAAAGCTCCCAACCAATGCTAGAGACACTTCTTTTACATAGTGCAAACCCCAGAAACCAGAAACGCTTGTAGCAGAGAGCTGACAGAGTGCACCATCGCATCAGCAGTAGTGTCATTCAAGCTTTCTTGATGTATACCTAAGGCAACTTTTAGATCTGCGCAAAACATGTGCCCATTTCGGCAGCCAGACCGGAGGCTCTGATATGTCGCTGCTGATCAGGGAACGGAGCTGATTGTTAACCCACATAGGGAGGACTTATTGCCTGGCTGTTGAGTTGGGCGCAAGTTGGGCGCGGGTTGGGCGCTGATAAAACCGCTGGGCAATAAGCCCTCCCTATGCAGGTTAACACTGATCACTATAAAGAAAGGAGCTTATTATAGTCCTAGCTTGGTCCGCATGTTTCACGCAGGGGGGCTTGCATTGGCCCCTGCCTGCCAGTTCTGACGCATGGCAACCTGCCACTCAGCAAACACTCTGTGCAGTGACCCTTCTGACGCATGGCAACCTGCCACTCAGCAAACACTCTGTGCAGTGACCCTTCTGACGCATGGCAACCTGCCACTCAGCAAACACTCTGTGCATTGGCCATTCTGACGCATGCAACCTGCCACTCAGCAAACACTCTGTGCAGTGACCCTTCTGACGCATGGCAACCTGCCACTCAGCAAACACTCTGTGCAGTGGCCATTTTGACGCATGGCAACCTGCCACTCAGCAAACACTCTGTGCAGTGACCCTTCTGACGCATGGCAACCTGCCACTCAGCAAACACTCTGTGCAGTGGCCATTCTGACGCATGGCAACCTGCTGCTCAGCAAACACTCTGTGCAGTGACCGGCAACTGTGTGACGACGCGCGCATTGCAGGTCAGGATGGGGGGTGCTCAGCAGAGCCCATACTTGGAAGCGCTGAAAAAAGCTGAGGAGAGGGCGCAACTGGCTGGCCTTGGAGTATGGACAAAGGTGTGGCGTTGAAGCAGTTTGCGTGAATGCGTGCCGCTGCACAGTTGATTTACTAGGAGCGTTCTTGTAACGACACAAGAATTTTGCCTGGCATTTTGGGTGAGTGCAGTCTTTTTTGTGTAGGAGCGCTCTCAGAGGCTTAACACGTGGTTGAGGGTATCATCTATTTCACAGTTTGCGTGGGCATTGTGCAGTTGTCTGGCAATACAGAGTGCCAGAAAAGACAATCGGGGCATGCTGGGAGAACGAGACATGTTGACTATGTTTTTCCTCACATGCACATGCTAGCTTGAACATGCACACGCTGGCTTGAACAACTGTGCTGAGGTAGTGAGTTTCAATTATTTCAACCTCGTTGTCCCAACTGCCAAGAGTGCCATCAAAAACATTCTTGCGTTTGCACCCTCTCACACACACATACACACACACTCACACACACAACAACATACACGCAAACAAGCAAACACACACGCAAACAAGCAAACACACACGCAAACACACACATACACACAAATACATACAAGCAAACACGCAAACACACATGCAAACACACACATACACACACGTACACACATACACACACACACACGCAAACACACACGCAAATGCAAACGCACGCGGCACCAGAGCCAGTGCTGAGTTACCGAGCAGTGTGTTTGTTTTTCTAGCAGGCCACAAAAACACCCTTGCATTCAAACCTCGCACACAGGACACGTCAGCGCATGCAGAGGCAGTGAGAGACGTGCAGTCAGTTGATGGTGAGTACATCTTAAATTTTGGGTCTATTCGTGTCCTGCCCTGCCGTAGTGTTGTTTTCAAGGCTCTGCAAGGGCGTAAGCGACTAAGCAAACGTGCCAGTAAATGGTAAGTGCGCTGCAGTTTCCATAACTTCTTGTTCCTGCCGTGTGTGGTTTATTTTTTCAAACTGCTCTTCAGCATGGCATATGCAACAAACAAATTGACGTGCAGCCCAGTCATTTTTGGGAGAGACGTGACATGTCTGGCTTTCTAAACTTGGCATTTAAGTTATTTTGTGAGATACTTGACGATTTTACAAATAATACACGTACAAATCGGTATTGTGACGTTAGGAAAACGATTATCCGGTCAGTTGGTGGTATGTGCTGAGCGGGTATTGTGCCCCTTATTTTGCTGATGTTTTGAGTAAATACATGCAAGGGTATTCGTTCCTAGCCATTTCATGCAAAGGTTACTGCCACCATTTTCCCCCCCACATCAACAGGCTCTACGTGTTAAGGGTTTGGGGGGTTAGAATCATGAACAAGCTTGAGTTACCTCTGTAAACTCTGTTTCTTCGTGCATATTTTTTTAGTGTTCCTTAGTGTGCTCATTCTCCTTGCAGCCACTACTGCGTCCATACATTGATGTGTATGTGTGTGCGTGTGTGCTCCATCTCTGCTGCAGCCTTTGACGCCACCTCCTTCATGCAAATGAATGGCAAGGGATCTGAAGTACAAGCCGTGGTGGAGGCCGTGTCCAACGGGGGCATGCTACGTGCCACCTTGCTGCCTGACTTCCAGCTGGCTACCATTGTGAGTTTGCGTGGTTTGTGTGCGTGTGTGTGTGTGTGCGTGTGTGTGTGTGTGCGTGTGTGTGTGTGTGTGTGCGTGTGTGTGTGCGTGTATGTGTGTGTGTTTGCACGTGTGTGCGTGTAACAATGATGCTAGGCCATTTCAAGCGTGCTCCATGGGCCGCTAGGTTGACCCCTCCAAAACAACTTTGTTCTCTCTCCATTGCTATCTCCTAATTCTCGACCCCTTTCCCTGCACAGACGCTGTGTGGTGTGCAAGCCCCCTCCATGGGCCGCAAGGTCAACCCAGCTGCTGCAGCCGCCGCTGCTGCCGCCGTACCTGCCAGCGTAACAGCTGCTGAAGCGGCAGCTGCTGCTGCTGCTGGTGCCCCCGTGCCTGCCACCCCTCAGCCGCTCCCCACAGGTGAGGCTTGTCAGCACAACGCACGACGCTGTGTGTACATTTGAATTTGCATTTTGTGTATGGTGAAAGGAAATAGGCAGGTGCTGCTGAAGCGGCAGCTGCTGCTGCTGCTGGTGCCCCCATGCTTGCCACCCCTCAGCCGCTCCCCACAGGTGAGGCTAACAAGCACAACGCGTGTTGCTGTGTGTATACCCATGAAGATAAGGTAGCTGCCCCTTCCTGCCTCCCCTCAGCTGCTCCTTGAAGGTAGAGAGTCAACAGCTGCAAGGGTCCGGCATGTGTTTGTGTATGTGTGTGTGTGTTGCAAGGGGCAGCAGGTTTCAGGGATATAAAGGGACAGGGCTGCCCACTTTTGGATACATGTTGTGAAAAGCTGCTGTGCTCTTCAACAACAAGGGGCAGCGCTGGCCAACACGTTCGTCTTGCTTAAATCAGAGACGATCCGGTGTTTGTGTGTGTATGTGTGTGTGTGCAGTCAATCATGCACAGCACACACACACACACACACACACACACAAACAAACAACACAACTGTACCTTCCAGCATTAAGTGCACGAAAAAAAGGTCATACCCCTGCCTCTTCATTTCGCACAGAGCCTGTGCCATTTTACTCGAGCAAGCACAGTTCACAATCACGCACATGTGTGCGCACTCCCTGTACACACGCAGCAATGCACACATACACACACAACTCACACGTGCACGTGTGCGCCACAAACACACTCAGGGCCCTCTGTCGCTTCGATTGCCGGCACCAGCAATGCCGATCCTTTTGCTGCTGAGGCTAAGGCGCTCACTGAGATGCGTGCGCTCAACAGGTGTGTTTGTGCATTTGTGTGTATGTATGTGTGTATGTATGTGTGTGCGGTGTGTGTACATAACCACAACCATATTTGAGGAGCATTATTTGTGACATACACTTTGCCACGAATTCCTCAATGCATCATTGTTGAGGGTGTGGACAAGTTCAACAACCTGTTCACCACATTAAGGGAGCATTTTTGTGTGACACGCACTGTGACACGCATCACCACGCGCAGGGACGTGCGCGTCATTGTTGAGGGCGTGGACAAGTTCAACAACCTGTTCGCTTCTGTGTACGTGCCCGGAGTAGCTCCAGCTCCCAGTGCTGCGAACGGAGCCCTAGCAGGTAGCAAATCATATTTAACCACCAGAGAATCCTGTACAGGTAGCAAATCATACTTGAACAGCAGAGAATGCTGTACAGGAGCATGTTGCGGTGCCACCTAAGTATATCATACAAAAGTGGTGTGTGACAGCATGGCAGCGGCTGTGTACCTAACCAGTACCTAACTAGTACCTAACTAGTTCCTAACTAGTTCCTAACTAGTATCTATCCAGTACCTTACGAGTACCTTACTAGTACCTAACTAGTACTGCACCAGTACCAAACCAGTACCTAACTAGTACTGCACCAGTACCTAACCAGTACCTAACTAGTATGCATCAGTACCTAACCAGTACCTAAATAGTACCTTACAAGTACCTTACTAGGGACGGTGCATTCAGCTGCTTGCGCGCAATCTTAATCTCTCACTCATACCCTCTCACCAGTCACCCCTCATTGGCACTGTCCGACACGCTTTGCACAGGGGCTAACGGCAGCAGCACAGCGGCAGCGCCAAAGGTGCCTGACGAGAGCCTGGCAGAGCTGCTCATCAAGTCAGGTTTTGCCAAGGTGTGTGTGTATTGTGTCAGCTGTGTGTACTGTGTCAGTGTGTAGTGTGTCAGTGTCTGCATTGTGTCAGCTGTGTGTGTTGTGTCAGTTGTGTGTATTGTGTCAGTTGTGTGTATTGTGTCAGTGTGTATTGTGTCAGTGTGTATTGTGCCAGTGTCTGCATTGTGTCAGCTGTGTATTGTGTCAGTGTGTATTGTGTCAGCTGTGTGTATTGTGTCAGTGTCTGCATTGCGTCAGCTGTGTGTATTGTGTCAGTTGTGTGTATTGTGTCGGTGTCTGCATTGTGTCAGCGTGTGCCTTGAAGTGTCTTGTGTCTTGTCAGTGCCCCTGTCATGAGAATGGTGCTTGAACTCCCACTCACGCACATCATGCGAGTAAGTCCTTACACACAGGTTTAAGGCCTTGGATGCATGGCACTTAAACCGTCTTGTATGGCAGGGCCTTGCTGTTGGCAAAGCATTTTCTAGGTCGCGCTATGTGTATAATCAGTGTTGGCTAATTTAAGATTCCTATTTTGTTTGTGCTCACATGATGGTTCGCTATGACCCAAACATGAACGCGCACCCAGCAAGGCCTTGCACGCAAACGCGTACATTGCTGACTGTGAAATCACAGTCGATGATCTTCATGAATGATTAATGTGATGTTAATACATTTGCACGAAAGATGTTGTGTGCAATCTCTCAGATGCACATGTTTTTAAAAGAGGTTTTAGGTTGCAGGACCTGTGTGATCGTAGCTTGCTTACATGCTCATATAATGGTTTAGGCAAGTTGGTGTGCACAGTGTGTTCAAGTTGCGGGACCTGTGTGATCGTAGCTCGTGCACGTGCTCATATAACCTCGGATGTACATGCTTAAAAGAGGATTCAAGTTGCGGGAGCTGTGTGATCAAAAGCTTGTGCACGTGCTCATATAATGGTCAAGGCAAGTAGGTGTGCACAGTGTGCTAATTCTAGGGTTGGCCAGGACCGTATATATATATACGCTGTATATGGCAATTAAACCCTGCGGTGAAGACCGTATGTACGGCGTAAATATACGGTTTTGGCCAACGCTAGCTGTTTTGCGCACCTGTTGTCCCCAAGGTTCCCTGACCTAAGCTTTTGGCAGCCAAGACATGTGTGGTCACAACATTAGGGTTGACCAGAACCATACATTAATAGGTATATACGATGTACATGCGGTATTTTTAGCAGGGACATCACTATACATACACTTGGTTATTTATGGTGCAGATATACGGTTCCGGCCAACCTTACACAACATCCAAACCTTCTTGTGCACAACACGTCCCACAAAATTTGGACTCTGATGCGCAGTGTGCAGTGCGCTGTGTGGTCGCTTATCAGAGTGTCAGGCATTGCCTGTTTGGTTTGAATGAAGGGACCCTATCATTTGTACGCATTATACACATCTACATAGCGAATAGGCGTGCCTGCACACTTCGCTGAACTTTTCACAAGACCTGACGTCCAACAGCAACCAACGCCTGCGCGATAAAAATAATCGGAGTATCATCATTATTATACGTTGTACACCTACGCTCGCACAATGCACTGAGTGGCCGCTGAACCTGATGTCCATTGACAGCGGCAGCCAACGCCTGCGTGGTTGAATAAATCCGTTCCATCTTCTCTGCACATCACACACACCTACGTCTGTGCAGTGTGCGGAGTGGTCGCTGAACCTGATGTCCATTGACAGCAGCAGCCAACGCCTGCATGGTCAAATGAATCAATTTCACCATCTCTGCACATCACACACACCTACGCCTGTGCAGTGTGCGGAGTGGTCGCTGAACCTAATGTTCATTGACAGCAGTAGCCAACGCCTGCATGGTCAAATTAATCAATTTCATCATCTCTGCACATCACACACACCTACGCCTGTGCAGTGCGCTGAGTGGTCGTTGAACCTGATGTCCAACGGCAGCCAACGCCTGCGTGATTTAGAGAAGGCAGCCAAGCTGCAGCGCTTGGGCATCTGGGCTAACTACGTGGCTCCCCCCACAAATCAGGTCAGAACTACCTTGAGCTGAATTTGTTCCACTTTGATCCAGGCATGAAGGCTGAATTTGATCTAGGCATGAAGGCTGAATTTGATCTAGGCATGATGGCTGGTAGGCACGAAGGCTGAATTTGATCTAGGCATGAAGGCTGCTTGCATTACGTAGTTGTGCGAAGAGCTGAGCTGTGGTGCTTAATTCTCTGTTGAGAGTGAGCATTGCCAGCAAAAAAAAGGCGATGTAGCCCGCTCACCGATTAGGTCAGTGTGCCAGAGAACAATTATATTGGACTAGGCAAGAGGGAAAACATGTGCTCAATTATTTTGGCTGACGCTGTAACGACAACTCCTGACTGGCGTCATCATGGTGCCCAATTTGTTTTTGCCTCTCGACTGGTCGTATTGTGAAGCTTGAAAAGAGAACCTGACGGGCTGAGATTGTGGTGGGGTTGAACGAATAAAGGATAACAAGGTCCTCAACACCGCGAGATGCACTTCTGCCAAAAGCCTGTGTTGTCCACAATGTAGTTGACCGTCTTACCAGCAACTCGATCTCACATAACCTGTCCACACGGCACATACACAGACCAAGCTGTCGGACAGCTTTGCTGGAAAAGTGGTGGAGATAGTGAGTGGCGATTGCCTGGTCATCAAGGACACCTCCTCTGGCCTGGAGCGGCGCGTGCAGCTGTCCAGGTAAGATGCACTCTTTTCTCACTCGTCTTCCTATGCTACTTGTTTGGATCGTACAAATGGCCACTGCCTGGTTGTCAATGACATCTCCTCTGGCCTGGAGTGGCACGTGCAGCTGTCCAGGTAGGTTGCACTCGTCTTTCCTATGCTACTTGTCTGGATTGTACAAGTAGCGACTGCCTGGTTGTCAATGACACCTCCTCTGGCCTGGAACGGCGCGTGCAGCTGTCCAGGTAACAGGTGAGACTTCCTCATACGTTTTCAAATTGGATGTAATACAATTGTGTCAGTCATGTATTAATGTGGAGACTGTGTACTGTATTGTGTGTCTGGTGCAAATATTGAACATGCTGGCCCAGTGGCGAGGTGCTGTTTTTTATAATTTGCCTTCATATATCTATTTAGTAGCACGGTAAGCCTGAAACCTCAGCGTTTGCAGCATCATTACATTCAAAGGTGGGCGAAACAATGGCACGCTAAGACACTCTCGAACAATGTTTCTAGGCACTCTAGAACAATGTTTCTAGACACTCTAGAACAAAGGTTGCAGCTTGTGAGTCAAACCGTAAACATGCTGTATTATGTTATGGTATGTAAAAGAACATTTTTCTGTGGTGGAGGGGTTCTACGGTACCTGGTACCAAAGTGGCTCCTTTTCCTTCCTTGGTTTAGTGATTTGCTTGTACATGGTCGTTCAGGCGTCCATTCACGGAGTTCCTTGGCACACACATTTAGGCATACAGCGTGTGATAATCAAGACACTCCTTGAACAGACGCCCAACACCCACGCTGACACACACACAAATACACACACATTATTTTTTAATCCGTGCCGGGCTCTTACAGCCGTGCTTTGACTCTAGTGCCACAAGAAATACGTACACAAGCACACACACACACATTCACACGGCACATTTAATGTAGCTTGCCCACAGGCTCAGGCAGCCGTGCTGGTTTTATGCCCCAGGACTCCCACTCAAACACCCACACCCGTAAACACAACCACACAGTCTGCGTACCTCGCGCACGGGCTCTCGCGATCGTGGTGAATCTACGTCCCTTAGACTCCCACTCAAAACACCCCCACCCGGAAGCACAAACACACAGTCAAGACTCCCACTCAAACAACCCCACCCGTAAACACACCCACACAGTCTGCGTACCCCGCGCACGGGCTCTCGCGATCGTGCTGCCGAGCCCTACGCCGCAACCACACAATCAAGACTCCCACTCAAACACCCACACCCGTAAACACAACCACACAGTCTGCGTACCCCGCGCATGGGCTCTCGCGATCGTGCTGCCGACCCCTACGCCACTGAGGCGCGTGAGTTCCTGCGCAAGCGTCTCATCGGGCGGGAGGTGGCCGTGAAGATGGAGTATACGCGCAAAGTGGCTCCTGCTGGTAAGTTTGTGCCTTGGATTTTGTTGATCTGGTCTGATGCAGGCTGCCTAGAGTCAGGCTTCACTTGTCAGTGAAGAAAGTGCATGTGTGAGGCTGCCCCTGTGGGGCTAGAACGGTGCTGTGTTGGTGTATCGATGAAATAGCATGGTCTGAGATCCCCAAGTTTGAAGGTGTTTTAGAAGAGGGGACTGGGTGTGGTTCATATCATGGTTTCTGTTAGTCCTTGTTACAAAGGGGAGCTAACAACACCCAAGGCGACATTGGAAGGTGTTAAAAACTTGCCCATCACATGCGTCACATATTACAGGGGAGCTGACTGCATCTCAAGGCGATGAGCGCGTGCTCGCCTTTGGCAACGTTGAGGTGGTGCCGGAGAAGGGAGAGGAGAAGCAAAACGTGGGCGAGCTGGTTGTGGCTCGTGGGTTTGCTTCTGTCATTAAGCACAGGCTAGAAGAGGTACGAGGCTTTTCATAGATTGTCGTATATGAGAGTATGTGCAACGACTTTGTGGGTTTGCTTCTGTCATTAAGCACAGGCTAGAAGAGGTAAGAGGCTATTCATAGATTGTCGTATATGACAGTATGTGCAACGAGTCTGTGGGTTTGCTTCTGTCATTAAGCACTGGCTAGAAGAGGTACGAGACTATTCATAGATTGTCGTGTATGAGAGTATGTGCAACGACTCTGTGGGGTTGGTTTGGTCATTAAGCACAGGCTAGAAGAGGTACGAGGCTGTGCACAGCATGTCATATGTCCAACAAGCAGGAAGAGGTTCTAAGCAACCCTCAATGTAGCAACTGTACTCAAAGTATGACATTGCAATGTCCGTTCCCTATGATTATTGCTAAAGGGGACAGCTGGTAATGGCTTTTGCCATTGAGCACAAGCGTCCACAAATTGACAAGAGGAAGGATCCCTTACATGTGTGATTGGGAACTTTTTTGTATTATTATGACAGATGATGTACGTACACAAGTGGGAGATCTGGCTAAAGCCTAAGTGGGTGTGTTCCAGCGGTAGCACACAGGGGTCGTCCACAATCACAAAAGGCAGAGATTTCGTGTGAGTGTGTGCGCATGTGTGTGTATGTGTGTGTATGTGTGTGTTTCAGTTGACGCGCGCATATATGTGCGCATTTGCTTCAATCCCAGACCTGTTTGACGGATTCTGTACGTACGTGCGTGTGCTTTTGCTTTCATCATAGAGCGAAGGTTAGAGGAGCTTGGCCACACAGCTCACGCCTGTAAAGCTTGTCATGAGTGTGTATTTGTGTGCGCAGGCTCTAAAGAGCTAAGTATGTGGTATAACGTCCGTGCATGCATGCGTACGTGCGTGCATGCGTGCGTACGTGCGTGCATGAATCTGTCTTTGCGTACGTAAATGAACATAAATGATATGCCATAGTGGGGTGCTTAACTCAGGCATCTATGCAGGGACACAAGTTGTACGTGCATCAGCGGCTTCTGACATTTTTGCACGCACGGCCTGTGTCCCTGCATACTGGCCTGATGGTTGGTAGAATGCCTGATGAGGAATGCCGTAACAAGCTCGAGCACCCACGGCAAACGTCATCCACACTCGTTTCCAGCAACTGTACCCACAATATAACACATGCGCAGGAGCGCTCTTCCATCTATGATCGTTTGATGGAGGTGGAGAACCTGGCCAGGAGCGCCAAGCGGGGCATTCATAGCGGAAAGGAGCCCGCCGCAAATCGCATCAATGACATGTCCACACCTGGGAACGCAGCAAAGTGCGTGCTCTGGTCCTTGTGTGCTTATTTGTAGGGTTGGCCAGAACCGTATATACACACCGTATATGACCGTATGTATGGTGATTTCCCTGTCAAAAATACCGTATATGGTGCACCGTGTATACCTATAAATGTATGGTTCTGGCCAACCCTACTTATTTTTTGTGTAGAAGGAACCCCCTGCTGGTGTAGCACCCTGAACTCACGGACAGGAAGCGCATGAAGATGCAGGAAGTGTCATGCACGTAGGTACGCGTTCCAATGCCTTTGTGTGCGGTTTTCCCTGCAGAAGGATCAACAAAAATGGAGCGTGAGCTCAAATAATGAATCAGGCTCAGTTAAAAACCTGGAAGCACACCGTTCCTTGACTTCCCTTTGCTCATTGTTCTCTCCAATTGGCAAATCTCAGTGGTCAAGGTGAAGCAATGTATGTGCTTGGTACCAGAAGCTGACACGTACCCCTGATAATGATGCCACCAAATGGACTGCATGCATGTACTGGCACCAGAAGCCTGCCTGTACTCTTGGAAATGATGCCACTGAATGGACTGCATGCGTGTACTGGCACCAGAAGCCTGCCTGTACTTTTGGAATTGATGCCACCAAATGGACTGCATGCGTGTACTGGCACCAGAAGCCTGCCTGTACTTTTGGAATTGATGCCACCGAATGGACTGCATGCATGTACTGGCACCAAAAGCCTATTTGTACTCTTGGATATGGTAGCTTGGGCAGATTGTCTGAAACAAACACACATGTGTCGTCGCTGCTTGCTCCTCTTCCAGCAATCGGAAGAGTGGCAAGCAAAGCCTGCCTCAGATTTGCTTGACAGCAGGATGCACTAACCCTTCGCACCCCTTTCCTATGTCATGTTTCTGACAACACAGCCAAGCAAAGCCTGCCTCGCTCTCAGCGCAACGGCAGAGTGAAGGCCTTGTTACACACACAGTAAAGAGTAATTTAAACACTTGACTACAGGGACAAACGCTACTTGCTTTTCTTTCCGTGCAAAATGCACACCCTTGAATCCATTTCCTGGCACAAATAATGGTTGCTGATAATCGCGACTGCAGGGCCAAGCAGTACCTGCCTTTCTTTCAGCGCAATGGCAAGATGCAGGGCCTTGTAGAGTTTGTGCTGTCAGGGCACAGGCTTAAGGTGGGTGCGTGCGTATGCATGCATGTGTGTACATGTGTGTGTCTGTGTGTGTGTGTGTATGTGTGTGTGTGCGCGCGAAAGCGTGCATGCATGCTTATATGTATGCTTGTCTCGTGTGTTTACGTGTGCACGTGTTGTTATTTTATAACTGTTTAAGGGTGCTGACAAGGTTGTACCTTATTCTATTTCGCGCAGCAAGCTGACGTGTAATGTTTTTTTCTATTGACCATGAAACACAGGGCACAGGCACGTAGGCTACTTTGAGTACACAGAGTTTACAGGGTTTACAGGGTTTACAGGGTATACAGGGTTTGCAGGGTTTGCAGGGTTTACAGGGTATACAGGGTTTACAGGGTTTACAGGGTTTACAGGGTATACAGGGTTTACAGGGTTTACAGAGTTCACAGGGTTCACAGGGTTCACAGGGTTCACAGGGTTCACAGGGTTCACAGGGTTTACAGGGTTTACAGGGTTTACAGGGTTTACAGGGTTTACAGGGTTTACAGGGTTCACAGATAGGTAGGCTACTTCCGCAGCATACAAACATACAAAAGTACACACGCCAGCTCTCACGCTCACCTAATGACACACATGCACCACACAGCGTGGATGCCAAAATGCCAATCCACATGTGCGCTGGAATACTTCAGATGCCTGTAGACTTCAAACTCGGGAAATAAATCATGTTTAATGTCATGCTCAGGTTTTTTTCAGGACGTCAACCTTGTTACATACAGCAATGTTACACACACACATTTTCACATAAAAAGTCCAGTCCAGCCCACTCATGCACATGCGTATGCACATGCCTATCCCCACGCCCTAGTATGCCCATTCTTGCACATTCAAACACATACACACACACACACACACACCATGCACAAACACATTCACACGCATATACACACGTATATAAATGCACGCACAGGTGACCATCCCAAAGGAGGGTGCGACAGTCGTTTTTGCGCCCTCCGGCATTAAGACGCCTGCCAGAGCCCAGGCCGCCTCCATGGGCAAGCCTGCTATCCAGGTATGCGATGCAGCCAGGGCTGGTTGGAACTAGCAGCGCAAACGCTGTCTGTAAGTTTTAATTGTAGAAGGGAGCTTTCCCTGCCAAAAGCTAAAAGTTTACTTTTTTTGCTGTGTGTGTACGTGCGTGTGTGTGTGTGTGTGTGTTTGCGTGTGTGTGTGTGTTTGTGTGGGTGTGGTATTAAAGCTAAAGGCACAGGGTTGATCAGAAATGCTGGGCGCACATGTCAAGGGGTTGAGGCTTTGGTTTTGGGGTTATGGTTCAGGTGCTAATGACCGGGTTTATGATCAAACTGTGATTGTCATTGGAGCTTACCTTGCCAAAGTGAGTCTTTCATACACTTGGAGTTCGGGTCAGCAGTATGCTGGGAAGGTTTTGATTTGTTTTCCTGTTGCAGCAAATAGCACCAGTCACACAAATCAAAACCTTGCCAGCATGCTTGCTGACCCGAATACCAGGCGATACAAATTGTATACACGCATGTACATGCACGTTTACTACCAGAAGGGGTTATCTGGGCGAAAGCCAAAACATGCTCCTTTTTGCATGAAAGGTGCAACTACTCACACGTCACTTCATTGAATTGGACCCAACCTAGCTTCAAATTGATGCTGACTTTATAAGCTACCCGAGCATGTGCTCAGATTTAGACAAGTCGCCCTGCGTACAGATTGACAGGACTAAAAGCACACGTCGTGCACCTGTACCCCAGATGGGTGCTTTCCAGGGGGAATGGCACATTAATTTGCATATCTCGCCAGCCACTTAGTCCTTTTGCTCCTTTTCTTTTGTAATGATCTTAATAAATTACAAGGATTTCAAAACACAAAATCACCAGGTTTCGTGACCTGGCTGGTCAGATACAGCACATGGCTGCTCAAAAAGTAGGGTTCACGCCGCGGCTGCTGAGGCAGGTGGCCGTAACTTGCGAGTTTCAAGCTCAGCTGCATTGGAATCTACATAGCAGAGCTGAGCTTGGAACCTGCAAGTTATGGCCACCTGCCCTAGGAGCATGCAAAAAGTATTCCCATTTTGGGTCTCAGTGTCCCCCCTCTGGTACACCACACTACAAATGGTTTCAATGTGCACATGTGATGCTAAGTAAGCACACACACTCACACACATGTGCACACACAACACACACACGTGCGCATTTACCCACACACATATACACATATTTTTATGCACGTTCACACACACACATACACACACGCACACACAAGTAGGGTGAGCCATACGCAGAGGAGGCACTGCACTTCACACGGGAGCATGCACTGCAGAGGGACTGTGAGGTCAGCATCGACACCATGGACAGGTGGGTGCGCAATTGTTGTGCGCATGCGTGTGCAGAGCTCCTGTGTTTAACAAGTGGGCAAATGTTGTGCACGTATGTGTGCAAGCTCTTAAATGGCAAGGGACTGAGGTCAGCACGGACAGGTGGGTGCGCAAATGTTGACCCACAGCCACACCCACGCCCACCACACACATACACACACATACACACACACCACACACATACACACACACACACACACACACCATATCCACACCCACACACACATCCACACCCACACACACATCCACACCCACACCCACACCCACACCCACACTCACATCCACACCCAAACTCACATCCACGCCCACACCCACCCCCACCCCCACACCCACCACATCCACACCTACAGACCTGCAGACCTGCATCAAAACACGTCCTCTGGAACATGCACACTGGTTTTTTTGAACATCTTGCATGGGGGAGTGTCGAGTGTGTGTGTGTGTGTGTGTGTGTGTGTGTGCACGCACGTGTGTGTGTGTGTGCCTAAAAGTGCTGGAGCTTGCTTAGAATGGTACAATTTGCAAGGTGCCACCAATAGAGGCGCCTCAACCCACACTATAATATGCTGTAATACTAAAGATGGGCTAAAGGGAGTGGATTAAAATGAGCAGAACCTTGTCAAAATTTGTATCCTGAAGCATTTTGCGGAGGGTGGCTCAAATTGAGTAAGCAAATGCCCTGAAGCCCCCTACGCCTTGCGCGCTGTGGAGTAAACGGCCTTCGTTACTGTGTTGCAATCTGTTATTTAGCGCACTTGGGTTCGTGGATGTGCCTTGACTTTTTTTTACTTGCGATTGCAAGGTTCATATCTCCCCTGACTGATCAGCTGGCAGCCTACATGGAAGCAGAATCCGTCCTGAGCAATGTCGATTATAATGAGCACGCTCTTGTACCTTTTTGTAGGAGTGGCACGTTTTTAGGCAACTCTGCCACTTGCGCCCCCTGACCCTGCCAATCCCGCAAGCCAACTTTGTACGCGCGCACACACACACACACACACACACACACTCACTCACACACACAAACGTACACACACATGTACGCATACCACATACCCCATGCATGTACACAACCTCTCATCTCTGCCCAGGGGTGGCACATTCCTGGGCAGCATCACCATCCTGCCCGCCAACCCCCAAGCCAAGCCTCTCAACCTCCCCGTAGCTCTGCTCAAGAGTGGGTTGGCCAAACTGCAGCCCACAGTGGACCCTTCTCGCCTGGCAGGTGGGCAGATCTATCTTTTTGTTCAAGTTATGTTCTTGCGTTGGGAGTTGTCTGGCCAGCACTGCAACCATCCTTTGGCTGGCCAACCCCTCTCATCTAGAAGTAAGTTGAGTTTTTCGATATCAATTCCCCCGACCGTGTTTGTAATAACGGGTGGGCAGAACCGCCAACTTGCTTTGGCTATCTTTGCAGTTTTGTGGCCGTCCGTAATTCCCTGCCAACAATACCTTGTATACACTGTATATTTAGTTCTGGCCAACCCTATTTATACAGGAAATCTCACTGGATCGTTTAAGCAGTTGTGCCAGATTACTATATCTATATGCTCAGGTTGCGTTTATATGCTTTAGCATAGGGGTGCATGCTATTTTCTATCCATGAGACCACGTTGATCCGTGACCAGCTTACCATTCGGTTCTCTTTTTCTTCATCTGTTTATGTCATCTGCTTACAAGTATCTTATATTGTTTATGATTCCTAGAAAAGGTATATTTGCTCTATCATAAAAAAATCCAAGCGTACATTGAAGGCTCTCAATGCTTTGATGAGCCAAGGGTCAAAAATGTGTTCCAGCTCATGAATCCATACACTGATTCATCCATCATATCCATACATCGATGGAAGTGCTTAATTAAGTTGACGTTGCTGTGTCCTCATCATTTACACCGCACATACTTTTGTGCGCAGTGCATTTTATCACACATGCAAATGTACACAAACGTGCTCACACTGTGCATTTTATCACTCATGCAAATGTACACAAACGTGCACACACACACACACGTATACACACAAGCTCACAAATACACACGTACACATAGACAAATGCACACGCACACACACACGCACACACACATATGCACAAAACACGCACACACGCATACACATACATACACACGTACACGCACACACGCATGTGCACACACAAATACACGCACACACACTCATACACTACAGGGGGGGCTGAGCTTGTGGATGCACAACGTAGGGCAAAGGAGGCGCGGGTCAAGGTGTGTAAATGTATGCATGTGTGAGTGTGCATTAGAGCCTGCTGACAAACTTGGTTCTCAACCCTAAAAGCAGGCCAAGGTAGGGGACGCCGTTCTTAAGTACTGGCAACCTTATATGAGGCATGCACGCACACACACACGCGCACACACATACACACACACTCGTACCCATGCGCACACGCACTTGGATGTAGGTGTGGGGGAGCTGGACACAGGCAACCCACAAGATGCACACACACACACACTCTCCCACCCACACACCCACACACCCACACACACATCACACACGCATGCATAATACACGTACTTGTATTCAGGTGTGGGAGAGCTGGACCCCTGAGATGGAGCAGGCACAGGAAGAAGAGGAGCAAGGTCCTGCTGCTGCCAACCCGTCTGCCCCTAAGGAAGTGCTGCAGGTGTGTGGGTGTGGTTCTGCGTAAGTGAGGGCGTGCGTGTGGGTGTGGGTGTGGGTGTGGGTGTGAGAGAGGGTGTGGTTGTGGGTGTGGGTGTGGGTGTGGGTGTGGGTGTGAGGGAGGTGGAGGTGGAGGTGGAGGTGGAGGTGTGGGTGTGGGTGTGGGTGTGGGTGTGGGTTTGGGTGTGAGGGAGGTGTGGGTGTGGGTGTGGGTGTGGGTGTGAGGGAGGTGAAGGAGTGGGTGTGGGTGTGGGTGTGGGTGTGGGTGTGGGTGTGAGGGAGGTGGAGGTGTGGGTGTGAGAGATGTGGGTGTGGATGTGAGGGAGGTGGAAGTTTGGTTGTGAGTGTGGGTGTGGGTGTGGGTGTGAATTGTGAATGGGTACATATGCGGGTTGTGTAAAAGTAGGTCACTTGATCACTCACTTATATCAAAGATAGCAGCCAGCTGCTTTGCAACTGTACGTGCACCCAAGCATGACAACATAAGACAAGTATTGGTGTGCATGTGTGTGTTTATGTGTGTCTATGTGCGTTGTGCATGTGTGCAAACGTTTGCTACGTGTACTGGATGTGTGTGATCTGCCACTGGGGCAACCCGCCCTTTGCTGCTATTGCACTCCCTGTGTCCTTGCACGCATGTTGCATTTGTTATCTCCACCTCCACCCACAACCACAAGTGTGCACTTTTGTACATTTGAAGCAAAACAGTGCAAACCACAAGGGATGGACAAACGACTCAGACGTGCTAGAGCAGTGTCGTCACTTTTTATCTGCAGCAGCGAAGGAAATTCACGGTGCCCGATGCTAAGTTGCTTTCTTCTCCTTACTTAACGTGGGGAGTGCTTTCCATTGCCTGCGCACTTTTTGTTCTTTCACGAGTGAGGGGAATCAGCTTGAGCCGGCCCCTAAGCATTGAGAAACCCCGTGGGCCGGTTGGCTTTATGGCCAATCAATTGCATACATCTGGCCAGCTCACTGGGTTCAATGGTCATGGCTTCAATGGTCATGGGTTCAATGGTCATGGCTTCAATGGTCATGGCTTCAGTTGTTATGGCTTCAATGGTCATGGCTTCAATGGTCATGGGTTCAATGGTCACGGGTTCAATGGTCGTGGCTTCAATGGTCATGGCTTCAATAGTCATGGCTTCAATGGTCATGGCTTAAATGGTCAGGGCTTCAATGGTCACGGGGTTCAATGCTCACAGGGATCACATCCGGCCAGCTCACGGGGTTTTCCCATTGTGGGGAGAAAGGCACAGTCTGACCGTGCAGGCTCTTTGTTTGCGGCTATCCACAGGAGGGGGGG
>Ga0307942_1001174_pt1 | contig 20482 bp, 25 predicted proteins | sample OrgLakmetagen175_FD_201846 | JGI IMG/M metagenome (GOLD analysis project Ga0307942, IMG submission 201846) | Saline water microbial communities from Organic Lake, Antarctica - #175 | ecosystem: Environmental > Aquatic > Non-marine Saline and Alkaline > Saline | place: Antarctica: Organic Lake... | reverse complement strand
GCGGTGCCCCCCGCATCCGCGAGCACTTCATGAGGCAGAATCCCAGCGTAGGTGTAGCAGCATGCAAAGCTGACCCGGCAGGAATCCTCAGGGCGTAGTCGCAGCGCTCGCTAGCAATGGGAGAATTTGCCGACGCTAGCGCTCAGAGGGAGGAGCATGCAGGAAAAGAGAGGCACCTGCACAGGACTACAGCAAGCACATCAGCAGCAGCATCTACTTGGACACCCGCAGCAAGAGGGCAGTGACAAAGGCTGGTGTGGATGCAGCTCTTGCACAATTCATCAACGCTACAGGCACCACCTTCTGGGTTGTGGTAGCAATAAGCAAGTAATCATGCTACGTTCTGTGGGGCTGGATGTGCCTCTGGGGGGCTCTAGAGGGCCTGTGAGTGCTTCTGGGGGGCTCTGGGGGGCTTGTGGCTGCAAAATTCGTTAAGTGCCCAAAATCGTATTATCCGGAGCAATTTGAGAAATACGGTTAAATACGTGATAAATACGATACGACGTATACTACGCCTACGCCGTATGACCCATCCCTGCATAATACAAACTGCCTCTCACCACGCATTGCAGGCTGCTTTCACCCAATTGAAAATGACACTGAGCTTTTCTTGCCAACTAATTCATACTGGTAAAAAGAAGAGCAGATTATTCACCCCTTAATTAACGCAGGCCATATGGATTTCGGCAAATGCTCAACTGGGCACTCACCCCGGCCTCTGACGAGGTAGGCTATGTAGGCCATGCATTGTTGCCAAAGTATTTCATTTAAACATGTCATACAACTCAACTGAAAGTGGAAATGGCATGAAGTAAAGCTTGACACTTCTTTCCTGTACAAGCTAGTGCATGTGGTACATTTTGGCAGGTGCTGGTGTCGCTCATGGAGAAGGGCAAAAAGGACTCCTTGTTATGGGCAGCAGAGTACAAAGCAAGCTTGCTTCTGCCATCCGAGCCTTCCTTAATCCTGCCCACTACCCCTGTTAGGAGGAGCCCGTTAGAGCCATAACTCCGACCCAATAAAGCTAAGTTGTAACTCACAAACTTAATGAGTGAATACAGAGGAAAACTGTGAGAGCCAACAGACAGAGAGTTAAGAACTGTGCCCCAGCTGTGCACCTGTATTTGGTTGAACACCCTTGTACGGGCATGTGAGTAAATCCCGTGTTGTGTGAGGCCAAGAGTGACGAGAAAATTTGAGAGTGCGTTTAAAATTTGCCACTTTGTACCCCTTTGTTTTCTGTATATTTTCTGATTGGCTACCAGCGATACAGACACCCCCCCTTTTCACCACCTATTCTAGTTATGGGCGTACTGTTTTTGTTTGTCCCCTTTGTTGATATTCCTTCGCTCAATTTTAATCTGTTTTGGTTACAGAGCTCTTGTTTGCTTCTCGTTGTTTCTTAGGTGGCACAGATTGTTTTCTGTTGCACTGATTAAGAGTCGGATTCAAGAGTAGGAAGCCTGAAAGCGTGCTTAAAATCCCCATTGCAGAATAATGTCAAGGTCAATCTTTGAAGATCAGGAGGGCAACATAGCTAGGTCTGATTGCAAAGTCTGATACGAATTAATATTGGAACAGATCTTGCAATCACCTCCAACATGGATTTGGAAAGGATGCTGTTTTTGTGTCCTGCACCACCTAACGGTTGCAGAGCCACACAACATCCCACTTGGATAATAAAAATAAGAGGAAAGGCTTTTCAGGCAGTTGGGAGTCAGAGGCTTACACACCACTTGGCTCAGATAGTTTTGAGGGTTACGTTCAATGTCGCGTCAGAATTCAATTCCGTGTCGTCCAAAAGTTATGTTTCCTGACGCCTCCAGTCTGCTTTCATTTGCTGGAAATACTTTTGCTCGTCTTTGCTCTATCCCCTTGCATTGAGTTTACTCTCCTGGGATCTCAGTGCCTCTGGGTTGAGTCTTCTGGAGACTCAGGGACTCAGGGACACTGGAGACTCAGTGAGTCCCCACTATAGAAATCAATGGAGGGGTATGTGGATTTAGTGATCACTACAACCATAAGACTTTTCCATGCCTCTGATCTAGCGTACAGCCACTGGAGTAGAGCCCAATCTTGTTGTGCTTAACTCTAATAATGTAGAGATGATGAGTGGCAATGATAAACCTGCCTACGCGTAAAGCCAGAAATGAATTGGAAAGCAGTCTCTCTCTCTCTCTCTCTCTCTCTCTCTCTAAAAAAAAACCACTACAGAGGCAAACTTGAAGAGGAGCGATCAAGAAGGGAAGACCGCGTTCAACCAGTCATTAGAGAGCACGTTCAGGGGATCCAATACTTCTCGGTATTCGGCCAGCTGCAAGTGCAAGCGGAATCGTACGTTTTTACTTAACAAAGTGGTGCAACAGGGTCAATAACATGTAAGTGAATGCGCATGGTACAGTAATACGCGTTTAATCTTCAATGAAACAAACTGAAAGAGCTCAAGAGGAGTGGTAATCCCTTGCATAACAGCTAGCTTTCCACCCCTCACCTTTGCCACAGGGTAGCGCTTGCTAATACGGCTCTGGATCTTCTTTCGCTCTGCTTCTGATTCTGGGACTTCTAACTTAGCCCAGTGCCAAGTGGCGTTGAAACGAGGCATGAGCTTTTCTTCCACTAGGCGTGCATATGAACGGAACCTGCGCAGAAAAGAGCCAGCATGTCATTTTGCCTGCTCCATACGATGCTAAATTTGTGGCTCAGAGGTGGTCAAAAGCAGATAGATGCAAAGATAAACATTAGGGATTATAAACTGTAAAAACTAGGCAAAACTGCACCTGACTAGCTGAGAATAAACTTGAACGGGTTTGGATGAAGCAGCATCATTCTTTAGTTGGTGAGGGTGTGCTCGACGCTCAATGTTATGCTTAATAAATGCTGAGCGTGGTACAATTATATTTCAACAAGTGACTCACGAATCAGTGACATCGTCCCGAATATCAGGGTCTTCAGGCAAGTACATAATGATGCCGATCCAGCTAAACACCTGCACACAAATGCACATGCACCCAGATGCTTGACGATCGCACAGGGTAGAGGATCAAATGGAAACTTTTGTCAAGAGGAAATGCCAGTGTTCTAATAATGAACGATGAAAAACCATGTGCGACAACAGTGCCCGCATATAGAACATGCTCGGGCAGCACAGATACACCAACACACAAGCGAATTACTGTGTTTGCTCTGCTGTACACCATACCCAGCCTCCCGCACTCTGGTGTGTTCATAGCGAGGCTTAAACTCTGGTGTGTGTTTGGTGTGATCTTGTGCACTCACCTCATCGGGTGCGCCTGCCACTGGGCTTAAGGTGCTGCTGCTGCCACACGTCCACCGCTGCTCAATGGGGGAATGGGCAGCCACCTGCCAATCGAAAGAAATTAGACAAACTTGTCACTTTTTAACTGGCCTTGACAGGAGTACTTAAAGGATGGGCGGCACTGGTGTAGGAAGCAGGGCACGACTGGACGGACCCTGTAGAAGGTCTGCTAAAAGGCTGGGCCCATGCATTCCCCCCGAAGAGGACGAATAGGGAGGACATTGCTGCAAGCAACCCTGCTCAACCTTGTAAATAGCCTGTGATTCAGTTGTGAGGATGGATAACCAGCAATGTAGCTTACCCTAAGCCTAAGCCCTACCTATGCATGGGTTTGCAGCGGCTAATAGACTGCAGGAGTACAACTGTTGCGCACCTTGTTGGATTTGATCTCTTTTAGAAGGGCCTCCATATACTCAATATCCTTGGTGCTGCCTTTCAATTTGTCCAGCTTTCCAACAGGCAGAACAGTCTGCAAATGAGGAGTACAGGCAGGTCAGCAGTAGAAATGCAAACGAATGAAAGAGCTGCTGCAGCATGATGCATTCAGCGTTTTGAGATATTCAGATGGGGAGTTAGCAGGAGGAAAGGATTGCCATGAGAGTGGCAGGGTTGGCAATAATCTACAGATGATTGAAAATTAACATGGCATGGCATCTCGGAGGAAAGCTGCTGAGGGGAGAATCTACTGAGAGAGACCTTGCTGAAAAATACACATGGCATGGTACCTGCAGGGAAACTGTTCTGAGGGGAGGACCTACTGAGGGAGAACCTGCCGATAACACATGCATATGGTGTGTACCTACAGGAAATTTGGTTAAAAAAAGTGTCGTACACAGTGTGTGTGATTGGCTCTGGCTCACTATCAGTTCAATACCTCTTATAGACCCAAAAGCTTGGCTCAATTAATGAAACAAGGCCTTATCCTCATCTGTCTCACCTCCAAGACCCATTGCTGCCCCCCACAGTCGAAACCAAGGATCTCATCACTCCAACCCACACGGACGCCCCCGCTGCGCTTCCAATACTCCGCCTCTGCCTTGTTCACCTGCTCCACCCAGCTCTGCAGCAAAGCGTGTACAGATGTGGGACTGGTGTGTGGGTGCATGTGTGAGCACGTGTGCGGGTGTTTGTACGCGGGTGAGTGGATGGGAAGGACATGTATCCCTGAAAGGGATTGAAGAAGGGGAAAGTCTCTGTGGCCGTAGTATAGGAAGAAAAACAGCAGAGACAAGCGCGGAGAAAGAGGTGAGAATTCCGTTGCGATTGGGGTATGAAAGCTCTTGTGCACCTCTGCTCTACTGAGATCTGTAGTACTAAGATAGAATGGCAAGGGGCAGATGCGAACAGGGGCATGATGAATTCAGAAGGACAGTGAGGGCAACCTCTGCCTTGGCTGCCTGCAATTGGTGAGCGTGAGGTGATGTATTCTTGGATTCTGGGGAGAATGGCCTGCCCATTTGAGGTGCTCAGCAAGGGCGGGCTCTACCAGTCATAGGCAATCGTGTTGAGGTGGTGCACTGAAGGATGAGAAAAAGGAATTGAGAGGGTGATCTCCTTTTCCTTCACAGTTCATAGAGGGGGAGACGAAAGTATGAATGCAGGGGTGCGTGTGGACGATTGGCGAATGCTGACGAGGCACGCATGGCTGGGAGAGATAGGGTTTAATTCAAGCAATGACTATGCACGTTCCTGGCTGCTCCCTGCCCCTCAAGCCACTTGCTGTAAGCTGCAAGTGCTGAGAGGCGCTGTGCGATCTCATGTATCACTCCACTACGTCCTGCTGTAATCTTTATACCCCACATCATTTGGAAAGGATCCTGCCTGTACTTGATCATCACATTAATAGAATTGGCTGACCTTTTTCAGGGGGTCAACTGCCAGCAAGGCATCTCGCAGCTGAGTTGCTGTGGTCATCTCATTTGCCTCTGGGCCAGGCTTGACAGACTGGTACAACTCTGAAAATGTGTGTGTATATTTGTTAATGCTCATGTTATAGAATATTTGTTAATGCTCATTTCATACGCGTGCATTCCTGCCAAAGTATGGGCGTAAGTGCATGTAGATATATCCATTGACAGTGTACACACTGCTCACTAAGCAACGACAAGGCTCGCATAGCAATAGAAGCAGGAGAAAATGCTTCGTTTTTCGTAATACGAATTATGAACACCCAATCATCCCTGAGTCAAACCTCAGTCACACACACGCACAGGCACACGCAAACGCACATACAAACACACTCACACGCACATACACGTACATACACACATGCGCACATACACATGCGCATTTACACATATATACACACACACAAATACACATGCACACATACACGCACACACATGTACACATATACACACCCCGCAAGGGCTGCAAACGATGCCCCAGCTTAGCGTCCTCAGCTTCCTGTGCCACACGCTTCTCCTTCGCAGTGACAGGGGCGCTGCTGGCAGCAGTGTTGGTGGCGGCAGTGGTACCTGTGCCTGATGAGGTGGCCTTCCCTGTTATGCCTGAGGGGGCAGGGGGCACTAGTTCAAGCGCTTGGGCACCCTGCGTTTGCAGCGTGTGTAGTGTGTAAGTGGGTGGTTGTATGTGAGTGTATGTGAGTTTGGGTGGATGGATGGGCTGTAATATCTGCACAACATTTAGGTGTATGGTGTATGTGTGCGTACATGCATGTTTGATTACATGTTTGCCTGTGCATACATGTCTGCCTGTGCGTACATGTTTGCCTGTGCGTACATGATTGCCTGTGCATACATGCATTATTGATTACATGTTTGCCTGACAATGGGTTGTGTACGCTTCCACCTTATGCTGGGCTTGCGCCCTGTGGTGGGTGTAAAGCTGGGTCAAGCCTTGGGAGAAGGCAGGACTTTTTGGGTGAAAGTTGGAGGAGAAAAGTAGCGAGCACGGAGAGCTGATGATTGACACAGGCCTTAATTGGCACAATAAGAACATGGGAAGTTATAGGAGAAAGTGTGTATACTTGCGCGTGCAGGTGTGTTTGTGTGTGAGTGCGTGCAAATGAATGCATACGTGCATGTGCACGAGCGACGGTGAACTCACCAGCTTCGATTTCTCAGGGTTGGACTGCACCACCACCACTGTGTCTGTGTAAGGGATCCACATGTAGCGCAGGTGCTGATGCTCACGCAGCCAACTGCAAGTACACAGTAGCAAAGACCATGTCATCATGCTCTGCATGCCCTGCCTGCTAAAACACAGGAGAAGGTGATATGCACAGGGACCTACTGACCCCAAAAAATGTCCACCTGTTGTTACAGAGTTCAAGAAGGGAATGTTCTCTGTTCAGGAGGAATGTGTAGCAAAATACTAGTTAGCACGCACAGATGGGAAATGTGAGATTAAGGCTGGGCAGGGGATTTTTTGAATGTCTGTTTGTAATTTACCCACCCATCTGCTCATACACACACACGCACACACACACACACATCCACACCCACACACATACACACACAGTCACACATACACACACTCACACGCATACACATTCACTCACACACATGCTCACACGCAAACGCACATACTCACACACGCACACACAAACACTCACACACTTGATATCCTCCACATTTACACTGTACCTTGCATGCAATACCCGACCTGTACAAGCAAGTGGTGCACTTTTAGCCATGCTCGCTTCAAAAATGCATGATGCCAAGTAGTGCACACAAACCTGGAGACACAAACCTCTGCCTCGTCCACCCAGGTAAGGTGGCACTGCGCACTTACTTGATGTGGTTCTTCTTCACCTCTGCAATGCTGGTGGTGAAGCTGTGCTCTACCAGCTTGTGCCGAGGCACGCATTGCAGTGTGACCTGCAAGGAGCACACGTGTCCGCTGTCAGCTTACACAACCATCTCACTGTACTCCCATTGCGACGACTAGCAGACGAGAGGGCTGACCGGCAGTGGGCTCATCAATTGCGTGGTAGAATGAGCAATATTTCGATTTGAAGGAGTGGAAGCAGTCAACAAAGAGACCAGGTGCATCAAACAAGTGGGGGGAGGTCGGAAAACAGGTTAAAAACGCTGTGCTGTGACCTACTTAAGCTGTCCACGTGCTTTTTATCAGCACAGCTCTGCCAGACACAAGGGTCTGCTGTTCCACAAAGGCCCCACACGAACCCACTGCCTCCTTGCTCCCATACAGTGCACAATGGCCCGCATGCACACAGCAACATCAAGATCTGGCTGGCTCTATCATAAGCACCAAGCGCACATTCATCAGTCAGTCCACAGATCCACACCTGCGAGACAACGCCCAGCGCCCCCAGCCCCACTTTGGCCAGGTTGAACAGCTCAGGCTCTTGCTCCTGGGAAAGCGTGAGGGGGCCCACACCTGGGGTGACCAGGCGCATGCTGACCACCTGCTCGTCTACTGGAGGGATGCGAGCTCCAGTGCCATGGGCGCCGACCTGAGAAAGATGGGTGTGTGTATATATATATGTGTGCACTCGCATACGTGTGTGTATGTGTGTGTGTGCACGCACGTACATGAGAAGCAGCGATGAGCTTAAAACTAACTATGGTGGTGTGGGACGAAAGAGAGGTAACGAGAACCACAGACGCTAAAGTACAGTACTTGCCCAAAAGGACATCCTTCTTCTTCTTCTCCTTTTTTTCTTCTTCTTCTTCTTCTAGCAAGAACACCGGGTCGTCCCCATGGCTGGTTGACCCAAACTGTGCCAATAAGCTATCCACCCAATTCAAAGCCCCCTATACCTCATCTGGTTGCAAGATATTTGGTGTTATATCGAAACCATTGACACTTGCTGGAAATTCGGCATTCTGGGGGGCTGTGTGGAACCCGGTGCATATTTTTTCAAAGGGCGGACAAAAATTGTACGGTTTTTGCATGCTCCCAGGGTATGGGTCCCCTAACTGGCACGTTTCAAACTCAGCTCTGATTCCAATGCAGCTGAGCTTGAAACCTGCCAATTAGGGGACCCATACCTAATTGGCCGCGGCATGAACCCTACTTTTTGAGCAGCTATAGGCTTGTACCTGACCAGCCAGCGCACCAAACTGAGTGATTTTTGGTGTTTTGGAATCCTTTAATTTATCTTAAATTAATATCATTCCCCTCGAAAGCACCCATCCAGGGTACAGGTGCACGACGTGTGCTTCTAGCCCTGTCATTCTGTACGCAGGACGACTTGTCTAAATCTAAGCACATGCTCAGGTAGCTTATAAAGTCAGCATCTGTTTGAAGCTAGGTTGGGTCCAATTTGACGAAGTGACGTGTGAGTAGTTGCACCTTTCATGCAAAAAGGAGCATGTTTTGGCTTTTGCCCAGTGTCCCCCCTCTGATATTTTTTGCAACCCACTTTGGCAGGGAAAAGGAACATTTCTGAACTTGCCCCGATCGACATCTGCTTCAGGATATACGCATTATGCATGTCATATAACAATGCTGCAATATCAAATTTGGGACAGGGGTACTGGGAATGCTGGCAAGTGGGAGGCACTCACACAAGGGACACAGGGGAAAAAGGCAGAAAAAACTGTTTCTCCACACTTGCTGCGAGTTTCAGCCCGGTTTTTGCTCTCAGAGTTCGGGTCAAAATATTAATATTAATTATATTAAATTTTACATGGGGCCAATCTGTGGCCTGGCTAAAATTTGGTGGGAATCTTTCCGTCTGCTTACCTTGCAGGCGAGTAAAAAAATCAAACTACCGTACAGACTTGGGTTCAGTCCGCAGCCCCAAAAATATATTTTAGTTTCACACTCCCGCATCAACCCCGCACCCTGGAAATATTTAATTTACACCAACCCCGCACAGGGGTTTTTGCCTGACAGGCTCCAAAATACGCCAAAAATCCCCGTTTTTCAATCCCGCACCCCCAAAATAAATAGATATTTTTCGTGCGCGCAGTCACCCCGCAGGACAAAAAACGATATTTTTGCGCGGTGATATGAAGTCTGTACGGTATCCAATACAACTTTCAGCTCTCAAAACGGTGGAGTGGTTGGGGAGATAAGAGCCAAAATTGGCTTATTGGCACAATTTGACCAGGAAAGGGCGGTCCAGCCATGGGAACGACCACCCAGGGAGGTTCATTGACGCACGAATTGAAGATATTTGTCAAAGTTGACAGCTTTTTAGGTGGCTTGAATCACACCGTTGTTCAGGTGCACCACATTACCTGCTTGTTACAAAGGCTCAAGAGGTGTTTTCATCAGCACGTCACAAAACCACCAATGCATCGAATTGTAACGGACGCTAGAGAGCACCAGAAGGCTCGTGGAAGCCTAGTTGCACAATCAAGATGCTGCTATGGGTGCACAGACCTGGATGAAGCCCCCAATCTGCTGCTCCCGAATGCTGGCGTAGTTCTGTAGGGAAAGTCCGTGCCCCTTGAGTGCATCTGCCACCTGCTGCACCCGGCATCCGGCCTGTACTGTGACCTGAGTGTGCAGGGAGGTACACATACAGGTTGTGAGCATTGCATCACATCATATCAGCACGTACGTGTGTGCTTGCTGTGGTCGCACACGTTTTACATGTACAGGTGCATATCATGTGTGTGTACATGTGTGCGTAATCACGTACGTTCATAAGTACAGGAGCGTGCTGTGTTTATGCACGTATATTACCCAGAGTTAATTGCTCTCAACGTATGCATAGGCTCATGCAGGCAGTCCCTATGAGCTTTTCCGGGATAAAGCTAGCTAGACAGAAAGAAGCAGGGGTCCGACCAATCATTCACGCACCTGGCTGGTCTTTTCGTCCACTTTCAAGATCCGGTCCATGTGCGCCATGCTCAGAGTGCCCTCGCTGCTCAGCCCGAGGCCATTGGGACTGAGTGCACTGCCCACCACTCGCAGCTGCTGCCTGTTACAAGGATATCCCGTGCCGAATGGTGGTCAGACAGGGATACGCGCATTGAGATCAGAAAGGAAGAGATGCACTAAACTGATTAGCAGTGGCAAAGGCAACGGGTCACAGGCATGCGACACGACATATGTTGTGAGGAGCAATACCATTCATTCAGGTTTGCCTTACGTGCAATGCGGTGCAAGATGGAGTAATTAAGGCTTGTGAGAAGGGGGTACATGAGGCGTCTTGTAGCTGCCGTAATAATGTCAACTTACTTTGCCCTGGCAGCCTGCCGAAGAAATGACTCCACCTCGTACTCATTCACGGGCTGAAAAAGGCGTCTGCAATTTGCAAAGTGCAGGTAGTGCACATAGACACGAGTGCTACATGTAAGTGAGACGTTGGAAAATTTGAGTGAATTCTCAGAAGTGGGGGCCAGTAGTTTGAGCAACACAACCGTAAGCAAGCCACCTGCACTTTCACTGGGCCTTCCTCTTCACCACTATTTTCTACTGAATAGGTACACACACTTCAGCCTCCCCCACCCAATCCTTATTTCCATACAGCATCTTTCCTATTGAATGTTAAGCTCAAAGATCGTCATCCTTACTTTGGCGTTGCCTCGTGTGTGGCTGACCAGTTCGTCAGCGTTTCATCGTTGAGCTCTGTCTGCTGCTGCAGGTACTGCAGCTCAGGTGGGACTCTGTAGGGCGTCTCCTCGTCTGGGAACATGAAGGCATACGCCAAGCTCCCAAACCCGACCACGGGCAAGAGGATCCTGAAGCCAGCAGCTAGCCTCCTCCTTGCGGGGCTTATCTTGAACTGTTTCGTGTCCTGAGGGCCTATGTCTGCATGTTTGGAGAGGGGGGTGCGTCACAAGCGTGCTCACGTGTGCTGCTGATTTTTTTGTCATGTCCTCCTCAAGGGTCATGGCGCACTGCAGGTCTCCAGTGAACACATGACTGAAAGCGGTTGCAATGCAGGTGGTTGCAGCGATGGTGACGCACCAAAGGCTGCCAGCTCTTCAGGTGAGAAGTGAGGAGGGGTTGCTGGTGTGCGGCTGGGATTGGCCTGGCCTGAGAAGACCCTCCTCCAAAAGCCGGTCTTGTACGGCTTGGTACATTGGGAATGATGGGGATACAGCAGAGCCACCCCCCCCCTGCTGAACTGCTGCACCGTCAGTTTCAACATACAAATAAAATGTGCTACAGGTTAGCTAAGTAGAAATTTTTACTGAAATAAAATTCATTATTATTAGTGACTGCTTCAGTTGTTGTTTCCGGAATCCCATATCCCTAACCAAAAAATCCATGTGACTGAAGTTTAGATGGATTTCTCTGAGAGCTACAGAGCAACGGGAACCCCAATCCATAGCCCAAATGGTCAATACCTGGCCACAGCAGTGGAGTACAGGCTGATAATCCGTGAGGTTAGCCTTGATGGTGTGTATGCTTCTTTGCAAATTGAAGCTTCACCAACTTGGGGGAGACTTCCATTAAATGTTGTGCAGGTGGAGACACTCCGCGTCGTGCAGCTGTACGCATGCCTTGACCAAATTGAGTGCTTGGAATGGGCAGAAAACAGCTTATATGTTTTGTGCGGCCTCTACTCGCGAGCCATCATCCAGGCACGTTTGACCAATGCTTTGACTCACGTATTGGTTTGCCACGGCATACAAATGCACACACACATACACACACAAGCACACACACACACAAGCACACACACACACAAGCACACACACATACACACACATTGGCTTATCTTGCAGGTATGGGCTGTAGATCAGCCGGACTGGACATGCAAAATTGATGAAGGGCCTGCCGGAATATGCAAAACAATGTGGGCGCCTGGCGGTCTGAGCTTGGTCTGTGTGGCATCCTTTCAAATCAGGTGCATACCTGCTGCGCTTCCCAGGAGCCCATACATGTCTGTGGATTTTTCCTACGATAGCTCAAAAGGAAAGCAGAGAAAGGCAAGCACGACAGCGACGCAACTGCTGCTTCTCCTGTTGCTACAGGACAACCATCTGGTCGCTCGTGGATAAGAAGTGCACGTACCTCCGTGGGTGCAAGCACGCAGACAAAGGCCTGGCTTTCTCGCCGGACGGGCACACACTGGCCATGCTGGAGGTTAGTTGCATGCGTTAGGATTTAGTGTTGAACAGGTGTGGGTGAGTTGATCACTAAGCAGCGGTATTCTCGCAGCTGCGCAGCTGTTGCAAACGTCCCTATTTCTTTGTATTCCAAACTGGTATACACTTAAGCCACCATTTCCTTTCTCAACTTTTCTCCTGGGCAGCGCTACGATTACAAGGATCACGTCACTTTGTACGACACAAAAAGCTGGAAGGAGGTCCTGCATTTTGTGTGTGACACCACGGACGCAGTTGACCTCAGCTGGTCACCAGATGGAGCATATCTTGCAGTGTGGGACAGCTGTCTCACTTACAGGTAAGCTGTCACTCGAGGGTTGTCTGGGCATGCCTGTCGACACGCTTGGCAAGACTATTGATAGCATAAAAATGTATGCAGCTCAAAATGCATGTGCTAACACTGTGGACATTGCAGTGTGCGTCAAGATTGTATGTTTCAGAAGTCTGCAATCAACCTCACTTTACCTGTTTCAACAGCCTTTATTTATCTTTTGTTGATAGGTCCTAGAATTTAGACAACCCTTTGTCAGATAAGTCCTTCCTGAACGCATAATGCCATTATTTCATTATGGCACAGGATACAAGTATTTACTGCTGAGGGCAAGCCAGCGACCACCTACATCGCGTACCAGGATAGCTTAGGGATCAAAGATGTGTCGTGGAATGCATCAGGGGAGCTGCTGAGCCTAGGCAGTTATGATGAGGTATGTAGTGATGGAAGGGGAGAAGGAGCTGATTGCCTCTCTCTCGCGCTCTCTCTCTCTCTCTCTCTCTCTCTCTCTCTCTCCCTCACTATCTCTCTCTCTCTCTCTCTCTCTCTCTCTCTCTCTCTTTCTGTCCTTCTCCCTCTCCCTCTCCCTCTCTTCCTCTCCCTCTCTTCCTCTTCCTCTCCCTCTCTATTCAATTTCAAAAATTTTGCCCTAATTCAGGATTCAAGATGCTGATGCGACAGTCAGCAGCATGCTCCCAGGAAAGCATCACCTAAGTTACTTTGTTCCCTCTTGACATTTCAATATTGCGCTTTGTCTCAGAATTCAATTTTATCATAAACTGCAGTCATGTAATGTGGGCTTACGAGCTTCGTCTTTTCCCCTGCTTTTCTGTAGCATGCTCGGGTCCTGAATCATGTGACGTGGCAACCTCTCTTGGAGTGCACGCATCCCAAGCAGGTATGAATGGCTCTTATGCTCCTACACGCCAAATTATTTTTGTACTACCTGTAATTCAATCAAACATGCTCATACTAACGCTTTCACCCTTTTGCTGATCGCCACTGTTGTTGCGCTCCCTATCCTGCCTTACCCACATGTTTTCCAGCCTGCATTTTTATATTACTCAGGTCACTGATCCGCAGCATGTGGTCGTTTACCGTGAAGTAGAAGAATCATCTGCTGCTAACGGGTCTCCATTAAAGTCACCCAAAAGTAAAGAGGTGCGGCTGTAAAACTGAAAAGGCCCGTACCGAATAGCCACCGTCAATTGGTAGGGTTTGAGGACCTCAGGGATCCATTGCTGATGCTTGTATAAGGGATATAAGGATATATTGAGTAGAACATGTGTAAACACATACTCCTCATCCTTACACAGGAACTGCTGTATCTGGCAAGAATGTACACTGAAAATGTTATCTATGGCAGGCAGCGTACGTCTTGTATCTTGTTTTGCAAACTTTTTAAGGTCGTAAATTTGAAGTCTGTTCTGCTGAAGCCATGCTAGACAAGGTGAAGAGTCCATGCGCAGCTCTGCTTTCGCTGCTTGATGGACTTTAACTGGTTGGGTTGCCTGAGCCTCTTGAACATCTCTCCTGGCTTATGCTGACTTCCCGGGTAGAGCTGCCCGCCCAGCGTCAGCTTCACTGAATATTTGGCCATAGTTAAGCATGGGTAACTACTGTATTATTTTGCCAGCAAGGCTCGAGGGCGTTGAGGGCGAGGCTCGTCGATATAGGCCCTAGTTGGTGCATTAAGATTAATCATTTTGCACGGATTGAGCCAAAGCTTTTTTTGAGTTTATTTATAATTATATTTATAGTTATCGTGAAGAGACCGGACTGAAAAGAAATGTAGGAAATGTTTGGAAAATCTCCCATGGTGCAGTGCCTGGACAGGCATACGCACAGCAGATTGGCCGGAAATAAGTTCCATATTTTCTTAATACTTAATACCGTATTGCGCTTGGTTGTTTTGCGAATGAATAAATAATAATTGATGTCCCTCGCAATAATTCAGGCAAAAAAATTAGTTTTTCTGGACCTCGCAAAACTTGGACTTTCCAGCATGGACCATTCTGGGCTCCGCGAATAGATTTCCGTCGTTCTAAGGCACAACCATACAACCATCATTATTTTTGGCCGAGTTGCACCCTGAAAAGCGGACAATGTTCCGTCTTGGGAACTTCTGAGGCGGACAGCAAGTATATTTTCTGCCCCATTTGGACTTTGGTCAGGTCTGCCTGTCTAGCCCCATGCAGCCTCACTGGGGGCTCAAGCTTCTCTAAGAGAGAAGCATGAGGACAGAGCTGCTGCTGTCAGGTGCAAGCTCCTGGAGCACAGTGCAAGCAAGCTTGCATGCAGCAGCACAAGCAGCAGAAGCTTCCAGAGGCATCCAGGGGGGGGGGGGGAGCCCAGGAACACCTCAAAACATCGCAAATTTCACAAATTTTCTAAATTTTGAAGGACCTCGCAAAACTATAATGCTCGCAAATTGATTATTTGGGCACCTTTCAAAAAATAAGCTTCGCAATATAAGAAGCGCATAATTGTTTTTTACGTCTCCAGCCCAAATGACCACCCACCCCCCAGGGCCCCTTCCTAACCCCCCACACTAATAAAAAGGGTGTCAATTTGCTCAGAATTCAAGCATCTGCCTCATAGTTCTCACGCCAAATACTGTAATATTTAGTTATAGGGCAAAAACTGATTTGCGCACACTCTTGCACTGACCACCTGTTTAGTGCACAAATCCAGCCAAAACCTCTGCCATTTCTTTACTTCATTCAAGCAAATTTCGCATAATGCAATACATGAAGTGCAAGTTTGGAATTAACTGCCGGTAATTTGCCTGAACACAGCCCCGCAGCCTACTTGGGGGCATTCCATATGTTCCTATGACCAGGCCCAACCCATAATTCAAATCACCCAACAAGGGTGCCAATCGACTGGAATTGCGATGAGGATTCCAAAAGCATATTTATTATTTGGTGGAAGTGGCCAGGCCAGTTCTGGAGACCCCCCCCAAAAATTTCCGAGCACCCCAAATGACCACCCACCAACCAACCCCTCAGAATCGACTCATTTATATACCAATCGATAGCTCTCGACGTCAGGATTTCGAATGTATAATTTGTGTTTCATTTTGCACATGACGTCATCAAGTTGTGATCCTTGACGCCTCCTGCCCGCACCCTGCCTAGGTATATTTAAATTGACAGTTTCCCTGTAATGACCAACAATCGCAGCCACGCAGTCAAAGTCCGTGATCAAGACGTTGCAGTTAACCCCTGCGCCTCTTTAGTAAGTACTTATCACCTAAACTTCTTTGAGCAGGTGAAGAGCAAGTACGTCATAGAGGACCTCCCTGCTGCCATTCCTAGTATACAACCGTCCTTTGACAAACCCCTTCCCAATCATGGTGTAGGTGAGCAGGTGAATTAAGGATTACGAGGGTATTTTAGGCTGGTTCCAGCCTCGTTGCAGTTACAATTAAAATTGTTTCAAAAACCATCATATACTGCATCCCTGCAAGCAAGACGCTTTTTATGGTTCAACTGCAATCCTGGTTCTGCTAACCGACACTACTTTATAATTGCAGGTCAGCAGCACTGGTCGGCAGACAGTCAGTTTCTTGTGACCATGAACGAAAATCAGCCTGGCACGGTCTGGATCTGGGATATGGTGCGTGGTGGGAAAGCTGAATGCTATGTGCCTTTGGCTCTCAAGATAGAAATGCAAAGAATTGCATTCCTATCTCCTTCATGATTGCTTACCTTGTACAGAAATTGCCCAATTACTGACAAATGCAGATATCACACTACGCTTTTCCTATTTTCAATGTGAGATCAAATGGAAAGTAAAAGATTTATATTACGCTTTGAACAAGGTGTCTCTTATTATTCAAAAATTCAATCATGCTTTCCGACATAAATAAATGCACACTGTTACTGTTGCCCCTTTTCCCGGTCAACTCCACGCAACAGCTTCATGTTCCTTCACAAATTTCCATCAGTGACCTGAACCCTCTACAACTTTTTGCCTGCAATTACTGATGTAGCCTGATCTAGCTGCTCCTTCCAGACATGAGCAAGAGATGTTATATAGCGCAGTTGCACGCAACTGAACAAGACCTTGCAGAGCTTTGTCTACTATCTCTGTTGTCGCAGGCAGCCATGGAGCTAAGCTCTGTTCTTAGCCATTCAACACCCATACGAGAGGCAAAGTGGGCACCCAATGTAAGCCACTGAGCTTGTTGTGGGTGCATATCATGCCCAGCTTAAATTGCACAGAGTGTAGGGGCAGTGAGAGATTGAGTGCGTAGTGTTCCCCTTGCTTCATCACGACCAAAAGAATACCTTCCAACTGCTGCTTCCACAGAGCTGTACTTTAGCCATGGTGGCTGGCAATGGCAGGATATACATGTGGACGCCTGCAGGGGCCTCCATTGTACACATCCCTCTGAAGAACTTCTTAGCACAAAGCCTTGTGTGGAACCCGAACAGCCACAACTTCATCCTGGCAGGTAGCCTTGCTGTGAGGCTGCTGTGTGCTTAGCTATTTGAACGCCTGCAAGCTCTGAGGTCCAGAACAGACCTTCGTTCATGTGGTCAGTAATAGTGGCGGTCAGTTATACTGTTATACTACTCCAGCTGGAGGGTCCAGCACCGAGGCACACATATTCCCTGTTTTCTCATTCCTTGAATTTCAAGTGGTACTCGCCTTAAATATGCTAGGTATTTGTAAATTGTAGACCTTGCATTGTTCCACCTGCTTAGCCATCAGCAAACGAAGGTAACTTTATAACAAACTCCACCATTTTGTCCACGTGCCTTATATGCAGATCCAGATGCTTTTTGCTGCGCGTACCTTGCTTCAGAACCTCAGGCGTGATGCTGCATAGGCAGTAGGGAGAATTGGCTAGATGCTGATATTATAATTCGTGGTGATCGTGCTTTGCATGCCAAGGTTATCGTGTTGTTAGTGCTTGCAGCACTGCAAGAAGAAGGAAAGACAGCTGGTAGCATAAACACTACCGGCATAGATTAGGTAAGGATGTTGCTTTGTGTCCTGCATCGCCCAGTGGATGCTGAGCCACACAACAGAGAAGAAACTTACACAGGTAGTGGTTAGGTTATGTAAACACTACCAGCATGGATTAGAAAGGATGTTGTTTTGTGTCCTGCACCACCCGATGGATGCAGAGACACACATCCTATCTGGTATCTGGAGAATTATAACCAGTGTTGTGCACATATGGCGTCAATCAGGAACGGCACCGTAAATTACGGTGCTTAAATGACGTCTACGTCACATAACCGTAATTAACAATGAAATTCATACTGACGGTGGGAAATCGTAAGTAACGGTGCAGCGTCAGGTACTCAGTGGCTCAGAGTGCCAACTCAAGCTCAAGGGGCGCTCTCAGCGCCCCAATTTCCCCACAAACAACATTTGCGATTTGCGATATAAATATGTCCTCCGGAAATCAAGCCTATAACGAAGGGCTTCTCAATGGGGATCAAGTGGTTGGAAGGCAGAGGTGTGCACATTGCCAGGAGAATTGCTCTAGTGTTTTTGAGGGTTGCATTTAACGTTATGCAGCACTGCACTGCATAACCGTTTTTTGCTTCCTTTAACACCCAAATTTCTGACAAAAAATACTCAAATTTCCTGACAGGAGATTTGAGGTTGTCGGGGGGGTAACAGAATCGGTTTGGATCGCTAGGGCCCTAAATTGCGCCGCGATGCCTGCATGGTTTCGGCTACTATTTACTTGGATAATTCAGAAAAGTGTCCGTTCTATAATTCTATTGCTTCGCTTTGTTTGGGAGCCAATGGTGGTGCTGGTTCTGAGGGGTGCGAGGGGGAGCATTTGGATGGAACGCGGCTGCATTGGCATCAGGACTCTTCTGCGAATTTCTTATGGTAATGCGTGGCTCCAGTGCTTCAGAATTCGCTTTAAAAAGGACCTGTCAGATCGTTGACAGGTCCCTCGGGTTGCTGGGGTCCGGAGTGAGCATTAGAAGGCAACGCAGCTGCATTGGCATCAGGAGTATATACAAAAATTTCCTGCATAATTCTTAATGCGATGCGCTGCTCCTGTGCTCCGGACTCAGCGTTGAGAGTTGAGAGGAGCTACCACATCGCTGAGTCACAGAGCGCAAATGCAAAATAGAAGCACACACCCACACCCCAAAAGAATAGAAAATTAGGGCGGCGAAGCCCTTCCAGTTGAAATGCCGCTTTAACCGCATTTCAACTGAAATATTTCGCCAGGAATTTTGCCAAAAATAAAAGAGGAACAATCATAATTAATAAATAACGGTGCGTTTCCAATAGGGTGATTAATGGTTAATTGAAATTATTAGAAATGAATTAATCGCGTTTTGCATTTCCAATGGGTGATTAATTTCCGTGATTAATCAATAAGGGCGCATTTACAATGGGTGGATTAACGGATTAATGGATTAACGAAAAATCATTAATCCACTTTTGCATTTACAACGGGTGGATTAACGGACGGATTAATGAATTAATGCGGATTAATTTGCATTAATCTCTATCCAGGGGGGGGGGTCGATAGAGGATTAATGGTGTGGATTAATGACATAAAGTGGCGTTGACCACTGTATAAAACGCCTTTCAATCTAAGTAAAGTCTGGGCTACATGGCCCTGGAACCTCGGCTCAACTTTGACCGCTTAACTTTGACCGCTCAACTTTGACCGCTCAACTTTGACCCAAACATGCGCTCTTCTGACTTCCTGCAGCCTGATTAATGGTTTTTAGTACATTGCTATGCTGGTTGGAGAGAAGGCAGCGAGAAGGGGGTGAGCAAAAGTGGCGGAAATCAAGCTGCATTGTAAATGTGCATGGATTAATGCTCGGATTATTGGTGTTCATTAATCCGGCCCTGGATTAATCGCCAATTAATCCAGAATCGTTGTAATTGCGCCATAAAAGGTGATGAATTCCGAATTAATTTTAACCAGGGGGGGGTGATTAATGATTAATTGTTTGTGATTAATTCCAGGTTTTCAGTAACTAAAAGCAGTCATGCAGCGCCTTAAAAGGCGGCTCTAGAGATAGTGACCCTGAATATACCCCACCAGTGCGTGAAACAAATAGGCCTCCCAGAGCAGTGCCTGCACAGCGTGATGCAAGCCCAGGCTTCTCTCTGCCTGGCATCCATCCGAACTTCCAGTGATTCCCAGGCATTCCTGGCAGTTAAATGGGACAAAATGGCATGATTGGTAAATGTAACTCCTGGTCAACACAGCTCGTTCAGTCTGGTCGTTCATATTAATTTACGAACAAATCACATTCACTGGAAACGCAACGTGATTAATTCAAGGGTGATTAATTCAGACGTGATTAATTCGAGTAATTAATTCGAGTAATTAATTCAGAATTAATCCCATCCTAATTTGGTGCAACTATCCGAAGAAATGGCCGTAAGTTTGGCCAATTGAAAGATATTAGTACGTACCCATGCGTGCTAGAATGCATTTACATGTGTCTATTGAAACCGCATTAGCGAAAGATGGTTACTCAAATAATACCTGCTGTATTATTTGATCCGTACAATTAAATAGTTAAATTTTAATATGCGAAGTTGGCGAATCGGCTGAAGCCGCGTCCGCAATCTCCACAAGATATGCGGACCTGCTGCATTGTGGTATTGATATCCCTGAGAAAACAAGGAGGGATTTCCGGTCAACGCCAGTAACCGCCCTGTAACTGCACGCATGCACACCCGCGCAAACACTCTTACACAGACACACACCCACACACCCACACGCACACACACACATACATATACACACACACACACATACAAGCAAACACACACACACACACACACACACACACACACACACACACACACACACACACACACACACACACACACACACACACCCACAACACACACACAAACACACACGCGCAC
>Ga0307942_1001172_pt1 | contig 20494 bp, 16 predicted proteins | sample OrgLakmetagen175_FD_201846 | JGI IMG/M metagenome (GOLD analysis project Ga0307942, IMG submission 201846) | Saline water microbial communities from Organic Lake, Antarctica - #175 | ecosystem: Environmental > Aquatic > Non-marine Saline and Alkaline > Saline | place: Antarctica: Organic Lake... | reverse complement strand
CATACTCTCTCTCACACACACACACACACACACATTCACACACACACACACACACACACACACACACACACACACACACACACACACACACACACACACACACACACACACGCATGCGCACACACACACACACACACACACACACACACACACACACACACACACACACACCAAAACACACACACACATACACACATACAAACACACACGCACACACGGTTGGCACACATACACACACTCACATACACCAACACGCGCAAAACACACACACACACACACACACACACACACATGCATGTATGCACACACAAACACAAACACGCACATACACGTACACACACACACATACACACACACACACACGCGTGCACACACACATACACGTGCACACACACATACACACACACTTACACGTGCACACACACACATACACACACACACATACACACACACATACACACACGCGCACACGCACACACGGTTGGCACACATACACACACTCACATACACTAACATGCGCAAAACACACACACATACACATACATGTATGCACACACATATACACACACGCACATACATGTACACACACACACACATCAACACATCAACACATACACTTGAAGACGTACCTACCCACCCGTTTTATCAGCATAACGTGGTGGATCCCTTTATCCTTCATCTTGTGTAGGAAGGAAGAAATATATAACCGAGATGAGGTGCTGGGCAGGTGAGCTGTAGATTGAATTATGAAGTTTTCTGCGTCTGAGTCAGCCGCAAAACGAACCACACTCCAAAAGCCTACCTTTCCTGCACCACATTGCCTTATCCTCATGTCCTTTTCCCAGCTGCTTGTCGAACCAAATTCATTGCACCCGCAGGGATGCTAGCTCAGTATTCCCCTCCCAAAAAACAGGGCCTGAGGGCGGGAACCCTTCTGCAGCGGCACTAGAAGGGATGCTGGGCACTCGTTCTTTCATCAGCCAAAGCGAGGTGATGCTCCAGTCTTATGCAGGGTGTCAAATGCAAGCTTATTCCTTTTGAAGCTCACAGTAATAAAGTTGTAATGTGACGCATGGTTCGGATAGCGTGCTTTGGCGATCCCAAGCAAATTTGCAGTATGTCAGCCTGGGCTGGACCGGCGTACTGTCTTTAACGTCTGGACAGTGCACGCTCCTGATTACTGAGGCCTAATGTTCAATGTACACCATCTTTCTCTCTTATCCATGTCGATAGCAGTTGCCTGCCTGCCTGCCTTATTTACCTGATCTATAATTCACCACATAGCTTTGATTCTGTGAGATGTAGCTTACTCTCTTCTGCTTGCCCGTTCGCACAGCTCGATGAAATTAAGACCGCGCGAGGTCAGACTGGGGACGAGGGAGGAGAGCTGTTGAGGCCACTGGCGGAAGTGCTTCGAGAAAACAAAGACCGCAAGCAGCAAGCTTTTGATGATCAGTGGAAGCAGATGAAGACGGGTGATCATTTGCTGTTTGCTCTCTCCTCATTTATGTGCTCCTTTCACACTATTGATGCCTATTTTGCCAAGGCTATGAGGCAAGTGTTTTCTAATTCTGATCGGAAACCGGCTCCTTATTCCTGCTTACCATCAGCTGCTATTATTAAAACGCATCTAACGCAGTAGGGCCAAGATGTTTGTTCCCTTTGCCTCACACGCTGCCCCTACAGGCAAAAATAAGCCTTTGGAGCCAGACGAGCTTGAATTTTTGGATGGCCTAGCAGAAGCAGAAGCAGCTCGATTAAAAGAAGCCAACCAAGTGGAACGCCAAGAATTGGACGAGTTTCGAACGGTAAATGCATGAAGAGCCAAGCTGTGGAATGAATGAGCTGGCCGCCTTTAGGATACTTAAGACAATACCGGGGAGTAGAAAGTCAAAATTGAGGTCATAGTGTTATTTCCGTTGCTTGAATGCAGATGCTGGCAGAGCAGGCTGCCGAAAGGGTTGCTACTGAGTTAGAGGCCCAAGCAGCTGTGATGCAGCGGCAACCTCCAAAGCAAGCCCACATAGGTCCCAAGGTGTGCAACAGCAGTGGTGGACCGATACCCTGGGTGTTTGGCAAATTACCTGGAAACTTTGTGGACTTGGTTCTGCTGCCTGTAGTGTGCAAACCAGGTTGGGTACAAGGGCTGTAATGTTTGGTCGGCATGATTTTTAATTTGCATGTGAAGTTCTAAGCTGGTCTAGCTAATTGGAGTCCTCATTGAGAGGTCTGTTTAGCATGGAAGTGGGGCGGGGGGGGGGATGGTCTGGCAAATTATCAGCAAACGATCTTAAGCTTGCATTTCATGAACTGTAACATGCAATATGCATAAAGGAAGAGAAGGAACATTGGCAAAGGTTTTGGTCGGATTTGTGCACGGCTTGGACAGCGCAAGGATGTGTGCAGACTAATCTTTGCCCAATAAAATGGTTGAACATGTCTTTGTGTTTCCAACGGATGGACGCAAGCTTGGAAGAGGAACATTTTATCCGTGCAGGGATCAAATAGGGTGGCGAGACTGGGGAGTGCATACCAAAGTTAGTTCACGCTTTCAGACTTTGTACGTATTCTTGTGGAAATTTTAGAGAGGCTGCAGTGCATTATGAAGCAAGCAAAGGAAATGTGTTAGGTTGGCACCCTTGCTAGTGCCATGATCAGCTCTTGTCAGCAAGGGATCAAAAACCTTCTTGGGTTTTCCATTCCTTTTGTTTTTTCAATCTGGTTAATCGCCCCTTCTTTTTAGCTGTTGTGAGCAATCGTTTTTGTCTGCAGATTTTTGGCTTTGTAACTTTGGCTTCGTAACTACCTTTTGATATACTTATGTGCAGGTTGAGCCCAAAAAACCTGCCAACCTTTACCCTCAGCCTAACTTGCGACCAGTATTCAAGGCTAAGCAACCACAAACGACAGCCCAAGGGAAAGGCCAGCAGCAGCAGGAGGGAGAGGAAGGTGACCAGGCACAGCCACATGCAAAGCGTACAAAGCTTGTGCTGGATGAGGTGGAAGGACATCAAGAAATTAGCAAGCAGCAAGCTGGAGATGAAGGAATTGGGGGTACAAGGCAAGGCACAGCAGAAGCTGACGGGGGATTGGCAGGGTTATTAGGTGGTTATGGTAGTGAGTCTGATTCAGACAGTTAGCTGTCTACTTTGCGGTACGAGCAGGCAAATGGGTGGCTGTGTTGGATTGTCTTAGTCTGTATTTAAATAGGTGTAGCAAACCCACCACAAGGAAACAAATCATGTCAGCCGTTTCATCTCAATTAGTTTTACAATACCCGGAACACGAGAAGAAGTAGATTTCCAATACTCAGTACTCGGTAAGTGACTCCTTTGGCTAATAGTTCAGGGTAGGAAGAAACGCTGCTAAAATGATCGGGTCTGGGGTCCATTATATGAACTAAATGCAGGACTTGTGCCATTTCGCTCCCTGCCAAAAAGCATGGGTACAGAAATGTGACACCTAATCCAAATATTCCTGCCAAAGAGGGGTCCAACTCCGATCCCTCATCAATCCAGACTTTCAGACCTTCTTTACCAAAACGTCGTAATTTTTACCCAGAACGCCCCTGTATTTCATTTTGCGCCTGGAAGGACCTCTTGAAAACCGACATCAATCTGACAGGGAATCCTGGCCAGCACACCTGTAGCACACCTGTAGTAAAGATACAGATAGATGATCTTCTGCACAAACTGAACGTGCAGAAATGCTTTGATGTGTCGGAATAAGAATCCTGACCACTTGAGAGTGGAAAAGTGTGCAGGTTCATTTGATCAATTAGCTTTCTGCTTTAGCAAGGAGCGCGTCCACACAGGTAGTAAGTCGCCAGTTCAAATAGCTGAGTGGATGTTGTGCCTTTTTTTAATAAGTTTTTTAGTTTAGTTTGGATTACAAAGGCCTCCAGCCTGGCATGGCTGCTCAACCTATAGGTCCCAACATATAAATCAATCAAAAAGATTGACAGCTGCACGAATAAATTTGTAAACTTCTGAGTTATGTCGAAAAACAAAACCTTTGATATCACCTTCAGAAATATTATCAAATAATTGGATGAACTGGTGCCGTAAATGTTCGGTACCGATACATGAAAAAATAACGTGTTTCTCATCTTGAATATAATCCCCGTTTTCACACAAATTGCAAACACGTGCACTCCTGTCCGGACTCCTGCCATATAAACCAGTTTCACACTTCAACCCATGTCTTCGAATCCGGAACCGAGCTACGTTCCTCATGACACTTTTGCTCAGAGTCATCTTCAAATACTCCGGCAAGACAAATGGTGCACGTGCATCACAAACCGGTCTCTCAGGCAAAGCAAACCATTTGTGATAAGCCACCACAGACTTTTTTTTAAAAGAGCAAGGATCTTATCCATGTGCCTCTCTCCAAACTGCCTGATGCCTGAATTTCAAGTCTCTGCGCAAATTAGAAGTATTCAGCTTCCTGCATTGTAATAAGTCACTTCTGTATACAGTGCCATTCTGCAAATCACCAAAAGCATCCTTCATCTGTCTAGTCCAACAATTAAAAGCACCAGAATTCCCAAGGGAAATATCTGCTTTCATAACATCGCGTAAAGTATTGCTGTTTGAATCAACCATCTTGTTCCAAAATTTGACAGCTTATTACCTGAACCAGTAAAATTGCAAGGGGTCCTGCGCGCATTCTCGAAGCACATACCAGTTTGCAGAAGTAGATTAAATTCCCATAATTCTCTTTAAAAACGCCATGTGTGCGACCTGCAAAGGGTTGCTGAAACCATTGTCATGCTTCAGAAATTGCGTAGACCGAATCTGACTGGCGTACATGCCAGCTGACAACGCATATGTCTTGAAAAGCCACAACATCGCATGAGGCCTGTCAGAAATCCTCTTTTCAATACCAAACTCTTTCACTCTACGTAAAGCTGCATTAAAAAGCCTCAAAGCATGGGTCGCAGCATGGTGTAAGTTCATGTGCTTATCAATTAACATTCCCAGGTAGGTAAAAGAATCTCTCTCTTCAAGCTCCTGATTGTAGAGACGAAAAACAGGAACTGCGGAATTTCGGTACGCATTAAAACTATGTAGGATTATTGCACATTTACTGTAAGTCCTTTCCTGGCAGCATACAATTCCCGTCGTCTCAACATTTTCTGCAATTGGACTGGGTCATTAGCTGTCAGGGTCAGGTCGTCAGCATAGAGCATGTGAGTTACCCTGAGCCCCTCAGTGCCAGTAACAGCACCCATAACTCTAGTCCCAAACTCATCATCCACATCATTGAAACATAGGGAAAAGAGGAGAGGAGATAAAGGACAACCTTGTTTTACACCTCTTAAAGGCACAGTGGAATTACCGGCACTGGTAGTTTTGGCACCATCAATCTAAAACATACTCGTCTCCATCGTACATTTGATTGATAACATTGACAAGGTGAGTGGGCATCTTGATATTATTTAAATGATCCCAAAGGTTTGGTCTGTCAATAGTGTCATACGCTTGTTTAAAATCAATAAAGGCCGTGTGAAGGTGGGAACAACCCTTTGGTTTCATCTGTTTGGCAGCGTGGACTAAGTGCCTTAAAATAAACATAGGCTGGATCGTGCTACGGTCTGGACAGAAGCCAAATTGCGTGTCAGGAACTTTTCAGTTCTTGACACACCAATTGGTCACTAGTTCTCTCAAAATGTTGGCGTAGAGTCTAAACAAAGTCCCGCTCACAGCCAACATGCGGTAGTTGTTGGGATCAAGCTTAGAGCCTTTTTTGTAAAGGGGGGAGATCTTGGCTTTTTTCCAACAAGCAGGAATACGTTTTTCACTCAAAGCAACGTGAAAGAGGTTGGCCAAGTAAGGGACAATCACATTTTTTATCTTTCTCATCACCTGGGTAAGCGTTTTTAATAAATATCACTCATTCATATTCTTAACAAAGGCTTCCTGCTCTTCCTACAAAAAGGGCTTTTGTCACTCATCCGCCTTACATCCTTCCCATATACATGTTTCTCAACCTGCCTCGTGATGTCATTCGCAGTACAGCTTAATTCAGACTTTGTGTTCACACCCTACGTTTTGAGACAGCGACATGGAATCAAAGTAACTCCCCCACCTGTGACCTGTGTGATACTGATGATATCTAAGATGAGCAGCATGTTCTTTTCCACTGCGTCAATCCCCACGTGATTTATCTCCGCAAGAAATATGCATCTGTTTTCCCCAACAGGAGCCCACAATGTGTCTACAATCTTAAGCCAGAACGTGTAACATGCATAAGTAAAGTATAATTTACTTATCGCATATTCATCCGGTTAACCATTTTGGGCCACTACGCTACATTTGGTATCGAAGCCGAGGTTCTCGGTTCGAGTCCTCCGGCCCGCAAAAACAGTGTTTTTGCGCACGCTTAACACTTCGCCGCATAACCTCAAAGTGGACTCCTTCTTAAATCGAAAGCCACTATCATGTAAAAACCGTACAGGTTTAGGCTGTTGTGATATGCTTACGAGGACGCAAGCACTTGAGGGTGGGGCGAATGTCATGCACAAGTAAAGTACAATTTACTTATCGCATAACATGCATAAGTAAAGTACAATTTACTTATCGCATATTCATCCGGTTAAACATTTTGGAATCTGGGGTCCTCATATGCACGCCGGACAAACCCAAGCACATCAGCCACCTCCAGTCCGGTGGGCAAATTATCCTTAGGAATACCGGTCACAGCATCCTCAGAAGGAGTATCAGGATCCCACGAGTCATTTGCCTCCTCGTGTTCCTCCCCCCCTGGAAATTTCTGTGTTTTGCTCAAAAGGAGACCCAGAAAGGTTATTGGCTGGCAGGGTTTCTTCTGGTTTTTTCCCTTTGCTTCGGGTTAGAACGCCCAGCAAGTGACAGGGTATTAACTTGGCGGTGCCCCTCCTCATTTTCCAATGGAGTTTGAGGGGGGTTGCAACTCAACGGGTCGGCCATGTTGTCCTTTCCCGGTCTATACAACCATTTAAAATTGAATTTTTGCAGATATTCCATCCATCGGCACTGCCGTCTTGACAGATTAGGTTGCGTGTCTAAGTGAACCAATGGATTGTGATCTGCTGAGTACTCGCAGAAGTACTCTAGTTCTTGGAGGCGAGTGCAACCGAACGTCAGTTAGTACTCTCTTGGCACAGCTTGCGCTGTGCTAACCATCCTTTTTATGCTTGTGCCTTAGATAGTTGGCAGCTTAGTTTTAAGCCCTTGCTCTCCTTGACTTCAGCAACTTGCTGCCCTTGGCCTGTTCCTTCCTGTTTTGTGTGGTTTTAGAGTGTCTGTTTCTCCTGCCCCTTTTTGTGTGGCAAGCTCAGTTTTTGTTGGCAGGTATGGGTGTCAACGGCCCAGATGTTTTTCTCGTTTCTCTGCTAGGAGGGCTCTTTTAGCTAGTTCAGTGTCTCTTGGTATTGGGCACAAGTGTAAAAATCCCCCTCCAGCAGTTCGGTGGACACGAGCCGGAATAGAACAGTGATAACAGTAAAAAGGGGGCCTTCCAGGTAGCAACGCCACACTTTGAGAGCGTGCACCACAGCCAACAACTCCTGCTCGCCTGTTGTATACCTCACCTCAGCCGGAATAAGCTTACGACTTTCATACGCTATGGGTCTGCCTTCTTGTAAAAGCACTGCACCCAACCCTTGAATGGAAGCATCGCAGCTTACTTCAAAAGGCTTAGAAAATTCTGGTAAAGCCAGTACCGGTGCATGAGTCAAGGCGTGCTAAACTTCTATGCTTTTTGGCAGTTTGCAGACCACACGTAGGGTACATCCTTTTTTGTGAGGTGAGTGAGCGGAGCAACCATTGTAGAAAAATTTGCAATAAATATTCAGAAAGATCTGAGAGGAGAGAGACTGTTTGGAACTGGCCAGTTTGAAACAACTGCTGTTTTTGAGGTGTCCACCTTAATACCATCGGCACCTACTACATGTCCCAGAAACTTTACTTCAGACAGCAAACTCACATTTGGAGAGCTTGACTCGGAAATCTTGGTTCTGCAAAATCTGCATGACTTGACGCAAATGTTTTGCGTGTTCTTCATGTGTTTTGCTGAAAACCAGGATGTCATCTATGCATGTAAACCACTACGCATTTACCAAGCAAGGGCCTGAAAATGTCGTTCATGGCAGCCTGAAAAGTTGCTGGAGCATTTGTCAGTCCAAAGCTCAACACTTTCAATTGGTAGTGCCCGAAGGGTGTTCTAAGCGCAGTTTTTGAAATATCCTCTTTTGGTATGCGATTTTGATGGTACCCAGATTGTAATCTAAGCTTGAGAGTACTTGAGCTCCTGAGAGAACGTCCAAAAGCTGGTCCGTGCGAGGCATTGGATATTTGTTCTTAACAGTAATTTTGTTAAGAGCTTTATAGTCAATGCACATCTGCAAAGAGCCATCTTTCTTTGTTACAAATAACACCGGTGCACCATACGGAGAAGAACTAGGCTCAATCAGGCCATTTTTCAGTAATTCCGTCACCTGTTTCTCCACTTCAGCCAGTTCTACAGGGCTTAGCCTATAAATTGGGCGGAAAGGAAGTTTATGTCCAGGTTCCAGAGGAATCGTATGTGCCGTGTTGCGCTCAGGAGGTAAAGTCTCTCTTGGTTTAAATACATCTGGGTATTCGCTCATTACGTGTTTTATTTCTTGAGGCAGTGAATCCGAGATCTCGCAAGGGGGCGTGGTGCCAGAATCAGATACTTTAATCACAAAAGATTTTGAAAACCCCTGCCGCTTAAGTCTATTAAGCTGGACTGCATTCAGCAAAAGTTTGTACACATCTGCTGAATTGGCGGTTTGTTTCTGATTGGGACCCACCGGCCTGATTGTGCGTCGAAGACCTTGCTTATAAAGAGAGCAGGTCTGAGACTCAAAATCCAAGATTGCCTTGCTCTTTCGAAGCCACGTACCCCCAAGAATCACGTCAAATTGCTGCGCCATGTCTAGGACGAAGCAATCAATTTCACTGACATGTCCTTGGATTCTTATTCGGACATTACACTTAGTTGTAGTTGAGGCCTGTTGACCATCAGCTAGGGCAACTAAGGATTTTGAAGGACGGTGGGCAAAACCGTGCGTCTGTGCAAGTTCAGCATCTATAAAGCAATGTGATGCTCCACTGTCTACTAAGATACTAGCTGGTGTGCCGCTGGCTGTGCCTTCGAAGGTCATTAGACAAGTGGTGTCTTTCTCTAAAGAATCTAACTTGGAGATAGCACCCTGAGTTGATACTTCATTATCTACCCAGAATGCATGTCCGGAAATACCAGGACACGACACCCTGTTCATGCCTTGAAGAAAACACCTCCATTTCGAAAACGAAGGATTGTTAGCCTGAACCAATACACTCAGCCGTGTAGGAGCAGAGGAGTTTGCTTTGCAAAACAAGAAATGCTGCACTGACTCTTGAAAATAAGAAGCAGTGGTGGCTAACAACACATCTTGCCCAGAAATGTCTGTGGCTAGAAAACCACCCAAACTGACGGGAGTGAAGTTTACGTCTGAAAAACAAGGACGCATGCAAACAAACCCACACTCATTAAAAACCTCAGAAACACAAAAGTTGACACTGCAATTATAAACAGGCCAGCTAATGTTTGGAGGTGGTGGCAAATGTTCGTGTTCTCCGTCTAGTTTGTCTTGCCATGACCACGGTCTAGCCTCCGTGGGATTTATTTCCCCATCCCCTTCTCAGTGAAAGCCCTGACAGCATTCTCTGCAGCCTCTTTGGCAAAAGCCGTCAGATCAAACCCACCGGGAACTGGCACATGATGAGCAGGTGCTCTGTGATCCGCTCCACCTCGTTTCTTAGGAGGGGGGGGTCCAGAGTGCTGTCCGCCTGGGCCACGCTTCCCCCCCCCAATCGCCGGGCGTCGGGAGTTGCCCTTCTGAGCGCGTGCAATTTGAAATAAATGCTGTCGGTCAGTGATCACCTTTCCTTTGACTGTAACATAAGGTTTGCACTGCGAGACAGCAACGTGAGGGGTAGAGATGTTTTTGAACTTTCTCGTGAAACGCGCATTGGTGTGGGGTTGAGGCATCAGATGTACCACTGGAGATTTCAACAGTGATGAGGTGATTGGCCAGTGCATCAAAGTCTGTCCACGCTTGACCCGTCCTTGGATCGGCACGTGCAGAGTTCTTTGTTTCTTTGTTAAGGTCATCGTACAAAAACATCAGTGCATCTTCTTGCTTTAGCCGGAGGACGTGACCCCAATTGTGTGATAAGCGAGCGCACATGCCTAATGTAGTCTTTTTACAGAGCTGTTGCCTTGCCTGGCGTTTTTCAGTTGCATGCGTGCTTTGCTGTGCTTATCAGGAGGTGCAAATGAGTCGCGCATGCACTTGCAAAAAGAATCCCATGTGACTTCACTCTCGGCGCGAGGCACTACAAAAGCTAGCCACGCTTTCTTAGCCTGGCCCCCCAAAAGCAAGAGCACCATCTTGGGCCACATTTCTTTTGGGGCCACTACGCTACAGAACGACAACAAGCTTTGTTTTTTTCATGAGCTAATTGCTTTTTATGAGCAAGCAAGCAGACGCACTTCTTGAGTGAGGCCTTTTTTGTAAACCTTGTAAGCTTAAGGTAAGGTCATCGCTATATATGCCTCTGGGGGACAACTGAGCGGAAGCTTAAGAAAAGCCTGAAACCATACCAAAAAAATACTAGAAAAAGACTCAGCCACAAAATAGGCCAATACTAAGTTGGTTCAAAAAAATCCTCAAACGAGTTGGGCTATCTTCATATTGAGGTGGGAAGACCAGCTGGCGGTGCTGTGTGCGGAGGCTACAAGATGTTCATGCGGACAGTCCAGCAAAATGTGTTCCTCATCCTGAACAGAGTGCCAGTCACACCTGTCACAGATCCTGAGCTCATAAGGCCTTCTATTCCTGTTATGACATTATTATGATAAACCTTAACAAAGTTGCGCTTCCCTGCTCAGGTTTTCCTCCCTCCCATAACCTCACGAGTCCTCCTTGACTTAGCTCTTGAGCTCCTCCCTTTATAACGGACGATTTATTGAATTGGGTATCTCTACATGGTAATTGGTAACAATAGCCGCAAGGTAGTCATTACTGCATTGCTCTCTGCCTACCAAAAGAATTAGAAGCCCAACAAACAATTTGCGCAAGTTGATGTGACTGTCAGATAAAATCACTGTCACTACATAGTATAAGACTCAGCACACTAATTAGTTTGTTTCTCAACTGTCAACCAACTAACTGCTCTCTCACACGATTCGTCGCTGCCACTGGTTGGGTGTGACATGACGGTTAAAGACCTATTCTGCGTCTCAACTGGTCGACCATGCCATTCTTGTAGCCACTTTGCTTTGCAGCTGCCTCTTCATCTCTTGCTACTCGGGCATACAGTTCAGCCACCTCCTGTCGTTTGTGAGCATCTCTCATCTCGTGGACTGCCTTCCTTGCATTCTGTGTGAAAACAAGCATTCAGGATATGAGCTTTACAAGTGAGTGCAGTTGCAGGGTCCTACTTGCCACTTGGAAAATGTCCTCAATCATAACATATGGCCAATAGTTCCGCTAGACCAGAGTAACTAGATCCGCCACAAATGCAAGAAGAGTTGCCTTTAACCGAACAGATTACCCTGCCAATCAACATTCCCTGGCTTTGAAACCAAGAGGCATCCAACCATACAAACGCAATAATAATTGGATTGAAACCAATAACTGTGCGGACACTTTTCATACCAAACAAGCAGACACACAACACAACAAGGCATAAAAACAACACAAGCTGTTGGTGCCTCGCTTACTAGGTCACCGCAAAACCCTCCACACAATCGCACTAGGAGCAACAGGCACCATTTGCAGAAGCCATACAATTAACCCACTCAGCTTTGAAGTGAAAAGTCTACATGCCAACAGATCCGCAACGAAAATCATTCAAATTAGACGCGACATCAAACGCAATATATGTGAGCAATACTCCTGGTGAGGTGCAGGCCTCTGCCTCCCAACCACCTGATACCCATTGAAAAGCCTTTGTCCAGGTGGGATGTAGTGTGGCTCTGCATCCATTGGGTGGTGCAGGACACAAAACAACATTTCTTCTATTCCATGTTGGTGGTGTTTACACCACCTTCCTTTTCTTTTCGGCTCAGGCCAATACATCTCACGCTAAGCTCTTTCGGGAAGAAGAATATGCTACATTGTCACCTTTGAATCTGTCTCAGCAAGCACTCGATGGCGCCTTTCTTGTACAGCAATGTCTTCGATAAGAGTGACCAATCCCAAATACTTCTCTTCTGCTGATCTGCAGGTTTGAACAGGTCCAATCAACAGGTGAGATCGTCAATAGGCCAGGAAGTTATTGTAGCAGGTCTTGTATTGGGTGACGGGCAGGCATTTGCCTGCAATCATGTCTGCATGCACTCAGATTCTTTCTGAATAGATTGTCAGGTTCCTACAACAGAGGCGTTTAAATGTGTAGACGGTGTAGTCACTAGTATCTTAAACTGTACAATATTTTGTGGTTGCGATGGACAACGACTGGTACCTAAACACTTTCAAAGCAAATCGCAGCATGTAGTATGCAGGCCTTGTAGTTCCTTTCTTAGCTAGTTTTTAGAAAGACAATATTAACTTCCAAAGCAACGTAAGTTTAATCAAGGTTTTATGGTTGGCTGCTTACTTGAGGCGCTTCAAATAGCCATGCCAATCAAGCATTGAGGGCAGGTGCCGCCCCTCTTGTCTCAGTGAGAGGATCTTGAGCTTCTCTGCCTCCAGCGCCTGCAACCATAGCAAGGAGGTTTTTTGGTGTGTTCAAGAGGTAGTACATTGGGAGAAAGCTGCATTCAATTTGTATAAGTGCATGCCTGAAAATCAGTGCCACCCATTCCTGTCGCTTGCAGCTTGCAGCTTCCATTGTAATGATTGCATGGTGGTGATTTCTCTGTTTGCATCTTAGGAAAGGCCATGGAGGCACTTGTTGGGCCCAGCATGTGATTTTAAACAAAGCTAATACTTTCACGCCACTTAACCCATGCACAGGGTGCTTTGACTGCTTGCATGTAAATCGTCTTCCCCTCACGCCACGGTGGAAAAGCACGTCCGAACCTTCATACAAACCTTATAAAAACCCCTACCATCATTGTATATCTCTTACACCATGGAGGAGCAATTCACACCCACCTGCATAAACGCATCCCTTATAGCCAGCTCTTGTCTGTTCATAGCACGCATACGGCGCGCCTTGTCAGAAGCCTTGAACTCTGCCTCCAAGCGCTGCAGTCGCAGCCGCTCGAATCGCTCAGTATGGGCCTGCAAGAATATAACTTACTGTTGTCTCCAATGCAACAGCACACAGTAGTCCAACCTCCGGAAGCTGAATGTATCTTTTTGCGTAAGCCACTATCTGCTGCAGTATCTTGCACACACTTTTCAAGTGGCTGAGGAGGTAGCAATCATATATAAGGACCTTAATTTGAAAATTGCACGCAACGTCTTTGCCAGTCAAAACACACTGAAATGGCCTTTTCAAAATCCTGCAGCGTCTGAGCTCAACAAAACGACGGAATCCCAAGCACCTCTGTTGCAGCTTCCTGCCTTTCCAACGCTCTCAATCTCTCATGAGTTGCTCGAATAAAATTTTCTAGTAGCTGCCCTTGAGCCTACCTGCCCACGCGCCTCATACAAGCTCAGCCCTTGCCGCTGTGCTGCATCGCGTCTGCTGCCAGCTGCCGTTTGCCGCAGCAGGGAAGCGGTTCTTGAAGCAATCCTCTTGTCTTCCTCACGAAGAGCAGCTGCAGCCAGCCGCACCTACAGAAGGGTAGGAGCATATGTTTGTGTTTGTATTTGCTTGCTTTTGCGTGCGTGTTTGCAATTTGTAGGGTAGGAACTGCCTCTGTCTTTGCAGCGTGCACAAATTTTGATAAGTGAATTTGTTTGCCTTTATGTTGTTTTCTGAAAAAGGAACATGAGGAGATCTTTGCCTAGTAGAGCGATGTCTGTTTGCAACTTATGCTCTAACATAATTTGTGGTGGGCCTTGTATTTCAAAAATGACATTGATGACATTCTTTATTCACTCTTTCTGCATGCATAAAAGTTGGCAAGCAATGTCTGAGAACACGTATTTTTTTGGCAATCACCCTGAGACATCCTTCCTCTCTAAACAGCTCGGTCAATTTGTCTATGCCTTTGTTCACATCTCGTTCTTTGTTCTTTATAATTTAAATGCATATAGGCTATTTAACTCAATTGCTCACCAATGATGATTTTCTTTAATGCATCATAACAAACCTGTACCGCAGCCTTGTTGCTGGACCCGTGCGCAAGCGTGTTCACGTACGCCTGTGTGCGTAATATTGGCAGATTTTGACACTTTTATGAGCGGCATACCAGCACTTGACACGTTTATGAGCAACATACCAGCAGCGGATGTAATGCTTGTTACACAAGCTTCGGGACGCAAATGCAAAAGGATGAGCTTCTATATTTCTTTCTTCAAAAATGGAGCTCCAAGGAGAGCAATCTCGCCCTTCCAGGCACGCTAAAGCAAAATGTGTGCATGTTGCAACTTTAAAAACCATCAAGTAAAAAATAAACCTGTCCTCACCAGTTTTGCCGCCAAAGCCCGGTTCAAAGCCAAGTGGTTGCTAGAGGCTGTGGAATCAAAGGCACCACCTTGAGCCTGCAAGGGATCAGCAAGGGAAGCATAAGAAGGGCTAGCATGCGGCGTAGGTTGCAAACACTCGTAGCAAAGTCAAATTCAGATGTCATGACACAAGTTTTATTCCTCTGTGCTTACCCATCAAAATTAAAAAAAACAATTTTGCCAAAGCTGTTCTTCCCTATATCCTAGTTTGTAACTCGGCTATACAAAGCCAGGCAAGCTTCCTCCAGCCAAACCAAATAACAGTAATTTGCTCAGATGGCTTCCCACGCATCGCACACCTTCACCCACTTCAGCCTGTACAGAACCACTACCTTCACCTCAGACCAATCATCCAGCCTCACCCTATGCAAACTCACCCTGTCACTCTTGCTCCTGTTGGTGTGAGGAGCTGTGAGCAAGCACGCCTGAGTCAGTGCTGCATTATAGCCAGCCGCTGCGCGCTGAGAGATTGGCCGCATGGTCTCGCCCTTTGGCTTTACCCTCTGACGCCCCAGCTGGGTGCTAGCTGCTGCGGCCGTTGGCTTGCGCCCCTGCTGCATAATGTTGCTGCGTTCGCTGCCTGTACTCTTTCTATCCCTTGCCACCCTCCCTCTTAGAAGAGCAACTGCAGCAGCAGCCAGCCTCTGCGCCTCGGCTGTCGTTTGCTCAAGTGTGGCTGCGTGGTGGCTGTGCTGAGGGTAGCAATTTGCATCCACCCCCTCTGCAGGTTTACCCTGTCGTGCACCCTGGCCTTGTCTGCCCTCTAGCCTCTGTGCATGGGCTCTCCCAGATTTTGAATCGACTTCATCCTCCTCCTCCTCTTCCTCTGCCTCTGCCTCCTCCTGATACCCACCCTGGCTGTCCATATCCCTGGATGCCTGTGCTACAGCGGCCCACCTGCCTGCTCCTATGGCACCATGGTCTTCTTCAGTAGCATTGCCCCCCCTTGGTCCTTGCGGCTGCTGCTGCTGCTCTACGGCCCAGCTTAGGGCTTGCAGGTGGGAGATGTCCTCCAGCATGGGCAAGAGCTCCTCCACCCCCCTCACTTCCCCTGCCTCGTGCTCTTCTCCCCTAGTCCCGCTATACACCCTCTCCCCCAATTTCTTTCTCCCCTTGCTCCCTTTTCCCCCCTGCAGCTTGCCCTTCTTTCGTGGCCTACTCACTACCACAGCACTTGGTCGAGCAAAGGGCTTTTTCTCTGACAACACTACGCTGCTGGTGTTGCCCTTGTCCTCCTCCCTGATGCCGTCTGTGCCCCTCTGGCCTTGCGCAACCTACACGTGCTCGTGTGGAGTGTAGCGTTTTTTGTACTTCCTTTTTCACGTGAAGGCCACGCAAGGGAGCAATGTCCTGTGATGAAATCAGCATTTAATGGCCGGAGAAATAAAGTCTGACAGTTGCTGGGAGTAATCTGCGTAGAGTGTTGTCATAAAGTTGAAGCTCTGGTTCCCGGATTTGACCAGCATGGATGTGCCATAAACCAAAGGCCTTAAAAAAATTATTAGCAAGGAAAAAAATATATTGTGCTCCTCTTACAGCGTTTTGATCAATGTACGCATTAAAAAATAAGGAAAAAGCCGGTCGTCTTTGTTTCCCGTGCTCACGTACAAGGACGAGTAGCGATCGAGGCGAACCGCCTTGTCTCTGCCCCACTCGTCCTTGTGACATACAAAATGCTCAAAGCTTCAGCTTCTTAGCATTTGCACTAGAGCGCGGAGGGAGCATTCAATGCCCCACTAGCGGTGATATTGCTGCGAAAGACGCAATTAGTGACAAGATAAATAAAAACTTTCACTTTTCCTCTTATTACAATCAAATGACGCAAAGGCTAGGCAACCTCAGGCACCACCATTTAAAAGTACAGAAGATCAGAGAAATCTGAAAAAGGAAGTACCAAAAACGCTACATTCCACACGAGCACGTGGCTCAAGTATGTACATTATCGCTAGCTCCCACTCATTTCCTACAGATCTTAGTTATGCATGAAGGTGCTTGCCATGTGTCCAGCCCTTACCTGCCCATATCCTGCCAAAGCAAGGCGCTGAAGCGCTTCTGCGGTACCACTACTACCTCCAGTGATCCTCTGCAGCAGCGTGCTTACGTAACCCAGTGCCCCTGGCTTGTCGTTATGCATGTGAGGAGGTGCCTGTGTGTGGTGCATCACAGTCAGCACCAAAGAAAGGCATGCTTGCCTAATGTTTGAGGAAATCGCCTAATTTGGATGTTCAGCTTTGCTGTGTACCGTGTCACCCCTGGACATTCATACTTCATAATGCATGTGCTTCGGTGCTTTGGATGCTGAACAAGCAGCACTCGGGGTTGTGTAACCTTAAAAAGCAAGTGATCCTACTGTTGAGGGCGCTATACTTTTGTAGCTGCCTTTTCTTAACCATTTGAGCGATCAAGACGGTTTGTTTCCTCCTCTTTAGCAGCACAACAAAAAATGTCCAAGAGCCCAAAATGCACTAGTGCTTTAAGGTAGCATTGCACCCACGCACACTGCACCAGCAGTAAGCAGCCCGCTGTGCTTGCTTCCAACTGTGCTCCTTAACGGGCACAAAATAGAGCAAATGCAAAGGACTCACCAAAGGCTCCTGTGCAGCATTTGCCTGAATGCTCTGCTGCTGTGGCTGATAATAGGCATGATCTGAATAACCTCTGTCAGCTATGTCAGGCACCGTTTCTTGTCTGTTGGCATTTGACTGTAAAGGCGCTGAGGAACGCTGCACAAATTGCTGTTCTTGCCGGTATGGCGGCTCCTGCTGCTGCATACAATAGTCCTTTGGGTGGGGCTGGTGAGGGTACTGCTCCTGCAAAAGTTGCTGCTGTTGTGGTTGGTACTGCTGCTGAGGGTACTGCTGCTGAGGATACGGCTGCCCCTGCTGCAGCACGCACTGCTGTTGCAAGTGCAGTTGTTCCTGCTGCTGCATGTAGAAGTCCTGTGAGTAGGGCTGATCCTGTTGTGAGAGTGGCTGCTGCGGCTCCTGTAGCTGCATGTGTTGTTGCTGTTGGCAATTCTGCTGATGTGAGGACAGCTGCTCCTGCTGCTGCAAAAAGAAGCCCTGCGGGTAGTCCTGCTGCACGTCATGCTTGTGTGGCTGCTGCTGCTGTCGCTGCTGTCCTTGTTTAGAGGTAGGCGGCTCCTGATGCCGTGTAGGTGACTCTTGAGGCAAAAGGAGCACGGGGCTGGAGCCCAATGAAGCAGCTGCCCTTTTCAAAGCTGCATAGTGTGCATCTTCGTCTTCCTTTGACGTTGGAACTGTTGTATTGCCTGTCAAAATGTGTGTTTGCAAGTGTTATGGAGCGCACATGTGGATGCATGCTTCCACTTTGACTCCCGCAATGTGCTTAAAAAAACTCATGTGTCTGTTCGCTGAGTGTGTGCTAGCACTTTTTGCTGAATCAATACATGTCGAAGGCATAATTAACACATGCACCTCTCACACATTGATCTGGAGGACTTGGCAATGTACATAACTGAAGCATATTCACACAAGCCACTTCTAAACGTAGACCCACACTATTAAGCACTTGCCTACATACCTGTCACTTTCCCTGTATCGTGTTGGGGCTGCTTCTGCCGTTGCTGCTGCTGGTGCTCCTGCTCCGGTTGCAAGGGCTGAGGAGATACAGTGGGGAAGGTGAGGCTAGCAGAGGAGCACGAGCTTGATGCTCCATCATCAGGATTGTTGTTGCAGCTGTGCTCGGAGGCTGTCGGAGAGGAGGAGCTTGAGCGACGTGGCTGGTCAGAAGAGCCAAATGTAGTTGACAAGGTGGGTGGCATGGAGTGAGGCACCTGCGTCGGTTTGTCAGCCTTACCCTCCCCTGTCCTTCCTTTCTCTCTGCTGCGTTGGCGCTGCTTTTGGCGAGGGGGAGTAGGCTTGTGGCCTTGAGGCAGCAGGCCAATGGCCTCAGAAAAGGAAATGTCTGGCTCTGGAATAATGTCTGGGAAGTAAAGGGACGTAACGACTCCGAAATCCCCTTGCCGTGGTGGTGTGGGTGTTGGTGCTGCTGCTGCCAAATGTAAGTGAGCAGGCAAGGCTGTGGATGTGGTAGATAGGTGTGCAGAGCCTTGTGTAGCTGCCACCGCTGCTGCCACAGCTGCCGCAGCTTGAATTATGCCGTTATGAGGATGATCTGCATTGTTTGCCAGTTGAGAAGCATAGCTTCACTGTCCAGGAATTGCAAGCGATGACCATTCCACATACAAAGCAACCTTTGCACGGGCCAGGACGCACAACATGCTATGTGAGGCAGAACAATCAAGTCACCAACACAAACGTGAGGCAGAACCGGTGCTGCGTGTGTGCTCTTGGTGTCCACAAGCACAACAATTGGGCTGGTGCTGGAATACTCTGATATGGCCAACTGCAAGTCTGTTCACATGTATGTGCCACTGCAAGCACAAACCCCAAACGGCAACGTTGCTGTCGCCTGTGCTCTTGGTGTGTATCATACATGTCATTTTTTGCACATGTTACCCTGCATGAAACGTGTCTAAAGTCCGTATGACACATTCCTGGCTCTCACCTGTGCACTGCTCTTGCATTGCCCTCCCACTGGCTCTATCTACTCTCTGGGAGGCTGCCACACAGATGCAGTATAGCAATGGAGCGCAGCAGCAGGAGCACTGCTGCGGGTCGCCGCCCTGGTTGACGCGATGAGAAGGCATCTGGCTAGGAATTGGTGGATGGTCCGTGGAAAGTGGAGTCGGCAGGGGTGGCGGCTGTGACGTTGCAACAGCAGGCACGTGGGTCCTTTCCTGTGAGTCACATGTCACAAATTGTCGTGCTTGCTGACTAATGTATGCAGTCAGAGACGTTGTGACTGTTTAATTCAATCAATACGTAACTGCTCGTAAGAGGAACCTCACAAACCTTTTTTTTGGCAGAGATCTGCCTCTTCGGCGCTCCCTCAGACCGTCGCTGCCGATGTTGGCCAAGTGCTTTACAGAGCTCTAGTAAGTCGAGCGTATCTGCCATGCTTCCGTTGCAGATGCGACGCCCTGGGAATGCATGTTTTTATGTAGCACTGTAGATCCCCTTTGACGCAACTCCTGTTGCTTAGTATGTCAAAACAATGGAGCTCGTGGAGGGAGGCCTCGTCAAATCCCTCATGCAAGTGAAACAAGAAAGAACAAAAGAAGCTCAATCGGATTGCAGATTGCAGAACAGGTTCCAGCGCAGAGTCGGTCAAAGCTTATTGTTTTTACAGCTGATGTGTACATGCCTGAGATGTGGGCAAGGTCCAGAAGCAGTTCACTGGCCAAGCACCCAACGGCCAGATCTATGTTTTGAGCTGCTGCTGCTGGTGATTGTGAGACCCGGTCAGCTCCTTTCACTCTGTGCTGGAGTACGGCTGCAAATGTGTGTGTGAGTGTGTGAGTGTGTGTGTGCGTGCGTACATCCAGATGCATAGTGTACATTTCTGTACTTGTTGTGAAGGGGAGCTACGTGAACGCGGGAATTTACCTTCGATGACATCCAGGAGTGTTGTGGGCTGAGCGCAAGTCTCGATCAAGTCAAGCAAAGTGGATACCTTTTTAAAGGCTTTGCCAGATAGCTGTAGGACGTCGCTGCACAAGTCACAAGCCTATGTGTGTGGGGGGGGGAGGGCGTATATGTGTTGTGTGTTTACTGTTTTGCGTGCACTTGCGTGTGTATGTGTGTATGCGTGTCTGTGTGTCTGTGTGCGTGCGTGCGTGCGTGTGTGTGTGTGTGTGTGTGTGTGTGTGTGTGTGTGTGTGTGAGTGTGTGTGAGCGTGTGAGCGTGTGTGTGTGTGTTTGTGTGTGTGTGTGTTTGTGTGTGTGTGTGTGTGTGTGTGTGTGTGTGTGTGTGTGTGTGTGTGTGTGTGTGTGCGAGAGTCTGTGTGTG
>Ga0307942_1001171_pt1 | contig 20495 bp, 19 predicted proteins | sample OrgLakmetagen175_FD_201846 | JGI IMG/M metagenome (GOLD analysis project Ga0307942, IMG submission 201846) | Saline water microbial communities from Organic Lake, Antarctica - #175 | ecosystem: Environmental > Aquatic > Non-marine Saline and Alkaline > Saline | place: Antarctica: Organic Lake... | reverse complement strand
GTAAAGTGGTAGGCCCAGTGCAGAGTGTCCTCAATGGAGGCACAGCCTTTGAAGCAATCACACACAGCCCGGCAGCTGTCACGTTCTTTGTAATGAGTGGGGTCGAGCACCTGTATGACGTGCTCATATCAACCCACATTGCGCAGGATTTCGCTGCATACGCTGACCCGTTGACCTCTGCGCTGGTGTACCGCCCTCACCTATTGAAGGGTGACTTACGCACACTTGCAAGCATATCACTCACACCCACTTCCAGGCAATCCTGGACGCACACGCAGGCCCAAACCTATTTTGTCTGCTGCACAACGCATGTAGTGAGTGACGAAGTACGTGGTGTCTCTAGCGATGATGTGCTTGAAGAGTTCTCAGATTGCTCTGAGTACTTTGAAGTAACCCCCAAGACGAAAAAGAAGTGGAACAGAGCAGATTTAGCTCTCAAGATGTCGTGCAAATTATCTTCCCAGGTAGACTCACTTGCACCACCGCAAAAGCCCAGCACCAACAAAAGGAAGGGCAAACACGAGATCCGACCTGGCCTGAACATGATGCACAAGTTCGCCAACGAAGATTCTGCCCAAGCCCAGATAAGTCACCTGGGTTGGTCAAATGCGTTCTTCCTACTTGCATTGATGTGCACAATTGGGGAGGTGGCAAGAATAAACCCCAATCCGCTACCACAAACTGGACGCACTTCACCACTAGTTGTATTGGAGAGTACGTGGTCACGAGCCACGTGCCACGTGCCTCACTACTGTAAATTCCACACTTCCCGATGGCACAGCTACAGCTGTCATGTCTGACGATATGTGTAAAGATGAGGAATTGGGAGTCATATGGGGAAATCACCCCCAGACCTCCAGCTCTCAAAGAGCAGCCTTTTGGAAGGCTGTGTCTGATAAGAAAGATAGTGCTCTTGCGTATGATGTCAGTAAATTGGGGACGTATAAGGGAGCAGTGGGATCTTATGATATTCCACTTTTGCATCGCTATCCTATCATGGCCAAGAGGAGACGCAAGTCACCGCTAGAGACACAAATACAGGAGGAGGAGTGCGAAGAGTTGAAAAAAGTAGGGCTCATAATCCCAGCTCCAACTAATTGCCAGTACGCAAGTGAATGTGTATTACCAGTAAAAAAAGATGCAGACGGCAACTATACTGATAGGCGGTTCTGTGTGGACTACAGAGAAATCAACTCTGCCACCGAAGCAGACAAGTATGGACTGCACCGTCCAGAGCAAATCTTCAAAGACATAGAAGGGAATGGGTTTTTCACTAAAATGGAGAGCTGGTTTCCATCAAATAGAAGTAAAAAGGAAGATCAACCAAAAACAGCGTTCTGGTGGAAAAACCAAATATATATGTATACGCGTATGCCATTTGGGTTGCGCAACGCGACCGCTCATTTCCAAAGGGTTATGGATCATGAAATTTGTAAAGCAGGTTTACAGAAGAACTGTGCCTCGTTCGTAGATGACATACTAATTCATAGCAAAACTGCTGATGAGCACTTAAAGCACTTCAAACAAGTGCTAGAAATGCTAATAGAATGTGGTTTGAAAACTCATCCTGACAAGACTGTAATCTGTGCTAACGTTGTAGAATTTTTGGGGCATAACGTGAGCGAATTGGGCTTGCCTCCTAGCGAAGCAAAAGTTGCGGCAGTACGCAATCTCAAACCACCTACTAACGTGTCTGAGATGCGTAGCGTGCTTGGATATATATGATATTCTAGGTGTTACATACCAAACTACAGTAAGATAGCAGCCCCACTTAATGGTCTGTTGAAGAAAAATTTGACGTGGGAATGGGGTGGTGAACAACAGACTGCATTTGATAGGTTAAAGAAAGAACTGTGTACACAAGGGAAGGTGCTGAGGCATCAGGACCCAAACAGGCCTCTCATATTGCATACGGATTGGTCAGATGTGGGAATAGGAGCAGTACTAGGACAATTTGATGACAATGGAAATGAATACATGATAACTTGCATCAGCAGGTCACTGAATGTGCACGAAAAGAACTATGGTTCACCACAAGGGGAGATGTTAGCGGCTGTATGGGCGATTAAAACGTTTCACACGAACCTGCATGGAGAAAAGTTTACACTGGTCACCGATCACCAACTGCTAACGTACTTGATGACTAAGAATGACCTTGTGGCGGGCCATCACTCTCCAGCAGTATACCTTCGATGTGGTACACCGGCCCGGGTGTACAACCTTACAGCACCTGTATGACCTGTGCCCAATAACTGACTTTGCTGACACGTTTGCTCCCTCGAAGGGTGACATGGTTTCCATCTGCACTGACACACCCATCACTTCAGAAATGTCAGCAGTTTGCATGCACACGAGTTCACAGGTATACACACCCACTCTCATCCACAAAAATCTGCGAGTAGATGCGGAAATTACCAGCAAAGCGGGGGTACTGCCATGTCTCAATGCCTCATTCCTTGCTGGCAACACCACGCTACCTCCCGCAGAATTTCTGCAAGAGACTGAAATGCAGAGAACCTCGGCGCACGAGAAGTGTTACGGACCCAGTGACGTCTGGCTAGACACCCAGGTCCTTTATTACCTCAGAAAGGGGAGTACCGCTGCTGACTTGCCTAGTCATGACATTAGAAGGGTGGAGAGCTAGAAATTACCTGATGCATGAAGATAAGCTGTTCAGACTGTTTGACAATGGAGAGAGGAAAAAAGTACCCCACCGCATGCAAGAGCAGAGATAGTGCGTTATATGCATGAGCAACATGGACACTTTGGTAGTAGACGCACTGTGAATCTTATGTACCCTAACTTCTTTTGGGCTAACATGGGAAGGGATGTGAAAGAGTTTGTCAGTCGCTGTAGCTTATGTGACAGTCAACACCACCTTCAATGCTATTGCCAAGCAGCTGAATTCTTTGCCGATACTTGGGTTATTCTATAGGTGAGGAGTAGACCTGGCTGGTCCCTTGAACCCCACAAGTTCTGCTGGCCGCCACAAGTATGTCATGGTGACCATCGAGCACTTCACGAAGTTGATGGACGTCACACCCATAGCAGATAAGTCTGCTGCTACAACGGCCCAAGTGTTCCTGGAAAAAGTTTTGTGCCGTTTTGGTAGCTGTGCGGAAGTAATTACGGATGGTGGCACTGAGTTTGCTGGAGAATTCGATGAGTTGTTGAAAATGAGTCTGATAGACCATAGACGTACTGCGCCCAATCACCCCCAAGCAGATGGTCTTGCAGAGAGAGCAGTGCAGACAATTAAGCGTGCACTGAAGAAGTTCTGTGAAGAAAGTCAAACACCCAAACTATGGGATAAGACTATGCCCTGGCTTGTTTTTGGCTACAATTGCAGTCATCAAGCATCCACTAGGATGTCGCCATACTTCATGTTATATGCAAGGCACCCAGTAATTCCTCCTGCCCAGGTGCACAATTTCACCTTGCCCATTGATTTAGATAACGTGGAAGAGTCGGTGAAAAGTGTTTTGTATCGTGCCAAGATAGCTGAGAAAGCAGGAATAATTGCAGGTGAGAACTTGAAGATTGCTCAGCATAGGGATACGTTGCGTTACGCGACTATCAGAGGAGGGGGGTATCTGCCCAGTGTGAGGCAGTTTTCAGTGGGTGATTTTGTGTACTTGAGGAGAAGGGTAATGGCAAGCACAATACAGATAATGGCTAAGAAAGAGATATATCGAGTGAAGAGTGTGCATGATAATGGCTCAGTGTTGTTGCAAGGGAAGTGTGGCGTGACGATGCTCAATAATGTGTGCAATGTGGCACCATGTCACCTCACTGATATCTATCCGACCACAGATCATACACTGGCAAGACCATATATTAATTTAGCGTGTGAAGTGTGCTCGTTTATGGATGAAGAATAGTGCATGCTATTGTGTGATGGTTGTGGAACAGGCTGGCATACCATGTGCCTGACGCCCAAGTTGACGAGCATTCCTAGAGGAGACTGGCTGTGCCCACGATGTGTATCAGATGGTGTGACTATTGCTGATCTGAGAGTTGTAAGAGCACCGATCACGCCTCAGCCAGGCCCATTGCTCAGAGGCAAACCAGTTCCCTTGTTTCAAGATGCGACACACAGGCGCCGAAGACAAGAGCTACACGCATTTGATGGGCGCACTATTGCGAGCAAAACCCGCCATGGTTTTATTGAAGAATGGTTTTAAGCCAGGGTCGAGTCTCTCTCGAGCAAAGGCTGGGAACTGCACTACAGACTGCAATTCTCCTGATACTCACTACTTTCTTTTTCCTTTGGTGGAGGAGTTTTACAGTACCCGGTACCAAAGTGGCTCCTTTTCCTTGATTAATGTGGGGAGCAACTCACATGCACACAATCTCATGTGTCAAGTGTGCACCATCGCCGTGTGTACCGTGACACATTCGTCTGCTTGCATGCCATTTTTTTGCAGGGTCAGGATTCACGGCGCCCTCTTGTGATTGGGGTTGGGGCTTCCAGCTGGCTTCCCCCCACAAAGGGAGTCACCAAGCAGGCAGCTCCCACCAAGCTGCGCCAAGCCCTGACCCGTGGTGTGCTGCGTGGGTCTGGTGGCACCCAACACCGGTCGGTGGTCGGTCATGGTTAAGGACTTAAACGAGTACCGCACCACCGTCTGCTGCAGCAAGTGTGGAGGACGAACAACTGCGCCACTTGTGTGTGACTATCGCACACACAGGCACAGGAAGTCCACGCGGCTCCGTGAGTGCCCAGCATGCAAACAGCGGGAGCAAGGGGTTGAGGGTGGGGCAGCACAAGCGGAGGGTGGGGAGGAAGGGGTAGCACAAGCTGGGTTTGGTGAGGGAGGGGCTCAAGTGGAGGAAGGGGACCATGCAGCAGTCCTGGCACAGAGCGCAAGTGTGAAGAAAACACAGCCTGCGTTCCAGATGCACAGAGACCTAAATGCGGTATGGAACCTATGGAATGTTTTGGCTGCGGAGTATGCTAGGCTACCTAGGCCAGCATATTTGACACAGCCTCCAGCTGCATAGCTGCCAGTAGCACGCTGTTACGAATAGACAAGCCACGCTGTAGCCTTGGTTAAAAGTGTAGGGGTAGATAGGAGGTGATACTCTATCTACGGTTTCACAAGAATCCAGATACAATTGAGTCAGATGAACTTGTATACTTGTGCCCTGATGTATTGGAAATGTAAGCTGACGTGCTGTGCAAGTTCCCTTATCTTGGAATAACTATGTCAACACGCAGTGCATTCAGCTCTCTGTCCTCATCAGGATCATGATCATTTTTGGTTGGGCTGGATGTGAATTATAATTTACAATCTTAGTGGAAAAGTTCGTGGCATCAGAACAAGAGCTGCTTTCATCCTCTTTAAGCTTAAAAGCATCCACCCCAAATTACATAACTCCAAATTACAAAAATCTGAGCCTGCAAATGATCTCACAGAATTGTGGAGTGCAAACTGTTGGCCATTTATGGTGCTTTTAAGGGGCCCAGGACTGACCTGTCATATGAGGGTGATCAACCTACCCAACACCAAATTGGCCAAAATACACAAATCTGAGCTTGCAGATGTTCTCAATACACCCTTAATACCCTACACACAAAATTTCAGATAGTTCCTTGAAGTTTCATTTTTGGGCCTGGGAGCTCAAGTTTCGCTAGTGCCGAACCCAGGTACCGCCGGGCGGGTGTGTTTTCCACTTTAAGAATATCAATCGAGTCAGTGAAATCTACTGATTCACACAAAAAAGAATCAACAGCTGAGGTGCAGCATCCAGAAAGCGCCCCTCTGGTGTGATTTTGGTCGTCGCCCCAAATTAACCGTGCGTAGGACCATCAGAAGAATACAGTTCAGACCGTAAATAACAGGTTGGAATCTGAATTAAAAGGCCCGAGTCCACGCAAACCGTGAAAAAAATGGCAACTTCTCGTATGCGGGAGGAGTCGCAGTCAGTTGTATTGGAAAATTAATTACATTTACAGCAAAAATGATGGATGCTTTATGTTCACAAGACATGCTTGCATTGATCTCGAAGGTTGCTCCCTCCACCAGGAAATGTGATGAGCTGGCCCAGGAGAAGCTGCACGTGGCACGTACTAGGTGTGGAAACTCTGGGCACGCTCTCTCCCAGTGATAAGGAGTGGATGCCCCAGTCAAACGTGTCTCAGCAACACAGAACACGCGCCTGCAGATACCTGGAGATGCAGCTCCTGCTGCAGGAGACCAATGCTTTGAGCAGAAATAAGTCAATCGACAAGGCTCAAGCTGCCTCCCTTCACCAAGCAATCCAGGTGCGGTCAGGTTCTGCGTTTGGTGCAGAAAGGATGCTACCTCTTTCCTTTTGAGTGTAAGCACCCCCCGTTAATCGCCATTGCAGGTTGCTCGTACAACTCAGATGCTTGAACTTCCAAATTGTATAACGGAAGACAAAGAAGCTGGAACCACGCTAGGCTTGCAGGGTGAGTGTGCACGTACACACACATGCACACACACACACACACACAGACACACACACACGTGCACACACACACACGCATAAGCATACATACACACACACAGACACACAAACACACATAAACTAGCATACTCATACGTGCACACAGGTACACACAGGTACACACACACACATATGTTGCCCCTCCATGGAATTGATTTACCGTCCCTAATAGATGGCGCCCAATCTAAAATAGACAACAAGTACTCGACTTCAATATTTATTACGCATTTGTGCAGGGGGTGCTGTTACTCATTACCTTGGTGTTCTTCCGAGCACTGTGCTTGCCCAACGCTTAGGTCCTCAATTCTCACAGGTGTGTGTGTGTGTGTTTGTGTGTGTTTGTGTATGTGTGTTTGTGTGTGTGTGCGCGCAAGTGCGTATGAGTGTGTTCTTTTGATATCTTTCATATGGTGACAGAGGTTTTGTATGCCTAATTGTCATGATATCATGATACCTTACTGCTGCACGTCTCTTGTTGTCTGTTTGTTGTGGTACCCTTATTCCTTGCTGCATGCGCTCTGAATTTCCAAAGGGAACAATATGGCAAAACTGAGCATAATGCTTAGCTGCTAGTAAGCAGGCAAAGGCTTGAAACCCTGCACAACAAACAGGTTAGGTTTTGGCCTAGAAGGAGGGATGGACACGTCAAACACGAGCAGTCGCAATGCTTTTACAGTATGCTGGGTCTGCTTCTTGATCAGGGATCGTGGGATTAAGCAAGCTTTTTGCTGCAGTGTTGGTGGTCACAGGCTCTCATATGCTGCTGTGAATATAATCGTAATGAGAGGCTTTGTACTACAAACCTGTGTCGCTGTACCTTTCCATTTTTTGATGTGGAAGATGCAGCTCTCAGGTACCTCCTAAGTGACTCCCATTCCTGATGATTAGTAGCTTTAACAACAGTCAGGAGTGATTGCACGGCCTGCGTATGCAGTTTTTGTGAATCTTTATATATTTTCTATTTCAGCAATGGATCCCGTATATCTCAGATCCAGCCTCCACCTTTCATGTGTCTGCATCAAAGAGACAGCCGACACCTGGGTGACAAGGCCTATTAAAAGAAACGGTGCAGCCTCTGCCTCTCATATGTCTGCATCATAACACAGCCAACGACTGGGTGACAGACTGGTAAAAGGAAAGGTACAGCCCCTGCCTTTCATGTTTCTGCATCATAACACAGCCGGCGACTGTGTGACAAAGTCTGGTAAAAGATACTGTGCAGCCTAAGCCCAAACCCTACTCTAAAACCTTACAAATACATAAGTCGTAAGGTGACTCATTGTAACGTTACAACATTATACAAGAAATGGAACGTTTTCTTGTCCTTACATCTTGAGTCTTGAGCGATCCTTTTTCTTGCGCCGCTACAGATATAGAAATTTGACTTCTGGATCAGTCAAATGTGCACTGCGGCAAGGTGGAAAGGAGGGGGAGAACTAGGACGAAAGGTATACATTTGATTTCCCAGAGCATGTCACATCTCCTTTACGTGCTCCTGCACACAAGTGCAGCCCCGGTCTGCACACATCACGTCTTAACTCTCACTTGACTGTGCGCCTGTACACAGGTGACATGGTGACTTTTTTGTACCACAGTTCATATCTTGATGTGATGCTGTACTCAGGTGCAGTGCATGCCGCAGATGCATCTCCATCTCCGCCCATAAGTGTTTCATCCCACGTCCTTCACCTTGACGTGATGCTGTACGCAGGTGCAACGCATGCCGAAGATGCATCTCCATCTCCGTCCATAAAATTTTAATTCTACGGCTCGTACCTTGACGTGATGCTGTACGCAGGTGAAGTGCATGCAGCAGGTGCTCCCGCAAATAGAAACCGGCCTCGCTTCTCAGGTGAGCTTCAGTGAAGAAGGTAAAAAGAAAGAAGCTAAGAAAGAAGAGGAAGACCGGCTTTGGAAACCACTCCCGCACTAAATAAGAAACAGGAACCACTCATGTAAATGAGTTCCAAATTTGCGACTGACTGTGGTAGAGGAGCCACTCATGTAAATGAGTTTCAAATTTGCCTCCACTACCTTATTCTGTTCAGGGGAAGTAAGTTTAGAACAAAAGGGCTGCAGTCTTAGCCTTTTGTGAATGTAACTTTACAGCATGCGTATTCATAAAAAAGACAACCTTTTGATTTAACTTTTGTGATTGAGATATCTTTAGATCTGGGAAGATTACAGACTAATTTTGGAGCCAGCTCTCAATGAGAGTTGGCAGCAGTGCTGGAAAGGGCGCGTCTGGTTATGTATGGACAGGTTTAGCAGCGTAATTAATAGGGCGTAAATGGAGCCTGGATGTAAACTTCTTGGATTTAGGCACTTGTTTTTTAAGGTCCAGAAAACACAGTGTCCTCCTTTAGATTGCAAACGTTTTGGTGTATGTGCATCTGTGCTCTTGTGTATGTGTGTGTGTGTGCGCTCATGCATGTGTATGCGCATGTGTATATGAGTTTGTTTGCAAGCATGTGTGCGTATGTGTGTGAGTGTGTTTGTGTGTATGTGTATGTTTGTGTGAGCTTCTGTGTATGCATGTATGTGTGCGCACATGCTTTATGGATTGACCAATGCCCAACCATGTCTGCAAGTGCCAGTCATGCCGTCTTATTACAAATAACAACTGTGGTCTGGAGCTTATCAGAAGCTGCGTGTTGGGTGGTATGATAGAGGGAGAGAGAGAGAGAGAGAGAGAGAGAGAGAGAAAAGATGTGTATATATAACATATATATAGAGATATTTAGTACCAATGCAGGAGGGTATAGGAAGCATAACTTCTGGACGGCACGTGTAAAATCGATTGATCGGTAATTATAATCCTGACGTCGAGAGCTATTGATTGGTATATAAATGAGTCGAATCCGGGAGGGGGGGGGAAGGGTAACCTATGTGGTTTTTTGGGGGGGGGGGTTCTCCAGTTTTTTTCTGGGCCACTTCCACGGAATTTTAAACAGATAATCAGAATCCTCAGCTCAAGCCCAGACGATTGCCACCCTTTTTAAGCAGATTGAGAAAAGGGGGGGTCTGTGGACATGGGTGCAGGCTGCGGGGTGAGTTAAGCCAATGGAGCAGCAATCACTCCAAACTTCCAGGATTGTGCCAGCATGAGATAGTTAGTGATTAGATTAGATTAGATTACAAAGGACCGACAGCCACTAAGTTGGGCTGATGGGTCTGGTGCTGGTACCTTCCAGCACACTGTAAACAGACTGTAACGGAAAAAAGGAAATAGCTATTGAAGTTCGAGTTGAGATGTGCAAGGCAAAGCCTAAGGCAAAATAAGAATGACATGCATATACCACGACATAACAGTTCAGGCATGTTCACTGAACACCAGAACTGTATAATTCAAGAGGGTGATGGCAGTGCACTGAGAGACCCACGACTGTTAAAGAACAGTCATACCAGCATGTTTGTTCAAAGGAAAGCATGCAGGGAGTCTTTCTATAAGGCAAGTAGTTTGAGCCCCATTCTGGCCTAGCTGATTGTCTCATGCTCATGAAGTAGCCATCTCAGCCCACAGTTCCCAGGTGTGTTCAAGCCACAGCATGCTTACAAGCAAACACTACAAGTGTTCTCCAGGGTGCTCCTCAGCAAAACGGCACCACGATATACAGCACAGACTCATGTGGAAAGTTTTTATAGATAGTCAGTGAAGTTATGAAGAAATGGAAGCAATGAGGGGCTGTGCAAGCAAGTTGTGGTTGCCTGGTAGTTCATGTGTGCATGGGCGTCCGTATCTCAGTGTTTGCCCCATAACTTTGCAACACTTCAATTATAGGTCTTGGTGAGTATGCAGATGGATGCAGAATTTAAAAAGGAGCAAATTGGTACCCTCTTTTGCCTGGGGGGGGCACTGAAAGGGGGTTTTGGGGGGTGGGTTGTCCCTCAGGGGTGTCCACCCCAAAAAGTATATGTGCCTTCCAAAAAAAACTCCTGACCAACGGCAGTTTTCCCTGGCCTTATACGAGTGAAATTGATGCCTCAAGGCAGGTATTTCACACAGCAAGTACATTTTCATAGTCTTGTTGATATTGCCATGTCGTCACTGCAATCCCGTGCTACTCCAGCTAGAAACCTCTTATGATATCCATTATCATTATGCCATCTTACAATCAGCAGTTTCGGCCTTTTTTCAATTCTGTTGAACACACGCGTACATACACAAGCACACACACACACATGCACATGCACATGCAGACACGCAAATGCACATACATTCACACAGGTTGCGTGCCTTGCAGCAGCTCTTTGTACATCAGCACCCACAGAATCTCAAGCAATTAGTTCACCAAAAGTGGCTGTGCAACCCCAAGAGATGAATTCCCTTTTGGCTGTTGTGCCTGAGCGGCGTAAGAAGCTGGACATGCACAAGTCAGCCACACACGCGGCATTAGCCAGGTATTTGAGGCGCAATTAATGCAGCGGACACAGAAAGTGCACATAAGCATACAGGCACACTCACAACACCTTTGCACACACACACACACACACACTCCCACACACACACACACACACACACACACACACACACATACACACACACACATACACACACACAATTCCAACACACAACACACACAACACAACACATACGTACACGCATACAGGCAACTGAGTCTAGCTGTGCAAATGCTTGATCTCCTGTCCCAACTTAGTGATGAGCTGCAACAGTTTGCCCAGCGGCACATACTGGAGAAGCAGCAAGCGTTGGACCAGGTCAGGAGTGGAGGGGAGGCAGGCAGAGTGTGCTGCTGTGTGCATGCTGGTTTGAAACTTGTGTTAGGAGCAGGCAGTGGAGAAGCAGCAAGCGGTGGACCAGGTCAGTGGAGGGGAGGCAGGCAGGGTGTGCTGCTGTGTGCATGCTGGTTTGGAACTTGTGTTAGGAGCAGGCAGTGGAGAAGCAGCAAGCGGTGGACCAGGTCAGTGGAGGAGAGGCAGGCAGGGTGTGCTGCTGTGTGCATACTGGTCCCCAGTGTCTGTCCCCAAGGAACCCGTAATAGAAATGTGTGATGGAGAAGCAGGAAGTGCCAAAGCCATACCACTTAGAAAGACAAGCCGGGCATCGCAACATAAGATTGGATGTTTCTGGTACAAAGCACGAGCCGCACTACATCCCGCGCACCACATGCTGCTAAGGAAGCATTGTGTTGTTAAAGAAGCCATGCGCCTCATCAGCTGAATGTTTGGTGTGCAGTGCAAATGTGCCTACCTGCTCACCTTTGCCTAACTGTTTGTGCTTTCCGCTTTGGTGTTGTTGCTTCCCCCTGACCCTCTATCATCATCGTTGTTAGTGCATGATGGCTTTCAATAAATTACACTAAGAATTGAGTGTGTCTGAACCTGTAAAGAAATTAATGCATGAAGGGAAGACCCCTCACAATTAATTAATTGAGATAGACTTCATGCCAGAGCATATAAGGGAGGGTTGGACAGAATCCATGTGTATTGCGCAAATCAAGGAATACTTATTACCTGAGATGTTAACAAAAATGTGGTTCGTCTTCAATTAGATTTGGCAATGCTGGTTTTACAGTTGGCAACCAAGAAGTTTTTATTCAGCAAACTCTGTATGTGCATCCTTTCCTTGCACCGCAGTTCAGAGTCCAGTTGGCAACGGAGCACTGCCGTTCTCTGTGCCACAAGCTTCAGGTACGCAACACTTGTGTGGCTTCTCACTTAGGTACTTTGAGCCTTTTCAGTCTTCGTATCTAGTAAATAGCAAGGCACCCACACTAGTTTTGCTTACATACTTTGCTGCAAGTTGAAGGCAGGTTCTGGGCATGCACGCACGCGTACAAGAGAAAGCAACATAGCTGTATTTGAGGCCTTTTCAATCCATGGCAAGGAGGTCAAACCGTCTATAGCACTGTTGCTGTACCTTGCGTACGTGCATGCGTGCTCAATGTTGTGCACAACTGATTAATTTATAGCTCCTTGTGGTTCTGTTGCTGTCTCTTGCCCATGTGCGTGCGTACAACCGATCAGCACTTTCTGTCATTCCTATTGGTTCATTTGATCTCTGGCGTGGCATGCTTATGCTGGTGCAAAAAAGCGTTAGCATAATGTGTGACGCATGCGTGTTCCACTAGTTGAGACTGTTGAGACTTGCGTACTACTTGCAACGATGCATGCACAGGTTGTTGAGCTGCAAATAGACTCCTCCGTATATACACAAGATTCGCTCGCTGCCTTATCAAAGGTATGTTAGCTAGGTATGTCCGCGCTTTCTGGATGCAGAGCTAAATCCCCCGCCTTTTTGATGTCGCGATGCTATGAATATTGAAAACAACTGATCAACGGCTTTGACCACTGCAGCCAAACATGTCTTATTTAGAACACATACCAACATCCCACTAAAAGTAAGTGCCCTGGCAGTGGAAGTGTACCTCATACTACTTCATAAAGGGAGCCGCTTCAATAACAGATGTCTAAGAACCTGCTGAATTCCATCCTCATTGCGACCAGTGAAAGAGCCGAGGAGAAACAGTTAGCCAGGGACGCATGCCTTCACGGTGCATTTCTTTGTGTGAATGTTGGAGGACTAGAAGAACAAGGAAATCCTTTGACCTTCAACTGGATTGCACCTTCAACAAGAAATAAAAACCCATGGGTATTAGTTTCAACACACTTATTGCTTCATTTATATTTTAATCTGATGCCAATTTCCCTCTTGCCTAGGCTTGAGAGAGTGACCACCCCTTGCTAAGCGACTCGTTGTTGAAGTAAGTGTTACATTTCTTTCATATCCTTGTCAGGTGAGAGACTACCTCTCCTCAAGGCGATCTGCTGTGAGTTCAGCTCTTAAGGAAGTCAATCAGAGCCTGCAGTCTTACGCAGCTTTGGGAGCCCCGTTTGAGAAGGTGGGCAGTCTGAACATCACAGACGTGAAGCCTGTTAGTTGTGATTGTGATGTTTGGCAATAAAGTACACCGCTCATTTCCCGGCAATATTATTTGCTTTCAGTTTCACACATGCGCGCCAATGTCTGCCCACACAGGTCGCTCAACGCTATGTGGCTGTGCACAACGAGTTAGGATCGGTGCAGCAGTCCTTGGCAACCTTTGCGGAGTTAGAGAGAGAACTAACAGGACCATAGCACCATTTTAAAAACTATAGTTTTCTTACGCGTATAGCGATGAGATTAGTAATAAGACAAAGCCGTATTTCATCTTAATTTGTTATGAATTTGAAGTCGTCGTTTTCATGTCTGTTGCCATCTGTCATACCAGTAATATTATTTATGAGATTTTCCATCATATAAAATGTCTAAAAAGCCACGGCTGACAGCAGAGGACAAGCGAAATGCTCTCCTGGAGATATTCCATGAGTCTTCAGGTGTGAAGGGCACGCAAATGTGCGCACACACGCACACACACATATACACACACGGACATACACACTCACACACACACGTACACACATATACACACACACACACACACGTACACACACACGCACACACACACAACACACACACACACACACACACACACACACACACACACACACACACACACACACAAGCCAACTGACATGCTCATACACAAATACAGACAGGAAAAATGCATAGCATCTGTTTTACGCTGCAGATGTGTTTGTTTTGAAGGACATCGAGAAGATTGGGAGTAAAAAAGGGATTAACTCAATGCTGATCAAGGAGATTTTACAGGTACGAGCTTGCATGCTTGCATTCACCTGAAAAGTTGGCACATTTTATAAACACATACATGTACACAAACACTGACGCGTACATGCACACGCACACACACACACATACACATACACACACATGCACTTACAAACACACACACACACATACACACAGCAAGCATTTGAAGCTATAGCTAGCATTCAAACAAGTACCACGATGTTGCACAGCCTTGTAGTAAGCATATGAATGTTAGGTTTGCACACTATGTGTCTTGCATGGCCATCTTTTTGTTTGCTTTTTCCAGAGTCTGGTGGATGACAACTTAGTTCGCCAGGAGAAGATAGGCATTTCCAACTACTTCTGGTGAGTTTCAAGCATGAACATAGATTTGTTTCCTTGCAAGTTATGGTCTGTACTTTCCTTACTGCGTAGATATTTTGCGGATAGAGGGAGCTGGTAAATGTTTGCTAAGTGTGCAGCTAAATGTAGCACTCAGAAGTTTAGGGTGATCCTGTGTGTTCCTTTGTGTTCACTTTACGCAGGAGCTTTCCCAGCGAGGCGTCTGCCAAGGTAGATATTGCCAGCGTGGCCCCTTTCCATAGGCAGTGTACCACGCAGGCGGCATAAGAGGCTCAATCAAATTTCAATCAGCGTGCCAAATAGGCGTAATATGTAATGTGTGAGCAGGAGTTTTTTTGTGTGTGGAAGGCATGTCCATTTTTTGGGGTGGACCCCCTTGGAGGACCACCCTCAGACCTCCACCTAGTGCCCCAACCAAGACAAGGGTACCAGTCTGCTCCTTTTCAAATTCTACATCCAACCTGCATACTCACTAAGACATGAAACTGAATTGTTGCAGAGTTATGGGGCAATAATTGAGATACGGATGCCCATGCACACATACCAGGCATCCACAATTGGCTTGCACAGCCCCACATTGCTTCCATTTCTTTATAATTCCACTGACTATCTCATGCTGGCATAATCCTGAAAGTTTGGATTGTATTGCTACTCCATTGGCCTAACTCACCCAGCGGCCTGTACCAAAGCGCGTGTGCCTCTGACTTATGGACATGTCCACTGACCCCCCCTTTTACCCAATTTACTCAAAACTCAAAAAGGGTGCCAATCGACTGGGCTTGAGCTGAAAGTTCCGACAATGTGTATCAAATTCCCTGGGAGTGGCCCAGAAAAAAACTGGAGCCCCCCTTCCCAAAACTTAAAGCCCACCGGGGGACCCCCCCCCTGCCCCTCCCCAATTCGACCCATATATATGGCTGTCCCCATGAACAACCCCCCCAACCAATCTCACTTAGCTCTCCACCCAATTCGAAGCCCCCTATACCTCATCCGAATGCAAGGCACGATATTTTAAAAATTGACATTTGCTGAAAATTTGGCATTCTGGGGGGTTCTGTGGGGCCCGGTGCGTAATTTGCACCCACTTTGGCAGGGAAAAGGGAAAAGGTGCATTTCTGAAGTTGCCCCGATCGACCTGTGCATCAGGATGTAAGCATTATAAATTATAAATGTTATATGAAAATGCTGTATGTCGAATTTGGGGCAGGGTTATTGGGAATGCCGGCGAGTGGCAGGCACTCACACAAGGGACACAGGGGTAGCTCCATACCCACTTCGTTTTCAGCAGCTGCTTTCAGCCTGGTTTTTGCTCTCAGAGTTGCGGACTAAAACAAAGAATATAATTGAAATGTGGCCAATCGGTGGCCTTGTCGGATTTTGGCAACCTATTTTGCAGTTCTACATGCAAGCAGTTTTAGCTGGAGCTTTTTCGGCCCCATTTCACACCCTCAAGGGAAAGGGGAGATAGAACCAAAATTGGCTTATTGGGACTGTTTGGCTTGCTAAGGGGTGGGCCGTTTATGGGGACAGCCATATACCAATCAATAGCTCTCGACAACAGGATTCCGAATATCTATTCTTTATGGGGAAGTATGCCGTCCGAAACTCATGCTTCCTACACCCTCCTGGTTTGAGGCTAAAGAAGGTATGGTTTTGCGCAAGGTGCATCTGAAGTCCGCACATCCTAGCATGTGAAAACTGGATGAGCTCACACGTAAAGGTGCAGCGCGTGTTAGTTTGTTTGCTTGATCCCAGGGTGTATGACCAGGTTGTTTGTTTGCTAGGAGAGAACCAATCATTGAGGTGTTTAGATTGGTTAGCTACCCTGAAACCCTAGTGGTCCGTGGTCAGGCCAGACTCTTCATGCTCGCAGGGTGAACCGCCTTATAGCGTGGGTTTCCTACTGTCCATGACCATTGCTTGTGGTTTGATCACCGCTCGCTGTAACTTTTTGGGGGGCCTGTGACAGGCATGCCACAGTAATGTTGGCAGAGAGCAATGGCTGCTTTTTTCTAGTTGTGTACTCCATAAAGGGGAGCAAGCTGCGTGCTGGCGCCCTCTCCAGTCGCCTGCTTTTTACCCAAGTGCTTCCTCTTCCTTTGTTTATATGGGGAGCGGTATTCACCATCTGCGTTTACGTTTTTCTTTTTCTTTTCCTGCTGTATGTATGTGTCTGTGTATTTGTGTGTCTGTATGTGTCTGTGAGTGTGTGTATGTGCTTGTGCACTCAACAAGTGCAGCTACAAAGCATGCAGCTACAAAGTAGGGACATTGATATTTGTAAGGGGAAGACACTTTCACTCTTTCACTGTATTTTTGGTGTTTTCACAGTTGCAAACCGAGGAAGACAAGCTTAAAGCAAATTTGCAGAAGTTGGAAGAACGAGAAGCCAGCGTGCTGCAAGCCACCAAGCAAGAAAGAGGTGGCAAAGAGCAGACTGTAAGTGATAGAAAGAATGGAGTGCTTGCAGTTTACATGACAAGAATTCAAGTCGCTTAAGAGTAGACTGGCTGTGACACTTTGGCTCACAAAAGGTTTGGGTTGCTTGCGGTTTGCTGGGCAAGAACAGACCGCTGGAGTAGATTGGATTACACGTAGGAGGCCCATATTAATTCCAATCAAATTTGACTAAGAGCAGGAGGCAAATGAAACAGTATTCCACTCTCTTTTCTGCACAAGCCTGCTTCAAACTGCAAATACTCGAAGTCTGTGATACTGTGCAACATTTGTGTGTGTATGTGTGGGTGGGTGGGTGGGTGGGTGTGGGTGTGGGTGTGGGTGTGGGTGTGTGTGTGTGTGAGACCCCTCAGCAAGACTTATTTTGCTTACATGTGGCACAGGCCTTTTCGCGGTTTGTTAGGTGTGCAGCAAAATCTGACACTGTGGAGCAAATAAAGATATATGATGTAAGGGAAACAAGCAACATGTTGTGCACAAGCCTCTTTGTGGGTCGTTAGGTGCGCAGCAATACCTGAAAATGTGGAGCAGGTACAAAATGCACTGAGACAATGCATTACATGCGCAACAGGATGAAGGCCACCTCACCCTGCCATTAGAAATGCACGCCCACGTGTGCGTTGCATGGGCTACAGGATGAAGGCACCTCACCTGCCATTAGAAATGCACGCCCACGTGTGCACTACATGCGCTACAGGATGAAGGCCACCTCACCTGCCATTAGAAAATGTGCGCCCACGTGTGCATTGCATGCGCTACAGGATGAGCACCGGGACGGCTTGGAGCAGCTGGACGATTTCAAAGACCAGATTCAGAGGCTTGAAGCTGAGATCAAGTCGTACCAAGCAAACGATCCAGATCTTCTCAGGACCATGAGTGAGTCGTTGCAAATTTCTCAGGAATATGAGTGAGTTGCTGTGATCTTCTCAGGATGATGTAATCTTCTTAGGACCATGAGTGAGTCGCTGCGATGGAAAAAAAAATTAAATGGCTGCGCTGGTCATGTTGAAACATCCCGCGTTGCTGTGAAGTAGAGGTGTCACAATTCACAAACATTAATATCCATAGGACAGCTGCCATTTTGTGGTGTGTGCGGAGCGCTTTTTGTGGGGGTGGGCTAAAAACATGAATGAACCGTCATTCATCTTTTCCCGGATGCCTGCACGTCTCATTTGCCTTTCACAGTCCCCTCTTCACAGCTGCCTACATTCCTCTCAGATGCTTGACAATTACACACCATGGCACTTCTCATCTATCCTACTCACAACCCTAAGGAGCAACCCTTTATGCACAACCTACTTTTATCAGCTGACAGCTTTCTGATCTGGAGGGATCTTCACCTTTAAAATCTGTAGGGGGCGGCAGCAGCAGAATTCAACAACGTTCTCACTCCTTGACAATTATTACGTGTTCTAATTATAAGAAAAGAAGACAGAAAAACTACGCGGGCAGTGAATAACCACTTTCCACATACCTGAGGAGAATAGCAACGACTTTGGTACCAAGTACCGCAACTTTCCTCCACCATAGAAAAAAATAAGGAAATCAATGGGGATCAGGAGGTTTGCACTTAACCTGAAACTGGCTCCTAGTAAGAGTTGGTAACAGTACTGTAGAGGGCACGTCTGGATTGGACAAGCTCAGTAGTGCATGGACAAGTTTATTAGCATACGCTGCAGCTTCTTGCAGAGGGCAAGGCTTTTGGTGCTTCTATCACACAACAAACCTCGCTCATTTGACGACAGCATGATGTTTGTGTATGCGCCATTGTCTCTTGCAGCTGACTGCTTTCATTGGGCTCTGGCTAGGGTGCGCACTAGCCTCAACTTCTTCCTTCATGCACACCTGCACGCATCAGTGTATGTTTTAACTTTCATGTCCGCCTTGCAACAACAGGGCAAGGCTCACAAACCGCAGTAGATGCTGCTAACCGATGGCTTGGTGAGTTTTTTGTGCCTCTGTGTGCTAGCATCATTCAGTAAGATCTGACTTATCACGGATGTATGTGTGTGTGAGCGTGTGTGCGTGTGTGTGCGTGCGTGCGTGCGTGCGTGCGTGTGTGCGTGTGTGTGTGTGTGCGTGCGTGCGTGCGTGTGTGTGTGTGTGTCAGTGTGTGTATGTTTGTGTGCTGCAGCTGTTAATTGAGTGGACTGTGTATAATATAGTTTGGCAAGTGCTTTACCTTGTACCTTCCCTGTTTCTTTGCGGCTGTTGGTGGGGAATGCATGGAGCTGGTTTTGAGCACGTTAACATTTTTTTGCGGTTGCTCACCAGCAAACTATGCACCAGAACAGGCCAAAAGTTTGTTAGGCGTAATTGGATGCAGATATTTGATACTTATACAGCTTTGAAACGAAATCTAGAGCATGAATCTGCGGGACATGTAACACAATAAAAAAGGAGACCTGCTGCTGCTCTGTGGGTGGGTATAAGTTTGCATCATGTACACGTTTGCCTTGACGCTGAAGCCAGAGTTGACCTGGCCTGTGTTTTTCGCACACAACGATTTTGCCGCTGCAGATGAAATTTCACCACACTTCCCAGTCTGACGTGGTGCAAAATATGACACACTTCCCAGTCAGTCTGATGTGGTTATGATCTGATATGTGTCTTTTTTGATATTGCCGCTGCAGACAACGTCCCCTACCTTATGACCCATTATGAACGATAAAAAATAGTGTGTCAATACTAATTTGTCTGTGTTCGTGCCGCTGCAAACAAATTTAACCGTCATGATATGTACAAAAAGTTCAAAAATACTTCAGCTTCAACTGTGATCTGACCTGTGCCCTTGATTATCATGTGGACGCAGACAACATATATTGCCTCATGACCTGGTGCAAAAAAACTTTCCCTGGGCAGGAGGAAGCCCTGCAGACTTTTTTTAAAGAGGTGAGCGGGTACACAGGGCAGAGTAGCGAGGGGGCTAGGCAATAGGATGATCTAGACTGTGGCGACTCCCTAGAGCAGCCATGCCCCCTTCGTCTGGCCTGATCATTGATCACATGTTGGAATGCTACCCAAACAATACTGGCTTGCCCCAACAATTAACTACTTCTTTCTCATCAAAACAGCAATTGCTACTCACCTTGCTACTCACACACGCAGAACGGCTACTCGGACGACCTGGACTACGTGTGACATCAAATGCTATCGCCTATTTCATTTTTCCATGTACATCTACAACGGTTTGGCAAGATTGGTAGTTTTTGTACAGTAGCAATAGGCTGGTATCTTTGCTGAAAAGCAAATGCAGCAGATCTGAGCTATTGTTTGTTTTTGGCCGCAGTGCACGCTTTCTGTACCTTGAATCTAATTAAATTATCAAACTATTTAAGATATGGATTCCGCCGTCAAAGCAGCCGAAAGGTTGCTGGAGTCGTCGGCAAACGTCACTGTGGGAGATTCCGCCGATTACCACGTAATGACTGCTATATTTCTCTCATACACTCACGCGCGTACCTGCATCTCGCACACACACACACACACACACACACACACACACACACACACACACACACACACACACACACACACACACAACACACAC
>Ga0307942_1001168_pt1:12500-17500 | contig 20530 bp, 20 predicted proteins | sample OrgLakmetagen175_FD_201846 | JGI IMG/M metagenome (GOLD analysis project Ga0307942, IMG submission 201846) | Saline water microbial communities from Organic Lake, Antarctica - #175 | ecosystem: Environmental > Aquatic > Non-marine Saline and Alkaline > Saline | place: Antarctica... | reverse complement strand
ACAGAAATCCTGCCCAGCGGAAAGCGTGCCGGTTTCTTCATAGGTTTGCCTGTGTGTGTGCATGTGTGTGTATGTGCATGTGCGTGTTTGCATTTCGTCTGCCTTAAATCAAAAGAATTAGACCCCGTGCAGATTAGCTGTGCACATTTTTTTATCAGGTATGCAGGTGTGATTTGCGTGCGTGTTTGCGTGTGCACGTGTATTTGTACGCGTTTGTGTGTGCACTTTTGCCAATGCGCGCATGGATCTACAAAAAAACCGAGATAAAATTAATGTCTCTCAGCCATGATTGCATCTGACCTAGTAGAGTCACACCTACCTACATCACAGCACTCATGCCTATCATATGCAGCATATGTTACAGTGTCCTCCTTGGCTGCCTTGCCACAATGTGCTTCTTTCCTTACAACAGCCTTTCTTTGTTCTTGCAATTTGAGTGAAGGCGATGGCGCAGGCGTGGGCAAGGGCCGCCAGATTGCAGGTGAACTACAAAGTATCATTATAAGTACAAGTGATCAATTTGTTAAAGGACCACCTTGGCTGTCCCTGTACTTACGTCGTACATGACCATGTACATGGAGCTTTCCCTAAATTATTTCATGGACATAGCTTTTACATAGTCCTGGCCATCCAAATTATGAAAATAAATTCATTACTGATTATGTGTTAATCTTTGGGAGGAGTGTACCGAGTGCTAAGCAATATTTAATCAAAAGATCATGAGAGTATATCTCATTCGTCTTGACATCATACATCATGCACGTCGCGCAACATCACTAGAAAGAAAGGGAAAAGAAGAGAGAATAACTGTGCAGACAGTGACAGGCTTATCCCCACATCAATCGAAAACAAGGAGCAACTTTGATTCCGAGTACCGTAAAACTCCTCCGCATACCGGAAAATGAACTCCTCTGCCACAGAGCAGAACAGAAAAATTAACGGAGATCAGGGGGATTGCAGGCTTGGCCTGGAACCGGCTGAAGAAGCACACATGCTAGCTGCAGGTCAACACATAACAACACTTAAAATTCATGATGCTAACTTTTCTGACTAACAATACCTATTAAATGGCAATGCTAAATTCTTTGATGAATTAATAATAGTTGTTTCTCTGACTGTCATGTGAATGAGAGTTGCGTCGATGGCTTGTCAGCTGACCCTCTTCCTGCCCTCTGCCTTGACAGGTTGCATCATTGACAGCTATGCGAGGGGCAGAAAGCAGCACGCGTGGCTGAGCATCAGCAGCGATCTGCACTTGGATGCCCAGGTGTGGTGTGTTGAGTTCTGTGCATTATTTGAGAAGGATGAGGAAGCCACGCAGGCAGTGCCTATCACTCCCTTCTCTAAGCAAATCGTTTTTCTTGTTCTTACCAAAGTACTTGGACGCCCCGAGGTGTTTGGGTTATGTGAGCGCATCGTAATTGCTTGTAAAGGGAACATGTAAAGTGGCAGATGTGGGAGGAGTTATCGTATGTTGTTTGTCAATTTACCCGAACTCAGGTAATGGGCCACTAAGCTCTCAGGGCAGCTAACAAACCACTTTATTATCTGCAAATTCGAAAGCGATGCCTCGTGCCACAATGGAAAATCTGAAAGCGGTACCTCGTGCCACAATGGACCGACCATACTTGAATTTCACCTCCCTGCTTTCCCCTTGTTCTAACCAGGCCTACCTACTTCCACAAATGCGACACCAATCCTCTCATAATCAGCTTTCTTCTTTGCGTGCAGCGCGACCTTACTGATTTAGGGTGCTACATTAAAGTCATCAACAACGTGCAGGTGGGTTTTGTTTGCGTTGTTACTGGAAATTTTGTAAAAAGCCTATTCAGGGTTCCTTTCTCAGATGCCTGTGCAAGGTCACACCGCAGTAGACTCAATTCACACCATGCTGTATATGGGCACCTCGTCATGATGGCTTGCAACCCCACCTTTTTTGCCCCTCCTCTTCTCATTTCAAGGGCTGCAAGTGAAGCCATCAACAATCTGGTCTTTTTTTTTTTGCATCCTTGATTCCGGGCAACTGCTGCACATACTCTGCTTTTGTACTTTCGTGTCCCCTGTCCCTTATTGCTCAAGTTGTTTATCGCTGCTACTATCATCTGTGTACAATTGTTTAATATGTTTTGTTATATTATTATCGTATTACTTATTGCTGCACACAGACACTGGACCGCAACACGAAGGCCCTTGGCCTGGCGTCAGACTACAAAGAGGGTGTGCTGTTCCTCACCTACTCCTCTCTCATCTCAACCATCAAGGTGTTCATGCGTGTGCATGTGTGTGGGTATATGTATGTACATCTTCTCGTGTGTGTGCATCCTCTTGTGTGTATGTTTGTGTGTGTATGTTTGTGTGTGCATGTGTGTGCATGTGTGTGGGTATATGTATGTGCATCTTGTTGTGTGTAAGTTTGTATGTGCATGTTCATATGTTGGATGAAGTGATGGCTGAAGAACGCAGCATTGTATATCTCAAACGCACACTGGAAATCAAGCATGCAATTCAGTGAGACCGCTATACCTTCTCCATTCTCTACTTTTTTTAAACCTTAGCTTTGTGCATGTTTATACAAAGAATGTGCAGCACTTAGTGGAAGTTACGTGTGGCTCATGGCCTCATTCGTTCTAGTCCTGGGCTGGAGGCTTGCAATGCAAGCTTGACGGAACGGGTTACTTTTGTGCCTTGGACTTCCTTCTAAAAGTCTTACAGGGTAACTCTAGCCAGGATGTCCTGTAATCATTGGGCTTGCTCGAATTTCAGATTGCCGTGTCTGGTTAGGTCTAGCTACGTGTGGTCTGGCTGCGTGTGGTCTAGCTATATGTGGTCTGGCTGTATTTGGTCTGGCTGCGTGTGGTCTAGCTATTTGTGGTCTGGCTGTATTTGGTCTGGACGCATGTGCTCTGGCTACATGTGGTCTGGCTGTGTGTGTGTGGTCGAGCAACGGGTGGTTTGGCTATGTGTGGTTCGGATTTGTGTGGTCATGTCTTACTGCGTAAGGTCTGGCTATAGAATGAGGCACCACACCACACCACACGACATGCAATGCCCTTTGTCTGCCACATGCCCTCACAGGGCAAATCGCGTTTGGACCAGATTGTGCACTGGCTGGGTGGGGAGACTTTTGACGGGCTGCTTGTTTTTGATGAATGCCACAAAGCAAAGAACTTCACGCCCGGAAAGGAGGGCTCGAGCACCAAGATTGCCGCCAATGTCCTTGTGGGTGCATGTATGTGGATGCGTGTATGAGCGCATGAGCGCCTACGCGCATACACGTTATGAAATATGGAATGCATGTGTGTTTATTCAGGCGTTAACGCCCATGTATGCACCTTCGTTAACACACATGCAGACATCCTATAAATACGCACAGGCAGAAGGTACACCTTGGTCCAATATTGCTCTCAAATCTAGGTACACCAAACTTCCATACAGCCATTCCACGCTAGGTTGCATCGTTTCTTGCTTACGCTCATACTAAGGTATTCGTATGACACACACACACACTCACATACACACACGCGTGCCACCCTAGGCTGCACCATTATCAAAGCACGTGCAATGCGGCGGACACTCTGATGTCTTTACACTCACTGAGTATTGTATGCTATGCGCATAGATACCCAGCAGCAGTAGGCTTGCGTGCTCATAGTCATACACCAACCTTTTCCTTGGTCCATCTTTCAGTCTTGCACCAGAGCTCCTCTATCATTGCAATCATTCTCAATTTCCATTAGTGCCTGCCCATGGCTACCATAACCTTCACCCTTGCACTTGCTTTCCTGTGATCTGATAATTACTTATACCCGATGATCTGATAATTACTTATACCCGAGCTGAAGCAGTGCCTGCCCACAACTTACGCTATTCAATTGACACATACACGTACACACAACTCCGTAAGTGGCATTTGTTATCCTCATGCAAGCAGCTATAGAAGGCACAGCAGCACCAGTCTTACTCGCATATGAAACCAGCTTGTCACTTGCACTCTCTACTCAGGAGCTACAGCAGCGCCTGCCCATGGCACGAGTGCTGTACGCAAGTGCCACTGGGGTTTCTGAGGTAAGAACGGCACGGCTGTGAGTGAGGGGTTGCGGGGGTGGGGGTTTCATGTGTAGAAACGAAAAATAATGCAGATAGTATAAACACTACCGGCATGGATTAGGAAAGGATATTGTTTTACGTTCTGCACCGCCCAATGGATGCAGAGACACACAACATTCCACCTGGAGAAGGGGTTTCATGTGTGTGTGTGTCTAATGCGTGTGTGTCAAGTGTAAATATGTGTAGTGTGTGTGGTGAGTATGTATGTGTGTGTTTGTGTGTGTGTGTCTGTGTGTGCGAGAGTGCGTATGTGTGTGTTCAGGGAATAGCAAGGCATCACACCATACTTGCGCAACCAGCTGTGCCAAGACCTTTCCTTGCTCTACATCGGCATTTAGTCTGAGGGACGCACCCACGACGAATTGAAGAGGTCATTGCCTTAACGTGCTGCATGCAGGTCGGCAACATGGCATACCTTGACAGGATGAGCCTGTGGGGTCCTGGTGAGCAGCTGATTACAGCTGGTTCAGCACTGAGCGCTAAAGTGTGTTCCAACATACAGTACAACCGTGCAACTTCCTGTACGCCGTGCTGACTCATGCACACTGGCTCTAATGAGGGCAGTCTCAGCGAAGGCAACACTTTGTGTGTGTGTGTATGTGTGTGTGCTTACTCGATAAACATTACCCCTGATCCGTGTAATGACAGAATACAAATGCCAAACGCAAAATGCTTTTGCTTGCAGGAACGGCGTTCAAAAATTTTGAGCAGTTCCTCGAGCAGATGAAGAACCGGGGGGTGAGTGTGCGTCTGTGTCTGTCCATCAATACTTAAGAATCACGCAGGCCGTAGCTATCACTCTCCACATCTATTTGAGAGAGCGTGGCCAGTAATAGCTTTCACGCACCGCCTAACTTTGCAGCTGGGTGTGCATTGGTGTCGATTCCAGCTAG
>Ga0307942_1001168_pt1:0-7500 | contig 20530 bp, 20 predicted proteins | sample OrgLakmetagen175_FD_201846 | JGI IMG/M metagenome (GOLD analysis project Ga0307942, IMG submission 201846) | Saline water microbial communities from Organic Lake, Antarctica - #175 | ecosystem: Environmental > Aquatic > Non-marine Saline and Alkaline > Saline | place: Antarctica: Organic... | reverse complement strand
ATGCATACACACCCTAGAATGCACATTGAGTCGTACGTTTCATGCATACACACTCTGGGCCTAGCGTGCACATTGCGTCGTACGCTGAAGTGCAGCACCCTTGGTGGAGCACGATTCACGCGGTGGAAGTGGAGATGGGGTTGGTTGAACAGAGGGGATGCTGGAGTCTGTCCTTCAACCCAAAGAAATGTCCTGTAGTGTGTCATCACCTCTTGTGTACGAATATGTAGCATAGATTCGGACACTTATGTTGTTTTGTGCGTGTGTGTGTGCGTGTGTGTTTCGTTCATGGGTTGTTAGGTGTGAGTGGCATGCGTGCTTTGTTCCGTGGATGATCTGTAACACATACACACACACATACACACACATACACCACACACACACACACACACACACACAGGAACTAAGACATTTTTACTCCGTCCTGGACTTACGGCTGTGTTTTTTAAGTCGCACATTCACAGAATGGGAATGACAGCTTACTGCCCTAGACTCACAGCCACGGTCTGTGGGTCACACACTCACACATATGAATTGACACAACCGCCCTGCACTCACAGCCACAACCTTCAAGCCACATATTCACACATACGAATTTCATATTATGAAATGACACACCCGCACTGGACTCACAGCCACGGTCTATGAGTCACACACTCACACAGATGAAATGACACAACCGCCCTGCTGCTGCAGCTTTAACTCGCGCAAGGGTGGAGACAATGCATATGGCTTTGGCAGCAGAATACTGGAGGTGTGTGTATGTGTGTTGTTGATGATGACATTATGGTGATGGCTTTGGAATACTAGAGGTGTGTGTGTGTGAAATGTTGTGTGCGTTGTTGATGAAAATAGTGCCACCTCTTACCGCTTTGCAGTTTGGTGCACTTTATTGGCTTTATATACACCCAACAAACCCCCCCCTCACACACACACACACACACACGTACACACACATGCACACACACACACTCACACACACATATACAAACACACGCACACGCACACACACAAAACACGCACAAACTCACATACACAAACGCGCAAACTCATACACACACATACACACGCATACACACACCAGGAGGAGCCCTCCCCTATCTCTGGCCTGACCATCAAACCGCCATCAGCAGCAGCACAAGCACGGAGCATGGAAGAAGCTGAAGAGCATGCAATGACACCGCTGTCGAAACTGTACATCCAGGTACCTTGTTTGTATGTGCCTGTGTGGGTAGATGTGTATGTGTGCGTGTGTAGGTATGTGTGTGTGCACGTGCGTATGTGTGGGTGTGCGTGAGGAGTGGTTTTACTGATGAAGTAGCACAGACAAATGCTGCACACACACACGCACACACACACACACACACACACACACACACACACACACACACACACACACACACACACACAGAAAGCCCAGGAGGCCCGTGACCGCACTGCCCTTCTGCTGCAGAGCATCTCACGTACTTCTGCAGCAGCCCTCCCTCCCCCCTCTGCTTCAAAGTCACCTCGAATGGACAACATTCTTAACAACATCCAGGTGTGTGTGTGTGCCTGTGTGAATGTGTCTGTGAGTGCGTCTGCGAGTGTGCGTTCGTGTGTGCTGCTGCTTCATTTGCTTGTGCTTGTGCCAACAACACCCTCAGCAGCATCCAGTGTGTGTGCGTGTGTGTGAGGGTGAGGGTGAGGGTGTGTGTGGGTGAGGGTGAGGGTGTGTGTGAGGCTGACGGTGTGTGTGCATGTGTGTGTATGCGAATGTATATGATCCTGCTTCAAATCCCACACTGTGCATACGCTCTTCACTCAGCAACAGGCATCAAAGTAAGTGTGTGTGTATGTGTGTGTGTGTGTGTGTGCTTGGCTGTCTATATCGGTTGACCAGAATGGCCTACAGTTGAGGCTTTCTTTTCCTTAATTAATGTGGGGAGTGGTGCTGCCTGCAAAACTACCTGCAAAACTTCTGCAAAAAGAAAGAAAAGTCGTTCTTCTTTTCTTTGCTCATTTAGAGTTGGCCAGGACCGCGAGACCCCTTCGTACGATTGACCACATTTGCACCAGGATTTAGGTTCAGGGTGTTAATTGATAAAAAGGGTTTAGGGTTTCAAGTTTATATAAGGGGTGCTGTAAAGGCCATATAGGGTTCAGGATTAGAATTATTTGTTCCTACCTCAAAGAATGATCTCAAAGAGTTAAAGCCATAAATATGGACGTATGTTGTGTTGGGAGATTTTCATGTCTGAGGTGCTGTCCAACTGCCGTAAGGTTTAGGCTACCTCCAATGCTCATTTCAGTGTCAGTCAGCTGAGTGGCCTGAGCCATAATTATTGCAAAAGACTGGCACGCGCGCGCGCGCACGCACACACACACACACACACACATACACACACACGAATGCACAGAACGAGAGCTCAAAAGCAAGCCCAACGCCAAAGGCAGCAGCAGCAGCAGCAACAGCAGCACCCAATGCAACCCCTCCCTCTGTAAGCCGACCAATGAGTTACGCAAATGCAGCTGCAAAAGCGAATGGCCACTCACCAACTGCTGCACCATCACCGGTGGGTGGTGTGTGTGTATGTGTGCACGTATCTGTGTGTGTGAATGTGTGTGTGTATGTGTGATTGTGTTTGTGTGTGATTGTGTGTGTATGTGTGCATGTATCTGTGTGTGTGATTGTGTGTGTGCACGTATGTTTGTGATTGTGTTTGTGTGCAAGTGTGATTGTTTGTGTATGTATGTGTGCGCGTGTGTGTGCGTGTTTTTGTGTAATCATTAGTATTTACTGATGCGGCACAAGTGTGCAGGCTCAAACATTTTGTGCGCGCATCTGCTAAGGCTAACAGCCTCACTCACTGCACAGTACCGTCAATCCTGTGTGTATGTGTGTATGTGTGTGTATGTGTGTGTGTGAGTGTGTGTGTGCCTTTGTCAGTTGTGGGTAAATGCATGTCTTTATGTGTGTATGTGTGTGTATGCCTCTTGATGCAGTTGGTGGGTTGTTTTGCTTTGCAATGAGCTGCCTTGATCATGCAAAACCACAGCCCCAGAGGCTGTGCACAGCCCCAAGACAGTCCACCATTGTTTCTCATACACACAAATGGTCACCCCACTGCAATCATGCACACATACATACACACACACATACACACACACACATGGTCACCCCACTGCAAAATGTACACATAAACACACACACACACACATCGCAAGCTTAAGCTCGCCCCAACAGTGTGCCCACCACGCCCTCACGCACGGTAGCACACACACACACTCATTGTGCAGGCTCAAGTTTGCCCTCACGCACGCAAGCACACACACACACACTCGCACACTCATCGTGTGCGCACCCCGCCCTAACGCACACACACACACACACACACACACACACGCACACACACACGCACACACAAGCACACACTCACACACATGGTGCAGGTTCAAGCTCGCCCTAACAATGCGCGCACCTCGCCCTAACGCACGCAAGCACACACACACACACGCACACACACACACACATGGTGCAGGTCCAAGCTCGCCCTAACAGTGCACGCACCCCGCCCTAATGCACGCAAGCACACACACACACACGCACACACACGCACACACACACGCATACACACACCACACACACACACACACACACACACACACACACATGGTGCAGGTCCAAGCTCGCCCTAACAGTGCACGCACCCCGCCCTCACGCACGCAAGCAGCCAACGGTGGATGGAGGCCAGGTGCAGTGTCAGGAGGGGGGGGCGGGAGTGGGAGTAATAGCAGCAGTCCAAAAGCCCTGCACAGCCCCAAGACCGTCACGCCACGCAGGTGGGTCCAAACCTAGTGAGTGCCAAATAAACGGTTATGGCCAACCCTAGTGCCAAATAAATGGTGCTGGCCATATATATACATGCACAGCATGAATGCATAGAAGGTCGAACGTCAGAGTAGCCTTTGGGCCCATGCTGGGTCAAAAGGTGTTCGGCCTCGCACAGCCCCGACACTGCCACACCATGCAGGTGTGCGCATGTACGCACACGCGCGCACACACACACACACACACACACAGCACCAGCGCACAGAAAGCTTGCTAAGCATTGCCCTGCTCCATAAAGATGTAAGCACACGCGAGGGTGTAAGCAAGCACACGCGAGGGTGTAAGCACACGCAAGGATGTAAGCAAGCACACACGAGGGTGTTGTAAGCACACGCGAGGGTGTAAGGATGTAAGCACACACGAGGGTGTAAGGATGTAAGCGCACGCGAGGGTGTAAGGATGTAAGCACACGCGAGGGTGTAAGGATGTAAGCACACTCGAGGGTGTAAGGATGTAAGCCAACGCGAGGGTGTAAGGATGTAAGCGCACGCGAGGCTGTAAGGATGTAAGCACACGCGAGGCTGTAAGGATGTAAGCACACGCGAGGCTGTAAGGATGTAAGCACACGCGAGGGTGTAAGGTTGTAAGCGCACGCGAGGGTGTAAGGATGTAAGCGCACGCGAGGGTGTAAGGATGTAAGCACACGCGAGGGTGTAAGGATGTAAGCGCACGCGAGGGTGTTTTGTTATGCCTGCCATTAAGGGCCAGCAGTCAAGCAGCAGAAGGCATGCCACGGTGTTTTACGGCAGTTGGTCAGGTAATACATGCACGGTTGGCCAGAACCATATGTCTGCACCGTATACGATCGTACGGTGCTTTTCTTGCTAAAAATATTGTATGTGCACTGTGCATGCCTATGAAGTGTGTGTGGCCAACCCTAGGTATATACGCAGGGCTGTGTAATGATGGTCTGAACAGTACGGCTTGGCAGAATACGATGCTGAACATTTCTGACGGCGTCACTGCACAGCCCTGTACATAAATGATATTGAGCATGCGGGACATCTCTGACAGCGTTACTGCACAGCCCTGTTTATAAATAAAATTGAGCATGCGGACATCTCTGACGGCGTCACTGCACAGCCCTGTTTATAAATATTATTGAGCATGCAGGACATCTCTGACGGCGTCCCTGCACAGCCCTGTTTATAAATGATATTGAGCATGCGGGACATCTCTGACGGCGTTACTGCACAGCCCTGTTTATAAATAAAATTGAGCATGCGGACATCTCTGATGGCATTACTGCACAGCGCTGCACATAGATAATATTAAGTGTGCGGGACATGAGGGTCGTAATGACTATGGATGTATGAGAGTGCTGAGTCTGTCATATAATGTGAGTTGCTTTTTCCTTCGTCACGCCCATTGCATGCCAACGCATCGCTCAATTCTTACCCCTGTTCTGTATGCTACTAACGCGTCCCCCAGCATTCATTCTGCTGCCCACTCCATCATCTATCTTTAAGGTTGGCCAAAGCCATATATATACAATGCATACGTAAGGTATTATTGGCAGGGAAATCACCAATTATACGGTCACACACGATATATATTCAGTACTTTTGGCAGGGAAATCACCAATTATACGGTCATACACGGTGATATGTACGGTTTTGGCTAACCCTATCTATCTTGCGACGTGCACAGGGGCTCTAGGGGGGGGCCGTCAGCGCTGTGGAGATAGGGGGTGCTGATGCGATTTTGTGATCGTGCACACTGTATCGTGGAGATGGCATAGTAATAAAAGACGCGGCCATCACTGCGTGTGTAGTGTTGTGTTTATGCATAATACGTGTGTGTGTGTGTGTGCGTGCGTGTGCACATTTTGTACGTGTGGGGCGAAGGGAGGGGGGGCTTCATCTTTGAGTCACAGTCTGGAGGAGTTAAAGTTTGGTTTTTTTTTAAGTCACTCCACCTTGCACACGGAATTTGGGTCTGCTTGTATAACTGTCAAGCGTTGCGTTCAGTCAGCAAAGTATGCGTCTGCTTGGTTACATGTCAAGCGTTGCGTTCAGTCAGCAAAGTATGCGTCCAACGCCGACCTGGCAGAAGACACACATGTATGGCTCTGTCTGGCTACCCAGTGAGGACGTCAGGCATATGAGGGTAACTTGTGGCGCACTGGGTTGGTGCCTTCTTTCCCCCTAACCCTCTAAACCCTAGCCTATGAGATTGATTCCTCCTGAAGGCCCGCTGATCCTTAACAACAGCGTCAGATCTGTCCCTTATACTGTGTAACTCTGAAAGGGCCTACCTTTATTTGCCAGCCAAGCCCTCTCCCTTCCTTGACCTATGTGTTTCTTTGACCCATGTGTTTCCTTCACCTATGTGTTGCCTTCGTACGTGGGTGTGTGTTTGGCCTACGTGTGTCCAAGCTCTGGTGCGCAGACGAGCAGGCTGAGGACACAGAGGCTGTATTGGGCTGCTACACATATGTGCTGAGGTGCCGCACGTGTGTGTGTGCGTGTGTGTGTGTGCATGCAGTCTAAGTAGCAGGCACTCATTCGTGGAGGGTGTACAATACAGGACCCTGCTTTGTGTGTGGGAGGTTGTCACTGTGTTGCAACTCAAGCGCAAGGAGGGGGGAGAGTGCAAGGATGGGGGAGTGTGCCTCGAGCTTCAAAGCTTGAGCAGTTGTATTGCAGAGGGGAGCGATGGGGAAGAATGCTAATGCCAAAGTATGCGGTTCAAAACATGACGTGTGATCCACATTTTATTTGAATGGACTGAAGGCTTGTAAATGACTAATTCATTGTTTTTTGGCGGTCGTGTAAAAAGAACAAAGAATGGTCTTCGCTTTGCAAGCGCAAGGAATAGAAACAGAACAAACTCCTTTGCAGGCAGGTAAGAAGGGAGGGGACTAATTGAGCAGACCTGCCTCCACAAGATCGCATTTTCTTGATGGGAGCAGCTGCATCCACTGCTAGCACTGCAAGTATCAAGTACACCTTTTGTAGTTCATGCAAATAGACTAACTCGTGCTTTAAGATTATTTGCAGCTAGCTTGGTTGCCCTAAATGCTTTTCTCACGCCATATCGGGGGATGGTGACCACCAGACACTGATGCTTGCCTAGCTAGTGTGACACCATGATGGTGTAAACAAGTAAGGCAAAATTTAGTGGTAGGAATAAGCGCTGAATTATCGGCTTCCACCCAGTCAGATAAAGGATAAAGGAAAAGAAAAGAGGAAAACTACGCAAGGGTGATAACACCACAAGCATGGATTACGGAAACGGAGACGTTGCTGTCGGACAGCGGAGTACTCACGCTACCAGGCGGATTCGAACCCGCAACCCCGAAGAGTCTGGCCTGATTTCAGGGCAGCTACCCAGATAAAGGAAAGAAGCAATACGAATAAAGAAACCAAAAGCAAAAGTCAGCTAAGTGCTGTTTGAAACAAGAGTAGAAGAGAAATGCAAGAAGCCACCTGCAAATTAGGGATGCACAAGTTTGCCTTAATTAACGTGTGTACAACCTGTCACACAAACTGAGAACACATAACACAAGACAACCTACTAAGTTAGTAGGCAGACTCTCTCTCTCTCTCCCTCTCTCTCTCTATCTATCTATCTCTCTCTCTCTATCTATCTATCTATCTCTCTCTCTGTCTATCTCTCTATCTATC
>Ga0307942_1001165_pt1 | contig 20557 bp, 25 predicted proteins | sample OrgLakmetagen175_FD_201846 | JGI IMG/M metagenome (GOLD analysis project Ga0307942, IMG submission 201846) | Saline water microbial communities from Organic Lake, Antarctica - #175 | ecosystem: Environmental > Aquatic > Non-marine Saline and Alkaline > Saline | place: Antarctica: Organic Lake... | reverse complement strand
CCATTGCATTGATGCTTGATGCTTGCACTCAATGTCCATTGTCCATTGCATTTATGCTTGATGCTTGCACTCAACGTCCATTGCATTGATGCTTGATGCTTGCTCTCAATGTGCATTGCATTGATACTTGATGCTTGCACTCAATGTCCATTGCATTGATGCTTGATGCTTGCACTCAATGTCCATTGCGTTGATGCTTGATGCTTGCACTCAATGTCCATTGCGTTGATGCTTGATGCTTGCACTCAATGTCCATTGTATTGATGCTTGATGCTTGCTCTCAATGTCCATTGCATTGATGCTTGATGCTTGCACTCAATGTCCATTGCGCTGATGCTTGATGCTTGAACTCAATGTCCATTGCATTGATGCTTGATGCTTGCACTCAATGTCCATTGCATTCCTAGCATCCCAAAGCCATCCTACAAAACATCCCTCAATTTCATGCCCGTGGCCCCCCTTTAACCCCCCTGTTTCAACGAACTCACGCTCCTTTGTGGCTCAAAACTCGTATTCACACGCACGCACACACACACAAGTACTCACACATACGCACACACACTCCTGCACACACACATACACTTAAACACACTCCTACACACATACTCACACACACATACTGACACACACACATACAAACACACACGCATGCATACATACACGCTCCTACACACGCAGCAAAAGGAGGTTGTGGTCGAGCCCCTCATCGTCGGTGTCCTCCTTTTTGTTCCCCTCCTTGCCCTCCTCCCCACCACAGCAGCATGGCACCTAGCTGTCACATGCTCCCACATGGCCGCTGTGGCGCTGAGGATGCTGCTGCTCCTAGCAGCTTCTTTGCTCAGGCACAACCCTTTGCTGCTGCTGGTGTGGCGCTTGGTGCACCCCATGGCCTTCCCTGGTGTGTATGGATGTGCGCGTGTGTGTGGGTGGGTGGGTTGGTGTGTGTGTGTGTGTTAGTGTGTGTGTGTGTGTGTGTGTGTGGATGTGCACGCGTGCATGACCAGTGCAATCTTTGCTTGCACGTCACATCTTGCATGCCTATTGCTGGAGCAGTCAGTGCTGTGCTGTGTCTCACTTGAGCAATTGAGGTTTGCATCCCTCAAAGATCTGTGTCCAGAGATGTGCTGCGTCTCACTTAAGCAATTGAGGTTTGCATCCCTCAAAGATCTGCGTCCAGAGATGTGCTGTGTCCAACTTGAGCAATTGAGGTTTGCATCCCTCAAAGATCTGTGTCCAGAGATGTGCTGTGTCCAACTTGAGCAATTGAGGTTTGCATCCCTCAAAGATCTGTGTCCAGAGATGTGCTGCGTCTCACTTGAGCAATTGAGGTTTGCCTCCCTCAAAGGTCTGCGTCCAGAGATTTGCTGTGTCCAACTTGAGCAATTGAGGTTTGCATCCCTCAAAGATCTGCGTCCAGAGATGTGCTGCGTCTCACTTGAGCAATTGAGGTTTGCATCCCTCAAAGATCTGTGTCCAGAGATGTGCTGCGTCTCACTTGAGCAATTGAGGTTTGCATCCCTCAAAGATCTGTGTCCAGAGATGTGCTGCGTCTCACTTAAGCAATTGAGGTTTGCCTCCCTCAAAGGTCTGCGTCCAGAGATGTGCTGCGTCCAACTAAAGCAATAGAGGCTTGCATCCCTCAAAGATCTGTGTCCAGAGATGTGCTGCGTCTCACTTAAGCAATAGAGAGTGTGGATTTTACGATATGATGCAAAAGGCAAGCAGCCTCGTTATTGCTCTGGGGCATCAGCACACGACCACCTTGCACAAAGGTGCTTATACCTGCCTATGTACTTGCTTTTATACTTGCCATAGGTGCTTATACACGCCTATGTTCTTGCTTATGTACTTGCTTATATTGCACAAAGGTGCTTATACCTGCCTATGTACTTGCTTTTATACTTGCTTATACTTGCCTATGTACTTGCTTATGTACTTGCTAATATACTTGCTTATATACTTGCTTATATACTTGCTTATACTTGCCTATGTACTTGCTTATATATTTGCTTATACCTGCCAGAGGTGCTTACATTTGCCTATGTACTTGCTTATGTACTTGCTTATATTAGCCAGAGGTGCTTATACACGCCTATGTACTTGCTTATGTACTTGCTTATATTAGCCAGAGGTGCTTATACACGCCTATGTACTTGCTAACGTACTTGCTCATACTTGCCATAGGTGCTTATACTTGCCATAGGTGCTTATATTTGCCTATTGCCTATGTGCAACCGCTCCCAAAACAAGTGCACCTTTGCTTACATGGTCTATGTGGCTTGTGCTATATACTATGCACTATGCACTATGCACCACCTTCCCCACACACATATGCCCCCTTAAAAGAAGACTGCGCACAATTGCCCACTGACACGCCCTTACTCACATGAGAAGGGTTGGCCAGAAGCGGAAATATATTATATATATACGGTGTACATACGGTAATTTTAGCAGAGGATTCACCAAATATACGGTCATATACGGTGTAATTAAACGGCTCTGGCCAACCCTACACATGGGCGATGCACAAGCACTCAGGCTCTCACGGTTGTGTGCCCACTTGCATGCAGGCTCTTTCACAGTCGAGCTCCTCCTGTCTGAGGAAGTGCACATGACCAAACAGCAGCATGGACAAGCAATCAGTGGCAATGAGCGTGTAGGTGCCCAAGATCCCAGCACCTCCAGCCGCACCGACATCAATTGCAGCAGCAGGAGCATTGACAGCACCAACAGCACTAGTGTCGATACCTGGAGCAGCACGTCCATGTATGGTGACAAGAGCACTCGCAGTGGGAGGACGAGCATTGCAGGCAGCAATAAAGGTGTAACAAGGTTTGTTGGTCGCTTATTGGGGAGAGCCTGCAGGGCACAGAAGCAGTTCCAGCGTGCTGGGGCCGGGCGCACTACGGAGCAGCAGCAGGCAGCAACGCAGGCATGTCCGTTTAATCGCTGGGTGAGCTACTATCATGCCTCGCCCCGCCCTGGTATGGTGCAGCAGCAGGGGGTGCAGCAAAGCCAGCAGGAACTAGAGCAGCGGCAGCAGCGGCAGCAGCAGAAACCAGGCCAGCAGCAGCAGCAGCAGCAGCAGCAGCAGCAGCAGCAGCAGCAGCAAAGCCGGCAGAATTTGCAGGCAAATGGGGCGGGTTGGCAGGCGTGGCCAGAAACGCAGGAACAGCAAGACCAGCAGCAACAAGTGCAGGACAAACAGCTGCTTGGACAGCTCAACTCTCCCCCTCAGCAGCATGCCACATGCTATTATGCCGTGAAACGAATGCCTGTGCCTACCTCTGCTTTGCTAGTTGCATCTGCTCAAGTGGTGCTGGGCCTCGCACACGCCCAGCCTCAGCCTTGCTGTGTATTCGGTCGTGGTAAGAGTGGCACAAAGGCCATGGGCTTTGGGAAGGCTGCTGCTGAGAGTTCTGACGGATGCAACAGCAAGAGAGAGAGCAGCAACAGCAGCAGCAAAGCTACAAGTAGCAGCGCAGCTGGTGTAAGCAGGCACAGCAGCTTCCATGAGTCTTTGGTTGCTCTGGTGCATGGTCGCCCTGCATTTTGGCAGTGCTAGGTGTCTGAATAAGGTGGTGGCTGTAAGGTCCGTCTAGCACATGCCTGCGAGGTCCTCGCTTTCAACCGAGCTGCTACTGCGCTTGAGAAGGGAGTACAGCTAGCTAGGACAGGCAGTGCCTTACTGTGAGGGACTGCAAAGTATTCTTGGCCAAATATGGTGTGTGACTAGCTCTCATGGACTGCAAACTAAGCAGGTTTCTTTAGGTGTAACTAGTTTAAGCTCAGAGTACAATTGACCTGAATAGGGTGGACCAGCTTCAGTGCGTTGCTTGGGAGTGGACCAGCTTCAGGCATCCGACCTTAAGCTCCGACTTCCGTCTTGAAGCGGTTTCAGTGCGTCCGACCTGATTAGAGTGGACCAGCTTCAGTGCGTTGCTTGATGCAAGGGCTGCAAAGTAATCAGTACAAGCTGTCCTTCAAAACGGATAGTGGATGTTTATGCTACAGGTGTTTATGATGGCGGTAATAATTGCGCTGATTGCGCACGCAGACGTCCTCATAAGCAATCTATCATGTTTCTGGCCCAAGTTGTAGTATTGTACACCTAAGTGGTGACAACACATGTCTTTTTTCTATGGATTTCAAGTCCTTGGCTGGAAATTTCATTCTTTTTTGCAGTTGACCTGGTCCTGCACATCACATTCTTTTATCTAGCAATAGAATGTGCGTAGCACGGTTCTTGCTTAAATGTTGCTTTTTGCACAACCAAATCCACAACCGTGCTACTCTCTGTGCTTCGTGTCGTGACTAACTAATAGACGTTTCTTTAATGATCAAGGCGCCCCTGGGCTGCGTGACAGCCACAGGCACCACCAGTCGATCTGACGAGCAGATCAAATGGTAAACAGGGTTTTAGTTGTTCTTAGTCAACACCCTACAGAACGACACCAAATCAGCAACAAAAAATGCTTGCCTGATGATCAGGTATTGCGGTTGACATGGGGTTCACGTTGTCCTCTTTGAAAGAAGCTGGGTGTGCCAGTCTTATTGATGACTAATAAACTATATAGTGCTGATGCTTAGTGTAGACATCAGTGTCAGAAACCGGTTTGCAGGGTCATACAATCCCACCAAGAGCAGAGGAAAAAGAAGGAATGGCTGCCATACTACTGCTCCTTCCCGGAGCTGGGACCGTTAATTCAGACAGACTTCTCGGTCTCATTGTGTCACACGTTAATATGATGAGACGGGAAAATTTTTCTTACACGGTACAGGGTCTCTTGAGAATCCCCTCTAATGGTACCTCTTAGAATGCTCACATGTTGTCAATTGATTACCAAAACTATCAAATCCATTCTCAACTGTCAACCAACTAACTGCTTGTCACACGATATGTCACTGCCAACGGTTGAGCGTGACACGTAACGACAAACAGCCTTTTCATGCAACGGCAGCACAAAAATGAGCAAACACAACTTCCTATCTGAAGTTTTAGACCTAGAAGCCAAATTCATATTCTTCCTTGCCCTTTCTTAAAATGAACCTCGTACGGCAAACTCCCTCGAACATCATACACAGCGCAGTCAGTCACAGGCTGTACACTAAACATAACACTTAAGGAGCAAGAAGAAAAGTTTGACATTGTTTGCCCCACTTAAAAGTCATTGTCCTCCATGTCATTATACCGATTACACTTAAGCCCTGCATTCGTCATTTTTCATTAACTTGGTATTACCGGAGCATCATGACATCATAAATCTCAAGAAAGAAAGGCATGCGAAGGGCCCTAACTTTGGCAGCATGATTAAGATCGATGTTGGTGATGCTCGCCAATCACACTTAAGACACTCTGCAGCTACTTTGTCACTTGACATTACCAGAAAAACGTAGAAATCATGATCCATACAACACATTTTGCATCCCTGTAATCTCCTGGACGACGCAACTCTTCGTTTCTGCTGCACTCAAAGCAAACCAACCACCATCCACACAAGACTAATCCAAACCATAGCAACTACTTTGTGTCATGTCTGTACTTGCCATGCCACACTCAATACTTTAGCATTGCTGCAGATCTTAGCATTCAAGGGTCGGAGACACAGCACCATAACCAATGAAATGGCCACATTGCAATGAAATACACATTGGTCTTTTGAATAGCTGGATGCACCACAATTCATAGGGCATCATCAAATTGAACCAGTGCATTCACCATTCCCAGTGAGCAACCGTGCATGGGAAGGCATGCATGTACAACGGACGAGTAGGTGTAGGTTTCACTGCTCTTTTGAGTGAGGGCGCTGATTTAAACAAACTGCAACATTACCGAATCCCTGACCCAATTGTGCTTCAAGCACACCCGCTGAAAAACACACACACGTGCACCTAAAAGGCACCAGCTCTGTTTGCACTCTGGTTGCCGTGGCCCATACTCAAAGAAACCCAAGGACCCATGCATAAATGGTCGACAGTGCACTCTTTCCCTTCATCAAAGTTTCAACCATTGGAACGTTTGCTTACCACAGCCTCACTTTTGCACATGCCTCTCTGCGTTGACCCACACAGCGGTTTTGCTAAGCCATTCCTTTGCTCGGCTCCACCACGACAGCACTGCCATAAAGGGGCGAGTGCAAGGGGGAGAAAGATGGAGAGGATAAGGAGGGGTGTGGCCCAGGAGGGGTGTGATGTGTGTGAGGAGGGAGCTGCGTTTTGGAGAGAGAGGGAGACAGCGATGGGGGTGGAGTGGAGGGGGAGTAAAGGGGGAGCTGCACTGAATTTACTAAGGTCCAAGTGTTGGCAATGGAGTCCCATGTGTGTGTAATCAGTGGTGAGACTGCTGTGTGGCTGCTCACCTGCATGGCAAAATGGTGGTGGTTGCATGTGGACGCGTTTCTTAGAGTGGATGCTCGTGTTGGAACTTTTGTGTTGTGGAAGTTGGGTTACAGGCAATGAAGGAACCGACCCTGCTACGCAAGTTCATCATACAACCAGATACAGCAGCAGAAAAGTGGGGGCAACCACCCATCTGTTCACCATCCGACTTCAGAGTGCAAGGGATGTCCAGCTTCTGCATTCACACTTACAGCTCAAGCACACCATTCTTGCGTACCTGAAGAACCACAATGTCCTTGTGCTCAATGACGTGTTCAATCTTGGACCTGACCCAAACGATCACAACCCCGCACACAACCTCAAGCTCCAGAGCAGGTTGATATGATTCCATATCTTCAGTGGAGCTCGCTCTTAAGCTAGCAGACCCAGGAAGAATGACAGGGCTGTCAACGAGCTCAGATGCAAGAGGCACAGCCAGCTCCCACTCCAGGCCAAGCATCACACAGCCTGGACGCAAGTATGTGCGCCGGACCACGCTCCCTTCAGATCTGCGCCCACATGTGCATAAAATGATGCAACTGCTGGCCGGTCATCATGCTTACGTGTAAAGCACGCGTATGTGCCGGGGGGGGGGTGAAAAAAGATCAGCAATGCAAAACGTGCACCAAGGGATGTGCTCCTCATCATTCTGCTTTCAGATGCCTTTTGAGACCTACACATGAGAGAGCAAGCATTTTTGTTCCCAAGCGGCACACCATGAGTTAATGGAGGGGGCAACTACTGTTGAAGGCGTCTTCAGAGTCTGTTCTTGACTAGCTTATCCGACGTACAGGTGATACCTCAGAGTCTGCCTCGCACCGTTCAATAAATGTCCTTTCCAGATCCTCCAGGGCGTCTTCAGGCATGTTCTCTGGATGAAGGGACTCAATCTGTATTTTAATGGCCACCTGCGACATTTATAGAATCGACAAGCAGAGGACATGAGGCCAGGACTGGTTACCCTTTTTTTCATGCTCATTACAGGCAACATTGCCGTGCGTATGGCTTCCTCTTTGCAGCCAGCACATCCTACGGAGGTTAAACTGTTCTTATAGAGCGCAACACGAATGCCACCGCAACAAGGCAAGCAGTCACACGCCTGAATTGAAGGCTGTTTCCCTTTGCAATCCTATTCCTAGTTCAAAAAAAAACCAACCGCAATGCTGCGACGATGGGACCCAGATCGACGAGTCCTGGACCAGGATGGCATACGCTTCAAGTCTGCAGACTGTGCTTCCAGGATCAGCCTCTCATCCAGCGGAGGCTCCTCTCCTGCTCCTCCGTCTTGTCCTCCTTCGTGGTTTTGTACGACCTCCAGGGGCTCCTCGTCGTGCCCCTGCTCCTCACCTGCTCCTCCATCATGAAGATGGCAATCAGGGGGGTTCTGCCTGAGAACGCGAGGAAGCAGGACAGGGAGCTTGTGTGTGCGCTACCTTCCCATAAAACAAGGACTACCTGTCTAAAGGTAGTGCGCAAGTTTGTTTTTGTTAAAAGAGACATCCCTTGCGGATGAACGTCAAAAAAGTCTTGCTCGTTTGTCGCTGAAAAAATCCCAGAAATGCTGCTAGTCTGCTGTGCGGTCCGCAATTTGAAGTGACACAACAATTTATTGAATGATCTACAAGACCACACAGGCCCACGGCTTGAGCCAGTCCGTTATTTAGGAATTTGGTTGATGCTCCTATGAATGCCATTCGCCAAACCTACCTTGTCTGCAAGCTCATGTAGTGCGAGATCACGATATTAGTTGCCACACATGATACCAGGATGAACGCATGCGTGGCCAGGGCCTGAAAGATTTGGTGCGGAGCAGACAGTGTAAGTAAAGAACATCACCCTTGAAAAGGAGGCCACAAATGTGATGAGGGGCGATCCATTGCAAATAGCATGTCACCATTTGGCCTGTTAATCAGACTTATATCAATCCAATCGAAATTGAACATGCCACCCGCGAAGCGCACAGCTACCACAGATGTTTCAAACATTGCAATTTACACATAAGCAGCTTTGCGATAGAAAGAGCAAGACAACACGGTTGTCATGGCATGATGTATAAGCTTGCCATAACGCCGGCGTTGTTGTCCGACTATCTGTGCATGTGACGATTGACCATGCAAGCACACATGTAATCACGCGTGTAGATGAGATGCACACTCACCAACTCCATGACACATAGCAAACTGATAACAAAGAGCGCCATGTGCGCCAGAATGTAGGTGCGCCAGTGGAATCCCTGATTGATTGTGGTGATGAGGGCGTTTACAATGTTACGCTTGCATGCGCGTTTACGCAGGCATCCAGCTCTTGCCTGGATGCTTTGACCTACCTGCAAAACCCCCATAATGGACAAGCTGAGTGATCCCCCACGATACGGAAGTGAGCAAGGCTCAAAGTTTACATCTCTCCGTCACTGTCACCCTGAATTTAATCAGTTTAATGTAATTTATTTTATCCGTCTTTTTAGTTTTGTTTAGATTGAGCGACTCGAATTACATAACAATGGGTGTGAAGGATGCAGTAGGGGAAAGAATGGCTCTCTTCTGGTTCCAGTTAACTTTTTGCGCACAATTATGGCAAGTACTGATCACATGCACACACATTCACGGTGCATGCGCACGCACGCACACACACGCACGCACGCGCACACGCTCACGCTCACACACACATTTAAACACACAAACACACACACACACACACACACACATACACACACACTCACATACACACACACACACACACACACACACACACACACACACACACACACACACACACACACACATGCACTCACACATGCACACGTATATGTACGATTTAACGCTCACTACGTGCACGTGCCCATCATACATACAATGTATACACACACACACACACCTAAATGCAGGATCGCAATTTTTATCTATTGGTCCTTCACACTTTCTCCGTACACCAGGACGATCGTTACAATCTACCTGCTGTATTTCTTCCTCAGTGCCCTGGGTAAGGAGTGTTCAATAGTCTCAAAGGCAGTAACAATAGAGCCTATTGCCCTTCATCAACCCACACTAATGTATTCATTGTCACCGCCATGTTCTGCTGCACTTTGCACTGCACGAGCTTCTGAGCTTGCACATTTGCATATCATGTCACGTTTTCCATCCTTCTAGCTGTGCTCTCTCTTTGGGATGGAGGTGTACGGTATAGGGATCAGAAGAGAGATCTGCAAATACTGGTAGACAGATTGTGAGTACAAGCCTGCACGTCGTCACCCTCCGCTCACGCACCTCATTCAACTGGTTCTGCAGGTCCAGGCCAAAAGGACGTGATTGCTGCTCCGGGGTGCAAGCAATGGCCGATGTGGTTGAAGGAGTGGTGCGCGTGCTATAGGCATTGTTTTAATAGTCGCAGTACCTCTGCACTCTGCATGGTGTTTTTCCACTCATCTGCGCGCAATCCAAAGGGAATGATGCCATATTTTGACGGCTACACCACCATTATAGAGATCAACATCATAATGCTTTTTTTAAATTCTGCTAGAAATTCTACTACCCAAGATCATTAATGCGTTCTTTATTGCAACGGCTGGTCATCATATCATTGCCAGACGCCCAAAAAAAGAAAAATGTATTCCCCCTTTTATTTGGTTAATATTCAACTCAGGGCAAGCACAGATCTGAGAAAAATGCTGGATTGGAAAGATTTAGCCAGGTCATGTTCGGTTTTATTTGTTTTGCATGGGGTAATGCACTAGGCGTGGAGTTGGAGATTCAGCCGAGTCAAGTTGGTTTATTCTTATGTAGCTAACATGCATACTTTTGAGGTTGAAAGTGGAACCAGCGCCTGCTGCTGCACCCTACTGGAAAGGGGTGGGTAGTCAAAGAGTGAGTGAATCGTTTTTATCATTGGGTTGCAGAAAAACGACTTGGAAGTTTTTGAGGTTGCCTTTGTGACAACCATTGGGAGATTCAGCCAGCTTGCTAGGCCGGTTGTCTGCTGGTTTATTCTAGCCAAACAAATCCATCAGCTGAGACTTATGAGAATAGGTCTTGGTTCTGTGAAAAGGTGCTGGTGGGGATGCTTTGGGGGACTGAAAGGAGAAAAGACCCTTAACAACTGATCTCTGTCGCTACTGACCTCTTTATCCTCCTAAAAAACATGAAAACTACGCAGGCAGTGCAATGCTTAGGGTTGGCCAGAACCATATATACGTACGTATATACGGTGCATATGGTATTTTTAGCAGGGAATTTACCATACATACGGTCATATACGGTGTGTATATACGGTTTTGACGAACCCTACAAATACTTTGAAGTACTTCCTTCATGAATTTACAGAGTTTACAGATCAAGCCATCAGCCAACTACTCAGGCAGTGCAAATAATTCCCTCAAGGATTCAGAAAGAGGAACCACTTTGGCACCAAGGAACATGTAGAAAGAGGAAACCATGTTGAAAGTAGAAAGAGGAACCACTTCGGCGCCGAGTGGCACAATAACTTTAAAATGAAAAGGCATCAGGAGGAAAACGTTCTGTGTTTATGACCAATTGCATGCATGTATTTATGACGAGAAACAAGAAATGACCAGACAGCTCCTAACTTCAGCGTCTTGGACTGTCGTGATTTTGTGACTTACAAGATCACAGTCACGACCATGTTTGACTGAACGGTGCTAGCCTAGGGTAAGCCTGTGCTGGCCAGCAGGTTCCATCACTTCCATCATGAGAAAGGGATCTCCACTCTTTGCTGACATGGAGGTAAAAAGAACATCGCAGTCAAATTGTTGTATACACATGCTGAGCCATGTTTGCCATTTCAGGCTTTTGCCCTCAGCTCCAAACTCCACTGTCGTTGGCAGTATTACACCATTAAAAAGGCCCATTGCATATTGCATTGTTATTTGCTCTAAAATTTAAGCAAATCCTGCCTCTCTGGTGCTCATGTCGGAATATGTCACAGTGTACTGTGTACTGTGGCATTCAGCATTGCACTTTTTACGCCTCTCCTTGTTAACAATTCACGACTATGGCGCAATATTGCATCCTAGGTCACTGTGGCGCTACATGGCTGCGTACTTCCCGGCAAAGCTCGTGCGCACCCAAGCGTTAGAGCCGAGCAAGAACTACATCTTTGTTATGCAGCCACACGGGTGAGTAAGGGTAAGATTTACCCCACATGCATGCCTCCCATATGGCTGCATGGATGCATGTGCATGGGTGTGTGGTTGGTGTGTGCCTTGTGCCTTATTTGCTTATTTTTAGGGTTGGCCAGAACCATATATACGTATGTATATACAGTGCATATATGGTATTTTTAGCAGGGAATTTACCATACATACGGCCATATACGGTGTGTATACACGGTTCTTGCCAACCCTACTTGTTTGCTTATTTGCCAGCATTGAAACTTAGCTTGCACGCCAGAAAGTAGAGCAGAGGAAAGGGGGAATTCTACGGGATTGAAGGGCGTTAAGGAGGCATATCTGTTCATATACCCCACAGGCCACCTTGAATGGGGTGAGGATGTTGCAGGGAAATATTTTTTTTTTGCAGGGATCAAGTCACACCCAGGCATAAGCGCATGCTTACATATAGTCAAGTACTATCACGCGCATGGCTTTCATTAAAAAATTGCACGACATACCAAACGCAGGCTGTGCGCCATAAGTGGTGCCATAATGTGCAAAAAATACTACCCAATGCAGGCTGTGCGCCATATCATCAAAACATGTGCACGACATACCAAATGCAGGCTGTGCGCCATAAGCGGCTGGATCAACTTTGCTACCCATGCTACTGGGTTCCCCCGTCTGTTCCCAGGCATCAATGTGAGTGGAAGTGTACTTGATTCTGATTTAAATCATTTTAAGTGTACAACCTGCGTCAGGTATAAAGTGTTGTCTAGTGCATTGTCGACATTAATTTTTCTATGAACCATACAACCTTGATGGCTTTCATACACAGCATATACGACCTGCTGGTGTAACGATCTATGCGTTGCTCTGTCTGATTATTTATGCAATACGACCTGCTGGCGTCCTGGATGCAATTTGACTACTTTTAGAGTTGGCCAGAACCGCAGATCTGCACCGTATATGACCGTATGTATGGTGATTTCCTTGCTAAAAATACCGCATGTACACCGTATATGCCTATAAATGTATGGTTCTGGCCAACCCTAACTACTTGCATTCGCAAATACAAGCAGAAGCAGAAGCAGCACACAGAGCCGCAGGCAACCCATGTAAACTACAAACCTGTTTGTGTACTGCTTTCAGGTGCACTGTGTTACGCCACTGTGTCACGCCACTGTGTCATGCCACTGTGTCACGCCACTGTGTCACGCCACTGTGTCACGCCACTGTGTCACGCCACTGTGTCACGCCACTGTGTCACGCCACTGTGTTACGCCACTGTGTCACGCCACTGCTTTCAGGTGCACTGTGTTACGCTGGATTCCAACTTTAAAGTCCCATTCCTCAGGTGATTGATCATTCATAGGGTAGGCCAGAATCACTTACACATACGGTGTGTATACGTTATTTTTGGCAGGGACATCACCAAACATACGGTCACATACGGTGCATATATATGGTTCTGGCCAACCTAATCATTCATGCTTTTCACAAGCCCCAAAGTGCAGAAAATCTGTACATCACCAAACATACAGTCACATACGGTGCATATATATGGTTCTGGCCAACCTAATCATTCACGCTTTTCACAAGCCAAAGTGCAGAAAATCTGTACATCACCAAACATACGGTCACATACGGTGCATATATATGGTTCTGGCCAACCTAATCGTTCATGCTTTTCACAAGCCCCAAAGTGCAGAAAATTTGTAACACAGTATCACATCCTGCTATTCCTTGCTTCTCCATCTCCTGTGTGATGTATTGCAGGTGTAATTTTTGAGGCTTTGCGCGCCTTCTTGCAATTGCAGGCTTGTTTGCATACATGCGCAGTTTCTTATTTGTAACGAGGTCCCATTTGTAACAAGGTCTGCCTTGGCACGCTTTATTGTGCTGGAAGCTTTGTTATCTGTCACAAGCGCATTTTGTGTTGCACTTCCAACGCATTTTGTGCTGCACTTTCAACGCATTGTGCTGCACTTCCAACGCATCGTGCTGCACTTCCAACGCATTGTGCTGCACTATTAACGCATTTTGTGCTGCACTTCCAACGCATTTTGTGCTGCACATCCAACGCATCGTGCTGCACTTCCAACGCATTGTGCTGCACTTTCAACGCATTTTGTGCTGCACTCCAACGCATTTTGTGCTGCACTTCCAACGCATTTTGTGCTGCACTTCCAATGCATTTTGTGCTGCACTTCCAGCGCATTGTGTTGCACTACCAATAGCTTATCATCAACCAAGTGTTTCTCTAAAATCAAACGTTTGTTTCCCCTTATTATGGAAAAGGGAAAAGCATTTCAAAACATGCCTGCCAGAAACCTCATTTCGTTTATAAGAATAGAGGAGATCAACATAACCGTCCAAAAACCCCCCTTTTTATGTATGCCGTGCGTCCCTGGTTGGTCTTGTGAACTGATTTGTTGTAAGAAGAAAATATCAATCAAAAACCATGTGTGCCGTGCGTCCCTGGTTGGTTTTGTGTACTGATTTGTCGACTTTGCATTGCCACACTGCTCTAGGGAGTACATTTTGCTGCACGGTTTGAGAAGCGCTAGCCGGAAATCCCTCGTAAACATTTTGAAGCAAGGCCCAGGGTCGTCTGTTCTCCTAGCCACTGGTTAGTGTGTGCTGTTTTCGAACCTTTAAACATGTTCCTCATACGGCTCCTGCTTATGCAATTCTAGTCATCTCTTGTCTCTTGTTTTTTACGCAAGCAAGTCATGGATCCACCTCTTCTTATATCCTCTATACTGGCATAAGGCGCGCACGCATGTTGTGACTTCACTCTAAAATATCTGTATACCAAGGATTGGCAGGTTTTGAACTCATGACATATGTACAGTGTGTGCGGTTAACCCTGAAGTGCTGTTGCATTGTGCTTAAAATTGATAAGTAGGCTAAGCACCGTACTATTATTCACTATTCTTTGCTTATAATTGTGTCTCTTATGTGTGTTAGAATTGAGCGTAATAACACGGTCATCTCAGTGGCTTAATTTCTTGTTTTGTGGTTTATTGCTGTGCAGGAGGGGCCTCAGAAAGTTTGCTGTCCGCCCCGAATACGTATGACACGTTAGTTGGCAAACGGAAAGGCTTTGTGCAGGTGGGCGTACTTACTTCTATTGTATTACATTATAACTACTTTGTGTTTGTCTGTGTGTTACACATCTTGTAGGTAAGTATGAGTCCATGCGAGTGGGTAGACAGGAATGCTTCCTGCAGGTGCAATAGGGAGGAAATATGCAGATGCATGTGCCGCTGTTCATGTTTGTGTTACTGTGTTGCCGTCATGTTTGTGTTACTGTGTTGGCGTCATGTTTGGTTGCCATGTTTGTGTTATACTGTGTCGGCGTCATGTTTGGTTGTTTGTGTTACTGTGTTGGCGTCATGTTTGGTTGTCATGTTTGTGTTATACTGTGTTGGTGTCATGTTTAATTGTTTGTGTTACTGTGTTGGCATCATGTTTGGATGTATGTTTGTGTTACTGTGTTATGTTTGGCTGTCATGTTTGTATTACTGTGTTGGCGTCATGTTTGGCTGTCATGTTTGTGTTACTGTGTTGGCGTTTGATACAGCCATGTTTGTGTAATACTGTGCTGGCGTTTGATACAGCCATGTTTGTGTTATAGTGTGCTGGCGTTTGATACAGCCATTTGTGGGAGTCAAGTAGAGTGTTGTTTGGTAAAACTACTCTGTTGTGGTTCAGTTTTGATAATGACATTGATGGAGAATGTGGCAACATCATCTTTGTTCAAATGCACATGCACACACATAAATTAGACACATGTTTGCAGTACTTACACGCTCTATGCTTGTACACGATCACACACACACACACACACACACACACACACACACACACACACACACACACACACACACACACACACACACAAGAACACAAGCACGTGCAAAAGAAACACACTGGTACGGATAGTGCAGGTACGCTTGCATACTCACACACATCTGCTCTCACAAAAACAGGTGGCTCTCCTGACAGGCGCATCCATTGTGCCTGTGATTGCCTTTGGTGAGACCAACACTTTTTACACCTACATACCGGCGGAGGGGTCCAGGACCAAGCGTTTCATGAAGTGAGTCAAAAGTCATAAACAGCAGCCAACTGGATTGCAAAGACCTCCCTCCAGCCTCCAGCCTGGCCTAAAGGGTGCTGGCAGGGAGATCTTGAAGGGTGAACAGCTACATTTTCAGGCATCCGGGCGATGTCTTGTGAATGTGTACTAAAACATATGTCCCTACCCCTTCAGCCACGCGCACTTGCCGTGCTGCGGTTTCCCTGTGTTGCCTCATTATTACCTCCTCTCACATGTCCCTATCCCGTCATGTGCACTTGCCGTGCTGTGGCTTGCCTGTGCCTTCCCTCCATTCAAAACAATATTGCATCCAATGGCACGATTCATGTTTATGTTATTAGCAAGCTTGTGAGCTCTGCCAGTTGTACTACATACCATACATGTAAGGTCGTCCAGAACCGTATATATGCATCACATATGACGGTATATTTGGTGATTTCCCTGCCTAAAATACCGTATATACGGTACATGGTTCTTGCCAACCCAATGCATATGCTTATCAGTACACCCAAGTAAAGTGGCTGAATTGTTTGACCAAGTATACGGTACATGGTTCTTGCCAACCCAATCAATGCATATACTTATCAGCACACCCAAATAAAATGGCTGAGTTGTTTGACCAAGTTGATAATTACTGGATGTATAACCAGGGTTAGAAGGAAGCAAGAAATAAGGCCCTGCAGAGTTTAACTTCGTAGAACTTTTGTCAACCTTCAAGTAACGTTGACACCCAGACCGCGTTTTGCATCATTGGATTTCTTGCTGACACTGTGTTTTCCACCTGTTAGAGCAGGGCAGTCAAAAGTGTGTGCGGGTTCGCCACACCCATCTTCTGGGGCACCAATACATTTGGAGGTCAGTAAAGAGTACATGCCGTGCACATGCACATGCACAAGAACACTAAATCCTGCATGTGATCCTTTACATTTTTTTGGATTGCCTAGTTCAATCAATGAATGAAACCTCAATAGATTGGAATGACTATTTAGGAAGCCAGATCTCAGCAAGCAGGATGTTCTTTGAGTAGTCAAACTTTTTCCTCTGTCCTTTTTTTCTTCTTCTCATCTACGAAGCAACCGTCCATCACGATTGCCCTAAAAAAATACCTGTTGTCGTGACAAATCGCTTTATGACAGTTTCTACAACGCTATAAAAGCAGAATGTGGCCATCACTTCCGTCATCTTATTTGCTTTTTACTTTAAACAGGAGTTCATAAGTTAAGGGTAGACTCCCATGCACCTACACTGTCTGGCTTATGGCACGCGCAAAAAACAAAAGAGGACACCCATGCAAGCAGACACATGCTCATGTTAGCCTGCTACTGACAATGTAGGTAAAGGCCTGATGGCCAGGAAGACACCGCTAAATACAGTCTGCGGAGCTCCCATTGACGTGCCCAACCATGGCTTCAAAGAGAACGACAGGTCAGGAAGTAAAGCTCTTGACACAGGGCTTAATCGATCAGTATGTACTGAACACTGAAATTGATGCCCGGAATATCGTGATAACTGAAGGCTTGTCTCCTTAACGCCATATTGTTTTTCGACTTGACTCTCTTGGCGTGTTTCTTCCCTTCTCTGTCTCGGTGAATTGTTGTGCCTATTTGCATATCCTGGGTCATGCAGACTCTAAACAATATTCCATGTAGAAGAAGTTGTTACTTATGCAGACCAACTATTCAGCTCACACTTGATTAAAGCCTCATTGAATGGACTACATAGAAAACTGTTAGATCTATTGTGGATATTGCAGGTTGGTTGCCGTGCACTCTGGCCTGCGTCTAGCCCTTCTAAAGCCAGCCAATTTGCTATTATATCACTGTTTTTGATAAAAATGTCAGCATTTTATTTCCATTCTGCTATGCTGCAGGAACAATGAGCATTTTATTTCGGAACAGTGAGCATTTTATTTCCTTTCTTCTATACTGCAGGAACACTGAGGAGTTCAAGCGGCTCACCGATGAAATCCATGGTGTCTACCTTAACGCCTTACTTGACCTTTGGAACACCCACAAAGACACGTATGCCCCCAATCGAGTGCGCGAAATGCAGTTCATCAAGGACTAATTGCAGTTGCTATGTGGAGCCATACACCTTTTGCTTCGCAGTCACTGCGTATGGCTGTGTATTTTAGTTGGTGTCCCGAGCGTGCAGGATGTGGCTTGAGTAAAAAGCATTGCATTGCCATCTGCATATGCTGTTATGTGTGCTTGTGAGCATATGAGATATGAATTCTGTGTATGGCTGTGCGTATTTTAGTGGGTGTCCCAAGTGTGCAGGATGTGGCTCGAGTAAAAAGCATTGCATTGTCATCTGCATTTGCTGTTATGTGTGCTTGTGAGCATATGAACTCTGTGTATGGCTGTGTGTATTTTAGTGGGTGTCCCAAGTGTGCAGGATGTGGCTCGAGTAAAGCGCTGCATTGCCAATTGCATATGTTTAGGGTGGGCCAGAACCGTATTGATACACCGTACCGTATATGACCATATATATGGTGATTTTTTTGCATAGAATGCCGTATATACACCGTATATATATGTGGTTATGGCCAACCCTACATATGCTGCTATGTGTACTTGCGAGCATATAAGCGCTGACACCATTGTACACTACATTTATTTGTGAGGGAAGGTACTTGGACATCAATGTTCATTGTACATCATTAGCAGTTTAGAACGTGTATATGCTTGTGACATTTGCTTTTTCTCTAACAGTCTGAGGAGGAACGAGTCTAATTTCTACCTTTGCTTTTTTGTTCTATGTAGCTGTATGTAGTCATAAATTTCCAAGGGGGGCACGCTCTCTTTCCAAACGTTGTTCCGTGTATGTACGGCATGTAAATAGTCTAGGCAATTTGGTTGGCACTGCATGGTCCCTTTTGTAGGGCTCAGACAATCAGCACACTTGCCATATTATGGCGTTTTATAAATATGTTCCTCATCTTAGTGTGTTGGCAACCTGAGAGTATGTAAAGTGCACTACCAGTGCCAGTGCAGATGGGGCAGTTTGCATTGGGAGAGAAGCCGTACCAGTAGGCGTGTTTATGATTAAAAGTTGTACCAGTGTACCAGTGCGGTACTTCATAACATTACGCTCTTCGTAGAATTTGAGATTGCTATTATTCCAGAAAGCATTCGTGGTTTGTTTATTGACCAAAGGTCTAAGGTCCTTCCAGTAGTTGTAATACCCTGTGCCTGTTTTGGCACTGCCCAGTCTGTGTAATTTGCACATTTCTGTTTTCAGCTTGGCCTTTTAATCAGACAGTGCACGAAGCCTAGGTGTAGTTGCCCCTTTTCCGCTGGGATCCTCATCGGTGTCTTTAGTTGCAAGCCAGTAAAGGGGTGTATATGCATTACCGTCTGAAGCTGGAGGTTAAACGTGCACGTCATGACCTCCATCATGTAAGGCAGAGTGTTTGGCAATTGCATCTGCACATTCATTCCCAATACAGCTGAAACTAGGATTATACCAATGTGGCTCTTTCCACCCCGCTTCTCAGAGAAAAAGAGGTTTGCCTCCGCTGCCGTCTGAATGCTGTACTGGTTACTCCCACTCCATGAAAATAAAAAAGCGACAGACTAGCAATGAAGGGGGGTGGGTTCTTAGGAGTGGCAGTAGGGGGCAACTGAGGGAGACCGGGAGCGCTTCAACAGCACCGCCAGCCGCCACCAACAGATCCACCTTCTCCAGGCAGCACCGACCCAAAGATCTCAGCATTCTCCAACGTGACATTCACCTCACCGAGACCAAGTAGTACTGTGAGGACACTAGGCTGCAAAAGCAGCTGAGCGCCGTGCAGGAACAGCATAAAGGCCTTTGCTCCTTCCTTCAATGAGCCTCCGTTACCCTCCACACCATCCTTTTGGGAGTGGGTGGCACCATCTACAGCAATCACACGCTGGAGCCTTCTAAGGAGCTGGGTCTTGATTCTCAAAGAGTTAAGAAATTTGAGCTTCATGTTCATCCTGTCAATTACGCAGGCTGCTCAACTTGTCCATACCGTACGTACCCTTTTCAGCACTGATATCAACTCTCATCAAGAGATGGTTTCAAAAAGCCTGCAGCCCACCTGTTACCCATTGATCTTTTCTTTTGGTGGAGAAGTTTTACGGTACCCGGTACCAAAGTGGCTCCTATTCCTTATTTAATGTGGGAAGTGGTATTTCACTGCCTGCGCAATTATTTATTTTTACAGCTGTCTACAAAGCATAAACCCCCAGCAGGCCATATACAAGCCCGACAGCGTTTAGGAAGGGTCCTCTTATCCTACATACACGTTAAGCACCGTGGCCGAGCACGCCATACGCCATGCCGCAAATAAGGCAAAAACGCCAACCCCAAACAGCAGGCACCACAGCAACCACCTCTGCCTCTCTTCTTGCTCCCGCCGCAACCTCTGTTGCTCAAAAATATTAATCAGGCCTGAGCCTCCAGCAAAGAGAGCGCCTCCGACAGCAAACACTGCTGCTGCTCCTGCAAGGCCATCTGCCAGAGACATCCCAGAAGGCTCATCTTCCTTTGGCATGACAGGAACAGGCACCTCAGTGGGAAGCACTTTTTTCACCCTGGCCTTCTTGGGTGCCTGATGTACATATTGAACGCGAATGACACAATTTTCTCTTCTAGCTTTGAAGCACTGTGTGAGCCTAAGCATGTTAACATTTATCTGAGCGGTGACAGGTACACCTAACTATGCTTGCCATTTGACACGCACAACACACACATACACACATGCACATGTGTGTGTGTGTGTGTGTGTGCGCTCCTGCGTGTGCGTGTGTGTGTGCGTTTGTGTGTGTGTTGTGTGTGTGTGTGTGTGTGTGTGTGTGTGTGTGTGCGCGCGCGCTCGTGCGTGTGTGTGTGTGTGTGTGTGTGTGTTGTGTGTGTGTGTGTGGTGTGTGTGTGTGTGTGTGTGTGTATGTGTGTGTGTGCGGTGTATGTGTGTGTGTGCGCGCTCGTGCGTGTGT
>Ga0307942_1001162_pt1 | contig 20590 bp, 20 predicted proteins | sample OrgLakmetagen175_FD_201846 | JGI IMG/M metagenome (GOLD analysis project Ga0307942, IMG submission 201846) | Saline water microbial communities from Organic Lake, Antarctica - #175 | ecosystem: Environmental > Aquatic > Non-marine Saline and Alkaline > Saline | place: Antarctica: Organic Lake... | reverse complement strand
CAGGCATGGCACAGAATATGCGCGCCCGGTCGCAGCCCGTGGGTCACCGACACGCGGTCGTCGAAGACGAAACAGTCGCCCTGCCACAGGCTGTCGCGTTCGGGGATCTCCTCGAGATAGCTCAGGATCCCGCCCTTCAGATGGTAGACGTCACGGGCGCCCTGTCCCAGAAGGTAATTGGTGGATTTCTCGCAGCGGATGCCGCCGGTGCAGAACATCGCGATGCGCCTGCCGGCAAAGCGGTGCGCGTTGGCCGCCCACCACTTGGGGAAATCGCCGAAGCTTTCGGTCTGCGGGTCGACGGCGCCCTCAAACGTGCCGATCGCCACCTCGAAATCGTTGCGCGTGTCGATCACCGTCACATCCGGTTGCCGGATGAGATCGTTCCATGCGGCGGGCTCCACATAATGCCCGACGCGGGCGCGCGGATCGACATCGGGTTGCCCCATGCGCACGATCTCTGGTTTCAGGCGCACCTTGAGACGGCCGAAGGGCGGATCGGTGCTGTGGCTTTCGTGCCAGTCGAGACCCGAGCAGCCGGGCAGGGCGCGGATATGCGCGAGCACCCGGTCGATCCCTTCGGGCGGGCCGGCAATCGTGCCGTTGATCCCCTCGCGGGCCAGCAACAGCGATCCACGGACGGCTTGGGCCTCGCAAAGCGTGCGAAGCGGGGCCTGCAGGGCGGCGGGATCCGGAAACCGGGTGAAATGATAAAGGGCGGCGATGCGGTACATGGTCTGCGATCTACGCGCAGGCGTACGCCCTCGCAAGGGGCTGTGCCACGCCATTGACGCGGCCCGGCCAAGTGCCTACCCCTTTGGGCAAAGGAGGGTCGAGCCATGACATCCGCGCTGCTCGTCATCGACATGCAATACGATTTCTGCCCCGGCGGGGCGCTCGCCGTGCCCGAGGGCGACAGCATCGTGCCCGGCATCAACGTAGCGATGGCCGCGTTTCCGGCGGTGATCCTGACGCAGGACTGGCACCCGGCCGGGCATTCGTCCTTTGCGTCCGAGCATCCGGGCAAGGCGCCGTTCGACATGGTGGAGATGCCCTATGGCCCGCAGGTTCTGTGGCCGGATCACTGTATTCAGGGCAGCCATGGTTCGGCGTTTCACGCGGATCTCGACACGACCCGCGCCGATCTGATCATCCGCAAGGGGATGACCCCCGAGATCGACAGCTACTCGGCGTTTTTCGAGAACGACCACGCGACGCCCACCGGGCTGCACGGCTATCTGCAGACGCGCGGGATCGACGATCTGACACTCGTGGGGCTGGCCACCGATTTCTGCGTCAAGTTTTCGGGTCTCGACGCGGCGCGGCTCGGCTACCGCGTGACGCTGCGGCAGGATCTGGTGCGCGGGATCGATCTCGACGGCTCTCTCGATGCGGCGACGCGCGAGATGCGCGAGGCGGGTGTGCGGTTTGCCTGACCTGCCCGCCATGCGTACAAAACCGACCCTGATTTTGTCCACTTCCTTATGACGCTGGCCCGCGATATCCGCGACTGTAGTCTCTGCGCGGATCGGTTCGCGGTGACGCAGACCGCGCATGCGCCCCGCCCGGTGGTGTGGTTTCAGCCCTCCGCGCGGCTGCTGATCGCCGGGCAGGCCCCGGGGATGCGGGTGCACCGATCCGGCAGGCCCTTCGACGATCCGTCGGGCGACCGGTTGCGCGACTGGCTGGGGCTGAGCCGCGAGGCGTTCTACGACACCTCCCGCGTGGCGATCGTGCCGATGGCCTTCTGCTTTCCCGGCTATGACGCAAGGGGATCGGACCTGCCACCGCCGCCGATCTGCCGCCGCACATGGCACGGGCGCGTGATGCGGCAGCTTGAGCGTGTCGCGGTGACCGTGCTGGTGGGTGGCTATGCGCAGAAATACCACCTTGGCACCCGGGCCGGTGTGACCGACACCGTGGCAGGCTGGCGCGACCGTGCCCCTGATGTTTTCGCGGTGCCGCACCCCTCGTGGCGCAATACCGCGTGGTTGCGGAAAAACCCGTGGTTCGAGGCCGAGGTGCTGCCGGAATTACGCACGCAGGTTCAAAGGGTTATGGATGATGGATGACACAAGGCTCGATGCGGTGCATGCCGCGATGGAGGCCGCGCCCGACGACGCACAGGCGCGGTTGCGCTTTTACGAAACCCTGGCGGCGAGCGAGCTTTACCTGATGCTCAAGGCCGAGGCGCAGGGTGACCAGCTCGACCCGGAGGTGTTCGACCTCGGCGATCAGTCCTTCGTGCTGGTCTTCGATCGCGAGGACCGGCTGGCGCAATTCGCCGGGCGCGCGGTGCCCTATGCCGCGCTGACGGGGCGCAGCATCGCCAGCATGCTGGCGGGGCAGGGGGTCGGGCTGGGCGTCAATCTGGATGTGGCGCCATCGGCGATCCTGCTGCCCACGGAGGCGGTCGCGTGGCTGGCCGAGACGCTGTCGGAGGCGCCTGCGGAAATCGAGGCGAAGCCGGAGATATTCAGCGCCCCCAAGGGCTTGCCCGAGACGTTCCTTGTCGCCCTCGATGCGCGGCTGGCCACGATGACGGGTCTGGCGCGGCTCGCCTATCTGGTCGGCGTGACCTACGACACCGGCGCGCAGGGGCATATGCTGGGCTTTGTCGGGGCCGACAGGGGCGCCCACGGCGCGCTGGCCCGCGCGGTGTCCGAGGTGCTGATCTTTTCCGGGCTGGAGGCCGCAGCGCTTGACGTGGCGTTCTTCGACGCCTCAGATCCGGTCGCCGCACGGCTGGCAAGCTGCGGGCTGCGCTTCGATCTGCCCGAACCGCCCAAGCGCGCGCCGCGCCCCGCCCCCGGATCGGACCCGGATAAACCGCCTGTTCTGAGGTAGCTGGCGTGGCTCAGTAGCCATGCGCGCGGTCCACCAGATGCAGGAACGGCGCGCCGGCCTCGCCGCGCCGGATATTCTCGGCGACCACTTGCGCGGCGGTTTCGGGCCGTGTCTCGGACGCGATATGCGGGGTCACCGTGACACCGGGATGCGCCCAGAACGGATGTTCGGGGGGCAGTGGCTCTTCGCGGAAAACGTCCAGCGTGGCATGCGCGACATGGCCCCGGTCGAGCGCCGCGATCAGCGCCTCGTCGTCGATCAGCGGCCCGCGCCCGGGATTGACGATCATCGACCCCTCGGGCAACAGCGCGAGCGTTCCTGCATCGAGCAGGTTCTCGGTCTCGTCCGTCAGCGGCAGAAGAAGCACAAGGATATCCGCGGCTTGCAGGGCCGCCTGCAGGCCGTCCTCGCCCGAGAGGCAGGTGATGCCGGGGATGTACTTGGCCCGGCGGCTCCATCCGGTCACCGGGAAACCCAGATGCGCCAGCATCTGCGCGCAGGCCGTCCCGAGCGCGCCGAGGCCCAGCATCGTCACGCGCCGGTGGGTGGCCAGCGGCGGCGCCTCCGCGCGCCATTCGCCGTCCTGACCCAGGATATGACGATCCATCCCCAGATGATGGCGCAGGACATGGCCGGTCACCCATTCCACCATGCCTTGCGTCAGGCCATGATCGACCATCCGGGCCAGCGGGATCTTCAGCGTCGGGTTGCCGACGATATTCTCGACCCCCGCCCAAAGGTTGAGCACCGCCTTGGCGCGGGTATAGGGCGTGAAATCCTGCACCTCGCTGTTGGGGGCATAGACGATGTAATCGACATCTTCCGGCGCGGCACTGGTCGTGAGGGTGGCGTCGACACCGGCCGCGGCAAGCGCCTGTTTCAGCGGTGTCTCGTAGGTGCGCCAGTGATCGGGGCGCGCGGCGAAAAGGACATTGACGGACATGGGCTTACCTCGGTCTGTGGACATTCGCGCTCTGCACAAGGCCGAAGCCGATCATCAGGACAAGCATGGCGGACCCGCCATAGCTGACCAGTGGAAGCGGCACGCCCACCACCGGCAAAAGTCCCATGACCATCGCCATGTTGACCGCGAAGAAAAGAAAGAACGTCACTCCGATACCAAGGATCAGCAGCGAAGAAAACCTGTCGCGATTGGCAAGTGCTGCGAGGATGCAGAACACCAGGATCAGTGCATAGAGACCCAGTATCGATATGCCGCCGATGAACCCGAATTCCTCGGCCAGCGTCACGAAGATGAAATCGGTGTGCTTTTCGGGCAGGAAGTTCAGCCGCGATTGTGTACCCTGCATGAAGCCGCGCCCGGTCCAGCCGCCCGACCCGAGGGCGATCTTGGACTGGGTGATGTGATAGCCCGCGCCAAGCGGATCTGTCTGGGGGTCGAGAAAGGTGTCGATGCGGCGGAACTGGTAGTTTTCCAGAAGCTGCCAGTCGGTGCCACGGCTTTGAATGACCACCGCGACAAGCGTCGCGCCACCGAGGATCACGACCGCGAAATAGGCCCAGTGCACGCCCGCCACGAACATCAGCATGCCGCCGGCCAGCAACAGAAGGATCGAGGTGCCGAGATCGGGCTGGCGCAGCACCATGGCAACCGGCGTGAGAATGAAGGCGATCGGGATCAGCACCCAGACCGGACGCGACACCCGCGACACCGGCAGCCAGTCGTAATAGGCCGCCATCACCATCACCAGCGTGATCTTGACCAGCTCCGAGGGTTGCAGCCGCACCCCGCCAAGATCGAGCCAGCGTTGCGCGCCCTTGCCCTCGACCCCGACGAAGATCACCGCGACGAGCAGCGCCACCGAGACCAGATAGGCCAGCAGCGAGACGTTGCGCCAGAACCATGTCGGCACCATGGCTATGGCGAACATCATGCACAGACCAAACGCGAAGCGCTTCATCTGCGGCTCTGTCCAGATTGCGAGATTGCCGCCCGCCACCGAATAAAGCATCAGGAAGCCGATGCTGGCGACCGTGATCAGCAGCACGACGAGCGGCCAGTCGAGAAACAGGATCTTTCTCGGCCCGGTCGGTGTCGTCTTGACGGTATGTTCGAGATAGCTCATGCGCGGTCGCTCTCGACGCGGATCGGGCGCGTACGCTGTTGCCGCAACTCTTCCTGCTGGATCCGGATGCGCGGCCGGTCCGCCTCGGGATAGGCTTCCAGTGGCGGATCGCCGTCATAAAGCGCCTGAAGCGTGATGTCGCGCCCGATCGGTGCCGCCGCGGTCGAGCCGCCGCCGCCATGTTCGACCACCACGGCCACCGCGTATTTCGGGGCATCATACGGCGCGAAATCGACGAACAGGGCATGGTCGCGCTGCGTGCGCGGCAGATCCTGGTTTCGGACCACCCCGGTCGCGCGCTCGCCCGACGAGATGTTGCGCACCTGGCTGGTGCCGGTTTTTCCGGCCATCTTGAAGGCCTCCTCGACGATCCGGCTGCGATAGGCGGTGCCGCGATTGCTGTTGCACACGGCATACATCGCGCGGCGCACCTCGCGCAGGTGGTTTTCGTTCAGCCCCAGATCGTCGCCGCGCCCTGTGGGCTGCTCGACCCCGTCGACGGATTTCACCAGACGCGGCAATATCTGCCGCGAGGTCGCCAGCCGCGCGGTCATCACCGCAAGTTGCAAGGGCGAGGTCAGCACGAACCCCTGTCCGATGGAGGCGTTGACGCTGTCGCCCACCATCCACGCCTCGCCGCGATTGGCCAGCTTCCACTGGCGCGTCGGTGTCAGCCCGCTCGCCACGCTGGACATCGGCAGATCGAACTCGGTGCCGAGGCCCAGCCGTCCGGCCATGGACGAGATATTCTCGATCCCGGTACGTTGTGCCAGTTCGTAGAAATAGACGTCGCAGCTTTCGCGCAGGGCCTGATGCAGGTCCATGTTGCCATGCCCGCCGCGCTTCCAGCAGTGAAAGCGGCGTCCGCTGATATCCTTGTGGCCGGGGCACCAGACGGTTTCGGCAAAGTCGATCTCGCCGACCTCGAGCGCGGCAAGCGCGGTGACCATCTTGAAGGTGGATCCGGGCGGATAGATGCCCTGCACCGCCTTGTTGGGCAGCGGGCGGTATGGATTTTCCAGAAGCGCGCGGTAATTGGCAGAGGATATGCCGCGCACGAAGAGGTTGGGATCATAGCTCGGTGCCGAGGCGCTGACCAGCAGATCGCCGCTGTCGCAGTCGATCACCACCGCGGCCGCGCTCTCGCTTCCAAGGCGGGCATGGGTGTAGGTCTGCAGCATGTTGTCGAGCGTCAGCTGCAGGTCTTTGCCGGGCTCGCCCTCTTGCCGGTCGAGCTCGCGCATCACCCGGCCGGCGGCGTTGACCTCGACCCGGCGGGTGCCGGCGGTGCCGCGCAGCAGGTTCTCCTGCCGGGCCTCCAGCCCGAGCTTTCCGATCTGGAACCGGGGCAGGCGCAACAAGGCCTCGGGCGCGTCGATCGTTTCCAGATCTCTCTCGTTCGCCGCGCCGACATAGCCGACCACATGGGCATGATCGCCGCGCAGCGGGTAGTGGCGCGACAGACCGACCTCGGGCATGACGCCGGGCAGGGCGGGGGCGTTCACGGCGATCCGGCTGATCGCCTCCCAGCTGACGCGGTCGGCGATCGTCACGGCGGTATCGCCGCGCAGCTCGCGCAGTTCGCGCCGTGCCCGTTCCAGCGCGCCCTCGTCAAGCTCCAGCAGGCGGGCGAGCCTTGCGATGACCGCATCCACGTCGCCGGCCTGTTCACGGATCATGGTGATGCGGTACGAGGGCACATTCTCGGCGATGACCCGCCCCTTGCGATCGAAGAGGCGTCCGCGCGCCGGCGGCAGAAGCTGGATGTTGATGCGATTCTCATCGGCCAGCAGGCGGAACTGATCGGCCTCTTCCAGTTGCAGATGCCGCATCCGCAGCACCAGCGCGGTCATCACCCCGGCCTGCACGCCGCCCATGATCAGGCCGCGCCGGGTGATCAGGCGCTGGCTTTCGGCGGTGTCGCGGGTCGGGCGTCTCATATGCGGCCCCGCGCGGGATCGAGATCACCGGGCGCGCGCTTGCGCACGCCGAGCAAGCCATGCGCCACCAGCGCCACCAGCGGATAGACCAGCAGCGTCGCGGCCAGCTGCATCAGGCTGAGCCCGAGCGGCGCCTGATCGACCACGAACACGGTGAGGATGACCCGGTAGGTCAGCGTCATGACCACGAGGGTGCTGCTCACCGCCGCCCATTCCGACAGGAATGTCAGGTCGCGCAGTGCGGGGGCGCGGTTGCGCAGCGTCTCCACCCCCAGCACGGTGACCGCGGCCCACAGACCCGGCGGACGTTGCAGCAAAAGATCCATGCCAAGCGCCAGAGCCGCGACCAGAAATATCGGCACGTAATCGGGGCGCCGCGCCGCAAAGGCGAATGTCAGCGCCAGAAAGAGGTCCGGCCCGGCCCAGCCTTGCGGAATGGTGCTGATCGGCAGCAGGAGCCAGAACACGATCGCGGCGCTCAAACCGGCGTAAAGCGCGCGCATCAGCCAGGCCCGGGGCAGGAACGTGTCACTCATCGCCGGCCCTCGCGGCGTTGGCCTGATCGGCGGCCCGCGCGCCGGGCCCTGCCGCCGGGGCGATCAGGGCGCCGGGATCGTCGATCCGGTCGTTGCCGTAGCTGCGCAGCACGCGCAGGAATTCCAGCCGCTCGTAATCCGCGGCGATCTGCACGCGGATGCGCCCGCCCCGGTCCTCGATCACCTGACCGACCAGAAGGCCGGCGGGAAACACCCCGCCATCGCCGGTGGTCAGCACCCGGTCCCCGGGGCGCACCTGATCGGGGGTCTCGATGAAATCCAGCAGCGGGCTTGGGGAATTGTCGCCGATGACGAGCGCGCGTTGTCCCGAGGGCTGGGTGGAAACCGGGATGCGGCTCGACGTGTCGGTCAGCAGCAGCACCCGCGCGGTGTTGCGCCCGACCCCCGAGATGCGCCCGACAAGGCCCAGCCCGTCCATCGCCGCCCAGCCATCCATGATGCCGTCGCGCGATCCCACGTTGATCAGCACCGATTGCCGGAACGGCGAGCCGCTATCGGCCATGACCACGCCCGTCACATAGGTCAGCCTGGGATCAAGCTGCACATTGTTGAGATCGAGCAGCCGTGCGTTTTCCTGTTCCAGCTGCAATGCCGCCTCTTTCCAGGCCTTCATCTGCTGCAATTCGCGGCGCAGATCCTGATTCTGCTGGTACATGCGCTGATAGCTCTGGAAATCGCGCAGGATGTTGACCGCCCCGGTCACCGGGGCCATCGCCCAGTCGAACGAGGGCACGACCCGGTCCACGACCTGTGCGCGAAACCGCTCGACCCGCGGGCTGTCGATCCGCCACAGCAGGAACAGGCCCAGCAGGCACAGGACCAGAACCCCCAGAAGCATACGCTTGAGCGGGCCACTGTAATCTTCGCTCTGTCCGCGATCGCGTGCCACAGACCCCTCGTTTCCGTTCAGATGATGGGCGGGTCAGCTTTCATAGTCAATCGCATGGCGCAGCTGCTTTTCAAACTCAAGCGTCTTGCCGGTGCCAAGCGCCACGCAATGCAGGCTGTTATCGGCGATCGACACCGCCAGCCCCGTCTGTTCGCGCAGCGCCAGATCGAGATCGCCAAGCAGCGCGCCCCCGCCGGTCAGCATCACGCCGCGATCCACGATATCGGCGGCGAGATCCGGCGGCGTCGCCTCCAGCGCGGTCATCACCGCCTCGGTGATCTGCTGCACCGTCTCGGCCAGCGCCTCGGCCACCTGCGCCTGGCTGATCTCGGTTTCCTTGGGCACGCCGTTCAACAGATCACGCCCGCGCACCTGAATGGACGTGCCGCGCCCGTCATCGGGCATCCGCGCGGTGCCGATCGTCGTCTTGATGCGTTCCGCCGTCGCCTCGCCGATCAGCAGGTTCTGCTGCCGGCGCAGGTAGTTGATGATCGCTTCGTCCATCCGGTCGCCGCCCACCCGGACCGAGCGCGCGTAGACGATGTCGCCAAGGCTCAGCACCGCCACCTCGCAGGTGCCGCCGCCGATATCGACGACCATGTTGCCCGTGGGGTCGGTGATCGGCATGCCCGCGCCGATGGCCGCGGCGATCGGCTCGGCGATGAGGCCGGCACGACGCGCGCCCGCCGACAGCACCGATTGACGGATCGCGCGCTTTTCCACCGGCGTCGCGCCATGCGGCACGCAGACGATGATCTTGGGCTTGGAGAAGGTCGCGCGCTTGGCCACCTTGCGGATGAAATGCTTGATCATCGCCTCGGCGGTGTCGAAATCGGCGATCACCCCTTCGCGCATCGGACGGATCGCCTCGATGCTGCCCGGCGTGCGCCCCAGCATCAGCTTGGCGTCCTCGCCCACGGCGAGCACCTTACGCACGCCGTCCTTGACGTGATAGGCCACGACAGAGGGCTCGTTCAGGATGATACCGCGCCCCTTGACATAGACCAGCGTGTTCGCCGTCCCCAGATCGATCGCCATGTCCGATGAAAAGAGGCTGGGAATTCTGTCAAAGATCGCCATTCACGGTTGCGCCCTGTCGCCAAATGAAAATATCCCCCCGCGACTCAACGCGTCGGGGCTGCAAGCCGTTATAGGTGCCGGTCGGCACCGGCGAAAGGGGCTGTTTGGGATCGGTCAGCATCAAACTGCCGTCGGCGCGCTTCCGCGATGCTGAATGCTCACCCGTCAAGAGGCCCGTTGAGCTGATCGAGACGCGCGCGCACCGACAATCCATGCGCCTGCAGGCTTTCCGACCGGGCCAGCGTCTCGGCGGCGGGGCCGATGTCACGCAGCGCCTCCGGCGTCATCTTGGCCAGCGTGGTGCGCTTGAGAAAATTCATCACCGACAGCCCGGACGAGAATCGCGCCGACCGCGCCGTCGGCAGCACATGGTTGGGCCCGCCGACATAATCGCCGATGGCTTCGGGCGTCCACGCCCCCAGAAAGATCGCCCCGGCATGGGTGATCCCCGCCGACAGCGCGTCGGGGTCGTCGACGCAGAGTTCCAGATGTTCCGGCGCGATTCGGTTCGACAGCGCGGCGGCGGCGTCCAGATCCGGCACGGTGATGATCGCGCCGAAGTCGCGCCAGCTCGCGCCCGCGATGTCGCGCCGTTCCAGCGTTTCCAGATGATGCTCGATCGAGGCGCCCACATCGGCGGCAAGCTGCGCATCGTCGGTGATCAATATCGCCTGCGCGCTTTCGTCATGTTCGGCCTGGCTCAGCATGTCGAGCGCGATCCAGTCGGGGTTCTGTCCGCGATCGGCGATGACGAGGATCTCCGAGGGGCCGGCGATCATGTCGATCCCGACACGGCCAAAGACCCGGCGCTTGGCCGCGGCGACAAAGGCGTTGCCGGGGCCGGTGATCATGTCCACCGGCGCAATCGTCGCGGTGCCGTAAGCCAGCGCCGCGATCGCCTGCGCGCCGCCGACGCGGTAGATCTCGTCGACGCCGGCGATCTTCGCTGCCAGCAGGACCGCTGGATTGGCCTTTCCATCGGGTGTCGGCACGGTGATCGCAAGACGCGTCACCCCGGCCACCTTGGCGGGGATCGCGTTCATCAGAACCGAGGACGGGTACGAGGCCAGTCCGCCGGGCACATAAAGCCCCGCCGCACTCACGGGGGTCCACCGCCAGCCAAGCGTCGCGCCGCTGTCCTCGGTCCAGCTTGCATCCTCGGGCATCTGGCGCGCGTGATAGTCCCGGATGCGCGCCGCCGCCAGTTCCAGCGCCGCACGCTCGGCCTCCGGCACCTGCGCCACCAGCGCGTCCAGTTCGGCGGGCGAGAACCGCAAACCCTGCGGGGTCAGATCCAGCCGGTCGAATTTCGCCGTCAGCTCGATCAGCGCCGCATCCCCGCGGCGGCGCACATCCGCGATGATGCCCGCGACGACGTCGTCCACATCCGGGGTGTCCTCGCGCTTGGCCCCCAGCAGGGCGGCGAACCGGGTTTCGAAATCGGGTGATGTGGCGTCGAGAAAAACGGGCATGGCGGCTCCTTTCGCGGGGACATAGCGGCGGCATGGGGGTGCCTCAAGCCCCGGGTTTCTTCTTGGCAGAAATACCCGAAAAGACCGACCTGCACCGCGTGCGCGTCAGGTATCGTGGTGCGGCACCTTGCCGGAGGCGGCGAGATAGGGGCGCGTCACATCCTTCAGCGTCACCTCGAGCGCCTCGATCTCCAGCCGGATCGCGCCATCGCCGGCCAGCGTCAGCATGACATCACCCGCGCCGTCGCCCGACGGCTCGAACCCGACCGACAGCAGCGACAGAACCGTGTCCGCGTCATCGCGGTCGATCCCCTGACTGGCCACCCGCAGCACGTTGTCGATCACCAGCAGCGACCTCACCCGCTCGGGGGCATGCTGCGCGCGGACCGGATCCTCCCACCGGAAACGGTTGAGCAGCAGCGCGAATCGCCGCTCGCCCGCGCGCCACGTCATCTCGCTGATCGGAAATACCGAATCCTGCGCGAGCCCGGAGATGACCTGCAGGTCGTCGGCATCGAACGCCCCGAGATAGAGCGGCACCTCGCGCCCGTCCTCGAAACGCGCATCATCGGTCATTGGTCGCTGATCCTCTCGATTTTCGCACCGACATTGCGAAGCTTTTGCTCGACGCTCTCATAGCCGCGATCGAGGTGATAGACCCGGTGAACCGTCGTCTCGCCCTCGGCCGCCAGCCCGGCGAGGATCAGCGATACCGACGCGCGCAGATCGGTCGCCATCACCGGCGCGCCGCGCAAACGCTCCACTCCGGTCACCGTGGCGGTGCCGCCCTGCACGTCGATCTTCGCGCCCATCCGCATCAGTTCGGGCGCGTGCATGAAGCGGTTCTCGAAAATGCGCTCTTCCAGAACGGAAGTGCCTTCGGCGGTGCACATCAGCGCCATCATCTGTGCCTGCAGATCGGTGGGAAAGCCCGGAAACGGCGCGGTCACCACATCGACCGCGCGCACCGGTCCGTCGCCGCGCGTGACCTTCAGCCCGCCTTCGGTTTCCTCGACGGCGATGCCCGCCCTGTCGAGGGCGTCGCAGAACGCCTGCACCAGTTCGATCCGCCCGCCAAGGCATTCGACCGCGCCGCCGCAGATCGCCGGCGCGATCATGTAGGTGCCCAGCTCGATCCGGTCGGGCACCACCGCATGCGTCGCCCCGCCCAGCCGGTCGACCCCCTGCACCGTGATCGTGCCGGTCTCCTCGCCCTCGATCTGCGCGCCCATCTTGCGAAGGCAGCGCGCGAGATCGGCGATCTCCGGCTCGCGCGCGGCGTTCTTCAGAACCGTCGTGCCGCGCGCCAGCGTCGCCGCCATCAGCGCGTTTTCCGTGGCCCCGACCGAGACCAGCGGAAACTCGAACGTGCCGCCGCGAAGCCCGCCGGGTGCCTTCGCGTGCACATAGCCGTCGCGCAGGTCGAGCTCGGCGCCCATGGCCTCGAGCGCCCGCAGATGCAGATCGACGGGCCGCGCGCCGATGGCACAGCCGCCGGGCAGCGACACGATGGCATGCCCGTCGCGCGCCAGCAGCGGCCCCAGCACGAGGATCGAGGCGCGCATCTTGCGCACGATGTCATACTCGGCCACATGCGTGTCGAGCGCGTGCGACGACAGCGCCAGAACCTTGCCGCCCTGCATCTGCGCGACCTCTGCGCCAAGCGATTGCAGCAGCGTGCCCATCATCGCGATATCCGACAGCCGCGGCGCGTTGGTCAGCGTCAGCGGCTCGTCGCTGAGCAGGGTCGCCGGCATCAGTGTCAGGCAGGCATTCTTGGCCCCGGCGATCGGGATCTGACCGTTGAGGGGGCCGTTGCCGGTGACGACGATCGAATCCATCCGTGCTATTCCTTGTCCGTCTCGGTGGCGGTGTCGGTGTCTGTGGCGGCGTCGCGACCCGCATCCGCCTCGTCCCGCCCCCGGATCTGCGCCTTACGCCGTGCAAGATTGGCCTTCAATGCCGATTTCAGCCGGTCCTCGCGACTCCGGCCCTTGTCGGGGCCCGTGTCGGAACCGGTGTCGGACCCCTTGTCGGGGCGTGCGGTCGGTGTGGTTTTCCTGTCCATCGGCTTTCTCTTACATGAGAGGCGAAAAACCGTCCAGTTCCCCCTTGCACGCGTTATGGTTAGTGTCTAACCACCGCGCCGAAGAGGCTGCTGTAGCTCAGAGGTAGAGCACTCCCTTGGTAAGGGAGAGGTCGAGAGTTCGATTCTCTCCAGCAGCACCATCTTGTTTTTCGGTTGCATATTCCCGCTAACATCTTGAAGATAAACGCGGTTTGTATAGTTCATAACCGCTTTCCCGCGCGTGTCGCAGGGGTTCCGGAAACGCCAACAGACGCACTGTTCGCTTCATGGTCGCGCCTCCACTTTCGTAGATATTCCAAGGCTTTGCCGGAAATTCGAGCGATAGTTCGATAAAATCTTCAAACCTCCCCCTCGGCGGAACGATGCGGCTGGCGCGATCAGCCAGTCGAATCTTCTCCCGTGCCAGCTTTGTGATGCGCGTCTCGCAGGGCGTCATGATCGTTGGGCTCGACGCATCGACGATGCGATCAAGCAGACCCTTGATCTGTGCCTCAGCGTTCTTGCATGCGCCTTCGCCAAATCGAACAGATCGCTCGCAGGCGGCAAATCCTACATGATCTCCGCGACACCTTCTTCCATCTTCGCGCGAGGAACCGACTTGCTCTTCGTCGGCCGCCGCCAGCGTGGCAGCGCCTGCGAACGCTACGCACGGGCCTTGCCCGCCGCGCCCTCGATCCTGGCACGAGGCATGCGCAGCGTTTCGGTGCCGAACGTGCCCACAAGCCGGCGGTTGCGGTAGCCTCTGGTCTTGCCACCGCGGGCGTAACGCGCCCCGCGACACCCTGCGCGCCCGGGCGCGGCCTGGAACGCTGCCATGACCGTTGCCGTGGCGCGGGTTCTGTGTCAGAAACCGCGCAATACGTCTCAAGCCGAAAGTCACGCCCATGACAGATTACGCGACGCGGCGCACCGTGATGGTCGACACTCAGGTCCGACCCTCGGATGTGACCAAGTTCCCGATCATCGACGCCATGCTCGCGGTCCCGCGCGAGGCCTTCGTGCCACAGCGCCTGCGCGAGGCCGCCTATCTTGGCGAGAACCTCGATCTCGGCGAGGGGCGGGTGGTGCTGGACCCGCGCATACTGGCCAAGATGCTCGATGCGCTCGATATTCAGGCGGATGATCTGGTGCTCGATATCGGGTGCGCCTACGGCTATTCCTCGGCGGTGATCGCATGCATGGCCGAGGCGGTGGTCGGGGTCGAACCCGACGCGGAGCTTGCCGAAGAGGCACAGCGCCTGCTATCCGAGCATGACGCGGACAACGTGATCGTGCAGCAGGCCGAACTGACCGCCGGCGCACCGGATCACGGTCCCTATGACGTGGTGCTTCTGCAGGGCGGGATCGAGCGTCTGCCCGACGCCATCACGGCACAGGTCAAGGATGGCGGTCGCATCGCCTGTCTCTTCATGCAGGGTCAGCTGGGTGTGGTGCGGATCGGCTACCAGCATGACGGATGGATCACTTGGCGCGATTCGTTCGACGCGGGCGCACCGGTGCTGCCCGGTTTCGAAAAGCATTCCGAGTTCGCGCTGTGACCGCGATCCGGTCCCGCAAAGGAGTTTGCATGTTGACTTTCAGGCGACGTGTCGCGCGACCCGTGGCGCTTCTGGGGCTTGTCGCCACGCTCGTGGCACCGGTGAGTGCTGTGGCGGACACCCTCGGCGAGACCCTCGAGGCCGCCTATGTCAACAGCGGCCTGCTCGCGCAGAACCGCGCCCTGTTGCGGGCCGCCGACGAGGACGTGTCGCAGGCCGTCTCGGCCCTGCGCCCGATCATCGACTGGTCGGCCGGGGTTTCGCGCGACTTCCAGCGCTCCTCGACCTCGACCGATTTCGGATCAATTCCGGGCTTTGGATCCTCCTCCGGAACGCGCTCCAATGCGTCCACCAACGCCAATATCGCGATCACCGGGCGGCTTCTGCTTTATGATTTCGGCCAAAGCGATCTGCTGATCGACGCCGCCAAGGAAACCGTTCTGGCCACGCGCCAGACGCTGATCAGCGTCGAGCAGGCGGTGCTTCTGACCGCGGTGCGGGCCTACATGAACGTCATCCGAAACCGCGAATTCGTCGAGCTGCGCGAAAACAACCAGCGCCTGTTGCGCGAGGAACTGCGCGCGGCCGAGGATCGGTTCGAGGTCGGCGAGGTGACGCGCACCGACGTGGCGCAGGCCCAGTCCGCCGTCGCGCTTGCACAAAGCGGGCTGGCCGCCGCGCAGGGCGATCTGACCCGCGCGATCGAGGAATTCCGCGAGGCTGTCGGGCGCGATCCCGGAGCCTTGCAGACACCCGGCGATCTGACGCAACTGGGCGAGGACGTGGCCGCCGCCAAGGCCGCGGCAGTCCGGCGTCACCCCGATATCCTCGAGGCGCAGCGCAATGTGGCGGCCGCCCAGCTTAACATGCGCGCCGCGCAGGCCGCGATGCGTCCGGATCTCAACCTGACCGCGCGCATCGGCGCGTCCGACCGGCTGAACGATCGCGACGATTCGCAGTCCGGCAGTGTCGGGATCGAGCTGAGCGGCCCGATCTATCAGGGTGGCCGGCTGTCATCGCAGGTCCGTCAGGCCATGGCGCAGCGCGACGCGCAGCGCGCGCAACTGCATCTCGCGGGGCTTCAGGTCAAGCAGGATGTGGGCAACGCCTTCGCCAATCTGCGCGTCGCACGCGCCAGCCGCGTCGCCAACGGCGAGGCGGTCAGCGCCGCCGAGGTCGCGTTCGAAGGCACACGCGAAGAGGCCCGGCTTGGCGCGCGCACGACGCTCGATGTGCTCGACGCCGAACAGGAACTGCTCGATGCGCAGACCAACCTGATTTCGGCCAATGTCGACGTGGTGATCGCCGCCTATTCGGTGCTGGCCTCGCTTGGCGAACTGACCGCGCGCGATCTCAACCTCGGGGTGCAGACCTACGATCCGTCGGCCTATTACGATCTGGTCAAGACGGCCCCCGTGCCGATCAGCCCGCAGGGCCAAAAGCTCGACAAGGTGTTGCGCGCCCTTGGCAGGGATTGAACGCGCGCCGTCGCGGTTGTGCGGACCGGCAACGGCGGATAGGGTCGTGTCGTAACATGAGGGTGGCAAGGCAATGTCGGATCCCGCATCCAAATCGGAAAGCGACGCGGTGCTCGCCTCGATCCGGCGTATCCTCGTGAACAGTCAGGATGACAGCAAAGTCCCGCGCGACGACACGCCGCCCGGCCCGCTGATCCTGACAGAGGCGCTGCGTGTGGACGCGGGCATCACCCTGCCGCCCGGTGTCACTTACGGTGTCACTGGCGGTACCAGCGACGATCCGGGCACCGCGCTCGACTGGCAGGACGAGGCGGAGCCGGGCGCGCCCGCGGCACCGACTGCGGCAAGCAGGGACGACACGCCGCAGGATCTGCCAGCCGGGACAGCCGCGTCCGCCCTCGAAGACTCGGTCGTCGACGAGGATTTCCTGCGCGACATCGTGGCCGAGATCGTGCGCAAGGAATTGCAGGGCGATCTGGGCGAACGGATCACCCGCAATGTCCGCAAGCTGGTGCGCCGCGAGATCCACCGCGCGCTCGCCAGCCGGGATTTCGACTGACGCGCCGCCAGAGCATGTTGCTCAAAAGTGGGAACCGGTTTTGAGCTTCTAGAACATGCGACATCATAAAGGCTACACGGCGATCGGACGGCTGAGCGACAGCAGCCGGTCTAGATCCATATGCGTCTCCAGATGCGCGGCCAGCGCGTCGAGCGTGGCGTCCACCGCGTCGCCATAGGACAGGTCCGACACCGCGCCCATCTCCGCCAGAAACGCGGCGCGAAACGGGTCGGATGCGAACACCCCGTGCAGATAGGTGCCCTTGATGCGCCCCGAGCCCGACGCCGCCCCCTCGGGCCGGTCGCCGACGCGCAGCCAGGCGCGTTCCCGGTCCGGCCCGGTCGTCTGCCCCAGATGGATCTCGTAGCCCGAGACCGGCGCGCCGGACGCGATATGGTGGGCATCGGTCAGCACAAGCCGCTTTTGCGGGCGCATCACCGTCTCGACATCCAGCATCCCCAGCCCCTCGACCGTGCCCGGGGCCCCCTCGATCCCGTCAGGATCCGAGATACGGCGGCCCAGCATCTGGTATCCGCCGCAGATCCCCAGCACGCGCCCGTCGCGCCGGACATGCGCCGCAAGGTCGATATCCCAGCCATTGGCGCGGAACTCTGCCAGATCGGCGATCGTCGATTTGCTGCCCGACAGCAGCACCAGATCGGCGTCACCGGGCAGGGGCCGGCCGGGGCGCACGATATCGACGCTCACGCCCGGCTCGTTGGCCAGCGGGCCGAGATCGTCGAAATTCGCGATCCGGCCCATTTGCGGCACGACGACCTTGCACGCCCCGCCGGGCGTCGAGGCCAGATCCAGCACATCCTCGGCCGGCAGACGCCAGGCATCCGCAAACCACGGCACCACCCCCAGAGAGGGCCAGCCGGTGCGCGTGACGATCGCCTGCAACCCGTCATCGAACAGGCGGACATCGCCGCGAAACTTGTTGATGGCAAACCCCGCGATGCACGCCGCGTCGTCCGCGTCGAGCACCGCCTGCGTGCCGACGATCTGCGCGATCACGCCGCCGCGGTCGATATCGCCGACAAGGATCACCGGCACGCCGCCGGCGCGGGCGAAGCCCATATTGGCGATGTCGCCCTTGCGCAGGTTGATCTCGGCGGGGCTGCCCGCCCCCTCGACCAGCACCAGATCGGCGCTGCGCGAGAGGCGGTGAAAGCTGTCCAGCACGCGCGGCAAAAGGCTGGCCTTGTCGCGCAGGTAGTCCCGCGCGCCAAGCTGCCCCATGCGGTGGCCCTGCACGATCACCTGCGCGCCGGTCTCGCTTTCGGGTTTGAGCAGCACGGGGTTCATGTCGCTATGCGGCGCGCGCCCGGCCGCCATCGCCTGCAGCGCCTGCGCGCGGCCGATCTCGCCGCCGTCCTCGGTCACGGCGGCGTTGTTGGACATGTTCTGCGGCTTGAACGGTGCCACGGCGTGGCCGCGCCGCGCGAATGCGCGCGCCAGCCCGGCGACCAGCATGGACTTGCCCACGTTGGACCCTGCGCCCTGAATCATGATCGCCCGCGTCATCTTCGGCCCTTGCCCGCCCGCCGGATCGCGACGGGCGCCCCAGATATGGCCCGCGCATGCAAAAAGTCCCTGCCGGTGCCGGGCAGGGACTTCATGCGATCGATCGCTTTGGGCCGGTCAGGCCGCTTCGGCCTGCGCGGCTGCATTGCGCCGCTCACTTTCCTCGCGCGACAGCGCGACGGATGTGCGCACACCCTTCGAGACAAAATCCATCAGCCCGGCCACCACGCGTTCGTTGGGATCGATCCCGGCGCAGCTCAGCACCTCGCGACCATCCCGGGAGCGCGCCCAACGCGCGATCTGTTCGGGGCCGTTGCCATATTTCTTGTCGTCGGATATGGCATCATCCAGCGCGGCCAGTACGACGGCCGCGAAAAGTTTGCGCGCACGATTGCCCTGTTCGGCGTTCAGGGCCGTGCCGTCAACGAAATCCTTCATTCTTCGTCCTTGTTCTTATTGCTCTTGCATTCCGGGCGTGCAGACGCTTGTGACGGTTTTTAGGCGATTCGGATAGAGCGGAAACGCATATCAAACATGCACCATACGCATGGCTCTTTTCAACACCCTGTCGCGCCACGTTGGCTTGTCACCAGATCGGACTGCCGATATGACCAAACCCAACTGCGCCGAAAAGGACATAAGACGACAATGCCCAAGATCAATGGTAACGAGATCCGCCCCGGAAACGTGCTGGAGCATAATGGCGGGCTCTGGGCCGCGGTCAAGGTCGATCACGTCAAGCCCGGCAAGGGCGGGGCGTTCGCCCAGGTCGAGATGCGCAACCTGCGCAACGGATCGAAGCTCAACGAGCGGTTCCGCAGCGCCGACAAGGTGGAGCGCGTGCGGCTCGAGCAGAAGGATCAGCAGTTTCTCTATCAGGAGGGTGACAAGCTGGTCTTCATGGACATCGAGACCTTCGAACAGATCGAACTGCCCGCCGAGATCTTGGGCGAGCGCCGCCCCTTCGTGCAGGACGGCATGACGATCACGGTGGAATTTCACGAAAGCGAGGCCCTGAACGTCACCCTGCCGCAGAAGGTCGTCTGCAAGGTGGTCGAGACAGAGCCGGTCGTGAAGGGGCAGACAGCCGCCAACAGTTTCAAGCCGGCCGTTCTCGATAACGGGGTGAAGGTGATGGTGCCGCCTTTCGTGGGTCAGGACGAGGATATCGTCGTCAATACCGACACGATGGAATATTCCGAACGCGCCTGAGCGCCGCCGCGTCAGCCCGTGGCGCGTGGTCCGGCCGGGGTGTCCGCCGCCATGATCATCCGCGCCTCCCATGCGCGCAGCATGGGGCGCGCGGGGTCGAAGGCCGGGCGGTCGCGGTGGCGCAGGTGCGGAAACAGCGCCAGCAATTCGTCAAGCGTCGCCTGCGGCACCGCCCCGATGGTTTGCGGACCGGGCAGGAATGTCTCGGTCTCCAGCCCGTCGGCCCAGATGATGTGGTGCGCGTCGCACATGATATGCAGATAGCGCACGCCGTTTTCCTGCGGCGCGCGGGTGATCGTGTCGCCGTTGATCAGGTGCTGGGCCGCGATCAGAACCTCGGTGATGCCGAAATGCAGTTCCGCCATCCAGTTCCGCACGAGGATGCGGTGCTGTGGTGAGACCAGCATGCTGCGTGCCGGGCGGCCCGCGCCGAGGGCATTCGCGCAAAGGCGCACCGGCTGAAACGCGGGGCGGGCGCACAGGTCGGCGGCAGACAGCGCCACCTCGCCCACCCAGGCCAGCCGCTGCACGCCGGCGTCGCGGGTGCGCACGCCGTCGCCGACCTTGAGATCCTCGACCGCGACATAGCCGCGATCCGTCAGGATCTTCGTGCCGGGTGTGAAGCATGGGGGCGTCACCAGCGCGTCGGCCTCGATCGGGGCCTGCCCGAAATCGCCCGGCCCCTCGAAGGCCGCGATCACCTCCAGATCGACCCCGACGGGGGGAAAGCCGCCCGGCGGGCCGACAAAGGCCAGCCCCTCGACCGTGCCGCAATCGGGTGATTGCCCGGGCTCGTTGACGTTGTAGCCCAGCACATCCCATGTCTCGCCGGTGGAGGGATCGCGCAGGGTCAGCCGGTATTCGGCCTCGACCGGGGTGCCGGGGTTGTAGGTGACGCCGTCGATGGTCTGCCATCCGTCCAGCTTCTGGCTGTTGTCGTTGTCGTCGAACGCCGTGTCGCCGGCATTGTCCTTGATGAAGGTCTCGAGCCAGTCATTGTCATCGAGCCGGATGGTCTGCCCCACCAGATGCGAGCCGTCGCCCAGGGTGATGCCGTCGAGGGATCCGCCTTCGCTGATGGTGATATTGCTGGCCTCCAGCATCCAGACGGTGAAATTCTTGTCCATGCGTTCCGCAATCCTGCCGAGGTGACATCGGGTATCCGGGCAGGCCCGCTGGTCCGCGTGTGGTACCACGCGTGGCGTCGGGTCGACCCGTGAGACATCGGTAACAGGCAGGGATCACCAGCCGGTAAACGCCCGTCGCAAACCGCATCGGATGGTTAACGCCGTCTTGGGGCACTGGTTTGCGGCGC
>Ga0307942_1001156_pt1 | contig 20614 bp, 19 predicted proteins | sample OrgLakmetagen175_FD_201846 | JGI IMG/M metagenome (GOLD analysis project Ga0307942, IMG submission 201846) | Saline water microbial communities from Organic Lake, Antarctica - #175 | ecosystem: Environmental > Aquatic > Non-marine Saline and Alkaline > Saline | place: Antarctica: Organic Lake... | reverse complement strand
ACCGGGCCAAGCCAAGGAGCCATTACCAAACCGCGCCCGACGGCGTCATCTCGGGGTGATCGGATACTCCGGAATGGCTGATCATATGTCGTCGGAACACCTGATCGGATGTGTCGGAATGCGCATTTCGGTCGCCAATGGCACAAGCGCGCGCCATTTTTTGTTTTCCTGTGTCGCGGATCGTGACGAATAGATGAGTCGGCCCGCATCCCCGATGACCTCGGACAATGCAGCGTCGATCTCATCAAGCCCCAAGTTGTTTTCGTCCACATCAAGGGTAAGCCATCGAAAGACGCCCCGCGCCCTTTGAACCTCATGGCTGCGGGCGTCATGTTCGGCATAGGTTGAGGCGATGAACCATTGCCCGCGCCCTTTCGGCAAACTCGGCGGCTCCTTCACCATATTGGCAATACCGGCCCCCGTGATCTTGCCATAAGGCGTGCCCGCGCTTTCATGCGGGTTCGCACTGCCATCGTGCAAGGTGCGCGCGTGTGTATCGCTTTGCCCGTATCCCGTCACAAAGGCAGTTTTTATGCCGCTTGCATCAACAGCGTTTGCGGGGTAATCTTTACTGAGGAGTTTTGCCGCTTCAATTTCTACCTTAGCCCCGGTTGCGCCCGCCAGCGCGCCGGGGTTTTCGTTTATGTGAGTCATTACGCGGCCACCTCGCGGGCTTCCAGCCATACGAAGATTTCGGCTTCTTTCCAATACCGGCGGCGGCTAATATAGATTGGGCGGGGGAAGTCCAGTTCGGGATTATCCAGCCAGCGCCACAACGTCATGTCGCTGATACCGCCGCACATCTGGCGAACGGTTGCCGCTTGAATGCGACGGTGCGGGTGGCACATGTCCGCTTCGGTGCGTGCCCTTTCAGAAAGCTCTTTTGGTGACAGATTGGGTTGCGTGTTCATTGGCCTACCTCGTTAGAACGTTAGGCCTCACAATAGGAATAGATTTTTCTACGATGACATTGCGGAAAGAGCGTCACGCTAAAAACGGAACGCTTGCCCTTTGGCTTGTTCAAGAGCGTTGCCAGCGGCACGCGCATCGCGTCTTGCCATTGTGGCAGGCAGTATTTCAGCCATTTCCGCTAGACTTGCCTCTGCCGCCCGCGCGTCCAACAGGCGGATGTAAGTTAACCATTTTTCAGGATGATGTTTCACATTCTTGATGTCTTTTACACAATCGTTTTCATCATCATACCAATGCGATGTATAGCAATTTTCAAGCTCTTTCTTAGCTTCTATCAATTGCGGACCAAGCGGCAAAGAAAGGTCAAAGGTCAGAGATACAAGGTTCGGCGCGTCAACCTCAATCACGTTGCCAACATCGTCAAGCTCATAGCTAACACCGTTCATTCCGTCAAATATCAGGCCAGACCCCCAAACTGGCCCACCAAACATCCAATCGCTTAGAACCGGGTCAAAAAACTCACTCATCCGGTATTTTGAAGCGGCAGAGTGATGGAAGGGCCAAGCCCGAATACCTCGATACCACCACGCATCATCTGCGCTTATATCTTCAGGTAAATTTATCGGATCAGATAAATCTAGAGGCTCAGAATGACTGCCTATCACCAGTTCAAAATCACGCCGATAATCGTCCCGCCGCCGGGTAAACTCCCAACGCCAACGGTCCTTTTCCCATTCGTCAGTGTTTCGATAGTCGCCGGGTTCTCGCCAATCGGGGATTCCCCACTCATTCACGCATGCAAACCAATGTGCCATTAGAGACGCGCCTCTCCAATCCGCACCACGTTATCCGCCGCGCCTTCCACCAGATCGGCCACAAACCGCGCCCATGCTTCCAGTGCATTGCACTTTTCGTCGGCATAGTCGTGACGCTGATACACGCCCACAATGCCCCCGCCTGTGCCGCTAACGTGGTTTAGAACAGCCTCGGTGACGCGCACCGGAATGCCAAGCCGCGCCATGCCGGTGGCCGCAGTGCGCCGCAGATCGTGAAACGTCCAGTGCGGGATTTCCACGACCTCGCCCGCCTCATGACTGGCAATCTCCACCATACGTTTGGCAATGTGATTCCGGCCCTTGTGATAGCCCTGTAGGGCGCTTGCGCCGTTCGTGGTGAAGACATAGCCCGCGCTGCCCTTGACGCGCTCCACGGCCCCCAGAACGTCCCGAGCGGCCTCTGACAACGGCACATCATGGGCGCGCCCGTTTTTTGTTCGGTCGGCAGTAAGGTGCCACACATCGCCGCTAACCTCGCGGTCGATTATGTTCACCACTTCGCCAAGGCGCTGGCCAGTCAGCAACAACATTTTGCCAAGGTGGCCCCATGGCTGGCCCTCGATAGTGCAGGCTTGCCAGAACAGTTTGATTTCGGCGTCGGTCATGACTCGGTCGCGGCTCTTTTCCTTTGCCGCCGGTTTGACGCCCATCGCTGGCGACACGCTCAATATGTCCCGCTCAACCGCCCAATTCAGAAACTTGCCAAGATACGCCCGGACCCGGTTGGCGGTCACAACCCGCCCGCTGTCCGCTATCACGTCCAACAGGTCGATTACGTCGCGTTTGGTTATTTCTTGAATGTTGCGCTCGCCCCAGATCGCCACAACGTGCCGGTTCAATTCGCGCTTGACCGTCTCGCCAGATTTCAGGGTCGATAGGTGCCGCGCGCCGAATTGCTCCACCAGTGTCTTGATCTTGTCGCGCTCAGATAGCTGCGCCTCCAGTCGCGCGGCCTTGGTCGCCTTCTTCGCTGCGCCGGGATCGTCGCCATGATCCACCGTCTCAATAGCATTGGACGCGGCAGCGCGCGCATCGGCCAGCCCCATCACTGGCCAGCGGCCAAGGGTCAGTTTCTTAGGCTTGCCCGCGTAGCGATAGCGCAAGGCCCATGATTTGGCCCCGCTGGGTTGCACCACAAGATAAAGGCCAGACAATGCCTGGTCGGGAATTTCGCGCCGTTGGTTTGGGTCGGGTTTGATCGCTTCCACGGTTTTCGTGGTTAGTGCGCGGCGTATAGTCAATTCATCACCTCCATCTGTTACCCCAAGGTTTCCCCTAGCTTCCAACGGCTTGCCGGAAAGCGGCTGTCGCTACCCGGCTTCGGCTCAAGATTTCCGCCGGGGTAACACAGGGGTAACAGATTTAGACGTTTTGCGCCGTTACCCCGCGTTGCCATCATTGCCTAACACCTAGAACAATATCAAGCAAAATATGGGGAAAAGTGCAGTCGATAGTTTTACAAAGTTAGGGTAAGTTTTGCCCCAAATCTTGACTGTTAATCAATTGGTCGTAGGTTCGATCCCTACCGCCGGAGCCAATTCCAAAAAAATCGAATGAAATCAGCATTCTGACCAGCGAGAGTCGGTCAAACCGCTGAATGCGACACATGCTGCGATCACCGAGTCGCAAGAAAGTCGCACACATGGCCGCACACATCCCTTACGTCATTCGCAGAGACGCGACCCTCGTCTTCCGACGGCGCGTTCCGATCCCCGTGCGAAAAATCTATCGAAAATCGTTTTTCGGGTTTTCGCTTCGAACACATGTCGTCTCCGAGGCGCGTCGGAAGGCCGGGATCGCAATCCGTTTCATCGACGACCTCTGTGTACTGATCGAGGTGTGCGGGGCGGATATGCTCGACGAAAGAGACATGGATGCGGTCGTGGACGACCTGATGCGCTTCGATCTCGAAGCCGCGGAAGCCGTCCGGGAAACCTGCGGTCCGCGGTCCGCGGAAGCCGTTGCAGCCGCGATCCGCATTCACGAGGCCACGCGGGACTCCCTGCGCGCCGCGCTGGTCTACAACGCCTATGATGCCATTCACGCGCCGGTCGAACGGACGTTATACCGGCTCGGGATCGATACCGACCCGGGAGATGACGGATACCCGCGCCTCGCACGGCGCTGTGCCCGGGCCCTCATCGAGATTGCGGACGAGAATATCCGCCGCGAACAGGGGATCTACTTGCAGGACACACGGATCGCACGGTCTGCCAGTGGCCGGGACGCGACAATCTCCACGACATCCCGAAGCCTGCCGTCCTTGCCAACCCATCCCGATCACTGCGCCGCGCCGGTCGGGGATGCCGAGACGAGGGTTTCGATATCGGTGCCGGCGTCAAGATCAGCTCAGCCATCTGTGCCTGCCGGAGCGGCGCCCTCCGATTTGGGCGCACCATCCTCGCGGCAAGAAAAGGCTCGCGCCGCTCATCAAGCGCTGTCGGGAGATGACGTGCGCTCGTCCTCATGTGCGGCTCCCACCCCAGCGCCCGCCTGCGACGAGACTGCGAAGGCACACACACCCGACAAGTCGCCCGTGCATGCCCCCGTCATCCGACGCGCCGGAACCCCGGATGATCCCTACGCGGTCGATATCAACATGCTCGATGCCAACAGCCCGTTCTCGGACTGGTTCGCCGCCGCTGTCACGCAGAAGCGGGAGGACACTCCGAACTGGGACACAGGCAGCCTGGGCAATTGGAAGGCCACAAAGAAGCTCGTCATCGAGGTGTTTGGGGATCGGCCCATCTCGTGGTTCGGGCGACACCATCTGCTCGAGTTCAAATCCCTGCTCCAAGCCATCCCGCGAAATCACCACAAGAGCTCGGAGTCACCCTGTATCTACCAGATCATCGACGAAACCGATATGGAGGAAACAAGGCAGATCGCGCTTGCAGAGAACGAGATCGCGTTTTGCAAGCTCAATCGCGGTGATGCCGAGCAGCGTCTGACACGCGCCCGCCTGCCGCGTTTGGCGATCAACACGGTCTATCGTCACCTCCAGGCCGTCCAATTCATCTTCCGGCTTGCCGCCGATCACGGGGCCACCTCCGATGCGGTAACTCGAAAGGTCCTGTGGACCAAAAGTCAGAAAGATGCGCTCAGGAAAGAGGAAAAGAACATGTCGCGCCTCGCATGGGGGGACAAGCTCCCTGATCTTCTCAACACCACGGCCTTTGTTGCTCCGGCTGGGGGGGAGTTGCACGCCGTCTTCTGGCCGGTCCTGATCGCGGCCCATGCCGGCCTCCGGATGGAAGAGGTCCTGCAATTGAAGACCGACGACTTCGATACGATTGAGGGGATCCGCATTTTCCGCATCCAGAGTGGCGAAGGTCAGCACCTGAAATCGCCGGCCGCCGATAGGATCATTCCGATCCACCGGAACCTCCTCGAGCTCGGGCTATGGGAGATGGTCGAAGAGTGCCGTGCCAAGGGTCAGGAGTGGTTGTTCCCGAATATCGCCCGCTGCGCCGCGAAGGACCGGCTTTCCGGCACCTTCACGAAAGTCTTCACGCACTACCGGATCACCGAAGGTGTCTACGATCCACGGCGCGACTTCCATTCCCTGCGCACGCATTTCAATGTCATCTTGAAGCGACGCAAGTGCCCGCTCGATATCCGGAAACGGCTGATCGGACATGAGCTCCGAGATGTGACGGAAGAGCATTACGACCCGGAAGGCGCTCCGATCGAGGAAGTCAACGATTGGGTGCAATCGATCGAGATCGATATCTCGCAGATCGTTTCGCCCTGGCGTAATCCAGCCTCACTTCCGGAAAATGTTGTCGCTCTGCGCGGCTGATTGCAGCACAGGAGCAACCGGGGCCGCCCGATGGCGGCCCCGGTTACTACGATTTATCGGCAGCCCTCCTCGAACCCTGTGATTGCGACCTCGAGAAGATGCGCGATCATATGGAGCTCCGCACCGGATCGCGTGGTGCGCCAGGCCGTGCCATAGGGGTCGACCGGCCGTTCTTGCTTGTATTTCGCAAGACCTTCCAATTCTTCAATCGAAAGGCGCCGCTGGATGCATGGCAGCATTGCCCGACAGGCCTCCAGGCGCGCGTCGTCGCTCGCATCCGGATCGAGCATGGAATGAAAATGACACAGGCTCGGCGAGAAGACCGGCGCGCCGGGATAAGCCGCGAACCTGATCAGGTACAACCAACGCGCCGCGAGCTCCGCCTGCAAGCGCGCCGTGCTTCGCTTGAGAGTGTTTGCAGACTCCATCATTGCGCCTCCTCACCATGTCCAGGGAGCCCGGCCAGCCAGAGGGCTTCGAGCGCCCGGCCGCCGCGTGAGACCGCCTCGGCGCAGTACATGGCCTCGGTGGCCCGAGGATCGTCGGGGTGCAGCGCGGCAAAGCGGGCCGCCTCCGGTCGCCAGAGATCGTCGGCGAGTTCGAGACGCAAAAGGCGTGCCAATCGCGCGAGCTCGCGCCGACGGGTCTGCAGATCGCCGCCGCCGCGCGCACAGGCCACGACGGCGCGCGCGCGCCGCGCCCATGCAGGACCGCCGAGAAGCCCCGCCGAGGCGACCAGTGTGTCGCCGTCCTCGCAAAGCCAGCGCCGGAACGCGCCGGCGATCTCGTTATTTCGCAGCAGGGAATTGATCTTGGTTTCGTGTTTCATCGGGATACTCACTCTCTGTAATGCGCGCGCCCGGGATGGGCCGCGTCAGATATCCCCGCTGCGATGTGATGTTTTTCTCGTCGTGTGGCCTGGTCTTTCCGATGGTGAAGATCCGCCAAGCGGGTCGATTGCCACGCTGCAAGTCGACCGGGTCCTTTTCAGAGCGCCCAACCGCCGTTCGGTGCGCCCTCATTAGAGGGGGGCGCGCCCGACGGCGATTGGGTCACGCCTCAGGGCGTCCCGCCCGGGCTCTGATCCCGTGTCTTGCAGTCGGCGAGCCGAGCATCGAGCAAAGCCTGCTTGCGGCGTCCGGCGAGGCTTTGCCGTCCGGCCCGCACGGTGCGACCGCGGGCGTTGCGTTCGCGATATTCACGCTTTGTGCGCGCGCCCAGCTGGCCGCAGAGTGCCAGCGACATCCAGGTCAGGTCGCGATCGCTCTCATAGGCGAGCTGATGCCAGATCGTGCGCATGATGTGTTGGCCGGTGCCGACATGCTCGTAGAAGACATCGGAGATCCAGTCCGCTGTCAGCGCGGTTGCCCCGCGCGTTTCGGAGAAGAGCGGCGTTCCGCAACGATGGTCGTATTCCGGCCAGAGCGCGCCACCGACAGCGTCGAGCGTCAGAAGCGCGTCGAGAAACGGCGTCGTTTCCGGCCAGAGCGCGGGTAGGTCATACTCTGAATCTGTCTTGCTCAGCCGCGTCGCAACCGACCAGCCCGTGTTTGAACGGCAAATATCGTGACCGATGCGGAGGCGGTGCAGATCGCCGATCCGGAGCGGCATGTTGACCGACAGCGCAATGACCGCGGCGTGCAGCGCAAGACGGTATCGCCGGGCCGTACCCGGCGGGGCCTGCACGCTTTTCTCACGAAGGGCTTCGGCGATGTCCCAGACCTCGCCGATCGTCGTACCGTGCTGGTCCATCCATTGGAATTTCCGCTTGCGAAGTTTCCGGCCCCGCCGCGCGTAGTCACTGGCGAGATCCTCGAGCCGTGCGACCAGTTTTTTCTTCTCTCCGCGATACGCAAGAAAGCGCGCGATCAGGCGAGCCTGCAGCGAAAGTCCGGTCCCGCGGCGGCCGCGCGCATCCTCCCGGGCGAGCCAGGCCAGGATTGCCGGCTTGTCGAGCGCGGGAGACCGGCCCGCCTCGATGCAGACCTTTGACACCGCCCGGAGCACGTATTCGATGTCCCCGATCATGCTCGACGCGGGCGGAGTCGGGCCCGACAAGAGGAGCAGGCCGGCGTCGAGCCGCTTCGCGCGATCGCGCATGTCGTAGAGCGTCGCGTGCCAATCGGCTCGCAGATCTTCCCGTGGGATCGCGAGCCGGAGGTCCGGGCCGCGCGGATTTCCCGTGCCGTTCGAGCGTCCCGCCCGCTTCGCGCGCCGCAGCTCGCCGATCACACGACGCAAAGGTCCGCACTGCTCCGGCGCCACAGATCCGAGGACAGCCCGCAGACGTTCGAGCGTTGAAAGCTTTCCGAATGCGCAGAAATCCTCCTCACCTGGCACGCGCGCACCGCGCGCGGCCAGATGCGCCGTCCAGCGCGCGAGGCGCGCCCGCTCGGCCTCCGCGAGGCCTTCGAGGGCGGCCACGCCGAAACATTCCGAAGCGTTTGGGGATAGGGTCATGTCATTGTTCTCCTCGACTATGTTTCCGTGCGTTCTTGCGTGACTGCTGCAGCAATTTGCGGCCTTCGATCACGGCTTTCACACCGTCCATCCATGCGTAATGCGCCTCGACCGTGCTAACATCATCGCCAAGAACTGCCGCGGCGAGCGCGAGCGCGCTCGGATCCTCGTCGAGGATGAAGTACGCGGTGATGTGCCGTGCCTGGTGCAGTGTCATGTCGAGCCCCACTGCCTCAACGCCCACCCGGTAGTGATCGGCAAAGGTTGTCTCCTCCATCGGCTTGTCCATGCATGTCGACGGGAACAGCCAGTCCCCGTCCGCGAGATGGTGGCCATAGGGATGGTCATTGACCAGACGCGGCCGGATCTCGCGCAGGTACCAATCGATGATCGGGCGCGCGTCGTCATCGAATTCAGCCTCGATCTCCACGCCGTTCTTGACGAGCGCCGCGGGGATCGAGATGTGCACGTCGCGATCATCCTGCCCGAAGAAGAGTTGCGCATCGTCACCACGAAACGGAAGCCCTCGCAGGTTGGAGGCCCGCAGCGCCGACCCGCGAAACAGGATCGCCGACTGGACCGCCGCGATGCCGAGATGCAAGGCGCGCATGCGGATCTTGTGCCGCTTCTTTTTCTTCAAGTGTTTCCAGTCGTCGAGGATCTTCTGAGCGTCACGCATCAGTTTTTCCGGCATGCCGTGCACGGCCAACTGCTGCGGCGTACTTCGGGAGAAGGCCTTGATCCAGACTTCGCGCGACGCCGACATGTGGCTCCGACGCTTCGCCTTCTTCCGCACCTTGTCGCGAAGCTTCTGCAGCTTCTTCCTGTCTTTCTTGCGCAAGAATTTAGAATAGACCGCGATATGCGAAAGCCGCTCGACAGTGAGATGGAGCGTCGGCGCGTCCCTGTCGACTTCGCCGTCCAGCATCCTGACCTGCCAGAGATCCGCGACGCGCGTGATCGTCTCGAGGCTGCAGAGATCTCGCAGCGTGAGAGTATCCCCGGGCAGGAGAACGCCGGCACGCTCGAGAACGCCGGTCGCGTTGGTCAGCGCATTTTCGTATGTCTGCGCGGTACGCGGCTTGAAATCGCTCTCTTGTGCGGGGATCGGGCGTCCGACGCCGTCTCTGCCGCGCTTGCGTGCGACGAAAGCATCGAAGTCTGACCAGAATTCCGGCGCGGCGTTCGACCCGCCCCGCCGCCGCGTGCTCGGCACGGATTTCACCCGATCGGGCTGCGGGAGCAATGCATCGGGAAAACTTGGGCGAAGCGGTGCGATGAGCGCCGGATGATCGAACAGATCGTTCACGGTTCCGATCCCGCTCTTGAAAGTGCGCCGCCTTTTTGTCTTCAGAGGTGCAGCGATCCGCGTGATCGCCGCGCCGTCGAGCTGCTCCGGGCGACGACCCTCAGCCGACGCGGTTTCCGCGAGGACCCGGACACCATGCGCGCGGTGCGGCCCGAGCGCCTTTCCGGGACCACTATGCTCCTTGACGACATCGAGTATCGCCTGCCACTCCGGTAGCACCCGCGATTCGACCTTCGGCTTGACCTGCACGCGGGACAGCGCGCCGCGCACGCGTTTGCGCCACTCGACGAAGTGGTCATGCGACTTGAACCCCTTCGCGAGGGCTGCAACACGACCTGTTCCCCATCGGTCAACAAAGGCATCGTAATCCGCATCGATCTGGCAGAGGGGCCGGTTGTAGATCTTCGCGCAGTCTCGGATCCGCGGACGGATCTGGTTGACGACCGAGGGCGAGTAGCCCAGCCCATCGAGATCGTCGTAGAGATCTTGCATATTTCTGATGTTGCCTAAGGTCATTGTCGGTCCTTAATATTGGTATTCGCCTGACCGCCTGTCGCGGCCGGCTCTCGTCCAGAAGAGCCGGCCGCGACAGGCGGGCACGAGGGCGCACCCGGCCCCGTCCGCCGGTTGCACAAGTCACGGTCAAGGTCTGAAATCCGCGGCCAATTCACCCCGAGGCATCCCTTGAGACAGGCCATGTCTCGGGCCGTGCGTCTGGGTGAAGTCACTCCAATTTCCGGGGATCCGCGGTCAAACCGGGTGAATTCCGGCCAGGAGCAGAGGCCGTCGTCACACATACGGAGCCACCGCGAGAAATGTGCTTTCCCGGATCCGGCACACGCTTGTGGACAACCGGATCGACGGCATGCGGCCGGTCTCGACGTTCCGTCGCCAGGTGCGCGCGGAGCGGCCCCTCGCATCGAGACCGGCGAGGTCCGAGGCGCGCAGCAGGGGCTTTCGGAAGTCAGCCCAATCACACGGCGGGACGAAGCCAGCGCCCTCGAGCCGCCAGACATCCGACCAGCGGTATTTTGGCCAGCCGGACGCGGACACGTCCGGCAGACCGTGGGCCGTGATGATGGCGCGCGCCGTGGCCTCGCATACCGACCAGTGGATCGCGAGCACGCGCAGCCCGACCGTGCCTGCATCTCGGGCAATCGATTGCGTCACGACCCGCGTTTCGCGTTCAGCCGACATGCGCACGCTCCCGCGCAAACGCATCGATATCCGCAGGCACCCACCGCTCCGAACAGCCCACACGGACCGAATTCAGTGCTCCCGATCGCGTCAGGTCGCGCAGCGTGCGCGGCGGACAGCCCAGGCGCGCCGACGCCTCGTCGAGCCGCAAGAGCGGGCGCATATCCGGGTCCGTTTCGGCCAAACCACGCAAGCCGGGAAGGCTCTCCGCGGGCACAGCAAGTGCGCTTCCAACGCGCAGGCAAGGCAGGGCTCCGGAATCGATGAGCCGGCGCACCGTGCGGGAGGACACCGCGAGAAAATGCGCCGCCTCATCCAGAGATGCCGGGGTCAAATGGCTGTTTTTCATGATTTATCCCTGTCGGTCATTCAGTCTCGAAAGGGACATAGTGAAAAGATCCTGCATTCAAAAATTCGCAGAACGCTGGCCAGCCGGACAGCCGGACATCCCCTGAAGGGGGAATGTCCGGCTGGCCCGGTGACCGACATCGAAAAATTTCCTCGCCTCGGCTTTTGGACTGCCGAGCGGCGTCTCTATTTCCCGATGGTCACGATGACAGACATCGGATCAAGCAGACATACGGAGAGGCCGAATGACCCACATTCAAGATGACGAGCAAGACATTCCCCGATGGGAAACCTGTATCCGGTCAGTGGCCGATCACAGCCCATCCCTGGAGTGGAACTATGCCATGAAAGGATGGCTCCTCCGAAAAGAGACCTCGCTTGTCTACGGGCCGTCTAACGTGGGGAAATCTGCGCTCGTGTGCCACCTCGGCCAATCCATCGTCACCGCTCGTCCCTGCTTCGGCGCTCGCGTCAAGCGTGGCCTCGTTGTGCATGTGGCACCCGAAGCACCCGCATCCGTTTTCGACCGCATTCACAGCAGCAAAATCGACCCTGCCGCAAGACAGAATTACCTCGTTTGCGGCGAGGCGCTCGACCTTTCGAATTTCAGAGCTGTCGCATCCTTCGTCGAGTTTCTCAAAGGCGTCATGCATGAGACTGGCCAGGGCATCGCGTTGATCGTCTTCGATACCCTGGCGCGTTCCATCGGCTTTCTTGACGAGAACTGCGCGGCCTCGATGACTCAAGTCGTACAGACCACCGAATGGATTGCAGGGAGCCTGAATACACACGTCATGCTCGTGCACCACACAGGGAAAGACGCAGATCGCGGCGGGCGCGGCAGCTCCGCTCTGCGCGCGGCGGTCGATACAGAGCTCTGCTTGAAACCCGGGAAGACGGAGAACAGCGTAGCGGTGGTGCAAGACAAGCAGCGCACTCAGCCCAAGCTCGCCCCCGTATATTTTCGGATCGAGAAAACCGTACTCCGAATGGATGAGGACGGGGAGGAACGTACGACCGCCCATGCCGTTGAGACATCTGCACCGACAACCGGGAAACCGCCGGGCCCGGAAAAGATGGAGAACAGTCGAGACATGGCGGTCCGGATCGCGCTCAACACGCGGAGCATGCTTCCCGAGCTCGCGGCTGCGCCCTTCAAAACCGCGGATCTCGTTGCGACCTTGCCGCCCGAGCTCTTCGCGGGCGTCGCACCGGAAAACCTCAACCGTACCGTCAATCGCATCCTCGGCGACCTCGCGAAGGCCGACAACCCGACTGTGACCGGATCGGCCGGCGTCTGGGGGTTAACGCGCGCGGGTGCCAACCCGCCACGAAAGTGCTGACAATCGGGATTTCCGATTTCTGAGCACGGACCGACATCCATCCTACTCCCCAACGCACCGGTCCGGGTTTCGCAAACCCGGTTTCGCAAACTGAAAGGCAAACTCAGATCATGACCATGACCACCGACAAAAAGAACGCTGGTGGAAGACCGCCCCGTTACACCCTCGACCAGGTCCACGCCGCCATTACCCGCTTGATCAACGATGGCACGCCCCGCGACGAGATCGACGCCGCTGGGGTGAAGACCGTGCTTTGTGAGCAGCACGGAGTTACCAAGGGGATCGATACCCGCAGCCTCGAGGCGCCCGTAGCTCATGTCCTTGCAAGTATCGCCGAGGAGGAAGAAGACCGCCTCATAGCGGCGCTGCCGGACACGGTCGGTGCATCCGTAGAATCCGTTGTCGGCGCAATGACGCGCGAGCTGCAGCTTCTCGTTGCCCGGCAGAATGCAGTCTGCCTCGCACAAGCGCAGGAAGAGTGCGAAGTGCTCCGTCGCGACAAGGTCAACGCGAATTGGCGTATCAAGGAACTGGAAAGGGAGGGAGAGGACAAAGCGCGGGAAATCGCGGAAATGACTGACCTCAGCGAACGGAAGATCGCTGAGAATAAAGCGTTGACCGAAGAGGTCACAACGCTGCGGGCCGAGCTCGACCGCATGCAGAAGGCGGAAAATCCGATCGACAGGATCGTGCTCGAATTGAAGAAGCCGGGGGCTCGCGATGAAATTAAATCGATGATCTCGGAGATCATGAGCCGAGACGTCGATTTTCAAGAAGCGTCGGTTCCAGCCAGCGAATAGCCAAGGTATCGGCTTTCAGGGCTTTCAGCTCTGGCTCCACGCGCAACTCTCGTGCATTCTCTGGGTTTCGACGCTTGCCACGAGGCGTGGTGAATAAGCTTTGCCGATGCCACAACAACCCGTTGACACTGCCGGTCTCAGACACCCCGACCGTGTTCTCGGCAACTACGTCACTCCAATTCCACGACATGAAGATCCGGAATCACTTCCAGCGCCATATCGACGAGGTGCCGGTGATGGGTGAACATGATCGCCTGTCCGGTTCGCCCCATCTCAGCGGTCAGCGACAAGGCCGCTGACGCACGGGTATCGTCGAAGCTTTCGAGGATGTCGTCGGTGACGAACGGAAGTGCCCCGTAGCGGGTCGTGAAGTCCGCGTGGCCGGCAACCCGCAGGGCCAGGTAGAGCTGGCCACGCGTGCCGGTGGACATGGCTTCGGCGGAGACTGGCTGTCCGTCTCTGATGCCCACGAGCCGTTCGCCCGATCCTGCGGGCTGCGCCTCGAGCCGCGACCACTCGCCGCCGGTCATGCGCGCAAAGGCACGTTCTGCGGAGTCGAGCATCGGGCCGCGGCGATCCTCCCGCAGACGGCGCAGCGCACCGGACGCCGCCATCAGGCCGATCTGCGTCTCGGCGGCACGGCGTGCGGCCTCGCGCAATTCTTCCAGAAGGGCGGCCCGTGCCTGCCCCTGGTCGACTCCGCCGTCGGTACCGAGCGCCGCGCTCAACGCCTGCCGCGCCTCGCCCCGGCGGCCGATGGACTCCTCCCGTTCGGCCTCGGCTTCTCCCACGGCTTCGCGCAGGGTCGCGGTGCGGATCGGGTCGGTGTCGGCCTCCTCTTCCGAAAGCACCGCGGCGTCGAGCCCTTCGGCGACCTTGGCGCGCTCGGCCTCCAGCTCCGCGATCCCGGACCGCAGCCGGTCCCGGTCCAGAAGGCGTTGCAAAGCGGCCAGCGGGTCGTCGCCGGGATCGATCACCTGACCGCCAAAGACGGTGGCGATCTCTTCGGCGGTCCGCTCCGCCGCGCGGGCCTGACGGCCCAGCTCTTTCTCAGCCTTGTCGCGCGTCTTGCGGGTCTCCTCGATCCGACTGGCTGTCTCCGTTGCCTTCCTGGCGCGGTCCCGGGCGAGGCGTAGCGTCTCGTCCACCGGGGTATCCTGGCGCACCCCGAGCTTGTCTCGCAGCGGCCCCGCCCGCTTGTCGAAGGCGGCGCGGGCTGCTTCCAGAAGGCCTACCCGGCGATCGAGGTCTCGCATCTTCCCATGCAGCTCGGCCAGCTCGGCAAGGTCGTCGGAGATCCGAAGAACCGTTACGACGCCCATCTGCGCGCACCACAAGCCGGAAACCCGCGCCTCGTAGGCGGCCACGGCATCGGCGTAGGCTTTCTCTTTCGTTTTCCTCTGCGTTTCAAAGCCGCGGACCAGCTTCTCTGATTCCTGCCGGCTGGCAATGCGGGTCCGTCGCTCCTCCAGTGCCGTGCGCAGACGCCGGGCGGCGGCAACGGCATCCTGCCCGGAAGGCGGATCGCCTGCGATCTCTGCGGCCGCGTGGAGGACCTTGTCCTCGGCTTCCGACCGAACCTTCTGCGCCGCGTGCAGGTCCTCCATCGCCTGTTCTGCCGAGAGCGCATCGTCGAGGGCCACTTTCAAGGCATCGAGACGCTCACCGAACACAGAAGGGCCGACGCTCGCCCCAAGTCCGAGCCGCGTCGCGAGCCGATACGCCTCTTCCAACGGGGCTATGCGCTTTTTCCGGGCGGTCTCTACATCGGCGTGGCGCCGCTCAACGCCGGCCGCGACTGCCATGCGGTCGGCCTCCATCCGGGCGAGCCGAACGCGACCTTCGGCGCTGCGCGCGTGGCGACCGCGGGCGTCGTCGTCCCCGCGCATCGCCGCCTCGAAAGCATCTGCCGTATCGGGTTCGAGCGCGGAACGATGCGATGTCCAGAGCCGCTCACGCTCGACACGCGTCGCGGCGATCTCGTCATCGGTCACAACGGACGCGGCCAGCCTTTCGCCTTCCAGTTCGGTGTCGGAGTCTGCCAGCTTCTCCTGAGCCTCGTGCAGCCTTTCCTCCGCCGCGGAGATTTTGTCGTCCACCGCCTTCAGCGCCCGCTCCGCCTCGCGCAATTCTGCAGTGGTCGGAAGCCCCGCATCCGTCAGCGCGCGCCATCCGGGCGGCAATCCGGTCGCGGTCCGGCGCGCCTCCGCCTCGCGTTCCTTCAGATCGCGGGCCATCGCCTCGGGGTCGTCCCGCAGGGCATCCAGCGTGTCGAGGGCATCGGCAAGTACCTCGGCGCCCTCCGGCATTTCCTCCACCTCGCCGAGTTCGGCGCTCGCATCATCCAGCGCATTTTGCGCCTGGTCGCGGGATCGCGCGGTCTCTCGAACGTCCTGCGCCGCCTCGCGGATGCCGTTGCGCACTTCCCGCGGCAGGACCACCTCGGCTGGATCTGCGCCATCTCCGGCGAGGGCGGCAGCCAGGCGACGCCCCTCTGCGCGGGCAGTATCCCACTCCAGACGACGCCGGCCGAGATCGGCATCGGCCAGACTGGCGCGGGCCATGAGCGACTCGCCATCGTCAAACTCGGCCGCTTCAAGCTCAGCCAGCATCTCGCCGACGGCGATGCCCTCGGGGTCCGGGGCGAGGTCGGAGAGCAGCCTTTCGGCCTTTGCAATTTCGGCCTCGGCCTCCGCTTTCGCCTCTTCGGCCCTCGCGGCCGCATCGACCGCCACACTCACACGTGTCAACGCGTCCGCAGGCAGCGTCGGGCCTTCAGGACAACCCTCGAGTGCCGTCCGCGCCTCATCGATGCGGCCGCCAAGGTCGCGGCGGCAATCGGCCGCCTCCCGCAACGCGAGGCGGCGCTTGGCATCGTCGCGCAGCGCAGTGGCGTCGTGAAAGGCCTGCTCCGCGCTCTCCACCTCCCGGCACAACGCATCGAACCGCCGGGGGTCAAGCCGCGCCTGCGACAGCGCCTCATCTAATTCCTTCAGCCGGTTGCGCCCTTCGGCGAGGATCGTCGTCCGCCCGCGGCGCTTGTGGAACGCCGCCACCTCGCCCTCGGCCTGTTTCAGCAGATCGGCGAACCCCGACAGACCCGAGGAACCGGCATGGAGCAGTTGGCCCAAGTCACCCTTGGCGCGGGCGATCTCCTCGCCACCTTGGCGGAGCACCTCGTCGTCGAGGGAAAAGCGCGTCCGATACCCGTCCCGATCGAGGCCGTGGAGCAGCAGGGCGAGGCGCCGCTCGTCCATCATGCGTCCATTTTCGTCAGTCAGCGAGCCCTGCCGCTGTCCCGTCCGACGAAGCGTCAAAGGACCCTCGTTCGTGTCGAGCGTGGCGCCGACAAGGAGGTCCTTGCGGGCGTGAACGAAATCGTAAGGGTGCTGAAGCGGCAGACCGAAGAGCAGGTCGAGCCAGGCGGAGAATGCGGTGCTCTTGCCGGCCTCGTTCTCGCCGTAAACGATGGTGACGTCGGTTTCGCCACCTCCAGGCCCGAAGTGCAGCTGGCGGTCCGTGAAGCGGCCGTATCGGATCAGGTCGAGATGACGAAGTCTCATTGCTACGAGCTCCCCGTCCCGAGGCGCAGTGCCATCGTCTCCACGCCCGCCGCAATCAAATCATCCAGCCGGTCGTCCTCGAGCACGTCGCGGATCTCGGTCGGCAGGGCGGCGCGGAGCTCTTCCAGCTGCGCCTGCACCTCGTCACGGAAACCGGGCGTGGCGGCGTCGGTCAGCATCAGGCTGGCCAGATCATCGGCCGCCTCCATGTCGAGCGCGCGAGCGGCAGGTCGCAGCCTGACGCGATCCACGAAGACCCCCGTCACGGCTTCCGCCGCCTCGCGCGCCTGCGCCTCCATCATGCGCGGATCACCCAGCTCAGTGGGGCTGCCCACAGCTTCTAACCGGGCCGCGATCATCACATCGTCACCGGCGACCGCCTCCAGTGCCGTCCGCAGCCGAGCGTCCCGACCGGCCTGATCCGCGACGCCCGAGAAATCGACCGGCACTCGCATGAAACGCAACAGTTCGAGCGGCACTTCGCGCGCGCGAACCCCTTGCAGGTCGATTTCCACCAGTGTGGCCGACCCGCCCTCCGTCTCGCGAATGTTGCGGCCCTGAGGGATGCCCGGCATGACGACGAGTGTCCCTTCGGCCTCGTGGACGGCGCGCTTGTGGATGTGCCCGAGCGCCCAATATTCATAGCCGTGATCGACGAGGTCGGCCAGCGCACAGGGGGCGTATCGGTCGTGCCCTGCGGTGCCGTCCAGCGAGGTGTGCATCAGCCCGATGTTCCAGCGCCCCGGCTCAGGCCGCGGGTAGCGGGGCAGCAAGCTCTCGGCCATGGTTTTTGCGGTAAAGCCCATGCCGTGGATCGAGGCCTCGCCGACGCGGAACGTGGACGCAGCCGGCGTCAGAACCGTAAGCGCGTCCGAAACCGGGCCGTAGCGGTCGAGATCGAGCAGCGCATCGTGGTTGCCCTGGATCAGGACCGCCGGAATGCCGGCGCGAGCAAGGCGAGAGAGTTCGGTGGCCAGAGCGGCCCGGCCCGCCACGTCTGCCACGTCGCTGTCGAAGGTATCCCCGGCAAAGAGCACCGCATCCACGCCTTCGGCCACAGCCGCATCAACGAGCCGTGACAGCACCTGTCGCGAGGCCGCGCGCAGGCTGTCGCCCATGGTGCTGTCGCGCGCCGCCTGGGTCCTCAGCGGCGAGTCGAGGTGGAGATCCGCCACGTGTAGGAACTTCATGCCTTCTTCCTTTCGTTCCAGAGCGTCATCATGCAGCCGAAGAGGCCGCATGCAAGGGGGGCCGTATTGCAGCGCTATGCGCTGGACGCATCGGACCAATGGCAACGCCGAGACCAGTTGATCTCGGCGCTGCCGTCCGCAACGCGGAGCGCCATAAAAAAGATCGGCTCGCTGGTCGAGGCTGCGGTGCTTGATCACATGAGCGAACAGCACCACGAGCTTCGTAATCTCGCCGGCAAGAAACTGGCCGAGGTGAATGTCGACTTGTGCAACCAGCGCGCGCAAATCCGCGAGCTCCTAACGAAGATCGATGCGAAGGACGCAGACATCGCGAAGCTCGAAGAGGAGAAAGACAAGTATGAGCAACGGCTGTCAATGGCCGCCACTGAAACTGATGCGCTGAAGAAGCGCATCGCTGACCTTGAAGGCGAGGAAGACTTCCGGACGAGGATGCTTGCCATGATGAAAGAAGCCCTCGGGGAGCAGGCCCTCACGACGGAGGGAAAGAGCTGACCCCGCTTGCGTAAGCACATCCCGATTTGCGTAGCCAAGTCAATGCCTTGTCATGCAATTGAACCTGTTGACCAATCGCGCAGAAAGCTGTTTCCTCTGACCAAAAAACTGGAGCAGTCAGACTTGAACCGCGAATACTCCGAATATCAAGCGAAGTTCTTCTCCAACTACCTGACTTCAGAAGGTATTTCGGATTCGGATGCCCTTACGCAGTCCCTGTCTTCGGCGAAGGTCGATCTGAACCCTCACCAGGTCGATGCAGCGACCTTCGCGCTGCGTTCCCCCTTGTCGAAGGGGGTTTTGCTGGCCGATGAGGTCGGTCTCGGCAAAACGATCGAGGCCGCCCTCGTGATAAGCCAGCGTTGGTGGGAGCGGGAGCGACAGATCCTCCTCATCGTACCGGCCTCGCTTCGGAAGCAGTGGGCCGCCGAGCTGCATGAGAAGTTCTCGCTGCCCTCTGTGATACTTGATGCGAAACGAATCAAGGACCTTGAAAATAAAGGTAGGCCCAACCCTCTCGGTCAGGGCGAAGGCATTATCATCATGTCCTACGAATACGCGGCGCGGGTGTCGGACACCCTGCGCCGCATTTCATGGAACCTCGTTGTCTTCGACGAAGCGCACAAACTCAGGAACGTCTACAAGGCGACCGAGAACTCTCGCGCGACGTTGCTCAGGAAGGCACTGGCAGGCCGACAGAAGCTTCTACTGACCGCTACGCCTTTGCAGAACAACCTGATGGAGCTTTTCGGCCTCGTCAGTGTCATCGACGATACCTATTTCGGATCGGAGCAGGCGTTCCGCAGCGAGTTCGGCGGGCGCGAAGGCGGTGCCTCGCAGGCACTCCTGGCGAAACGTCTCGAGCCGATCTGCAAGCGCACCCTGCGACGCCAGGTGCAGCGTGCTGGTCTGATCAACTACACCAACCGCCTGCCGAAAACCTTCGATTTCACGCCTGATCGCCTCGAGACGGAACTCTACGACAAGGTCTCCGACTATCTCCAGGACCCGGAGACCATTGCCCTCGGGCAGAACGGTCGACACCTCGTCACGCTGATGCTGCGCAAGATACTGGGATCGTCTTCGTTCGCGGTGACCCAGACACTTGAGAAGATGATCCGGCGCTTGGAAGCGAAGCGCGTCGTCGATGATGATATCGCCGTGCCGACGGACCGCTGAACCTGCTGGTCGACAGCACCGGGATCAAGTTTCTCGGTGATGGCGAATGGCAAGCCCGCAAGCATGGGGTGCAGGGCCGCCGTCAGTGGCGCAAGGTGCATCTGGCGATGGATCCGGCCACATCCGACATCCGCGCTGTCGAATTCACCCCCAGCCGCCACGGTGACAGCCCCGTTCTGCCGGAATTGCTCGGCCAGATCCCGGCAGAGGAGCCGATCGGCACCGTGACCGCCGACGGCGCGTATGACACGCGCCGCTGCCACACGGCCATAGTCGAGCGCGACGCGGTTCCTGTCATTCCGATCCGCAAGAATGGGCGGCTCTGGAAAGACGATGGCCTGGCGGCACGTGCCCGAAACGAAACCCTCCGCGCAACGCGATATTACGGCCGAGCGTTCTGGAAACACTGGACTGGATACCACGCCCGCAGCCGGATCGAGGCGAAGACGCGCTGCCTCAAGGCATTCGGCGAACGCATCGCCGCGAGAGATCCCGACCGCCAGACCGCCGAAATCCATATCCGCATCGCCCTCATGAACCGCTTCTCGGCCCTCGGCACCGCCGAGATCGTCCGCGTGGCATGACGTCAGCGGGGTAAGGGGCCGTCACGCCTCAAGCGCGAGTTGCGCAACAACGCCCCGCAGAAGGCAACACGCGACAAGAAATCGTGCTCTGCATCAGGCACTACATCGTTCGCGAAATATACCGGGCCTAATGTGTCTCACATCCCAAAGCACCCGCCGATTGACAAACAAAGGAGCATCAATGCGGCCGTCGAGACCTTCTTCAAGACAATCAAGCCGAGTTGCTGTGGCAGCGCTCGTGGCCGACGCGCTGCGACGCTGAGTTGGCTATCTTCGAATACATCAACGGCTTCTACAATCCACGTCAAAGGCATTCAGCCTTGCGCTGGGAAAGCGCCATGGCCTTCGAGGCTCACGCCGCGTAAATGAGAACCTGAGGCGGCACAACAGCGTGACAGGCCCACCTTGAGATGATATGCGCGAAACCGTGACTGTTGCATTTGGAGTTCCCAATGAACCGCCCCGGGTTTCCGAGAGAGTAAAAATCTCAAAGGATGACCCTTATGGAATCGAAGAAGCACACCCCGAAGTACACGGCCGAGTTCCGCGAGCGCGGCGTTCGGCTGTATCGCGAACAG
>Ga0307942_1001155_pt1:0-17500 | contig 20619 bp, 18 predicted proteins | sample OrgLakmetagen175_FD_201846 | JGI IMG/M metagenome (GOLD analysis project Ga0307942, IMG submission 201846) | Saline water microbial communities from Organic Lake, Antarctica - #175 | ecosystem: Environmental > Aquatic > Non-marine Saline and Alkaline > Saline | place: Antarctica: Organic... | reverse complement strand
CTACTTGCACATGGTGACGTGAAGTGGCGTACCTTAACGAACAATGAATGCGCCACTAGCGCTTGCCTGCATCACCCTCTACTGTCATACAAACATCGTATCGCACCTGCTCGGTCATCTTTTCTTTCCAAGCACTGCACACTTGCATGGCCACTTAACGTTGTGTGTGCACCTTGTGTGTTGTTTCGTACAACAACAATGACGGGTCCTGAGAGTCTCTTGACATTCTGCCTCTGCTGTGATCCAGGCATCTTTGCCCGGGCTGACACCAAGAACAACAACAAGCGTGTGTATCCAAAGGTGAGGCATCAAGAGGTATCTCCACAATTCTGAACATCAACAAGCGTGTGTGTCCAAAGGTGAGGCATCAAAAGGTATCTCCACAATCCTGACACCACCAACAACAACAAATATATGTATCCAAAGGTGAGACATTAAAAGGTATCTCCACAATCCTAACACCAACAACAACAACAAACATATGTATCCAAAGGTGAGACATCAAAAGGTTTTTCCACAATCCTAACACCACCACCAACAACAACATATGTGTCCAAAGGTGAGGCATCAAAAGGTATCTCCACAATCCTGACACCACCACCAACAACAAACATATGTATCCAAAGGTGAGGCATCAAAAGGTATCTCCACAATCCTGACACCACCACCACCAACAAACGTATCCAAAGGTGGGGCATCAAAAGGTATATCCACAATCCTGACACCACCAACAACACAAACGTATCCAAAGGTGAGGCATTAAAAGGTATCTCCACAATCCTGACACCACCACCAACAACAAACATATGTATCCAAAGGTGAGGCATCAAAAGGTATCTCCACAATCGAGTCAGGCCCCTGGCTTCTCTGGTCACAGGCATGCGTTCTCAGAGTGCTTTCTCTCTTGTGCGTTCTCAGAGTGCGTTCTCACTTGTGCCTCACTTAATCATGAGTTGCCTCACCTGGCCAAAGGCATGCGTTCTCAGAGTGCGCAAAATACATACCAACAGCGCTATTTTTGCCTCATTCATTTATCAACTTGGAGCTCAAGTCAGGGTCAGAGCGCGATTCCTGCATCAACATGATTTTGCTTAGCCTGCGCAAGCGTGCATGAAGAGTACGTATCTCTGATCACTGTCTCGTGTATGGCTGACGTAATTTCCTAGAGCGTGAGGCGGCTAAGTTTGAGCAGGTAGGAGCACCTCCTTCTCGGCAACCACTGCATCTCAGACCGCTCTCAACTACATAATGCTTAGGTTTGGCCAGAACCGTATATATATATTACACACTGTATATGACCGTATACCATACATGCGAGATTTGGAAAAAAACAATAGAAATACCCCAATGCGAGTCCCTTTTGGCCCTCTGAGCTGCACGTACACGCTGTGAGCATGCTTGTGTGCGCACATGTCCATGCGTGTGCGTGCACGTTTGCATACATATGCATGCACAGGGATGCGCATGTGCGTGTATGCGCACGCATGTGCATGCGTATGCACGCACGTATGCATGCATGCGCGAACGCACGCATATGAAGGACGGCACCTGCTTACACTGCTGCTCCTCCCCAATGAACCCCCCTGCTGCTGATGCCTGAGGTCTGCCTAGGCCTTCAGGTGGGCTCTTCTTTGCTGCTTGTGCATTCCGCTCTGCTGCCCTGTCCTCTCCATCCCGCCTTCTCACTGTCAGGCTACTGGGCTTGAGTAACGCCCACAACATAAGCAGTTAGTGCCCCTTGGGGACCTTCCCGGCCCCTTCCCGTTCATGCTTACAAAAGTGATTTTGCCCAATGCGAACTTCGCGGGGCCTTTGTATTTCAGTTGTATTATGTGCTCGCGACATACCCCGAGGGGCTGGAAACGTGCGCGGTGTGCAGTGATGCAGTGATATAAGTACAGTACGGTATTCGATGATTTTCCTGCCAAAAATACCGTATATACACCGTATATATATTATGGTTCTGGCCAACACCGCTTATGCTCTATAAACATGCGCATAACCAGTATTTCATTGTCATGCATCATGCACCGTGCACCTTCCTACACAGCACAGTAATTGTAGGCCTTATGCCATACAGCCACGTGCCGTTTTTGCACGTCATACAGTACTATGTGGTCATGCACTTTTGCACACACAGTACATTTTGAAGCGTGAGGTGGCCAAGTTTGAGCGAGAGCACATTTTGCATGGCACTGCTTTGGGCGAGCTGGACCACCCCAACTACGCCTCCCGTTACTTCAAATGCATGAACCTGCCCAACATCAGCCACCAGGTGTGATTGTGTGTTAATAGGTTTCTACAAGTGTGTATGTGTGTGTGTGTGAGAGAGTGTATGTGTGCGCAAGTGTGTGTGTGAGTGCGCAAGTGTGTGTTTGCGCGTGCGAGTGTGTGTGTATGTGTGTGTATGTGTGTTTGCGCGTGCGAGTGTGTGTGTATGTGTGTGTGGTTGTGTTTATGGGCGCGGGTGTCAGCGGGTAGATGGATCACCTTTGTGCAGGCATGCTTGCAACTGTCACGCTTGTGTGTGTGTGCCTTCACGTTGCAGGTGCTGGGCGTGAAATGGAAAGGGGACCAACTGTGGGGCACAATTGAAATCCTGCCCACCCCTGCAGGTCTGCTGCTCTGGGAGCTCTACTCCCAGGTACGTGTGCCTGCATGTGTGTGTGCACAAGTGTTTGGTGTAGCCGAGGGCACAAAGGGAAAACATACATGTGTTGACGTTGTGTGTTTATGCCCGTGCGTGTCCCTGTCCACGCTTGAGTGTTTGTGTTTGTGTGTGTGTGTGGTGTGTGTGTGTGTGATCACATGCATGCACACATGTACACACAACGCACACGCACACAGGGTATCAAGCCAAGGGTACCCTGCCTTGGCTGCAGCCTCACAACCACACACACACACACACACACACACACACACAACACACACACACGCGCACAGGGCATCAAGCTGGGTGTGTCCTCCCGTGGCTGGGCCTCTCTACGCACAGACGCACGTGCCAAGTGTGTGTTTGTGGACGACGACTTTGAGCTCATCACCTTTGACTTTGTAACGGAGCCCTCCACAAAGGTGTGATTCAGGGGAGAGGGGGAGATCAGGGAATGAGATGGCAAGATGATGGCCTGTCTTGGACAAGGTTGTTTGAAAGGCTGGCCAGGGCCGTTGAATGGTAATCAGTGTGGAGCCAAGTTGTCTGTAAGGCATTTTGCTATAATATTGATGCCTGTCATAACCTGGCTTTTGTGCGTGTATGTGTGTGTATTTGTGTGAACATATTTGCACCCTGCTGGTTGTTTGCCCTCAGATTTAAAGTAGCAGGCGACAAAATGCCTATGTTTTGAACTACCCATGGGCCACCGTTGTTCTGCCTTCCCCCTACCCCCCAACACACAAGAAACCTTTTAGAATGCCACAAGCTCCATAGATGCCATGTGTGTTGATTACATGCATGTTTGTTTACCCACGCACATACACACACGTACCCCACAGGGTGGTACCTAATGCCCCTGACCACCCCCTACAAGCAGCCCACGCTCACTGATGAACACGCACACATACACACATGCACACACATACACCATACCAAGGGACACACTACGTATGCCTGCACACACACACTCACACACACACACACTACAGGGTGCGTACCTGGTGCCCCTGACCACCCCTTACAAGCCGCCCATGCCAGACCAGTCCAAGTGTGTGCAGATAGCGTTCCTGGGCCACGGTGTGGTGAGCATGCTCAATGTTCCACGCCTGCCTGGCGTACACCACTTGGCGCGCCGCATCAAGGAGCTGCAAGACGAGGTGTGTGTGTGTACGTACACTTCAAGTGAAGTGGAGTGGAGTGATGCGTGCATGTTGATGTGTGTGTAAGTAGTGCGGCATGCCGCACCAAGGAGTGATGCCGCACCAAGGAGCGCAGTGATGCCGCATGCCGCACCAAGGAGCAGAGTGATACGTGCATGTGTGTGTAGTGTGTAGTGTGACATGCCGCACCAAGGAGCTGCACGCTTGAGTTCTCAGGGTAATGGGGTGCTTGGGTGGGGTGCTAGTGTGGCTGTGGGTCTCCTTCATATGGGCAGAATAAAATGTTCTCATCCTTTGCAACAGGAGTCTGGACAGCATTAATGCTCATGTTTTCCTCTTTCAAAGAGGAGTCTGAACAGCATTTGTGCTGGCAAACTGAGGCTGAGCACAGATAGCGTGTCTTGGCAGGAAGAAGGGGCACCAGATACTGCAAATAATAAATACACCACCCCATCTATTTTGCGCAAGTCTGTAATAGGACTTTTGAGTGCTTGATCAAATACGTGGCAGCCTTTTTAAGGATGTATGATTTAACGCATGTGTGCTGGATGCGAGGGTTAGGTAGTATCATCTGCAGATCTGGCCAGACTCAGGCGTATATGTATAGGCTTAGCCAACACCATGTGTATATATTTGTATACGGCGGAAATACGGCATTTTTTTGCAGGGAATTCATCGAATATACGGTCATATACGGTGTATATAATATATACGGCATATATATGGTTCTGGCCAACCCCATGTGTATGTCGAGCGAGGACCACCGGCTTAACCTTTCCCGTGTCCACATTGTAAGGCTCTGGCACAAACCAATTGACACAAAGGACGTTTTCCCCAGACGTTTTAGAGGATCAACACAGTCAAATCCGTGTTCTTACAATACGACGTATGCTACGGATGCGCCGTACGCAGCATCCACGGTTGACACATCAAATGAGAGGGCGTCACAGTTCTGTATTTAAGCTACTGTGAGGCATGGGCGTCACAGTTATGTAATCAAGCTGCTCTGAGGCATGGTCCTCAAGGTAGCTGCATCCAACAGCATATGCTGCATAGCCAAGGAACTTAAAAAATGTTGTCAAGTCTGGCAGAGCAGATGGCATGTCATTTTTAAGCAGTGACTGGCTTAGACGGCTAGCTAGGATGGCCCCTGCGTGCGCTTGATAGCAAGCAGCATAGCCAAGATTCCTGCACACAAAGAACGTTTGTCCTTAAGGGTCTGAAGGGTCTGAAGGAGCAGGTAGCATTGCTTCTCTGACGTGAAATGGCTATGGGAACAGAGGTACCTGAAGCACACCACGATTATTGTCAGAGGCGTCTGACAGTGCAGGTGGCACGCTCGTAGGGTTAGCCAGAACCATATATATATAAATATATATACGGTATTTTTGGCTGGGAAATCACCAAATATACGGTCACATACGGTGTAATTATACGGTTCTGGCCAACCCTACACACTCGCTCAAGTGCCTGCACTTGACTGCAAGTCACATGGCTCAGAAAACTTGTATGTGCACACTTGTATGTAAAATTGGTATGGTCACTGTGACATCCAAAAAGTGTCTGTCGTTGCAGGCAGTGGCGTGGGCTTCAAGGCAATTACCTGCAGGCGCAGGCTTGCTTGCCCAGCAGCAGCCCCCCCCTTCTCTGAGCGCAGCACGCACAGGACAGGTGTGTGCGTACGCCTGTGTGGTTTTGTTTGCTTGTGTACGTGTTTGTGTCTGAATGTGTGTTCGTTTTAGACTTGATGGCTGCAGGGCGCGTACAACTTCAGCAGGGTCATCCCAAATTGTCAAGGGATCGATCAATCCAACCTCGCTATCACTCCTGGTCGATAAGGATACAGAGAATGACAAGATCAGTAAGGGGTCGATCAATCCAACCTCGCTATCACTCCTGGTCGATAAGGATACAGAGAATGACAAGATCAGTAACTGCAACCAGAATCTTGTTGTATGGTCTTATGTAAATCAACGAATATTAAATAAAGGGTACTTACACTACAAACTGCTCCATCACGTACATTGCACATGCACACACGCATGCATGCACATGTATGCATGAGCTCATACTAGCTCAAAACACACATGCACGCACACTGAGCTGCGCACACATTCAACTTGCATCTGTACCACGAATAAGTGTGCTTGCGTGCAGTGCCGCTTACTGACTTAGTATATGCACATACACATGCTTGTACGCATGCACATGCTCTTACACATTCACAAGACGCAAGCATCAACACGCATCCCTGATTCACTGAACTGTTTGCACACATAAAGCAGCTGCGTACAGAGCTACACGCTACACGTGTGCTGAATGTTTGCACCACTGAATGTTTGTGTGTATGATGCAGGGCCGCACACATAATGCAGCTGTGTACAGCTACACGTGTGTGCTGAACACCACTAAATGTGTGTGTATGATGCAGGGCCGCTCCCTGGACCAGCTGCTGCTGTTCTGCCACTACATCGTATTCCCGGGTGTTATGTACTTGGACAAGGAGGAGCACGCACGTGACTTCCAGGCCCACGTGGCGCTCTTTGTGAGTGTGTGTATGTGAGTGTGTGTGTGTGTGAGAACAGAGCCTAAACCCTAAACCCTAAACCCTAAACCCTAATGTTTTATTTGTGCGCATAACCCTGATCCTAACCCTTTGTGTGAGAGCAGAGCCTAAGCCCTGAACCCTGATGTTATATTTGCGAGCATGCGTGTGTACGTGTGTGAACTCGCACATGATGGACCACGTTAGTAAAAGAGAGTGAAACTGAGCATGGGCATGGAGTGAGGGTCTGTACGGGGTCTGTTAGCAATAAAAAGTCTCCAAGTGCCTGCCTATATGTATGGGCATGAAGTGAAGGCCTTTTTACGCCTTGAAAATGGCAAGAATGTGCTTATAGCTGTGTGTGCTAGCTGTGTGTGCTAGCTGTGTGTGCTAGCTGAGTGTGCTAGCTGTGTGTGCTAGCTGTGTGTGCTAGCTGTGTGTGCTAGCTGAGTGTGCTAGCTGAGTGTGCTAGCTGTGTGTGCTAGCTGTGTGTGCTAGCTGAGTGTGCTAGCTGTTTGTGCTAGCTGTGTGTGCTAGCTGTTTGTGCTAGCTGTGTGTGCTAGCGTGGTAGGGGGAGGCAGCCGGCGTACTGGGTGCGCTGGTAACCTTGCAAACGCACTGCAGAGTAGAATCCCCACAGTTGCCTCTGGAGAAGGAAACTGTCTTCAGGGCATATGTATGAAGTGCAAGACTGAGGTTGTACAGTGTCTCTGTGTAGCTGTGTACAGTGTCTCTGTGTGTATAGCTGAGTGTGCTAGCTGTGTGTGCAAGACTGAGGTTGTACAGTGTCTCTGTCACATGCAGCCATGCAGAGGGAGCTTCCAGCAAAGTTTGTTGTATGCACCCACACGCGGGGGGGGATTTTCGGCCGAACATTTTGTATGGGGCCACAAGAGGGGGGATGGGGCAGCGGGTTTCGTTGGATGTAGCCGTACAGGGGGTGTGCAATTGCAGTGATCATCGGCGTACGTGCGCTCTCTGCTTCTCGTGTGGGTTTTGATTGTGGTCTTCTTCAAGTACCCGCTGCCCCAAACACTGTCCTCCCAGGAGCCAATTTAAGGCCGAGCCTGCAACCCACTGACCCCCCCTTATCCTAGCGTGCAATTGTGCAAGCTGAGGGTGCTTGCATGATGATTTCCTCGGCTCTTAGTCGTGTCAACACTCACACCTTGGCTTTGTCTATTCCATCTGCGTGCTTTCTGTCACAGACCTTTCGCTCTCTGTGCGCTGCCTTAGCCCGTAACCTCACGTGTACGTACACATCCGTCGCACTCATGCTCTAGCGCCTCTTGCAGTGGCTTGTTAGAACACTCAAACACAAACCCCCCATGCTCACGTACACACGCACACATACACTCACACACACATGCTCAAAGTACATCTTGTCTTATTATTTTCTCATTCACACCCTCTGCTGCATCAGCCTCATATGCACTTGCGCACTTACACACACATGCACACGTACACACATTTCTTCCTCAGGCCATGCGTGTGCTCAACACTCACGTTTCCACACTAACAATTGCAAACACACATCCATGCATGCATGTACACACACTGCTGCCTCAGGCCACATGTAAACACCACACACATTTACGCACGCACACATTGCTGCCTCAGGCCTCGTGTGCTCGACACACACACACATGTGCACACACACACACACACACGTTGCTGCCTCAGGCCACGCGTGCTCACCTTGCGGATAAAGGGCAATTGGCCCAACACCGCTCAGATGTCAATGCTGCAGTGCTGCAGGTGCGTCCTCGCATCCTCGAATTTGTACTTATGTAATTGTTTGTCGGTGTGTATGCGTTTTAAGTGCGTGCGTTTAAGTGCGTACATGTGATTATGTGCATGTCTGTAAATGCTTGCATGTGTGTCTTATGGTAGAGCACATAGTTGGGGTTTGCCAGAACCATATATATATATACGGTGTATATACGGTATTATTGGCAGGGAAATCACCAAATATACGGTCGTATACGGTGTAAATTTACAGTTCTGGCCAACCCTACATATAGTAAGGTATGTAGCGAGGCATATGCAAGATACCGCCTGTAGTAAGTTCTTTTACTCTAAGGATGAGCATCATTGCAAACACGTTTACATCCAAAACATCAGTGCAAACATCTGAACTTGTCGTACACCAACACTTCTTTATAATCACTTGCTTTCTGAAGAACTAAGACAGACACACACACATACACACATACGCACGCACGCAGGAGGTGGTAAAGCAGCAGGCCAAGTGGACAAGCAACGCAGCCACAAAGCAAGGCACCCCCTCCGCTCAACCCCATCGTCAGTCCACAGCAGTGGCGGTGGCTGCGGGGGAGCCTGCCCCCCCTATGTCCACCACCATTCTCACCACACCAACCCAGGTGTGTGTGTGTGTGTGTGTGTGTGTGAGACTTGATGTATTAAGTGTCCAGGTCCATGTGTAGGCGGTGCATGTACGGTTGTTTTCCGGGAATTCTTCAAAACGGTGCACATCCGGTCTTGACGGCTTGTATGTGTATGTGCAGGTGTGTGTGTTGTGTATGCGCTGTGATGCAAGGAGCAACCTGTTTGCACATGCTTGTAGCCCCATAAATGCACGTGTGTGTGTGTATGTTCATCACCTATAGGTTGGGCAGGGGCAGCAAGATGGAGGACGGTCCTCTTACATCCCTTTCTCACACCCTTGTGTCTGCGCATCCTTGATTGTGTACCAGTAAAAATCAACACCTTTCTCACACCCTTGTGTCTGCTCATCCTTGATTGTGTACCAGTAAAAATCAATACTCGTGCTTTTGTATGTCAAGAGCCCTCTGTGCCTAGTTTAATCAGGATTGGCCAGACTTGTCTATATACGGTGTATATACGTTGTTTTGGGCAGTAAAATCGCCAAATACACAGCCATAAACGGTGCATATCCATGGTTTTGGCCAGCACTTATTGTAATTGAGCTGCGCTTCCGTGCTGCCTCCTCTTTTATTGTACATGCTCCTCGCTACTCATCCGTGTTTGCTAGTTGCATAGGGAGATCAACACACACCTCTATACCTTCAGCAACCTCTGTGCCTTTTAGGGAGTCCTCTGATCACAGAGGTCCCTGTGCCTTTGGAGCCTTCTGACAGGGACCTCTGTACCTAACGCAGAACTGTAAACTATGCATGCTGCTTCTTGCTTCCTGCCAAACACACCTCCAGTATAGGTATTTCTCATGCTTGCTGTTTACCATACTTAGGGACTCCACGTGCTCTGCTGCCCTCTCTTACAAGCTGCAACCCCCCCCATAGCTGGCCCTCCCTGCCCGATCAACACACTCACGCGCACACACACACACATTCACGCACACACAACACACACAACACAAATACACACATGCGCGCATGCACTCACACACACATGTGCACCAACAAGGCTTTTATAGGTGGTCCACACACACACGCACACACACACACACGCACACATGCACACACTCAAACAACTCCCATAAGCGGCGACCACCTATAAAAACGCACATACACACACACAACTCCGTGGCAGCGATTAGCTGTAAACACACACACACACACACACACACACACACACACACACGCACACACATACATGCGCACGCACAGACACACGCACACACACACACACACACAAACAACTCCCACGTGCAGCAACCACCTGTACGGACCTATAACGCAAAGCAGACCTACCAAGGAATGAGCAGTAGGGCTGTGCCTCCAGTACAAGGGCCTGTGGCTGCTAGTGCTGGAGTGCCTTTTGGGAGTGAGGGCCACCCAGGTGATTCAAATGCAAATGGTGAGGAGGGAAATGAGGACTCTGGGGCGACGAGGTTTTGGTTTGTGTGGATGAGTTGAGACAGGTGTTCTGGTGGATACAGAGAGTGTGTGTGTGCGTGCGTGTGTGTACGTTTTTGTGTGTGTACTTGTGCGTGTGTGTGTACGTTTGTGTGCATGTACATGTGCGTGTGCGTGTGCGTGTGTGTGTGTGCATGAAAGCGTGTAGTCAGCAACTGTGGCCGAGACAAGGGTTCTGGAGCAGTGAGCAGCAATGCGTGATTTCGTTACCCCCCATATACATGTGTTTAAACTTGTGTCAACGGTGAGTGCACGTGTTCTATGTGCGTGTGCTTGTCCAAACAGGTGGGGAGAAAGCTGTCTCCGTTATCGATTGAAGCTATAGAATTGAGCCAGACTCTGTTATATGGTCCCGATTTGAATCCCCCCCCCTCAAAGTGCCTTTTCTGCAGGTGTTGCCTCATATGTGCGCACTCGCACACACACATACACACACATACACACACGCACACGCGCACACACACACATACATACACACACGCACACACACACACACATGCGTCAGACGAACCAGTTTTTCCCCCTTCACCACGTCCTATTCCAGCTCATGCATCCTCTGTCAGCTTGCATACACCACTACGGCTTTCACCCACTCTACTCAACACACGCACACATGCACTGACCTCCCTCACAAGGAAGTCCTTGCACCTCCTCACAAACCCTCGTGCTTGTCACCTACTTGCTTGCAATTTGTGTGCAGATTGCAGCCAGGCCACAGGCAACGACACAGCCAGCTACAGCAACCAGCCTGCCAAAAACGGGGACGAGGTCATGCAGGGCCGCAATGAGGTGAACGCCCTCTACAACAACTCCAGCATGCCCAGCCACGGATCTGCACAGCAGCCAGCCAACCTAGCTCCGCTCGCATGCAACCCACCTGGCATGCTTAGCCATGGAGCCAAAGAGCAAGGTGGCGACCCCGCAGGCCTCCACAAGGGCTCCTCCTACCATCGGAAGCAGCAGCTGCTCCAGCAACCCCACCCCAGTAATCCCACGCTCGCTCCAGACCTCCAGAAGGTCAATTCCCTAGGCCGCAGGCAGCAGCTGCAGCAGTCCATCTCCAACAATCCCACACTCCAACGGGTGGGCTCCCATGGCCGCACACAGCTGTCCGCGGGACCCAGCAAACCTCCCCCAGCTCTCCAAAAAGTCAACTCCATCAGCCGCACACAGCAGCAGCAGCAGCAGCAGCAGCAGCAGTGCCAGGCTGGCTGTGCTGAGCCCTCACTGGAAGTGTCCAGGAAGTCCAGCGCCCAAGAACGGAGGCAGCAGCTGCGCAGACAGATAGAGGAGCAGACGGAGCTGCTACACCAGCGGCAGCAGCAATCGAAGCAGCAGGTGAAGCTACAGGCGGAGATGCATCTGGAGATGCAGCAGCAGCAACAACGCTGCTGCAGGCAGCAGCTGGAAGTGCAGGAGCAGCAGCAGCAGCAGCAGCAGCAGCAGCAGCAGCAGCAGCAGCAGCAGGAAGAGCTGCAGTACAAGACGCTGCAATTTTTGGAGCAGGAGCAGGTGCAAGAGCAGGAGCTACAGCACGCCACGCAGCAGCTTCTGCAGCAGAATCAGGAGGTACGCACTCTTTCTCTCACACACACACACACACATACACACACACGCTTGCATGCACATGCACATGTTCACACACACGCTTGCATGCACGTACACACACACGCGCACGTGCAAACATGCATACACACACAACACACACGCACACGCACACACAAACACAGACACGCAATCGAGTACGTACATATCCACGTTCTCTCTGCCACATGCTCACACAAAATGTGCTACACAAAGGTGCTGAGTTCAGCAGGCAGGAGGGACAAGGTTCCTTGTCCTTATGCCTAGTCACTTATTTTGTGCTGGCTCAGATCTCATTCCCCCTCATTCACTATGTCACCACTCTCACGCACAGGGCCCTCAATGAGCTTGAAACCCTTCCGCAACTGTGGTGCAAACTTTCTGTGCTCACCGCCCCTTTTTCCCAGCTCAAACTTTTCATTCCCGCAAGCAATGCACTGCCTTACCTGTGCAGGACCCCTCCCACTTGCCTGCCTCTCTGGCATCAGAAGGAGCAGAGGGGAGCGGGCCTCACCAAACCCAACCCTCCCTCGCTCGTCCCTCCATCCCTACCCAGCTCCAGCCGTTCCTACACAGCTCCAGCATCAGTAACATGAAAGCCCAAGCCAGTGGCAACACCATATTCCACCTCAACGACGTAAGCCATTCCCTGCATCAAGGCCAAGATCTGCAACCCCTGTCCCCTTTCACCCCCGACGCCGCACACCCACAACCCTACTTCCAGCCCACACCCGCAGTACCTACTGGCCATGCCAGCCCTTCCATAGATCCTGACGCACGCTCCAACGTTGCACCCGCTGTGCCAAACGCACACATAGCATCCCCCTTTCAATCCAACAACCCCACTGCAGAGTCAGCACACGCCGCCGCCGCGTCAAACACAGAGTCAAGCACAGAGTCAGCACACACCACGTCAAGCACAGAGTCAGCACACGCCGCTGCCGCCGCCGCAAGCACATCAGATTGCAACAGCAGCTCACGCAGCCCGAGCAGCTGCGCCGAAAACCCCACCATCCACCTGCCCCCGCCCCCCTTGCAGCAGGAAGTTCACGCACAAACACAGCTAACCGCCTGTGTCCAGCAACACCCGCACAGCCCTCTTGCTGCAGGGCCGCATCAGTCCTCCTCTCAACCGGTCCTCCTTCTCAATGCCCCAATATGCAGCAGCTCCTCGCCCCATGCCTCCTCCCTTGCTGCGACAAGATGCGGTAGCGCGGCCGCAAGGGCTCCCCATAGCCGTCTCAGTAGTCGCCGGTATAGCAGTGCGCGTGCAGACCCTGTGGGCGCAGACACACACCCCTCCTCACAGGGCTTGCCTGGAATGGAGCAGCTGGGTAAGTGGGTTTGTGTGTTTGTGCGTGCGTGTGTGTGTGTGTTAACGTGCGTGTGTGTCTGTCTGTGTGTGCGTGCGTGCGTATGTGTCTGTGTGTGTGGGCAGTGCTGTAAACACAACACACAAGAACGTGAGACGGCGGGTCCGTTAAACATGGTTACGCCAACCCTAAAAAAGCATTGAAGGTAGGCATTGATGGTACAGCGGGTGTGGGCTGTGCAGGTGTCATCCCTTACACCTGCCCGTCGTTTTTTTAAGGCTTGTTATGTGACCAAAGGCGTTCAACATTGCTACGAATCGTTCCCTTGTCCACCCGCTCCCTGTGGCCGCAGACAGCGGTTTTAACCAGGCATGTCTGACGTATGCGTACATTTCTATCTCAGATTCATGTGCAACACAGGGGTAGCTCGTTTTGTGGCCGCAGAGAGCCGTTTCAACCAGGCATGTCTGACGTACATTTCTGTCTCAGATTCGTGTGCAACACAGGGGAAGCTCGTTTCGGCCGGGGCAGGTTTTGTGCTAGTACGGGCCGTGAGTAAGGTCGCACTCCTTGGCACGCCACATCCTTTCTCAAGTCCGTGCTGAAACGTCCTGCCCTGTTCCACGATCCTGCTCTCACAGAAGCTATTGCAGGTTCGGGCGAGGGCAATGACCTGCATGCCTGGACGTTGCACCCCAGCTGCACAGCAGAACCCTCAGATACGTCGCTCTGTGGCATGGCGCCACAACAGAGTGTTGCTGGGAAGTCCGTGGCGGGCTGTGTGGGGCATGCACAAGAGCTGATTGAGAGGGGGAAAGGATGTGGCGTGCCAAGGAGTGCGAATAAGGGTCGACAGCAGCAGCAGCTGCAGGAAGACAAAGCACAGGGACTGTCAAATGATGTGAACGAGAGGGACGCGTTTGGCAATTGTGTGGTGCATATTGGACACTCGGCGGCGGCTGGTCGTGACAATGGTGTATGTAGTGCACGTGCAGCAGGGGATTGCGCGCAGCCAAGGAAAGGCGTGGGGAGTGTGCCAGTGGAGGGGGGCAGACAGCCACCGTGCGTGCAGCAAGGCTGGTCTGAGTTTAAGGAGCAAGGTGGTGGTCACCCCCAAGTGCACACACCAGGCGGTGGTCTAGTACACACACAAGGTGGTGGCCATGCCCAAGCACACGCAGAGCTCCCGCAGCGGCTGCAACAGAAGCAACAGCAGCAGCGCAAGAACAGCAAAAAGGAGTTGCCCCCAGGTGCATGTGTGTGATTGTGATGTATATGCTTAAGGACGTGTGTGTGTGTGTGTGTTTCTTCCTGTGAGGTTGTGCTAGTTGCATAATATCTAAGGTAACATCTAAGGGGCATTGTGTCAAGGGGGCATAATATCAAGGGCATAATTAAGGGCATTGAAAGAAAGGGGCATAATATCAAAGAGGCATGATATCAAAGGGGCAGTGCTCCAGTTACACACAAGCCTGGAGGCCGACGAAGCTGCTGTGAATTGCATCCTTCTCAGGCCTGTGCACTGTACGGTGTACGGTAGGGTACGTTTTTTGCTGTACGTACTGTAATGTTGTAAATTACGGCGTAATTACGATTTTGGAGGATCGTAATTTACCGTAATTACGGCGATTTACTGTACGGTGTTCGGTACGGTGCCAAGCTGGCACTGCCGGTGCAAAAATGGCCTCAAAAAGGCCTCTCCACCCCAAAACCTCCTATTTTCGCTCCCCGGTGTGCTCCTCCCATGTTCTGACGCCGCATAATGCTTCCATGAACCACTTAAAGGCTGGGTTGGGGATGCATCAGCTGGGGGGCTGGCGCTGCCAGTGCAAAGTTGGCCTCAGAAAGGCCTCTCCGCCCCAAACACCTCCCATTTTCACCTACAGCATGCTCCTCTTATGTGCTGACGCCACACAATACACAATGCTTACCTGAACGACTTTGAAGCTGGGTTGGGTCTGCATCAGCTCGGGGGATGGGCCCAGCAGTGGCTTGCATGGAAACTCAAAGTCGGACGCAGTACTTGATTCCTGGTTGATAATTTGTTGTTAATTCATAAACAATTGTTGCAAAAAAAAAATATTGTTTTGGGCCGAAATTGGAGCCAAACGGCCAAATTACGGTCAAAATCGTACTGTGCGGTGGCACCGTCTAGTACGGTCTGACACCGTAATTTTTGCCGACCGTAATTTGGACCGTACTGTACGGGGTAATCACGGTCGGTACCGTAATTACGGTCCAAAATCCAACATTACGGCGTAAGTGCACAGGCCTGATCCTTCTATGTCAAGCGCCTGATTGCAAATGCAACAGATGAAGGGTTCAGCTAGTGCATTGTTACGCTTTGCAGTACAGGAAAGTTGAGATCATCAGTGGCCAAGCAAGGCCAATCCTGTGCCCGCTGCCTGCCCAAAGTTATACCATCATTGCCTGCCTGCACACTCCTTTTGGAAATGCCAAAGCTCCATTTGTAGCAAATTAATGTCAAAAAATAACGATAACATTAACATTGTAAGCACCATCTGCACTTTTGTTCCCTAGCCGTCCCCCTTTCCTGGAATGCTTTGCACCCCTCCTCCTCTGGTATTCACCCACCGTCATGCCTTGCTTTCTCCTTGCAGAAGTGGCGTTGGAGCTGAGCCTCATCAAACAAACCTTGGCAGGCTGTGCGTCCAAGCAAAGTCAAGCCTGGGCTCGAATGACTTACTTAAAAGTACTCAAGCCTGGGATTTAGGATGCACTGCCATGATTATTAAAAGAAGACGGTTGCTTGAGTGAAGAATCCCTGTTTCCCAAAGGCAAGAAAGTTTCTACTCCACTTCTGAGCAACTTCACCGACACTCGTTGTGTATGAGAGTGGAAAAGAATAATGTGCAAAACTGGTAGTTGAAAGGACACACACCACACTGGAATGGTTTGTTTCTGCTCTTGCGGGGTCTAGCGTATGAGTACTGTTTGTTTTCACTGTTATCACGATAGCCATACAAAGCTGTTTCACTGTTGCTTCTTGCTTTTTTCCTCTTGTTGCACCATGGGATGCCGAGGCCGTTTGATTATGAGATGAATAAATGGAAGAAAAGGAGCAAAGCATGGCGTGCTGACAAGGTTCCCTGGTTCATGCTTAGTTAATTTTCTCCCTTTGTGTACTAGGTAGTCTTTTTTATTTCTGTCACTACACGGAAGCTTTGTTTAGTTCGAAGTTAAACCCTAAGTTACTTTTTTATGTGCCTATTGCAAGGCAAACAACACATGAAGTTGATCTTGGGCTTTCAATTCCCAATGGATCTTCAACTTTGTTTGCTCAGATTTGTTGATGCGATGCGCAACGCTCTTGTTAGGGTTTACCTAAGGGTTCACTGAAGGGGAAGCCAGCAGCCACGTACGCTGGCTGAATAAATGTTTGCTGTAATTTACTTACTAGCCTACTAACTAAACGCAGGCAGTCAAAATTTACTCCTCAAATGAACACTTAATGTGGGGCAAATTGGATGCAGATGCTTTTCTAGAAGAAGGCTCGAAAGGCTAACAATTTCACTGTACCTGTTGGTATGACAAAATGCTACGCCTTCAATGGGAATAGGGTGGTTGATTTAAAAAGCACGATGTGATGAAAGCAGACATTGGGAATTCTAGTGCTTCTAATTGTTGGACTAGACAGATGAAGGATGCCTTTCGTTACATGCAGAATGGCACTGTATACAGAAGTGACTTATTTCAATGCAGGAAGCTAAATATTTCTAATTTGCGCATATACTTGAGATTCAGGCATCAGGCAGTTTGGAGAGAGGCACATGGTCAAGATCCTTGCTCTTGTTTAAAAAATTTGTGGCTTGTCACAATTGGTTTGCTTTGCCTGAGAGACCGGTTTCTGATGCACGTGCATTATTTGTCTTGCCGGAGTATTTGAAGATGGTTCTGAGCAAAAATGTCATGAGGAACGTAGCTCGGTTCAGGATTTGAGGACATGTGTTAAAATGTGAAACTAGCCTATGCGGCAGGAGTCCGGACAGGAGTGCACGTGTTTGCAATTTGTGTGAAACGATCTTTTTTATTGAATTTTTGTTGGGACATAGGTTAAGCAGCCATGCCAGGCTGGAGGCCTTACTTTGAAATCCAGGCTAAACTAAACTAAATTACGCCTTGCAGCCCGACAACACATTTTGCCTATGTTTCCAGCGTCAAAATGTTGTATTTCGCCAGTGCAAAATTGCTTGCTCCCTTCTCCCTGCTTTCAAACCAAAGAGAACAGCATGCCCAGAAATGGATGGTGAGAAGAGGGCTCGGGTGCATCTCACGAATGGTGTCAAACAGGGGTGCCCTCTGTCCCCCCTCCTGTTCTCTTTGTACATCAATGACACGGGCAGAGAGATCAGTGAGGGCATTGA
>Ga0307942_1001154_pt1 | contig 20625 bp, 19 predicted proteins | sample OrgLakmetagen175_FD_201846 | JGI IMG/M metagenome (GOLD analysis project Ga0307942, IMG submission 201846) | Saline water microbial communities from Organic Lake, Antarctica - #175 | ecosystem: Environmental > Aquatic > Non-marine Saline and Alkaline > Saline | place: Antarctica: Organic Lake... | reverse complement strand
ACCAGCAGGAGCCTAGCACGACCGAAGATCCTAAAGAGGCGGCTGCTAACGGCTAGACTGAACCCCACAAGCCCGCAGAGACCCCAAGACTAGAGAGCCACACCAACCAGGAAACGCTAAATGTCCAAAGGGGTGGCCCACACATGTGAGCCCAAGGCCGGGACATTTAAGCCCCCCACGAGGCCAAGTTGAAAGAGACCCGCTGCGGCACACAACTCCCCTGATTCTTTTTAATTGTTTGCGCAGTAGGGGGTTGCCTGGTGCGGGCACCTAAGTAACCCCCTCCCTTAATCATGCTGGCTGTGTCATCACTACCAGCGGAGTTTTTTCTTTCTTTTCTTTAATCCCGAGGCTGTGGAGTGGGTTCCGTGTGTTGCTGCTGTAGATGGTGCTTGTTGCTCCTAGTAGGATGGTGTGAAGGGTTTTATGGTATCCAAGTAGGCGAGGCATTAGCATCTTATGCCATGCAGTGCTTTTTGTTGCTTTTTGTTCTCCAGGTAGGTTTTGTGTGATTCTGCATCCACGGGTGGTGCAGATTCCTAATCCATGCCGGTAGTGTTTACACTATCTTTTTCTTTCTTTGCAGCCATGCCAGGCTGGAGGCCTTTGTAATTCAAACTAAACTAAACTTCTTCTTTCTTTTCATTCCCTACTTAATATTTTCATTCCCTACTTGATGAATGAAGCTTATGGACAAATATTGTTAACTGGCGAGGACCAGTTACAGGCCGATCAGCCAAACAGTCGGGCTGAAGGTCCTCTGAGATAAAACTAAAAAGAGACGTGTCAGCCGCTATGTCCATGGATAAAAGTTTGGGAACATCACAGACCCAATTGATAGAAATGCCAGAGACCATCCCCAAAGCCATACGGCCGCCCCTTTGTTGCCGCTTTGCTCATCCATGGGGGTGTCTGGCACAACACTTCCGTCCACCATATCCTTACCCTTTTGTTTTGTATCGGCAGTACTATTGGTCTTGCCACAGATCGTGACACCATCACCCACCCAAAGGCTCGCCATGAACCAGTACAAAGCAGGGCAACAGGACAGGAAGCGTGTGGCAACCTGCACATGCATGACCAGTGCTGCACATGCCGCCATAAAGGCCCAAGGATACAGAAAATGTACAACCGATGGAGACAGAAAGCCCACTGCTGCTGCGGATGGTGATAAGAAGGAACGACCGCCAGTGATAAGCTGCTCTGCAATGTGGCTTAGGTGGTCCTGTTTCTGCGCCTGCTGCTGTTGCTGTTGCGCTCGTGCTAGGAGACCAGCAGTCAGGCAGTGCAGCAAACCGGCAGGGCATCGGTGCCAGTAGGCTGCACAGCCAAATGCCACAAGCAACAAGGTAGGCAGTGCCAGCAGGAAGTTGGGCAGCTGTGTGTGAAGGGGGGTAGGGAGTACAAAGAGGAGGCAAGTGGGTATCCAAGTATACTTGCTAGTATGTGTGCTTACATAGATAACATACGCTTCAGAGTTGGTGGTACGCGCGTAAAAGCATGGCAGGTAGAGCGCGTCTCGGGTGCAGATGAATTGATCAGTATTCAGTTGCACAGCTGCTGAACAAATAACTTTTAAACAGACAGAGCGCCCAAACTGATCAGCCAGGCAACGACCAGTCCGGGTAATGGTGATCCCTGAACAGGACATCACTATCCCACCTGCTGTACACGCCAGTACTTGACCAGCCCCACACCCCAGTAACGCTTCTGCACATAGCTGTACACACTAGGGCGCCACCAAGAGGAGGAACACCAGGTGGGGGGAGCAGCATGGGGTGCAGGTCGTGGTTTGATGGAGGAAAAAGTTGCTCCAGCAGCTAAGGAAGCACAGCCATCCCCACCCGTAACACAGGCAGCTGCAGTGCCGTCATTGCTGATATCACAGGCATTGCTATGAAGTGGGGCTGGTGACGGGTGATGTGTTCCAAGGTGCGGCTCTGAGCACGAGTCAGGTACGGCTCCTGGCCTACCATTGCCACTGCTGCTGCTACTCCCGCTATTGCCAGTACGCACACCGAAAGTGGGGGGGCGCCACAGCGTGCGAGCAGCAGCTGTGTGTGCAGCTGCAAACAGTGAGTCAAGCCACTCTGAAGATTGTGTGTTTGCCACTTTGAACTCCTGCTTCCCAAACGAATCGTCACCACACATTTCTGGTTGCCCATCAGCACTAGCAGCCCCTTCAATTACACTACCCATCGACCCTTTTCCCCTGATGCTGGACCACTCCCACTCCCCTCCTCTTGACTGCATCCTACAGCCACTCCCATCATTGTACCCCCCCCCCAGCAATTTCTCCGGTAGCTCAATCTCCCCTCCTACAGAAGCAGCCCCACCCTCTCTACCCATCCCATCTAATTTACCACAAAAGGATGCCGTAGCGTGCACCTGATGCAGCAACAGCGGCGACACAACCAGGATCACAGCTAGAAGGCCCACACAAACATGCATAGCTGCCTGCAGCAAAGCATAGGAGAGTACAGGGCGTCATTGGAGAGGAGCTGATGGGCACACGGAAAGAACACCAACAGAGAAAGGTACGTAATTTAGGAAAGCAGGTGCCAAGTGTGCAAGGATACCAACACAATCACACACAGGCCGACAACATGAGTTTACAGTTATGATGTGGGGGTGAGAGTGAGCTGCAGGCATGATGGAACACTATGTTCTGCAGCAGGCAGCAAGCAAGCTGGTACCTTTCAAAATCCAATCTTTGCCAAGTATAAAAAAACAGAAAGGCCATCCAACAACTACCTTGCAACCAGCCCTGAATGACAGCAACAATTCCTTGTAAGTGTAGAGCCTTTCAGTTTGCTGACCAGCCGATGGAGTGGAGGGCTGGAGGATGGCGGACAGTGCCCTAGCCAGTGCCTCGTGTAACAAGAACCCACAATTGATGATGCCTGCACGGATGCAGACATGTAAGATTGAGTGATACACAGAGTTTGCTTATATAAATTTTGCAGAAACGCACAAGCACAGATGCATAAGGGATGAGAGAAAAACACAAAGGTGCTGCGTGTTGACAAGGAGTGTGTCAAAATGAGGAGGGCCACAGCTGGCGTAACGTTGCGCGCCAACTGACTGTAAGGAGCATGAGCTTACATGCAACGTGCAGTGCTGCAAAGCTTTGATACGGGAATGTGTGCTCGTAGGAGAAGTATGTGAGGAGAAATGTGTGAGCTTGAAAAGAGATGCTGTTGCTTCTCTTGCCTCATGCTTTTATGCTGAGCATGTGACACGGGATACTGATACTTTGACAAAGAAATTCCTTACACGAAAAGTTCCTGACTGCATGTGAGCGCAAACTGAAGCGGTAATACACGCACGTATATAACTTTATGCTTTTCATCATGCATCAGAATACCCCCCTGTGCACGTGTGTAAAGCTTTCACGGTTTTCAGGTGTGATAAAAAAGCAAGAAAGACATCACCTCAAGGTTTGTGCATGCGCAGACGTAACAAATGGGTACAAAGAAACCGCACAAACAACCACCCACCGTTTGCTCGTGTGCAAGTGGCCAGCGTGAAGGCCAGCACAGCACACAGGAACCGCAGCTGCCAGTGGCAGTCTGCTTTTATGGTGCTTCCTGTCAGATCCTTGGCCTGTGTACCAAACGAGGCTGGGATCGCATTTGAGGTGCGGTGAGCTGTTTGCTTGGTGGGAAGGTACAGCGCACACAGGCCTAGCAGTGTGAGCAGCGTAAACAGGCTCTCCGTGTACACAGCGGAGTAGAAGACGCTTGAAGGGGACAGCATGAAGAACAGGGAGGCGGCGGCAGAAACGTGGGGGCTGCGAGTGAGACACGTGTGAGCATGTGGAGGTTGTGTCTTAGTATAATTATAAAAACAAGCAGGAAGGCGGCAGAAAGGGGCGTGTGAGGTATGTCATGTATGCATGAGGTTGCGTGAGAGGAAGAAGTAGCAGAAGCAGGAATGCATGGTTAATGAAATGCAAAGGCTAGTAGGTTTTATCTCAGACACATAGGGTTGGCCAGAACCGTGGCCAGAACCGAAGCTTGCTTAGATCAGAAATGCAGAGGCTAGTAGGTTTTATCTCAGACACGTAGGGTTGGCCAGAACCGTGGCCAGAACCGAAGCTTGCTTAGATCAGACACAAGCTGGACAGGCTTGCCAAGATTTAGAGATTTTGTGGCCTCTATTTTTGCCGAAAGATATTCAGAGATGTTCCTGGTTGCATTAAGCCAACCCCATTTCCTGAACATTTCGCTTCACCATGCAAATTGTTTGACAAGGATATGTGTGCGTAACCAATGCATCTTCTGTGAGAACATTTGAGCATGTTGTGACCGTCTCCTTTCCAGCTTGAAGGGTAGAAAATATGCTAACTATGGCCCTGTATTTAGTGGACCTGGATTTCAAGGGTGTGCGTTTCGCTTTTGCTCACTCTGCATGAGGCGCAAGTACGTACGTACCTGCGGGTTATAGCGAGCCCCAGCTCCATCAGCAGACCCGCAGACAGCACGGAAGCGAATGTGGAGATCAGTAGTCCCAACAAGGGAGCAGCATTTGGGGGCACCAAACGTAGCAGGGCTGCAGAGGGCAACGTGTTGTGGCTTCATTTTAAACCAAAGTCCTTCGCAGGTACATATTATGGTACAACAGGACACGGAAAAACGTTAGTGCTTTGACTTACTTTCACGAAATGCTAAAATTTTGTACTGCAGTTCCATTAGCAGGATATTCAGGCGGAGGATGAGCACAAGATGTGACAGCAATCTGAAGAACTCAAGTGGAACTCACGAAAGAGCCACCCATGACCGCACCAGGAAGCAGCGGGAAGAAGGCATACTGCTGTTCGTAGCTGTAACCGTTGCAGCTGATGTCCATGAAGAACACAGAATCCCACAAGACAAGACGCTGGAAAGGGTTTGCCTGCTGTGGTGTGCTGCTTTGACCGAGAGTGCCACGGAGCACAGCAGCGCTGTTGGATTGACAGATGTGAGGGAAGAAGGCAGCAGATGTGTCGTAGTCATCAAAGAGCAGGTCCGCTACCAGCAGGAGGCACAAGGACAACACGCGCACAGCGAGAGCCGTGAGCATGCACCGGACGGTGGGCATCCATCTGTTCACTCTCTGAGTTTTGTCTGGCTGCATATGTATCAGTCATAGCTGCCAAGATTGGAAGTTGTGCATCATTTTTGATCCTCTGCATTCATATGGAATTTTTTTACCCATGCGGGTTTAATAACAATAAATAAACAGTAGAAAACGGGGTACCTTGCATGCCCGCTTTTACAAGGAGATGGATGAGGCAGCCCTGATCAACCCAAACCCTGTACGTGTCAATTTCCATGTGACATGAGGAATAATCTTGCATGTACATGCATATGAAGTACATGTACACATAACAGGCGGACACGCACACGCACACGCACACGCACACGCACACGCACACGCACACGCACACGCACACGCACACGCACACGAACACGCAGACGCACACGCACACACGCATGCACACACACACACACACACACACACACACACACACACACACACACACACACACACACACACACACACACACACACACACACACACACACACACACACACACACACACATGCGCACACTCGCACGCGCAGATGCACATCAATACACGCAATTTAATGCGCATGTACACAAAAGCATGCAATCGTAGACAACAGTCCTAGTTTTTACTTCCCTAAACCTCTCATGACTGATTCACGGTCCAGATCATCCATAAAAGGAGGGAGCGTCACACCGAAGTGCCGGCTGCCGCAGCAGCACAAACAGATGAAGGCGGTACCGCACTAGAGCGTGAGCCTATAGACGCCCAGGAAGTGTTTGAGCACGTGCGTGATGTGACTGACCCTGAGCACCCATACACGCTGGAGCAGCTGAACGTGGTTTCTGAGGACCTCATTGACGTGGATGATGCTAAGGGCTTTGTGCGGTGAGTTGTGAGAGGTGAAATGCAAATGAGGGATTACAAAGCGTCCAAAAGACCACATCTTCCTTCTAGTGCCCTTGTGCAGCCTGTCATAAAGAGTTGCTGCCCTCAATAACACGGGCTACCTGAGGTTGTTGCAAGTATGGGACAAGACACAAGACCGTTTCTTTGAAAGTCTTCTGTGTATCTGTGCACGTGCAGAATGACGTTCACCCCCACCGTGCCTCACTGCTCCATGTCTACCCTTATTGGCCTGTGCCTGCGAGTGAAGCTGCTACGATCTTTGCCCGGACGATTTAAGCTTGACATCAAAGTAAGAGAGGGACAGACGATGGGGGTGCTTTTTCTTTGCCTAAATGCTGCTGGCATGCACAATGCACGAGCGCCTACCAGCTTGCAACTTTAATGCTACGATTACATGAGGGCAGCCACAAATTTGTGTGCCGATTAGTTTAGATATATGCTTGGGTAAATTTGTAGCTCACATCTATAACGTTCCTCAAGGAGCATAAAAGGAAAAGGCAGTTAAGTATATTGAGTATAATATGTTAACACCGCGCAGTGTTTTGTGACGTGTTAGTAGGTAAGTTATTGCCCTGCAAACACATGCCGGCTTTCCATTCCCATATACTTGGCTGACTTATTTCTCGGCAACTGGTAAACACGATTCCCACTAACTGATTTTATTCGCTTTCACTCCTCTTGTTTCCCCCTGTTCAATCATTTTTTGCCCTCCCCTCCACAGCGTCTAATGTTGCAAGCCTACTTCCAGATGAGCAGCGGGCAATCAAACACATGTGCAAACACTATCCCGTGCCTCTGCAGGTCACTCCCGGCTCCCACTCCAGCGAGCTAGCAGTCAACAAGCAGCTGGCAGATAAAGAACGAGTAGCGGCAGCACTAGAGAATCCAAACCTGGTAGACATGGTCAACAGGTGCGTCGACTGCTCCGGATGAAAGCTGCTTTTTGAAATAAGCATGGTCTCCTACTACTCAAATGAAGCTGTGGCGAAATTGTCTTGATTCAACTGTTTCCCTGTATATCTGCAACTGCATTTTGTTGCCCATCTGTCGCACGTGTTTATTTGAAGTGCTTCATTGTTGATCGTGCATTATAAAGCGGATATGCAAGGACCCCAACCCTAGGTGTTTAGAAGGGATTATATTACATGTTATATATCGCAGGGCACTCACGTTTGAATAAATTGCTGAACCTGGCGTGTACATGAACTTGAACTTTTTCCAAAACGTCAGCAAGCAAGTGGTTGTGAGCTTCTCCACCCCTTGCTTTCTCATCAAAGACTGAGGATTGGAATGCCTGTTAAGCTGAATTTCCCTCTACCATGCCCAATTTCCAGGTGCTTGGCCTCTGCAGAGGTTGATGTAAAGCCAGCATAATAGCTGCCAAGGCAATGAGATGTTTGCCTAGTTACGCAGTTCTTTTGACAAAGCAGATCACTATCTGTTTGCTGGTTTAAGTATGGTGCCAGACTGTCCTAACATGACATGCTGAACATGTGGGCGGTGGATTAGACGCAATGTGGTATTTTTGGAATCTTTGTTTTTACCAGATTTAAATCCAGATTGAGTACTTCCTGCGTGTTGCTTGGACGCCTGTGCAGTTTATTTAGAATATATGTGTAGCACTAGTACGTCATTTGTTTTATGTCTTCCTTCTTTTGTTCTCTTCGTGGGATGTCTCCTCATCCCTTTTGGACAATCCTTTTTCTCGCCGCGCCGAAGTCATGGTGCTGTGTTATCTATTCTGCTTGCTTGGTGACAAGAGCTGTAGCATTTGCAACAATAAAAAGAAAAGACTCCGCTGGTAGAGAAGACACAGCCAGCATGATTACGGGAGGGGGTTACGTAGGTTCCCACGCCAGGCAACAATTAACAGTTGTTAAACCAACAGCGCTTCCAAAAAATAATATAACAGCACGGAACTGTGTTTTTTGCAGAGACAAAGGTGGGAATGCCCCCAACCTAGCTTTTTACTTAGTGCCGGGAAGTACACCTCCAAACCCTACCCCATGACAGCGAAACAATTATCGCAAGTAAGCCCGGTGCAGCGCAACTATATCTCCTTAATAAGTAAGCACCCTATTAAGTAAGCACACTAGTTGCTTCCTTATAAACAAATAAGCAACAATGCCAGTCAATGTCCCCTTTCTGAAAAAAGAATAGAAAAGAAAAGACTCCGTTGGTAGTGATGACACAGCCAGCATAATTAAGGGAGGGTGCTACATAGGTGCCCGCACCAGGCAACCCCCCACCGCGCAAACAATTGAAAAGAAACTATTGTGGGTCAGAAGGGTTGTGTTCCGTAGCACCCAGACCCAAACCTTGACTGTTGTTGCTTTTGTTATATTGCAGTGCATACCTTGTTTTTATGAGTGCAGATGCATGTTTGATGGAGTGCTCATTCAGTTTGTGTGACAGGTTTTTAAATCTTATGGTAATCCAGATTAAGGTCTGCCCTGAAAGCCTTGTGGTCCGTGGTCAGGCCAGACTCTTCAGGGTCGGGGGTTCGAATCCGCCTGGTAGCGTGAGTACCTCGGTGTCTGACAGCAACGTCTTCTTTATCTTTTTCTTTTATAATAAGGTTTGTGTATATAGTCTTTGTAGATAGTCCCCATAACTCCAACGAGGATCACGTGAACCCTCCTAGACCCCACTGACCTCTTTGTTTCAGTACAGTGCCCGGTACCAAAGTGGCCTCTTTTCTATTATTAACATGGGAAGTGGTTTTCACTGCCTATGTAGTTTTTCTTCTTTTCATTTTAACTGAAGCATTAGCTGGCATACTAAGTCTGTCCTCGAACCCTGGCCCTGCCCTGGTCTGCTGGGTGTTGCACGGGACATTTCCAAATCCATTGTTTTGTAGTACTGAAAAATTCCAGCCAGCACGATAAATAAATATTTAGATAACGCAATTCTTTTTAGGTGAATCAATGTGGGAATTGCATGCTTCGTGTAACCTACTATTAATAGCATGATGGACCAGGCTGTGGGCATACCTGCAATGGCAATAATTAATTCAAATGGTCAGTTGCAATCTAAATAGCATCAGGAAAAAGTGTGAGCACAAATAGACAAATTGTAGTCAACGGTTGCTGTAGGCAATCATCAATCAGTCGTCTCAGTACTGCGCAGTAAATTATGAGCGGTTAAGAAAAATACACGTGGTTCAGGCCAGAATGCACAGTGGGCATGAACTCAGCATACAACATGACGACAAGCACAGACACGCATGCACACTTACGTGAGGGGTTGCAGGGCAGGTATGTCCCTGGCAGCAAACAAAGCAACATAGTGCAGGACGACGCTACGGCACCGTCGTGCATAAACCACCTGCATGCAACACAAACACAATGACAAGTAAGCGGTGACAATTTCTCAAACATCAAATAAGGAGGGCAATCAAAGTGCCGTACTGGTTAGGTAAAACATGTCGTACCGGCGAATCAAAAACTGCACCTCCCAGGAGCCTGGCCTGATCACGCACCACTGCCAGGCTTTCAGGTAGTGATTAATTACAATGTTGGTTGCAGTACTGACTCAATTATTTGGTAGCTGACAAGCCGTGATAAGGGAAGGGGCAAAGTATGTATGCGCTGAGTTATTTTTTGCAGGGTGATGGGTGGGTGGATGGGGCAGGGGCAAGCAAGCACAACACGTGCTGTTACAAAATGTATGTGCATGCTGAACAATGTTTTGCAGGGTTACAGGGGGGAGGGTGGGGCAGGGTCATAAGCAAGCAAGTTAAGTGATGTAAGTGTGCTGCTGAGCATTTCGTACTTGGCAGGGGAGAGGGTGGGAGGGTGGGGCAGGACAAGCAAGCATGTTAAGTGATAGAAAATGTGTATGCTGAGTAAAGACTGACCCTAACCCTAAACCCTAAGTAATTTTGGCAAAGTGAAGGGGAGGTGGGTGGGGCAGAGGAATGCAATGAAATTTATCACAACAAAGTTTTCAGCATGCCCATTGTACTTGAACTGTAAATTGTGGCGGCACGCTGCATGTTGGGTTTCCACAACATGGCAGACATATTCCTGAGAAAACAAGGATACTGGCGTGGGCCGATTTGTGTCTTGCTGGTGCGGATCTGAGACGAGCTGAAAGCCTCAGAGTTTTTGTTGTCCTGCCAAACCTGGCTTAACAAAATTGCTGAACACGATGCGTAATTCAAATTTATTATCAGAGAAGGTGGAAGCTGCGCGGAAATGCGAATTGATTGCTATATCGTAAGCGTTTGCCGCTGGTGACACCCTGGTGGGCATACGACCAGCGGCTTGTAAACAGCATAATGCATTTTTGATTCCATATTAACCTGAGCAGCTTTGTTCTCCAGCTTTGTCCTCCACATGCATGATGGTAGTGGAAAATTGACGAAAGTCCTGTGAAGGGACTCCTCCTGCACCTTTCTGAACCATGAGCTGCTGTGATACTTCACCCACCCACCCACACACCTGCGTGACGAGGTTGGGCAGTTGTCCAGGTGGTGGGCACCCTATCCAGCGGCCCACGTTGCTCTGAGTGCTCATATCTATGACCAGCAAGGGGCGTGCAGGCATGGACGCTTTGGAGGAGGCTCGGCCGTTTAATACAGATGCAGACATGGGTAACTGTTGGAAGGGATGGAGGGGGGAGGGGGCAGAGGCTGGCAAGAGGGGCGGATGCTGCTGCTTTGGTTGCTGCTCGTTGTGGTGTGTGTCTGAAGGAGACTGGCACGCTTGAACCCAGGCGGCCCCCAACCTGGCAAGTTGATCCAGTCGACTTCCCCTCTGCTGCTGCTGTTGGTCTTGTTGCTGTTGCTGGTGTGGTGGGGCAATGCACTGTTGTTGTTCAGGAACCCAGTTTGGCGGGAAGTTCACGTGCTGCTTCTGTTGATTGTGCTGTTCAGGCTGCTGGTGCAGCCCAAAAGGATGTGGTGGGGCAATGCACTGTTGTTGTTCAGGAACCCAGTTTGGCGGGAAGTACACGTGCTGCTTCTGCTCGTTGTGCTGTTCAGGCTGCTGGTGCAGCCCAAACGGAGCATGCATGGCACGATGCGGAGGGCGGGAAGACAGGGGAGGCCAGGCATGTGGCGGAAGCTGCATGCATGCCTGTGCAGGCAAGGGCAGGTGTGCAAGGCCCGTTCCCTGCACGCCAGCTTCCTTAAAAATTGGGTTAGTGTGTGCCATCTTGCCTGTGCTGCTTGAATTGAAGCCACCTGCTGGCACCTGCTTCTCAAAAGCTCCTCTAGACACCTCTCCCTGGGCCACCCCTGTGCCATTTACATCCATGGCCTCCTCCCCCCTCCCAAGGCCTGCTGTCGCATGGTGGTGACCATTCTTATAAACAATCCTCCCTTCTTTGTCCAGAAAACCGGGTTTCCCACAACTAGGCCCGTTGCTGCGTCTATCCTTGCCCACTACACCTGCTGCTGCTGCTGCTGCTGCTGCTCCCCCTGACACTTTGGCGTGCTGCGCTGCTTGCTGTTGTTGATACTGCTGCTCTGGCTGCTGCTGCAGCTGCTGTGCCCTTCCCAGAGGCCCCAGGCCGGAGTCGGCCAGATGCAATTCTACCAAGCAGCCTGCTGCACGTGAGGCTGCTCGCTCTGGGGCGTTGACAGCCATCCTGTACGTGACCAACTCGCCCACCAGGCTGCACGTGCCAAGCGTGGATTCCAAGATGTAAAATAAATCCATACTGACAAAATGACAGGTGTTTGCAGTCTTGCACGCGTATGCAGCGTGTATGTACTCACCAGAAATGCCAGCCTGGTAAGCGAGCACACAAGCGCAAGCTGTGCAGCCTTTGTCCAACAAATGTCACAGCGAGGCAGGAACTCAGCACTTACCAGCATACGAACTCCCCTTTTTGGATGGGGAAAGGGCAGCGCACTCCCCATAGGTCATCACAACAACCTCTGCTGGAACCACTGGCTTGATGGCTCCCTCCTTCTCCTTGACTTGACCCCAATGTTGGAGCTTCTTGTGGAGCTGCTGCCGGCGCTTGCTGTGTTGCTACTTTTGGTGTGACTGCTGGCACTGTGGTTGGCACGCAGGGAAACACTCGTGGCTGTGGTGAAGGTGGCTGCATAGAAGAAGGAGAAGGTGGCTGCATAGAAGAAGGAGAAGGTGGCTGCATAGAAGAGGGAGTAGGTGGCTGCATAGAAGAAGGAGAAGGTGGCGAGCTTGGATGGGGGGAGGAAGGTGGGATGGGGAGACTGCTGCGCCTGAAGACCTCCAGTGGTACTCGAATACCCTCAGACACCTGTTCATTGTGCATCATTATGTGGACATCTCATTGTAAACATGCAAGCGTGTCTGTCCGGTCTGTGTGTACATCATGCGCATGCTGCTTCAAGATGACGATCGTGTACCTGCTCTAGATCTAGTCTGAAATAGTGCACTTGAGCTTGTATATGCATGCATGTTGCATGCGGGTGCATATTGGCTTATAAGATGCCCGACGAGTGTGCTTTTCTGGTGAGCATACAACACACCCTTCTAACCTGCTTGTTCCTTGCACACAGTGGGTGGCGTGCACACCCAGGCGCACACTCGTGCACTCCTTGGGGCTGGAAGTCCACTAGGTGCCCGTTTGCTGTGTAAGCACAGCAGCCGGGAGGTGCTGCCTTTTGGTAGTGGCTAGCAGAGGTTGGTGCTATGACGCTCCTCAAATCTGCTTCTCCTTGTGCCACTTCAGATCCTGCCGCCGCTGCTGCTGCTGCTGCTGCTGCTGTTGGTGCAGCTGGTGCCGCATCTTCTGGCACTGCTGATTGGTAGAGGGGGGATGCAGCACAAGAGGCGAGCCACTCTTCATCCAAGAGGTTCATGCGTGCATTGAACATTGTTCCACACATAGACGGCTGGGGAGGGCGGGTGGGGCGTTGGTGCTGCGAATGGCGATGCTGCTCATGCTCACTTGATGCCTGCCCATTTTGCTGTACAAGCAGCTTCCGCCGCCCTCTTTTCTGCCGTTGAATTGCTTGCTGCTGCTCCAGCCACGGCCAAGCGTGTGGGCCACAATGAGCTGCCATTGCCCGTTCCTCAGCTGCCACCACGCCTGACACCACCTCCACTACCCCAGGCGCCCAGCTGTAGTTACGGCAGTAGCGGAAGGGCAGGGGTGTAGCAGAAATAGCACCAGCTGCAGGAACAGCTGGGCTGGATGCAGCTGGGGCAGGAGCAGGATTGGGGACAGATGCTGCAGCAGGAGCAGCGTGAGCTGCCGCGGAGTGCCTGTTTGCTGCTCTGCCACTGTTGTGGTTTGCTGGGGAGCTTGGTGTGCTTGTGCCTGGCTGGTGTGCAAGGAGAGGTGGGGAGGATTGCGGGAGGGCGTGTGAACGACAGTTGTGGGGAGTTTGGAGGGCGTGCAAGGGGTCCATGAGGTAGGATGGATGGCTCTGCTCCAGTGTTTGTAGAGCAGAGCGGGCTGGGTCAGTATCTAGCTTTGACAGTGCAGGTGGCTGTCGTGGAAGGGCTGCTGAAGTTTTGGCAGCGATTGTTGCAGCGCTGGTGATGTTGGTGGTGGGGAGGCTTGAAGATGGAGGGGGGAGGGTGGACGAGGTTGAGGGAGGCAAGGAGTTTTGTATGTTTGATGGTGAAGTGGCAGCAGGAAGAGGGGAGGGGGGCTCAAGAAGGAGGGGCACGGGCAGAGCCTCAGCACCCTGGGAGATGTCCAGTGCAAGCAGGCCGGGGCGGGAGGGGAGGCTGTCACACCAGACCTGTGACGCATACATACAAGGTTGTAACAAAGGGGTGAATGCGCCGTCTGTTCCGTAGCCACACCTAATCTTACGGATGTGCAAGCTGAATAGTGTGAAGTTTACCTGGATGCGCTCAGCAAATGAGCTGGCAAGGCCACGCTTTGCTGCTGCAGCCGCATGTCCAGCAGCAGCTCGCCCTCTCTTTCGTGAGCCTCCAGCTCCTTGGTCCACACCCCAAGCCCCCTGTGCTCCTGCGCCACCCGCAGCATCAATCCTCTGCACTTTGCTTGGCCCCTCCCCTTCCTTACTCACCTGCTTCAACTTCCCCTTTGCACCTTCCAAACCACCTGCTGCTGCTGCTGCTGCTGCTGCTGCTGCTGATCCCAGCCCTTTTCCTGCTCCTCCTGCGCCTTTGTCTTCCAAGCCTGCCGCTCCAGTTGTTGTAATTGTGCTGACAGTTGCACTTCCAATTGCCACCCCCTTCTCCCCCTTCTCCTCCCCTGCTCCTTGTTTTTGACTGGACTTGACTCTAGCCTGCGCAGACGGGGTTTATGGATTGTAAATGAACTACCTGTAACTAGGAGATGTTGTGCCTACCGTGGTCATGACCATCATGTAGCAGGCAGAGTAAGGGCAGCGGGGCTGCCTACTGCAACAGATGATGTTAAACATCAGGAGACAGTACCTTTTGTGTACCGTGACTGAAAGCTGTGAAGGTGAAACTCCATGAAGTAATTTGCAAGCAATCGTCGACAAGAAGTATCAAGGTGGTTAAGACTTGCCAATAATTAAAACATTTGCAGACAACGTACAAAGGACCACCAAATTAACACTAAAGCCACCCATACAGAGTCAGCCAGAGTCAGGTACACACCTTCTACTATTTACCATAACAAAACGAAACAACACTCCAGCTAATAGCCTCCAAAAATGTGCATAACGGATCCTGGCTAACCATACCCGGACACACACCTGCTGCTGCTCCCGCCACCTCGCTTCATCTGAGCCCCATCGTTTTCTGGCCTTCTTCAGCTCCTGCTCTACACTTCGTCTCTCCTCCTTGGTGGGCTCGACCACAAATGTCTGCCACCCAAACAGTCAGGAGGATGGTATTGAAATTTCAATCATGTCGGTGGCATGTCGAGAAAGCAGTGAAGCTCCAAGCAGGCTCAAAGTTAATAGCAGAGTACGCAGCCAGAAACAAACATTCCCGCTCAAATCTCACCTGTGGCTGCTTTTGGACAGCATCTGCCAGCTGTCGCCCCACCCCCGCCAGATCAAGGTGTTTTTGAGGCACGCCAAGCAGCTTGAAGTGCATGGTTGCCGTTTCAGGCTGTCCCTCTTTCTTTTCGGGTACCTGAAAGAAGGAAAAGCAGTCAAAGCAGCACTCACTCTTCTCAAACCATCCTCTTCTGTGCAGTAAATTAGCGTTACCCCAGGTCCAAGACTCTCAGACACACACGCACACACACACACATTCACATAGATATCTTACAAATTGCCTTTATTTTGCTAATTGGCTCAGACGGAGCAAGAATAACAGGATGGATAGATGTGAAAATGGAACATTTTGCAAGTCTATACATACAAGCAAGACTGAATTCAGATGCAAGAGATCTCAAGCAATGATATTGGTAAGGAAATGGAGGATGTTGTCTTTGGAAGCAGATAAATTGCATTATCTGGCAAATTGAAATTGGAAACTCTTGAAAACCTGGCACTCACTTCCGCTTCCAGGGCAGTACTCAGCATGTAATACTTGCCATCTGCCTGTGCTATTTCAAGAATACTAACCTTAATCTATCTAATTTCTTTTCTTTTCAGTCCTACAAAATGTGTGCAATTTCGAAAAACGCTTCACGTTGCTTATCAGCTCATCAGCTTACCAAACTGTTTTACAAGTATATGAATACTGCATTAATTCCTGACTTGAAATTCTTTATACATTTCTACCATTCGCAAAACAAAATTTCTATGACAGCCTGCATATCACAGCCATTCATATTAGCACAGGATGAATGCTCATGCGCAGGACTGGACCGGAAGCCCCAGAACGTGCAAGGCGCAACCCACCACCATCTTCATTTCCGTCACAGTGAAGAGACCCAGGTACATATAAGCCACACAAGGACCACGTGCACTCCCTGCTGCAGCTGTAGAAGTGCTGCCTGGAACCCTGACAGCCCTGAGCACAGGGGCCACAAGAAAAGCATAACATATGTTTGCTTACCGTTTGTAAATATTAATATTTGTTTATAAGCAAGCAAACGAGTACATGTATACAACACAAACATTGCGAATCTACACGGACAGGAGTTGGCCATATGTGAGTAAGGGCAACCATTCCAGTGCGCAGGCAACACGAGCCATTTCCCACATAAAATGCCAATGAGAGAATGGCACAGACTATGCCAATCATGCGCACCTGCAATTATCTGTCTGCAAATTTGAATGTCCAAGGAAAGTAAAAATCCCTACAGAAAGATACTGAACCTTTTTATCACCCAGCATTAACATTGTTTTTGAGCCTGAGGGATGACTTTGCAATCTTAAATATAACTAAATTCATGTCCACCCTGTGGATTGTGCGGAGTTGGAGAAAAATGTTTTTTGGGGCACCTGCTCCCCCCCTTGCTGAATCAAGCTTAAGGCTCTGCAAGGTTGTGCGGGGAGGGCAAACATATTTATTTTAGAGGTGCAGGAAGTGCGGGGTTCAGTATAAAACTTTTAAAACTTGGGGTGCGGGATGGATTCGCTAAGGTAGGGTAACAAATTGCCAAAAAATAGTATCTTGATACAAGATCCATCACAGGATAAACACACAATTTCTCAAGGCATAAACAGACATGCAAACCGTAATGCTCCTCACCATGGCTTGAGTGCTGTGCACCCATACACTTTATGCAAACACACACTGAAAAATTGAGAAAAACATTTACCCCTTCCCCCTTCCCCAATCCCGCACCTCAAGTCCTAAATAACAGAGAAATTTTGCACACCAGCATCCACGCAATTGTATGCAGCTGCAAGGCTGCTCTTCAACCTAACCGAAAACCAAACCTGATAAGGCGAAGCACATGTTTCGTTTCTATAGCTTGCTGCAGGCGCCTGTTGCCTCCCTTAGGGATATATCCCTGCAAACAACATGCACACATTTTGTCCCAAGATCAGCAATGTGCAAGAATGCAAGGTGTGGATGTATTCACTTATGCAAGCATATAACTTGTCACACAACATACCATACTGCACAATACCGTAGCTAATTTGCCTCCCGTTTGTTTTGTGCGCGTGGGGCAGCATGTCCCCGCATCTATCTGAAGCAAGCGCAGGACCATCGCTTCACTCTCAAGTCCCCTCACCTCGCCTTCCGGAGTTTCCCTCACGTCACCCTCGTTTGAGTAGCGGTAGCCACTGTACCCATCGCTCGCCCAGTGCTCCCCTCTCGCGCCATCCCAACCTCTACTGGTCCTCAGCTGACATCCTCCCTTGCTTTTGCCCTTGCTCTCTGCCCTCTTGGCCAAAGGCTGGTTTTGTTTATCGCTGCTGCTGCTGCTACTTCTGCTATCGCTGCTACTGTCGCCATCAACATCTTCAGAGGGAAGGGCATCAGGAGGGGGACAGAGCACGAGCGCTGAAGCTTGCCCGTTCCTACATGTAGGGTGGAACTAAATTAGTTGGAGAAATGAGGTGGGAGCCAGGAGGCTGCATGATATTTTTAAAGGCATACCCACTTTTTGGGGTGGACCCCCGAGGTACCAGCACCGCCTAAACCCTCCTTCCAGTGCTCCTAACCAGACAAAAAGGGTACCGATCTGCTCCTTTTCCAATTCTGCATCCTTCTGCATACTCACCAAGACCTGAAACTGAAGTTTTGCGAGTTATGGGGCAACAACTGTGATCCGGACGCCCACACACACATGACCTACCAGGCACTCAAAACTGGTTTGCACAGCCCCACATTGCTTCGATTTCTTCAGAATGCCACTGACTATCTCATGCTGGCACAATCCTCAGAGTTTGAGTGATTGCTGCTCCAGTGGCCTGACTCACCCAGCGGCCTGGACCCAAGCGCATGTGTTTCTGACTTGTGAACATGTCCACAGGCCCCCCCTTTTACCTTATTGTTCAAAAAGAGTGCCAATCGAATGAGCTTGAGCTGACGATTCCGACAACATGTTTAAATTTCGTGGGAGTGGCCCAGAAAAAAATGGAGACTACCCCCCAAACTAAAACCCCACCAGGGGACCCCCCTTCCCCAATTTATCCCGTATATATTATCGATAGCTTTTGACAACAGCATTCCGATTATATACTTTTATGGGGAAGTAGACATCCGTCCAATCGGGATGCGCCATACCCCTCCTGTGGGAGCACTACTTATTTCTGAAAATCAAGGCTTTAAGCAACCACTCCTTGTTGTAGCGCACGTATGGAGCTGCTTTTAAATTCACCCACAGCAAGCCACATAAACTGCGGTGTAATTGAATGATGGACCTTCAAAGTTGAATATTCAAGAGCACAACCTGCAAGCGTGTACCCGCTTCTTTAAAAAACACAAAGTTCCGGCTCACAGAGTGATTGAACATGACACATGCTAGGGCTTTCACCACAGCAGCCCCAAATAAGAAGACCTCTCTCACCGTGGTGATGTGCACACATCTTGCGTGGTGTTGGTGTGAATTCCCAGGAGGGACAGTTCACCCCGGTTTCGAAATAAGTCCCCCATCTGAAGACCTGTTCCAAGTACAGCAACAGGTAGCAGCGCAACAATTAGTGCAATCTTCTTCACTTGTTGATGACACATGTCAAGCAGTGCCGTGTCACCCCATCCTGCCTCGTCTTGGCAACTACCGCAACGGGTGTTTGTGCCTAGCTTCTTCTAAATGTATTCTTCAAGCAAGCTGAAGAAGAAACGGTTGATGTTGTGGGAACGGTACACATGTGTATTGTATACAATATACAATGCAATGCGTGTCAAGCAATCTTTGCGTACTTGGAGCAAGGCCTTGCTCGCGCATAGACAGTAGCCTGCCTCTTACTTACTGCCATAGTACACATGTGGTTATTCTGGCATTATAAAAGCTTCATGCGTCACACACGGACGAACATCACGTACCGCTGATGCTTCCCTGCAACATCGGTCGTGAGGGTGTCCATTTCTCCTTCAGATGTGAGGCAGCAACCACCTCGGGTGAAAAGGTCACACCATCCTACATGGGAGTTGGTCATGTGGGGAGAGGCGTTGCAACATCAGGCAGCAGGCAAGAAAATGGTCTGGGCCGTACGCTGGGTGCGCTTTGCTCACACCTGGATCAATGCTTCAGTCCTTGCCCTATGCTCTCTCAGAGATTGGAGGATGCGGTTGCGTGCCTCCTGTCTTGCAGACAGCACTTCTTCCTCGTCCATCGTGTCCAGCTTAAAATTTTACATTTTTTTGGTTCACTGTATAAATTATAAAATGCATTATAATCATCATCGATATCGTCCTTGAAAAAGTCAACAAAAGTACACGAAAAGGCCAGAGCTAGATAGTAGCATGCTGAGGGGTGGAATTCACCACCAGCAAACCGCTCAGCTCCAGAAGCTGCTCACTGACAATGGCTACCCCGGGGACCTGCCTTCCTCCTTCTACGCCTCCATTCCCCCAGGCTCTGACTTGATGCGGTGGCTGGTCACCACCCTGAGCAACTCCAATTTCGTCAACCCAGTTGATGCAACCCTTGCAGCGGAATACAGCCAGTCCAGGCAGGCCCTCTCAAAGGACCACTCGGACCTGCTTGCACTCACTGACCTGGTTCACACGTCAGCACAAGGAGGGCTCTGTGAGTGGTTGGATTGCCAGGTGTGTGGGCTGGATGCATTTGAAGAGCCATAGGTACCTGCACTCCGGAGAAATGCACGCACGCACACATGCACGTACGCAAGCACGCATGTCTGTCCACCTGTTGTTCCAAGCCTTTTTCTCCTTCGTCTGCACTTTTAGAGTTGCTTCTCAAAACAGAAAGAAGCCACGGACACACTGGGTTGCTTCATGCACAAAGGATGGTCGTTCATGCACAAAGGATGGCCAATCACTAGCCACTTTTTTAGCGGCTTCAATCTGCAAATAATCGGTTTGTTGCACTTTATCTCTCTGATTATTCTCATTGAATGTTTGTTGACCTATCAGGAACAGGAGGACGAGGCACGCTTGCAGGAGCTGCAGGAGGAGCACGTGCTCATGAAGGCACAGCTGCAGCAGATGCAAGCGCTGGAGCGCAGCCTCGATGCAGCCCAGCAGGCACAATGCACTCAGCAGCAACAAGCAGACATGCTGGCCATGCAAGACACAAGGTCAGGAGGTTAAAATGGTATGGGTTGTAAGTTCCTTCGCTAGAATGCCTTCTATTCCAGCAGGTCAGAGAGACGCTGTAACAATATGTACAGGAGTGCACTTCCAAATCTACATCTTGAAATCAGCTTTTACACCGCGCTGCTTCAGACATGATTCAAAATTTAAGCTTACAGACGCTGTTACAAACGTGTTATTATTTTTGATTGGCAGGGTGCTGTCCACGGAGGTTGCTAGTCTATCCCAAATGAACAACCAAGTGAATTCACGACTGGAGGACTTAAGCACAAGCATAAAGGTGGGTTTAAAAGGGGCCTGAGCTGCAAATCATGGTGTAAAAATGTAGCGTCCTGCAGGAGGCGTCAAGGATTTGTATAACTTTTTTATGTCACGTGTCAATTGAAATATGAAATAGGCTGTCCCCATGAACAGCCCACCCTTTAGAAAGTCAAACAGTCCCAATAAGCCAATTTTGGCTCTATCTCCCCTTTCCCTTCACCATTTTGGGACCTGAAAGTTGCATTGGTGTAGCGTTGCGGCCAAAACAGTTTATCCGGAGAATAAGCGAGAAGTAAATTGTACTATACTTATGCATGTTACATTCGCTCCACCCTCAAGTGCTTGCGCCCTCATAAGCATATCACAATCCCCTAAACCTGT
>Ga0307942_1001152_pt1 | contig 20633 bp, 21 predicted proteins | sample OrgLakmetagen175_FD_201846 | JGI IMG/M metagenome (GOLD analysis project Ga0307942, IMG submission 201846) | Saline water microbial communities from Organic Lake, Antarctica - #175 | ecosystem: Environmental > Aquatic > Non-marine Saline and Alkaline > Saline | place: Antarctica: Organic Lake... | reverse complement strand
AATAAAACATCACGCTTAGCTATGACTGTGTCGCAAGGTGTTAGCTATGACTGTGTCACAGTGGCTTAATAAAACATCACGCTTAGCTATGACTGTGTCGCAAGGTGTTAGCTATGACTGTGTCGCAGTGGCTTAATAAAACATCACGCTTAGCTATGACTGTGTCGCAATGGCTTAAGAAAGCATCACGCTTAGCTATGACTGTGTGGCAGTGACTTAAGAAAACATCACGCTTAGCTATGACTGTGTCGCAGTGACTTAAGAAAACATCACGCTTAGCTATGACTGTGTCGCAATGGCTTAATAAAACATCACGCTTAGCTATGACTGTGTCGCAGTGACTTAAGAAAACATCACGCTTAGCTATGACTGTGTCGCAATGGCTTAATAAAACATCACGTTTAGCTATGACTGTGTCACAGTGGCTTAATAAAACATCACGCTTAGCTATGACTGTGTCGCAGTGGCTTAATAAAACATCACGCTTAGCTATGACTGTGTCGCAAGGTGTTAGCTATGACTGTGTCGCAGTGGCTTAATAAAACATCACGCTTAGCTATGACTGTGTCGCCATGGCTTAAAAAAGCATCACGCTTAGCTATGACTGTGTCGCAGTGACTTAAGAAAACATCACGCTTAGCTATGACTGTGTCGCAGTGACTTAAGAAAACATCACGCTTAGCTATGACTGTGTCGCAATGGCTTAATAAACCATCACGCTTAGCTATGACTGTGTCGCAGTGACTTAAGAAAACATCACGCTTAGCTATGACTGTGTCGCATTGGCTTAAGAAAACATCACGCTTAGCTATGACTGTGTCGCAGTGGCTTAAGAAAACATCACGCTTAGCTATGACTGTGTCGCAATGGCTTAAGAAAACATCACGCTTAGCTATGACTGTGTCGCAGTGGCTTAAGAAAACATCACGCTTAGCTATGACTGTGTCGCAAGGTGTGAAGGTGAGAGGCGGCTGAGCAATGGCTTGCAAGCTGAACCTGTTTGTTTTGGAAAGCTGCCTTGCCCTGCAGTACATCTTACAATGACAAAACTCTCATCCCAATGGACGCGTGCCTTTGTGCCTTTGCTCCATGCATGACCCTGCACACGTGTTTCTGACCACGCACACGTGTCTCTGACCACGCACACGTGTCTCAGACAAGTGTCTCTGCACACGTGTCTCTGACCATGCATGACCACGCACACGTGTCTACGACTACGCACACACGTGTCTCAGACAAGTGTCTCTGCACACGTGTTTCTGACCACGCATGACCACGCACGACACTGCACACACACGCAACACTGCAGCGCACCCCACCTTGTCTAGCAGCGTGGTCGTTTCTGTCACCACAGCATTCCAGTTCCACTTTGCGCTCTTCACCCGCCCATACAGCTGCAAGTGCTCACGACCTAATTGGAGAAGCAGGTACATACTTTTTGATGTGTCATGAATGTTTAGCTCATACAGCTGCAGGTGCTCACGGCCTACTCGGAGAAGCAGTCATGTACATTTTTAATATGTCATAAATGTGTGGCTCAACTCGTAACAGTGTTCTTTCCATATCCATGCCAGAAGTGTTTACACCATGGCGTTATTTTTTACTTTTCATGTATCATGAATGTCAATACTGATGGGTGGGCCAGCACTGTGTATGCAGCTTGCAGAGAACGAACTGACTGCGTAGGAATACAATATTGTAACACACAAAGCACCTGTAAACCGCTTTTTCTAAGTAAGTACACATACCGTGTATTGCACACCCACACCCACACCCACCCACCCACACCCACTCACACACACCCACACCCACATTCACCCACCCACCCAACCACACACACACACACACGCACACACACACACACACACACACACAAGGTATTAATGAGGTGCACATACATACACACATTTACCTGTGAGCTCTGGCCACAGTACATCAAACTGAGGGCAAACACCCATCATGGACCTGAGAGGCAAACAAAGGTTTGTAAAAAACATGCATTATTAGCAGGGATGTTTCATACCAACCTTTGAGACGTTCAATACGGTAAAATACGTGTTAAATACAATACAGCGTATAATACAAACACATCTTATGAAACATCCTTGATTACTAGAGAAGCAAGGGTAGTGAGATGGCTGCAAACAAAACGCTCGGATTGAACAGAATAGCTCTTGTTGCACAGATGGCATCTAAGATTTTTAGGCGATAAGGAAGAAAGCCATGGACAGAGAAGTGTGGCATTACATTTGAGACTGTTACCGTCATAGTGCCTTCTTTCTTTTGTCAGGGTTGAAACACGGGCAGAGTTATTCAATTTGTTGGGATGGGCACTTGCCATTATGCTCACCAGCATAAGAGAGGGACACACCAAAGGGTGTATCTGGAATTGGAGGCACTGCAGCAATCTGCAATAATTGACGGGACATTGGAATCAAGAGCCTGCTTCCCGCTCTTGAAGTGCGTCTCCAGCCTGTGAGGTTTGCTTAACTTGTTACTCATACTCTTCTATATTCATACAAATTATTCATATATTCATACGAACTATTCATGCATAAACTCAAACTGAATCTACGGCTGTCCTGTTATGATCAGGTCTGCGCTGCTGCACAAAGTCCAGCCCTTACTCTCTCACCGGTCACAAATTGCAACTCACTGAGACTGACAAAACAATATGCACTCGCCCTTGTACTTTCGACAAACTGGATGTTAAACAGCAAACTATTGGCACCCGACCTTGTTGGTCCCAATCAATCGCTGAGTATAATGCATTGGCAATGCATCATGCCAACCTGTTCTTGTGATCTTATTAATCACATGCCCACCATTGACCTCTTCATACCTGACCTTATTACACGCCCATTGACCTCTTCATACCTGACCTTGTTGACTCCACCACTGGATGGAATGCTCTGGCAAGGTACCCTGCCAATCTTTGGTTCTTCTGATCTTATCAATCACATACCCACCAACCTTTTCCATACCTGATCCCGGTGATCCCACCCCTGGAACTAATGCTTAGGCCACGCACCATGCCAATTTTGTTCTTGTGGGAAAATGTTTACATCATCAAGCACGCACACTATAACACATTTCCATACCTGATCTTGTTTATCCCACCACTGGAACGAATGCTTTGGCCGTGCACCAGGGCGTCCCCGTGGGTGGGGGGCAGCATGCCAATGAGGGTGTTGATGGTGGTGGTCTTGCCTGTGTGGTTAGAGCAAACAGCACATGGATGCGTTTGTGGTGGGCATATACACCCAACGTGCATGCAACACTGTTAGTGGGCAACCACTGGGAGGGGACACATCCCTTTTTGTGCTTGACAAGCGGCGCTTGTGTAGTTTATGCACTTTCGAAGTTTATGCGGCATTTGTGCAGTGTATGCGGTCGAAGGGGCAGAAGGAGCTTGCCGTGTACGTTTTGAAGCAACGTGACCAATTTAGAAAACTCGAGAAATTTTGTATTTCCTCGGTAATCCCCCCCCCTCGCCTACTGCATCTCACAATGCAAACGGAAAAGTACTCGAGAGCCTACAAGCTCACTTATTCCTGTGCAAGCTCCTGCAGGAGAGGAACTTGACAAATGGCATCATTCACCTGCTCCGTTGGGGCCCAACAGACAGAACAGCTGGTTGTTGGGGATGACAAACCACGAGTCTTTGATGGGCCAGAAGCTGCAAAGTCAACCCCATACACAAATTGGACGAGTTAGTGCGCACAGGACTGCGTGTGCATGTGCTTTGTGCAGCGTATGCTGTGGTTGTGGCTACAATTCGAACGGGTGAGTGCTGCTCACAACATGTGATATAGCTGTAGGACATTGTTCACAGGACTGTGTGTGCATGTGCTATGTGCAGCGTATGCTGTGGCTGTGGCTACAACTAGAACGGGTGAGTGCTGCTCAAAATATGTGGTAAAGCAGTAGGACATTGTTTATTATTCCTTGCCATCAGTCAGAGCTGACACACACAATAAGGGTCTGACCCTTTTCATTGAAAAGGCATCACCGGAACCAAGCCCGACAGCATGTACTCGTCACAAAAAGACATCGCACATACACACATGCTCACATGCATATAAGCGCATACACACACACTAACACACACACAATGCAAGACACAAGCACCATGCTAGTTTACCTGGGAAATTTCAACCTACCAGCCCTTCCAATTCGAACGCTACAGAAATCCCGCATCGCACATCTTACGCGTGAGATGTAAATGACTTGCAACGCCTGTGCTTTACGGTCAAGAGTATTTTTCCTAGTAGCCGTTTTAGCGCAGCGGCCAAAAGGAATTAAAAATTGCATATTCGATTTGCAAATCACTCATGCAAGTTACATATGCTCGAGCTCTGTAGCAAATAGTTATCATCTGCACAACAGAGACTATGACTGCGGCAGCCACCACCCACCTCCCCTTCTCCTCATACTTCAGAGCCAACATTATTGCAGTTAACGTCTACCATTTTGCAGCACGTGCCTACCTTTTTGCAGCTCGGCAGCTACAGCAGTCGTAGGCTCCACTGCAGATAAGGCTTCGTCCGCAGCAGCCCTTTGACCCCCCAAAGTTTTTCCTCAGGCCATAAACCTCGATAGCATTCAAGCTGGCTGCATCCTCTTCTGGATGAGACGGATCCTTCTCTTTGTCATTCAGGCCTGTAAGTTTGGAAGCGTTGGTGTGCGCACTGCCAAAGATTAGCTCAAGGCTTATTGGGGCCGCCTTTGTTGAAAACATCCAAATTCTTTTTGAACGGTTGCCCTTAAAAGCATGCATGCAGAAGTAAGCCTTTCCAAGCAAGGCCTGCTCTTTCGGCAAAGGTGTTGTAACTAAGGGTTGGTCAAGACCTCGTCACCACTCGCTGAGTGCGAGGTTTGAAGCCTCGCACTCGGCGAGTTTTGGCGAGCCTGTTTGTCTGCATGAAAGACACTCTTGTCCGGATGATAGACACACGCGCCCGCATGAAAGACACTCTTGTCCGCATGATAGACACACGTGCCCGCATGAAAGACACTCTTGTCCGCATGATAGACACACGTGCCCGCATGAAAGGCACTCGTGTCCCATTAGAGACACTGTTGGCCAGCGACACTCTAGTCCGCATGAAAGACACTGGCATGAAAGACACTTTTGGCGTGCCTTGTTTTTTTTATGAAAGACCTTGTGGGCCAGCGAGGGTACCCATTTTTGGGGTGCAATTTGCAAATTGTAAGAACTCGCAAAATCACAGGGCAATTATACGAAAGATATTCACCGGTCACAACGAGGAATTACGTCTTGTCCCAAGCCCACAAAGTAGAGTATTTAGCTCGTCAGAATAGCACTAGAGAAAAAGTTTGGCCCAAATTTAAACTTTATCCATATCGGCATACTTCATAATCTTTGGTGACGTTTTTGGACTGAAATGGCATACTTATACCCCAGCTTACACCCTCGGGACGTGCAGACAATCCGTTTCTCCAAACGCTGTGGCTCGTTGTATCACCGAACGCTGTGGCTCGTTGTATCACCGAACGCCGTGGCTCGTTGTATCACCGAACGCTGTTGCTCGTTGTATCACCAAACGCTGTGGCTCGTTGTATTACCCCAGTCGCTTCACAACAACTAACAGAAAAGAATACCTCAATAATTTTCTGTGCAATCTGACCAACTTCCATCAGTGATTTTCAACCGTAATGCACCAACAAGGACGAGGGTGGCGAGTGCTGAGCCTCAACGAGTCTCGGCGAGCCTCTCTGGAAATTTTGAACACTCTCTTTACCCACTCTGGGTTGAAACATCTGTGCATTGTGCAGCAAATCTATTTGTATTAGCGCAAACTTCTTTATGTACCACAGTTGGCGTTCAGCAAGCCATCATGTCTTCTTCCAGAAAAATAAATTTCACGCATAAGCAAACGCAGGCATAAGCATTCACGCACCAGAGCGACGCTCCAACAAGGCCCGCGTAGCACTCTCTTCAGCCATAACATCTTCATCCGTGGTGTAATAGGCATCAAGCTCCGGCCCTTTGCCTTCCTCTTTCAACACGTGCGCGAGTGCAGCTTTGGGGCTTGTCACGGAGGGGAACCAGTAGCTTGGGAAAAGGAAATAGAACATGTTCCTGGAACAGGTACATGGAGCAAGATGAAGCTCGGACATAGAATAGGTTACTGAGAATGATACAGGAGTGAATGTGTGCAGGTGTAAAATAATATGACGTAAGTGTAGGTCTAGCTTGAAAAGTCTTGGGGAGCTTTTGAAAAGTCTCCCTCGGAGGAGAGTAGACCAAAAAACTGTACAGATTCACAGATTTCCATCGATTGAGGCTTCCTCCATGTGCAGCCTTCCCATCAACTAGCATTCTGAACACATGCGTGGTATGGTTTGCACCAGCGATGGGATAGATGCAAATATGAGTTGTGCACATCTCATTGAAAGTATGATTTGTGCACATTTCATTAACTTCGTGGAAATTTTGACGGAACCAAGCACATTAAAGACAGAATATTGCAAATGACATCCTGGAGAACTACAAAGCCTGGACCACTTTAACGATGTCATCAAGCACTTACTTTCTAATTCCAATTTCGTTTTTGAAGACGTTGTCAAAGTAGATCGCCACAATGAAGAAGCCGACCCACAGGATGATTAAGATGGAGTATTGGTCTTGAATGGAAAGCTTGCACTCAAAGTTTACGTAACTGCAGAGTATGATGATAACAGGTGTCGACAGATACCATAGATATCAGGTGATATGATGATAACAGGTGCTGATAGATGTCATAGATAACAGGTGATAACAGGTGTTAATAGATGTCAGCTGACAGGATGCTAGCCCACAAGGAATCAGCAGCACAAAGCAGCATGCGTTTCGGTACAAAAGGTACAATAAAAGCCATCACTTCTGATTTTGGCGCGCGAGTTGCTGCAAAAGTCGCGCTTAATTGCTGCAGCATGACAGCAATGAGGCGCAAGCGTGATCTTATAATTATCAACTGCACTCTGCATCCCTTAAGGTTTGTGCACATGCAACAAACCTGTCACCACTCTCAGGAGTCGTTCTGAATAAGGGTTCCCTATTACGTGCTGTCAGATGCTCGTTGTACAAACTGGTGTCTATGGCTCATTGGGTGGAGCTCTTGCCAGAAGCCGAGTCTTGGCTCAACTTGCCGTCTTTTGGATTCCTGTCAACTTATTTAATATTATGCGGTTCACAAGTGGTTCAAACGTACCACGGCAGCTCCTTTCTGTACATAAACACAATCGGGGTTCAAACGTACCAAAGCAGCTCCTTTCCCTACTTAAAACACAGTAGTAGTAATGGATGCACTGGTTTTTGGTTCCTCCTACACAGCCACAGGCGACTCACTTTTCCTGATTCAAGCTTATTCAAAGGCAGCCCTCACAACACGGCGAGGGCCCATGATAGATCAGATTTGAGAATAGCAGGGCACCGAATCCTAAGGTCATCCCAAGCCTTACTGTATGCCTTCCCACCTTAAAATTTCCAAGCTTCAAATAATGTAACCAGCGCACCTGTCCTCATCCAAGCCATTTGTCTCTCTGAAGCTCTGCCGCCTCTCCTGATTGCCCTCGGCAGAAGGATTGAAATCCTGGCAGTACAAGTGGCGCTCCTCCCACTTTAGGCCTGTGAACATGCGTATGAATAGAAACAAGGGTTGCAGCCCAATACCATGTAACTTTTATATATTGTCAGAGAAAGGAGCGACCAAAAGCTACTTTAAGATGAACGCGTCTCACATTTGCACATTTGATCACAAACTCAGTTTCTTGCTTACACACGAACATAAACACAGATGCACCCTTCTGTGCCTTCTATCTTCTTACCCTAAGTAACCGGCTCTTGGCACAAACTTTCACAAAACTGGCGTGCACACACAATTGTCTCGCGCACCTTGATTGCCTTCTATCTTCTTACCTTAAGTAACCGGCTTTTGGCACACACAATTCTGCACACACAATTTTCTCACGCACCTCAATTGCCTTCTATCTTTTTACCCTAAGTGACCGGCTTTTGGCACACACATTTCTGCACACACAATAAGCACACACAATTCTCCCGCGCACCTCGATTGCCTTCTTCACACACATACACAGAAATGGCGTGCACACACAATTCTCTCGCGCACCTCGATTGCCTTCTTGAGTGGCCAATCCGAGATCATTGAAGCCTTTGACAAGCAAGCTCCACGGGAACACCGAAAAAATGACGGTCAGGAAGATGCCAATGCCATCTTTCATATAGAAACTGAGAGCAACGACGAGGGAAAGACATACATCGTGTTGAGCTAGGAAGAGGCCAAACATCACGTTGAGCTAGAAAGGGCTCAGAAAACGACAGCAGTGAGGGCACTTGCAGGGACTTGTAAGCCAAAGCTTGAAAATCTATCAAACCAAGGCAAGACAAGAGAAGCCGTTGTACGTAAGCCTCAGCCCGAAAATCCATCAAATTAAGGCAAGACAAGAGAAGCCGTTGTACGTAAGCCTCAGCCCGAAAATCCATCCAACCCAGGCAAGACAAGGTGCCTACAGGCGCATAGCAGGCATCTACAGGGGCAATAACGTATAGCAATGGCAAACACGTATGACAAGTTCAAAGCCACTTACACACACACACACACACATACACACACACACACACACACACAGCAAAGTGTGACAAAGACAGCAAATTTATTTTAACACAATGCTGTTAATCACTCGACGCCACTCAACACAAAGCCTTCAAAGACGTGCACTCATTTTATCGCCGCTGCTCCACTTACTCTGGGGAGTAGGGTGCACCAAAGACCACCACAGCCTGCATGATCCAGCCCACGATGAAGATCACAAAACCTAGGTACACAGCAGCCTACAAAAGCAATCGGAGGTTTATATTATTGGACAAAGGTGGTGTGGTGAGTGGTGCAGCCCAAAATCAATATCACAAATTTTATACACGTTGATTAGGAGGTTAAGCGCTACGTAATGCACAATCCAGTTGACGAGTCACAAGACACGCAGGTGACCTGATTCAAACTTATTAACCTGCAAGAATGGTGCACAATCTAGCCTGCACTGATGATCTTGAGACTCTAGCCCACATTTATGATCTAAATTGCCAAGTCCACTGCAACCTACGTATCAGACTTCATATATACATAGTCATGCACCCCAAGGGAGGCAACTGATAGGAAACAAGCCCATTCTAAACGCGCTCAGAAGCAGCGAATTGACGCGATGGCAATAGGCTCAGAGGCAGCAAAGTGTGTAATTAAATTTCTAAGCCTTTGGTGTGAAAGCACGTGAAAAATGTCTCGATTGCAAAGAGCCTTGTTCAAACGTTTGATCCATGCTACAGAATTATGCACGCCTGGCTTTGCTATGGATGAGAGATATTTACTGTGGCTCATTTCGTCACCGACCTGGGTCACTTTGTCACGACCTGGGTCACTTTGTCTCTTTGTCACGACCTGGGTCACTTTTTAACCGACCTGGCTCATTTTGTCACCAACCTGAGTTTTGGTGAGAAACGACGCTAGGAAGAAAGCCAAGCTGGACATGGCCAGTTGGAAAAGGAAGAAAAGGAAGAACAGAAGGCCTATACAAGGAGTAACAAAGAGGTTGTGAAACACCATTTGCCTTCAGATCGCGTATATGTCCTCTAAACATGCACATGTCAGATCGCGTACATGTCCTCTAAATATGCACATGTCAGATCGCGTACATGTCCTCTAAACATGCACATGTCAGATCACGTACGTGTCTTCTAAACATGCACATGTCAGATCGCGTACATGTCCTCTAAACATGCACATCTGGTTTTGAGCAGTGGAGTGCTGGACACAGGCAATTGATGTAAGCTATTGTTTCGCACGGTTTGTTAACAACTTAATGTTCACGTGCACGGTTTGTTAATACAACTTAAATGTTCACGTGCACGGTTTGTTAATACACCTTAATGTTCACGTGCACGGTTATTGATAAGATGACCAATCAACCGAAATACGGGCACAGAGTAAGGGCAATTGATGCCTGATTACCAAGTGCGTATTGCTTACAAACCAGGCCGCATTTAACAGTGAGGTGTGGGTTAAAAAAGGCACAATGCACAGATAGGGCAGCGCAGCGCAGATGCAAGCTAATTTGAATCCGTTTCTAAAGGCGCTGCAGAACGCACCGTAATTGTTGTCATGGAAGATTCCAAACTGCAAGATGAGGCCTGCAGATGGAAGAATAGGCTCGACTTCAAGTGTGCAGCACGTGAGTGTACACAAAGATGCACTTGCATGCTGTGATTCACAGCAAGTTGTAATGCAATAGGTGGAGCAGTTTTAACAGGTTTGTAAGCATTGACTTCCAATCTCATGGTAGTCAGTGCTGTCACCTTACTGAGCAAAGAAGATTCATGCAGGCAGAGATACCTACTCCCAATGATCTTAAGGAAAAGAAAGCCTTGTTTGCATTGGGTAACGTACAACTCCATCCATCATAGCAGACATAAGGAGTCCAGGCAAAGCGTTTTGGGCACAATCAAATAAAGCCACACTCAAGGATTAATGCATGGAACAAATAGACTAAACATGTTTTAATTTGAACCAAACCAGCATGCAACACGACAACCACACACAGATGTGTGGTGAGCCCTCGGCAAACTCGCTTCATGTGGAAACGAGCAAGAGGGACTCCCTTAGTGCTTAATACCTGCACATACATTTTTTGTTTAATACCTGCACATACATTTTTTGTTTAAAACCTGCACATACATTTTTGTTTAATACCTGCACATACATTTTTGTTTAATACTTGCACATACATCCACGCCCACACATGGTCACGCATGTTGTCCTGCACCACTGCAAGTTCACCTCACCCTCTCACTCTCTCGTACACACAAAACACACACCTTTACAGCAAAGAACACACATTCCTATACACTGTGCATATTGTTAGCAAAAGAATGCTGCCCTGTCCAAATGCAACTTAGAAAACAGTAGACGGAACGGCAAACCTACACCCTCCCCCCCGCCCCCCCAACACATCCACACACACACATATACAAACACACACAACTGAGTGAGCAGCAGACTCTGTAGGGAGCGTCTTCCTTGACACATCCGGACTGGATGCTTGCTGGCATCATTCAAACATGCACACCGGCATTGACTCATTTGTTCACGTACCAAAGATAGCGACAAAGTGCCCTTGAAAAAAGGCCAGCGTCACCTCCCAGGCACCCCACGAAGTCCAGTACGCCATATCTGACATGCCCATTGTGCGTAACGCCTGTTACAGCAAACAAAAAGCACAAGTAGGCCATAATTGATGCTAGCACACACCACTCACACAAGTTTCAGCTGTGACAGGTAGCAGCAGAGGTTGTGTGCAATGTGGTTGAACTGTGAAACATGGGAAGAGGTGTGACAGAGGGAAAACAGCGAAAGTGTTCCGTTACTAAACATGCATACACTTTCTTCGGCATCCGACAGGCCCCGGCTTGTCCTCTCCTGTGCCATTACTGATTTGAATTCACGCACGACGGGTTCAAGGGTTTCACATGGGCATACACACACAATTGCAGGCATGTGCACGCTCATGCACACTCACTGACCTGCTTCAGACCCACACTCACTAACTTACCCACGCTCACTAACCTACCCACGCTCATGCACACTCACTAACCTGCTTCTGACCCACGCTCATGCACACTCACTAACCTGCTTTAGACCCACCACACTCATGCACACTCACTAATCTACTTTAGACCCACCACGCTCATGCTCACTCACTAACCTACCCACGCTCATGCACACTCACTAACCTGCTTTAGACCCACCACACTCATGCACACTCACTAACCTACTTTAGACCCACCACGCTCATGCACACTCACTAACTTACCCACGCTCATGCCCACTCACTAACCTGCTTTAGATCCACCACACTCGTGCCCACTCACTGACCTACCCACGCTCATGCACACTCACTGACCTGCTTCAGACCCACCACGCTCATGCCCACTCACTAACCTACCCACGCTCATGCACACTCACTGACCTGCTTCAGACCCAGCTCTTTCTCCGTGACCACCGTGCTGATCTGGATGACAAAGCTGAACATGAGGGCAGCAAAAACAAAGGGTCCAAGGATCTGCAGGATGCATGAGCATTGTATGTGTGAAGCGCAGTGGGAAAGGCTACGTGCATTGGTTTCATGCCACGAGGGTTTGATGCGACAAAGGACATGGACTTGTGGACATTAGACTAGCAGACAGTGATAATGAGTGATAATGATGAAGAAAGCAGACAGATGAGTGATTATTGAAAAAAGCAGACAGTCATAATGAGTGATTATTGATGAAGAAGCATCAGGATATATTGAAAGAGCAAGCTTTGGCCATCAGGGCAAAGGAAACAGAGGCCTGACCAAGAATATGTGCAGTGGCAAGCTCGGAAGTTTGCAATGGCAGCGTCGATTGACTATGCACAAAATATGTGTGCATGGTTTTAACGAGTGTCACACACCAGACATAAAGGTTAGGCAACAGACGCACATTCACGTTACAGATTCAATTTAACACGCCGCATACTATTGTACGTTGTAGGCCCACTGAGCGTGGAATACCTACACGGCGCCCTATTTCGATTGCTTAGTGACCTGTTATTGGACAACTCTACTAATTTCATTGGTAAAGCAACCTTCAATGATGTCCATAACAAGCTCATCACGCATGCAACAAGCTCATCACGCATGCACATGCACTCAGGCCATTCCTAAGCTCCAACAGGTAGCACACACACACACACACACACACACACACACACACACACACACCTGACGCAGCACCCCAAAGGAATCCAAAGCTGGGTTAGGGAATCGCCGCAAGCCGAGGTCCCACACTAGATTGTCGGCCGCCTCTGTCTCGTTTTTCTGTGTGTAAAATGCAGCAGAATGCATTGCCAGCTGCCTCCACCTCGTTTTTGGTGTGGAAAATGAGGCAGATTTGAAAGAGCAGGCCTAGATATGGCAGAACTCAGAAACAGCCAAGCAAAAGACAGGAACCACCAGCACTGCACTTACCAGCTTCTACACACGACTATGCTCGTGCTAGAAAAATGCACGCACACACACACTAAACATACTCACAAAAACACACATATACGCACACACACAAACATACACACACGGCATACGAAGCGCTTGCCTGCCTTTGCACGTAAGTGTGCTTATGCAAAGAAAATGCACATACATTATGAAAAGCGCAAGTACTCACCCGCCATGACACGTAAGCACGTGAGTGAGCTCATTGCATAGAGCACGCACAAACGACTCAACACGTAAGCACGTGAGTGAGCTCATTGCACAGAGCACGCACAAACGACTCAGCACGTAAGCACGTGAGTGAGCTCATTGCAAAGAGCACGCACAAACGACTCAACACGTGAGTGCGTGAGTGAGCTCATTGCACAGAGCACGCGCAAACGACTCAACACGTAAGCACGTGAGTGAGCTCATTGCATAGAGCACGCACAAACGACTTAACACTTAAGCACGTGAGTGAGCTCATTGCACAGAGCACGCACAAGCAGCTCAAAAGTGTGAGGAATTACGCACCAGCCTGAGATGATACCGTGCAATCTCTCTGTGGACAGCGTTCTGCAGAGGGATCTGCACAAACTTGTTGGGGTGCTGTGACACGCCCTTGAATGATTTGCCCTGCAGTATGAAGCACGATGAAAGCGTCTGTCAGTATGACGGAGCACAGCACAGCCACGGGTCTGCAGCATGAATTAAAAGCTGGAGGATGACAAGCTACGTGTATTTCTACATCTCACACCTTAAGGGTATTGCATGTACTAGATCCAAATCTGCATGTAATACTGAATGTAACGGGAATTTCTGTGTTTGTGTGAAGCTTCAGGGGAAAGCTGCGATAACCTAGTTTGAATAAAGCTCGTTAAAATAAAGATGTCAATGAAAACGCACCGTGGTGTTGGTCTGAACGATAAAGCCTTGCAGCTCTGGAATGGACGAGATGCTCTGATTGAACAGTGAATCCAGGCCTTCCTGGTCCTCAGGGATATCAAAGCGCTGCTTCAGGCGCCGGTTCCTAACAGACACACAGGCACAACACATTCAGCCAGGTGTTATGAATAGGCACGTGTCCCTATAAGGCACGACACATTCAGCCTGGTGTTTTGGATAGGCACCACACATTCAGCCAGGTGCTCTCAGAAGGCACATTGCAATCAGCTAGGTGTGTGAGCTTACAAGCAGGCGCGCAGGACACAGCGAAGTGTTGGGAGCTTAGACGATAGAGACGAAAACTATGCCCTTGAAAAGAAAACGTTACATCTGCTCCAAGCGCCATCCTCCAAGGATATATCATATATGTTACGATTTCATCTATCCAACTTCACAGAAAAGCAAGGGACAAAGTCTGATGATAATTTAGGAGCCAGACAGGAGAGGAGAGGAGAGTCGGAAGCCAGGTAGCTGTCCTGAAGCCAGGTTCCTGTGACGAACTCTTCAGGTTTGCAGCTGGATTCAATGGGATTGCCAGTATTTAGCTTATTAGCGGCCATGGTACATATACTGATTCGTCAAAAGCTCAAGGTGTTTTTATTGTTCACATTTTCAGGGACGGATGCCGACAAGGCAAGAAAAACTCAAGCAGAAAACTGAAACGTTGAGTGCACGCTCCAATGAGGACCAGAGGGCTGGGTTTGAGGAGCCCTAGACATGGAACAGCAGTTCAGAACCCCAGAAGAGCAGCAAGCCACAAAGACCATCATAACACGCCTCACTGAAAATTGTCATCTGTGTCACTAGGGAGGCGCCTTGGCTGTGTGGACAGTGCGGGAATTACTGTCCAAAAAAAACTTACCCGATACTTGGGTCAGAGCCAGGGAATTGGTTGAACTCAAAGTCAGGGGGAGCATTAACACCGGGGGGGGGAGGGGCACCTCCTGGAGGGACAAACTGCTCAAACCCATTTCCCACGTCAAACTCTGCTGCTTCTGACAGGCCATCAAACACAAAGTGTACGGCTCCAATCATAAAGTCCGGGTTTGCAAAAAGAAAGTCTTGGACGTCATCACGAGTACTGAAGGCACGAGCCTGTGCGTGTGTAGAGCAGCATGCAGAGAAGGGGCACACACATGGAAAGGAAGCATGCACAGCTGAACAAGAAGGCTGGTATCAGAGTGTGAGATTTAAGTTAACGCTTGAGCTTTTGAGCGTGTAGCATGGACACAGATACGCACAGTAGAACAAGGAAACAAACATTTGACAGGGTTTAAGCTAGGAGACGGACTTTGGACGGCCTCAATGTTTTTAAGTATGAGCTTGTGGGTGTGTAGCGTATACGTGTGCAGATTGGGCATGCATAAAAACACCCATTTTTAGGATGGCCAAAACAACATATATAAGTATATTTGGTGTATACATATGCATGCACACATGTGCATGCACACACATGCACACGCACACGCATGCACAAATGCGCACGCACACACACATACACACTAATGGTGTTTACACAGTACTCTTCATAGGGACATCTGCAGATATGCAGTCACACTCATGTTGCCAACCCTGTGTACCTTTCAAGTGCCTAGAGACGCAAGGCAAGTCTAGGAAACAATAAAAGCCTGGAAATTGAGGCAATAGTTGTAAGCAAACAATAGTTTGGCCACAGTAGCAAGTGTGAAGCATGCATGTCACATTGATTCAGATGCCAGGCAAAACTTATGCACGCCAGTGGTTTCAAAAGGTAATTTGCCTAATGTATCGGAATTTGCTAGATCTGTGTGGCAACTCACTAATTGCAGCACTCATTTTGTATAACAGTCGCACTTTTGACGCTTGTGCTGCGTACAGAAACAAATCTAGATTGGCACCAAAGATGAATTGACTATATTATTAATCACCAACAGCACAGCTGTCGTTTCTTGTTAATCAAACTAATATCTCAGTAATCAATTATTTAGCCACCAATTCTAAAATCGTGTACTAATGCTCACCATTATAGGCTTCTCATTGCGTGATACCACATTGTCCATGATTTCCTGCACGAATACACATAGCCGAGTCAGAAAGCCTGGTTGTGGGCAAGCCTGAGTGAAGCAGGGATTACAATTATGTGGGTAACAGACAGGAATGTGTAAAAAAAAATAAGCTTGAAACCCCCATGCCTTCATTCACTGCCCCTACTTTTACAACCTCAATTTCCAGCAGTTTGAGCTTGATAAATAATGTAACACAGTCTCGGATGAAAGAGAGGTAGAAATACGTGTTAGTTCAACCTGTACTTTATTGCTTTCAATTGTGGCTAGACCTCTGGACACATCCCTCATAAGGTCGCATGGCTGAACATGTAGAACATCCTACAAAGGGATTGGTTAAATCTTTCAAACCACCTCATTTTCCTTGTAGGTGAGGCACACTGTATTTTATAGAAGTCGCAAGCTCTTTTTACCCTTTTATTGGTCAGGCCAGCCAAGCTTGCCCCAAAAAGGGGAAATTAATGCCCCTCTCCTGAAATGCTCATCTGAGGTCACACAATGGTTACATAACACTTCTGCATACAAATTAATGAATTTCGGGTCAGGGGTGTGCATGGGGGCTGGGTTTGTGCCATTTCCCTGCCAAAAACGTGGCATGGGTGTAATAATGCGGGTTCTGGTCTAATTTCTTTTGTTTTTTGATGGTTTAGGGTTCACCATTCCCATTTAAGAAAAAAATAGGGTGAAAACTTGCCCCTAAAGGACTTAATGGGCGGGGCGGTCACGTAAATTTTTCCTACTTTTTCTCTTTGGGGGCTAGAAATATTTTCACTTATGACGGAAAAGTTTGCGGTCACACGTAGAATCCCAAAATATTTTTCACATGAAAATATCTTCGCCTCATGCCAGAAACAGGGTGGGACTGGCTTTCAGTGTTTTTTCCGTTCGGGACCTCCCCCCAAAAAGCTGGAAACTGATCCCACATGTTCCCACTGGTCCTAAAACATTCAGGTTTACAGGTTAAGCCTGGTCCTAAAACAATCACTTTAAATTATAATTTTGTGTTGCAGTAGTCAGGGTGGTGATATTTTATAGAAATTCGAAGGCTCCTGCCAGGTTTAAACGCAAGCAGAGAGAAGACAAGCAGGAGCAGGCAGGTGTGCCCAATGCACAGAGGCACCTGTGTCCTGTAGATGGCTGGGGCTCTCTGATTTTGTGGTAGAGGGCAGCCAGGCTGGGAGATCCAGACTGGCTCTTTGCAAGCGCTTGCGTACGCAGCAGTGGAGATGAGCTGGCAGGGCAAGGGGGATAGAGCGAGCAAGCGGAGGGGCAGGGTGAGCAGGAGGATGTGGACGGGGTGGTGGAGGGGCGCTCAGCGAGATTGAAGAAGACCTTTCCGGCAAGTTCTTGCTCATGCGAAAGGCCTTTTAGATTGGGCAGCCTCCCAGTGGGGCTGTGCTCACCCAATGCGCGCCCATCAAGCACTTGCTTTTCCCTATTCCCAAAATCCTTAGGATGGGCTCCCTTTGCGGAGGGGGAAAGAGGAGAAAACATTCACATGTCACGTGTGATGCTTGCGCTTGATGCTGCTGACAGGAAGCGTGCCTCTCACCTTTTGAGCACTCCTGAAGCCCCTTGGCTTTCATCCCCCTCATGCCCTTGAGCATGCATGGCAAGGCAAGCCCCGAGTTGGGCAATTGGGTTACCCCCCTCTAAGACCGAGGTGACGGCTGGCAGAAGTGTTGACATGGCCCAATCAAAGAATTCTGTCCTCTGTTTAGGCATTAGCTGTGGCATCACGGCCAGCCAAACAACAAGAATCACGGCATACGACATTTGGGGAGCTAGAGCGAAACCCTGCTAAACGTGAAAAATATTTTGTTCAATTTGCGTGTGACCGCTGAGAAATATGTTTGGTCCCTGAGCGGAATTTTTTCGTTTGACCCAGGAGGAGGGTGTAGGAAGCATTTTGGAAGGCACGTGTCAAATCGATTAATTATATATTCGGAAACCTCCTGTTGAGAGCTGTCAATTGATATATGTATGGGTCCAATCGGAGGGGAAGGGGGTCTGGATGGGTCCGAGTTATTTGGACCACCCCTCCAAAAATTTAATGGGCCACTCCCTACAAAATTTTGAATATATCAACGGGATCCTCAGCTCCAGCCCAGTCGATTGGCACCCTTTATGAGCAATTTGGGTTAAAGGGGGGGTCTGTGGACATGTCCAAAAGTCAGAGGCACACGCGCTCGGGTGCAGGCTGCGGGGTGAGTCAAGCCGATGAAGCAGCAAGTTACCCCAAACTTACAGGATTGTGCCAGCATGAAATAGTCAGTGGAATTTTGAAGAAATGGAAGCATTGTGGGACTGTTCAAGCCAGTTATGGGTGCCTGGTAGGTCATGTGAGCATGGGCGTTTGTATCTCAGTTTTTGCCCCATAACTCTGCAACATTTCAATTTCAGGTCTTGATGAGTATGCATATGGATGCCTATTTGAAAAAGGAGCAGATTGGTACCCTTTTTGTCCTGGTGAGGGGGGGGGGGCAGGGGGGTTTAGCCCAAGAAGTATAAAATAAACACACTCCTGTGTGACTTTTTTGGCAAAGCCCCCCTTGTGGGGGCGTAAGCCCCTAGGTTTGTCTCCTTCCCACCCCACTTCACACCGGCCTCCCCAGGCTCACCCAGGCCACCCCACGGGCTAAAACTCGACATAGGCTCCTAACCAAAAACTTCACCGCACCAGATGAATTATGTGACCCTGGGGTGCGGTGTGTGAAGTGCTAGAGACAAGTTTTGTTTTGGGGGGGGTCCAGCCCTCCTCCCCAGGCCAATCCACGACACCTCCCAGGCTGCGACTCAACATAGGATCCTAACCAAAACTCGTACCAGGGCAGATGAAATCTGGGGCCCTGGGGTGCCGTGTGTAAAGTTTTAGAGAAGTTTTATGTTTGGAAGCCCCAGGAAGCTGCCCAGGATTCCTCAGCCAGACCCCCGGATCACTTCCTGATGGTGCAGTATCCATCAGCACACCTCCCCGGTATTGGCAGCATGGGGAGCATGGCATTGGCAGCATGGGGAGAACACACCGTGCTTGGATGTGTGCTTCCCTCAAATAGAGAAGCAACCTCTCTTACCCACTTGCCAGCAACACTCACTCTGGATGGATTCCCTAGAAGAAGAGCCTGAAGGGGCTGTGAGAGGAGGAGGCTTGTTCTTCGTTCACACTGGCACGCTGGGAGCTCATTTGTTAAATCACCCTCAAAATCACTGCAATAATTGATTTATCACCTCAATTTCAATTCGGAGAGGGCTCTGAGAATTATAAAAACTCGTTTTTTTGCCAAAATAGTATTTAATTTCTGAATTGATTGTGGATTTACGGTAATCAAATCAAGGTTCCTACACACTTAGATGTATTTTCTGCATTGGGGCAAGAACTCTCACAGGAGATGGCTGACCTGACTTTTAGCTGATGCCTACAAGTATTTGTTAAGCAAGAAAATGCGCACCACATATAAGCTTGTGACTTTTAATGATAGTGCAAGCTCCTCTTACGCTTTTGGCTGATGCCTACCAAGATGCCTCATTAAATGCACACGTGTAGCTTGGGGTATATCAATGAAAATGCGAGCTCCTTTTGTTCTTTTGCTGACATGCTACGAGCTATGGACACGACTTCTTTACAAGCAACAAAACCCACCCGCGTCACTTGATTGTTTGGCGAGAATGCAAGCTCTTCACACTTTTGGTTGATGCCAATGAACATGTCTTCCGTGCAAATTGGAATGGGGCCAATGGGCTCAGTTTTGGGGTAGCGTGTCTTCAAAAAGCCATCAGAATCCCTGTGTGGAATAGCAGTTTGCAGTGCAAAATTGTGCATTTATGTCAACTTTTGCCCTAAAAATCCATGGGTCTGCTTAGCTCCTGATTAACGCGTACACCTAGTTTGGAAAAATATTTGTGACAGACATCACTGTTAAATATCACTAGATAGAATTAAGGGTAGAGGTATCTTAGCAGAAGGACCTTCAGATGGCTTATCCACAGCAGCTAATGCAGCAAGTTCCAGTCAAACTCTTTTGCTCCTTACTTAGAAATGGGAAACGAGCAGTTGCTCACTTGCGCCTGATGGTCATTATCATTTTTGACACCTTTTATGTCGCCATGCTTTATGCTGAGGACAAATGCTTAGACCAGCAAATCTTATTTGCTGAAAGCTGTTATAAGAGGTTACCGTGTGTGCAGGGGAGGCTCTAGGTGTTTTGATGGTGCAATAATGTGAAGGTAGGGTACTGGCAAGTAACGGGTAGTAGGGCAACGGCCAGGAGTTTTATTGATGAGCAGGATTTACTCCCTTTACCTGTCATTTGCCTTCAATGACTCATCAATAGCCAAAGCGAGGATGAGGAGGACGAGAGGAGCCAGGATTCGTGTGACAGTGGCCCTCCAATTACGCCAAGCAACCAGTGCTGGCAAACGAAATGTGGGGGCAGTGGAGAGGCACAAACATTTGAAGTGCGAATGTGTATGCATTATACATGTGCGTGTGATTATGTGTGTGTATGTGTGTGTGTGTGTGTGTGTGTGTGTGTGTGTGTGTGTGTGTGTGTTTGTGTGTGTGTGTGTGTGTGTGTGTGTGTG